>Ga0310810_10005583_pt1 | contig 14096 bp, 11 predicted proteins | sample NCmetagenome_FD_207641 | JGI IMG/M metagenome (GOLD analysis project Ga0310810, IMG submission 207641) | Soil microbial communities from experimental microcosm in Duke University, North Carolina, United States - NC | ecosystem: Engineered > Artificial ecosystem > Soil microcosm > Unclassified ... | reverse complement strand
GCAAAGGCTGGTTGTTTTCTGGATCTGCCTTTACCTGTTAGCGGGAGAGCATGCGGGAGCACAAACTCCGCAGCCAGCTTCGGCCACGTCTTCGGCGGAACAGCTGTACTTAGAGTTAGGCAGAGTACGGATCGACGCGCGCCGGGTGTACGAGATCCGGAATGCACCGCTGGACTACGACCGGGTACACATTAATCTAGACCACGGCACGATCGGGTTTTCGTCTGACGTTTACGGCCAGGTCACGGGGGCGTTCTTCGAAGGAGAGGGCGAGGTACTGGCGATACCTCCGGACCAGGCAGAGCGGGCCTCCATGAGTTTGTTCACCGGAGCCGCCATTCTCGAGGACGGCTTCGAGACGGGCTATTTACGGTTCAATGACAACACGTTTGAGGCGCTGAAGCCTTATCTTCGGCCAGCGCAAGACGCGGAAGGGTTCGTGACACGCTGGGCCGATTCGGCGAGGAACCTTGCTGCCTGGGATGCGCTACGTCTGTTCATGTCGTACAGTCGCTGCCTGCCAGCGGAGAGGACGGGTTCGGCGCCGACAAAGTGCAGCGTTGCTGCCAATGACCGTTTTCTTCACGCGCGGATTCAAAGCCCGAGGCTGGGAGTTTACGACCTCACGTATGACGGAAACTCGGGTGAACCAGTTTCGATCGGACAACAAAAGATCGAGGGCGATATAAGTTACTACAATGTTTGGGCTTCATTTCCCACCGGAAAGACGCCAGTGTGGAGCAAGAAAGTAGCGACCGAGGAGCTGGCGATTCGGAGCTACGCGATCGATGCACTGGTAAGGCCCCCTACCGAATTGCAAGCTACCGCGGTAGCCATGATGGAGATGCGGTCTTCGGGCGCCCGGGCGCTGGCATTCGAGTTGTCACGATTTCTTAAGGTCAAGGAAATCACGCTGCATGGCCGGGCCCTGGAATTTATCCAGAACCAGGCGCTGGAAGGCACGCAACTGGCTCGGCGAGGAAACGACGTAGTGGTTGTGGTGTTTCCTGACGAGTTGCAAGCGGGACAGACGATTGAACTGAAATTCGTTTATGCGGGAGATGTCCTTTCGGAAGCTGGCGGAGGACTACTTTATGTGGGGGCACGAGGAATCTGGTATCCGAATCGTGGTATGGGGGCGACGAAGTTTGACCTGCGCTTCCGGTACCCAGCTGGATGGACGTTGTTGGCCACCGGCAGGCGGGTGTCGACGACGGAACGTGAGAATGCGGTAACCTCTTCCGATCTCGCCAGTCATTGGATCAGCGAGACGGCGATTCCCGTGGCCGGGTTCAATCTGGGGAAGTACTTCCGGGCGGAGGCGCGGTCCAATGAGGTGGTGATCGAAACCTATGCTGCGGCGGGGGTGGAGCGCTCGTTTCCGAAACCGCCGGCCCAAGAAGTAATGACGGCGCCGCGGGTTCCGACTCCCCTGCCCCGTACCGTAGAGCCAGCGCCTATGGTGGCATTACCGTTATCGCCGGCGAAAAACGCGCAGACCGTGGCAAACACGGCGGCCAGCGCGGTCAGCTTCTATTCTGCGAGGTTTGGAAGCTATCCTTATGACATGCTGCGTCTGACGCAGATGCCCGGACCGCTGAGCCAGGGCTGGCCAGGGCTGATTTTCCTATCGAGCTACTCGTTTCTGACTCCCGAAGATAAGACGCACCTGACGCGTGATCCGGTAGACGCGATTCTGGCAGGACTGGTAACGGCACATGAAACCGCTCACCAGTGGTGGGGGGACCTGGTGTACTGGCGTGGTTATCGCGATCAATGGTTCTTTGAAGGGCTTGCGAACTACTGCTCGCTGGTGATTTTAGAGACGCAAAATCGTAATGCGTTTCAGCGGGTGATGAGTCGCTATCGGGAGAATCTGCTGGAAAAGAATAAGAGAGGCGCGGTGTTGAAGGATGCCGGACCGGTTAGCCTGGGCCTGAGGCTATCGTCATCGGAATTCCCCAACGGATACGAAGGGATCAGCTACGGGCGGGGGACTTGGCTGTTTCACATGCTGCGACACATGCTGGATGATGGGCAGGCAGAGAAGGAAGCCAGCAGCTCGGAATCACACTTTATGAGAGCGCTTCGGAAGCTTAGAGAGCGGTACGCGGGCAAGCCGGTTACGACGCGCGAGGCGTTGCAGATTTTCGCTGACGAGCTGCCAAGCTCGGTTAAATATGAAGGGCAAGAAAAGCTGGAGTGGTTCAACGAGGGATGGATCAATGGAACGGCAATTCCCCACTTCGAGTTGCAGGGCGTCAAGCTATCGGTGAAAGATCACTCGGTGATCGCCACGGGCAGTATCCTGCAGAAAGATGCACCGCGAGAGCTGGTGACATCGGTGCCGCTTTACGCCCGCATGGCTGGAAACCGGCGGGTGTTTATCACCCGGATTTTTGCCGATGGAGCGGAGAGCGCATTTCGAGTGAGCGCTCCTGCCGGAACCCTGGGTTTGCTGATTGATCCGGAGCAGACGTTGTTGAAGAACTAAATTCCACGACAAACGCCACACTGAGAATGCCAGCGCGGGCAGAATCATGGACGAGATTTCTATTCGTTAGCGGGAGAGAGTGCTTTGCCCAGGATCACGACGTCCACGCGCCGGTTCAGGGCGCGGCCCTCTTCCGTGTTGTTGCCGGCAATGGGATGAAACTCAGCGTAGCCTGCGGCGGACAAGCGGCTGGGAGCAAACCCATGCTGAACGATGAGTAAGCGCACGAGTTCGGTGGCACGGCCGGTAGAGAGTTCCCAGTTCGAACGAAACTGGGAGGTGTGAATCGGGACATTATCAGTATGGCCCTCGATGCGCACGCGGTACTGACGTTCCGCGAGAAGATTGGCAATGCGGTCGAAGGCGGAGACTGAATTGGCACGCAGTTGCGCTGAGCCGCTTTCGAAGAAACCAATTTCTCGCAGGCTGATGACAAGCCCGTCCGGTACGCGCCGCAGAGCGACTTCGTGGTGAGATATTTCCGGAGCCAGGACCTGCTCGAGTTCCTGCTGAAGATTGGACAAGTTGCCGTTTTCCTGGGCCGCGGATATGGCACCGGACAATGAGGGTGCGATGCGCCCGAGCTCGCCGGTCCGCTGAGCGTTCTCGAGAGCCTGCACATCGCTGAAGGGCAGCGGGTTCTCCGAGGGCGCCGGAACGCGAGAACCGGAGACGGGAAACACTCCCAGTTCCTGAAATGCGACCTGGATAGCCATGGCCAGCTTGCCGACCTTGCGCTGATCCACCTGGGAAGAAGAGTACATAACAACGAAAAACGCGAACATGAGCGTAATGAAATCGGCGTAGGAAACCAGCCAACGCTCATGATTAGCGTGCGGGGGATGCCTCTTCTTGCGGCTCATTGCGGAGTTTCCACGGTTTCAGGCTGGGCTTTGGGCGGTGCGCCGTCAGCGAGAAAACCCAGCAGCTTGGTTTCCAGCATGCGGGGATTCATACCTTCGAGAATGGAAATGACACCTTCCAGAGTCATCTCACGCAGGACTTGCTCTTCCCGGATGCGAATCTTGAGTTTGCCTGCCGAAGGAAGAAAGAAGAGGTTGGCAGCCCCGACTCCATAAATGGTTGCCACGAAGGCGACGGCGATGCCCCGGCCGACTTCGTCAATTTTGTCGAGGTGCTGCATAACCTGGATCAGACCGAGCACGGCGCCGATGATGCCGATGGTGGGCGCAAAGCCACCAGCGGACTCGAATACCTGCGGCACTTTTTCCTCCTGCTCGGCCTGGTTATCGAGTTCCAGTTCCATCATCTTTCTAAGCTCTTGCGGCTCGGTGCCGTCGACGGCCAGCATGAGGGATTTTTTCAGAAAGGGATCCTGAATTTTACCCAGCTCCACGTCGAGGGAGACAATGCCTTCGCGGCGAGCTTTGTTGGCATAGGCTACGAGTTCCCGCACGGTCGCCTGACCGTCCCGGTTGGGTTGCACAAAGATGTGGATAAGGCGGCGAAATGCATTTAAGACGACCGACATAGGGAACTGGATAAGAACGGCTCCGAGGGTGCCGCCAAAAACTATCATGGCGGCGGTCGGCTGGAGGATTTGAGCGAGCTTGCCGCCTTCCAGAAGGAGTCCGGCAAGAATGCCTCCCAGGCCCAGCAGAATGCCGCCCCAAGTCGCCTTATCCACGTGCGCTCACCTTCGCTCCGGCGGTGGAGGTGGAGGGGGCTGTTGGTAATCGTCGCAGCGGCCAGGTGAGACCGGCGGCACGTGGTCCCAGGTAACCGAAATACCCTGCAGGACAGAGCGGCGGAAATCGACCACGCGACGCAGAACTTCAGCGGCAGTTTCCAAGACCAGAATCTTCTCGCCATTGATCAGGGTGATAACGGTGTCGGGCGCCTGCTCGACAAACTTAATGAGGTCGGAATTCACGGTGAGCGGGTGGTTATTGAGACGAGTAAGTTGAATCATGCAGGTGACTCCGCAGGCACGCCTCGGCGCAGAGACAGCGGTCCTTATTAAGTGATCGGCGAAGCGTGTTTTGTTGGTTATAGGGCGACGGCGGTTACCAGGATTACGGAGGTACTCGGTGCTCTCGAGCGAGGGCAACTAAAGCCGAAGGGAGGTATGCCGATTTGCATTTATGAGGGAACACAGGTTCCGCGCGATAGAGAAATGGGAACAAGTCCTCCGCAGAAAGGGAGGCGGTTCAAGGAAGACGGAACCCACCAATAGCGAAGGAGCAAATCGATGGCACTAAGCATTCTGAACAACATTCCGTCCCTGGCCGCACAGAACCAACTGGCGATCACGGGATCCAACCTGCAGAGGACATTGTTCCGGATGTCGTCAGGTTCGCGCATCAACAGTGGTGCAGATGATGCGGCCGGCCTGGCGATCGCCGACGGGTTACGAGCGAATATCACCGCTCTGACTCAATCCGCGCGGAACGCGAATGATGGCGTGGGCAGCTTGCAGGTGGCAGACGGCTCGCTGGCCCAGGTCACAACTCTTCTAAACCGCGCTATCACGCTGGCCACCGAGTCGGCGACGGGCACGGTATCGGACACACAACGTACCGCCCTGGATGCCGAGTTCACCGCGATCAAGGCTGAAATTGATCGAATCGGCACCAACACCACGTTCAACGGCACAGCCGTATTCACAGCCGCTCCGACCAACGTGTACTTGAGCGATTCGACGAGCGGTGGTGCGAGCACGATTTCCGTCACGACCGGCCTTCTGTCTTCGTTGGGAATTGGCTTAGGCGCGAATGCCAGCAATGTGCTGAGCGCTATCGCCAACCCGACAGCGACAAAAGCTGTCACCATTGGCACGCAGACCTACACGTTCGTTGCTGCTCTGACCGGAGCAGCGAACGAAGTACTGGTGGGCGGCAGCACGTCGGCAACCTTGTCGAACCTGGCGGCGGCGGTGAACGGATCAGCGGGCGCGGGTGTCGCATACGGCGTAGGGACAACGGCGAATACCTCGGCGACGGCGGTGGCGGGCGCTTCGACAGTGACCTTCACTGCCAAGGTGTCGGGGACCGGCGGCAACACCATCGTAACCACCACGACTGATGCCAACATGGGATTCAGCAATGGGGCCACCATGACAGGCGGCGTGGGAACCGCAGGTCTGACCACGGCGGGGGCTGCGCAAGCTGCCCTGACGAACATCAACGGCGCAATTCAATCGGTAGCTGGAACCCGCGGCCAGATCGGCGCGGCCATCAACCGACTGCAGAGCGCAGTCAGTGTCATTCAGAACCAATCACAAAACCTGTCGGCTGCAGAAGATGGAATCCGCGCGGCCGATATTGCTCAGGAAGTGGCGAACATGACGAAGTTCTCCATCCTGAACCAGACGGGCATTTCCTCGCTGGCGCAAGCCAACGCCATGCAGCAGCAAGTACTCGCGCTGCTGAGGTAATGTCTGAAAGGGTGAGGCGGGAAAACCACCGCCTCACCCATAAAGTTGCGCAGAGAAGATCATTATGCGCATCGAACCGGCACACGCTGACGCCAATGTAAAGCTCATCGATACGGCTTTGCGTCGGCGAGAAGCGCAGGCGCAACGGGCAGCGGAAGAAACGCGTCCTTCCGAGCAGCCGAAAGCGCCATCGCCGGCTCCAGTTCCGAAGCAGCTTAGCGTTTTTATCGATGGCGACAAGAACGTCATCTACCAATTTCTGGACACTCGCACCGGAGAAGTGCTGCAGCAGGTTCCGCCGGAAGAAGTTCTCGCAGTGATGCGCAGCATTGCCGACCTGCTTCGTGAATCTGAACAAAAGCTGCATATCACCATCTAGCCTGGAGTGAAGCATGAGCATCAGTATCAATCTGAATTCGACCACGGACGCAGGCGGTGGCATCGATGTAATGTCGGTCGTCCAGCAGATCCTGGACGCAGAACGTGGCCCGGAAAATCTTTGGAAGGCGCAACAGTCGACACTGAATCTCCAAAGTTCCGCCTGGACCAGCATAAGCAGCAATCTTGGTTCCCTGCTCAACAAGGTGAACGCGCTGAAGGACCTTAGCGGGGCTCTGACCCAGAAGACCGTCACTTCGTCTAATCCTGAGGTTTTAAGCGCCACGGTACAGCCGGGGGCCGCGATCGGAACGCACACCGTCATTATCAACAATCTGGCGACAACCTCTTCTTATTACACCGGGTCTTTGGCAAGCGGGTCGACTACCTTCGCGACCGGCACCTTCAGATTGCAAATTGGAAGTAACGCGCCGGTGGACATCACGCTGGATTCGACCCGCAACACTCTGGATAGCCTGGCCGCATACCTTAATAGCCAAAGTCTCGGGGTCACGGCCAGCGTGGTTAACGACGCGAGTGGGGCGCGCCTGGCACTGGTCAGTCAGACCACAGGACAACCAGGAGATCTGAGTATTACGAGCAACAGCACGGGGCTGAGTTTCACGAAGTCAGCCACAGGAACAAACGCGTCGTTGACCATCGACAGTGTACCGATCAGCAGCGGGTCGAACACGGTTTCAGGCGCGCTTCCCGGAGTCACCCTGCAACTCCTCGGACCATCCTTAGGGCCGGTTCAGCTGAGCGTTACGGCAGACAGCACGAATATCAAGAGAGCGATCAATGAATTTGTAAGCAGCTACAACGCGGTGATATCCGCGATCAACCTGCAGTACAAAGTGGACCCCAAGACATATACCGCGGGATCACTGGCAGCAGACAGCACATTGCGTTCTGTGCAAAGCGGCCTGTTAAAAGACGTGACTTTCGCCATCTCCGGCAACAACGGCTTCACCGGACTGGCTTCCTTCGGCGTCAACATGGAAAACGATGGCACGCTGACGGTAGACGACGCGAAACTCAGTGACGTCATAAGCAATCATCTTTCGGAACTGCAAACTTTCTTCCAATCGGCAAGTCCAGCCGGTTTCGGTTACAACTTTGCGACCGACCTGGCGCAAGTGACTTCCACGGAAGGAAGCGTGCACCTGGATCAGGACCGGATCACGAAATTTCAGAGTCAGCTGACGCAACAGATCAACCAACTGGAAGACCGCCTGGCAATGAAGCAGAAGATGTTAATTATCCAGTACAGCCAGGTGGACGCAGCCCTCCGCCAGTTTCCACTTCTGATGCAGCAGATCACAAACCAGCTATCGGCGTTGTCGAACAACAAATGATGAACACAGATCCCAGGGTCGCGTACCGGCAGGCAGCAGGACAGAACGCAAACCCTGTCCACCTGATCGTGCTGCTTTATGAGCAACTGGTCGAAGACTTGCGCAGAGCAGCCGCCGCAATCGATCAACGTGACGCGGAAGCTCGTACGAATCATCTCAGTCACGCGATGGAAGTGCTCGGCGAACTGGAAGCTTCCCTCGACATGAAAGCGGGACAGGAAGTCGCCAGGAATCTGGCGCATTTCTACGAAGTGTTGAGATCCGGACTGCTACAGGTGCAATTTCATCCCGATCGACGTGTGGTGGAGAGATACATCTCGAACTTAATCTCCATGCGAGAAGCGTGGGTGGAGGTGCAGCGCCAGGGAGAGATTGCGAGCAACGTCTCTAAAAAGGTAGCGGGGCCTGAAGCCGGAAAAGCCCAAGCGGTTTCAGATTTGGAAGGCGGCCAGACCACCGGGAGAGACTGGAAGGTTTAATGAACATCGTCGAAGAGTTGCGATCGCTGACCGCCAAATTGCATGTCCAGGTGGAATGGGCCAAGGCAAGCCAGGCAGAAGATCGAAAAGCAATTCTCCAGCATTGGGCTGAATTGAGCCGGCAGATAGCGCAAGCCGGAGAGGTACTGCGAGAGGCACAATCAGAAACGGCACGCGCCGAGGTGAAGAAGGAACTCAAAGAATACCGCGAGTGCATGCAACGTCTGCAAGAGGCACTCCTGATAGTCCAGTCGCAGCTGCTGGCGCGACGCTCCCGTCTAGAACCTGAGCGGGCGCATGCGCAAGCAGCTGCGGCATGGATGGAGCGGAACAAAACTACTTTATAACGCTATTGCTCGCCGGCCGACGCGTTGCTGCCCCACATGGCATTACTACCCCACATGGCGTTACTGCCCCACATGGCATTGCTGCCCCAAATCGTGCTGAAGCCGTCTGAGGTATTCGATCCCCACATCGCGTTACTGCCCCACATGGCGTTGCTGCCCCACATGGCATTGGAGCCCGAGGTGGTCGAAGTGGTGAGAAATTGAGAATTTCCCCAGACCGCCGAAGTGGTCCACGAAGAGGAAGTGTTCCAAACGGCGAGGTCATTCGTGGTGAAGAAGACCTGGCCTGAAGACGGGTCATAGCCGGCGCCAGGGGACATTGCCGAGCGGGTGGCCACGTCGGTGCTGCTGAGCGCCGCGTCCAGGTCAAGATACCCGGCTCCGACGGTGAATACGTCGTATTGCGACGTGTAGGTGATGCCGGTTGCAGGATCGGTCACGCTGCTGGAGGAGGGGAACGTCTTCCACGCCGTCTTCATGAGCCGGGCCTTAACCTGGTCGGGATTGAGTGACGGACTCTTTTGAAGAAGGTCGGCAACCGCACCGCTGACTACTCCCGCCGCCATGCTGGTACCGCTCAGCGAATAATAGGTTGTCGAAGGCAGATTGCTTCCGCCCACAACGTAGTAGCTGTAGGGAACGCGATTGGAGGGATAAGAGTTGAACAGCGTTCCTGGAGTTTCCAGAGAAACCAGCAAGTTGCCGGGCGCAACGATGTCGGGCTTGACGATGTGGTCGAGAGCGGAGGGACCTTTCGAGCTGTAGCTCGCGATCAAGTCGTCATTGCGCGTGGGAGTTCCCATCGGCCTCATAGCGCCGACGGTAATGACGTAGGGATCGTTGCCCGGCGACGCAACTGTACCGTAGCCTTCGGTGGGCTGATAGCGGCCGTTGTTACCGGCAGCAACCACCACCACGATACCGCTTTTCCAAGCCGCCTCTACCGCCCGGCAAACCGGATCCAGCTTGTAACTTTCAAATACCGGCCGGCCGAGCGAAAGGTTCATCACTCGAATGTTGTAAAGACCTTTTAAGGAGATCGCCTGGGAGATAGCAGCAATCACAGCGCTGTCGGTTCCCATGCCGTCTTTATCGAGCACGCGCAGGTTGATGAGATTCGCCTTCGGGGCAATGCCTTGGAAGGTACGTGAATACTTAGAGCCTTTAGAACTCGCGCCGTTGCCGGCAATCAGGCCAGCGATGTGGGTGCCGTGTCCATACTGGTCAGACGCGTTCCATGTTCCCGGAACAAAGGTTTGGCTATAGACCACTCGCGACAAGCCCAAAAAGCCGCCATTCAAATCGGGATGGCCACTGATTCCGCTGTCAACGACAGCTACGCCAATGCCGGCGCCGGTGTAACCGGATTGCCAGGCAGAAAACGCATTTACCGCGGGGGCTGCATTGCTGAGCGTCGGGCTGAGCGCGCGATCCAGGCTTATGTACCGCACGTTGTCCTGATCGGAGAGCGAGAGGATGCTGGAAAGAGGCAAATCGGCAACCAGACTGTTCACCAGGGGCAGAGAATTGACGATGGATCCCAACAACCCAGTAATCCGCTGCAAGTCAAGCAGGCTGGGGGGCTGGTTGTATTGGACAATGACCCTGGCCTGGGTGCCTGAATATTTCTGAAGATCAGGCGACAACTTCGAGGTGTCGGCATTCGCCAGCGCTGCTGAAGCGAGCACCAGAGCAAGCAGAAGCTTCTTCATTTTTAATCAACCCCACTGCGAAGCGAGATACGAGTAATCAGGGGAGAACTGGTATTGAAAATTGCAACAGTGGTACCGAATCCGTTTCTATTCAGAATCAGCGTGTTAGGGGCATTCGATTCGGGATATCAGGACACTTTGTCCGCTTAATTTGGATTTCCATCGACAGGCTGTCCGGCATTTTGGGGATGCTTTATGATGTCGGAAGGGGGGTAAGTTGGTGATAAATCAGGCATGAAACTCTCGTAACCGGCCGGTTCCATTTTGGGTCGAGAGGGGGCGGGGGTTCGCGCAACAATAGTCAAAATGGGACGTGGGGGCCAATTTGGCGCAAGGCTATTCGTGGCGGGGCTGTCGGGAGTCTCGATGGTCTGCTTCGCGCTGGCGATCTCGCGCTGGCACTCAGGTGACCCGACGAAGTTCTTGTGTTACCTGGGGGTGGCGATTGCAGCTTCATTTCTGAAGATCAAGCTACCGGGCGTCAACGGCACCTTGTCGGTGAATTTCCTGTTCGTCTTGCTGGGTGTACTGGAGCTGAGTTTCGGCGAGACGTTGATGTTCGGAATCGCCGAGGTTGTCGTTCAATCCTTCTGGAATTCATCGAAAGAGATGAAGCCGATACACGTGGTATTCAATGCATCGCAGTTTTCAGTTGGGACCGCGGTGGCATGGAGCACCTACAGGCTTTTGACCCACAGCATTCTTCATCGCGCAACTCCAGTCGCATTGATTCTGGTGGCGATGGTTTACTTCGCATTCAACACTCTGGCGGTGGCGATCGTAGTCAGACTAAGCGAGGGGAAACCGATCCTGAAAATCTGGTCGGAGTCGTATTTCTGGTCGTTTCCTTATTATTTGGCCGGAGCGGCGATAACCGGCTCGATCAGTTTCTTGAACCGGCAAATCGGATGGCAATCCTCGCTTCTGGTTTTTCCGCCGGTGTATCTCATGTACCGGTCCTACCGGCTTTATCTGGGAAAACTGGAAAACGAGAAACGGCACGCGGAGCAGGTTTCCAAGATTCACCTGCGCACCATCGAAGCTCTGGCTTTGGCCATCGAGGCGAAGGACCACACGACCCACGATCATTTGCAGCGTGTACGAGTGTATGCCATGGAACTGGCGAAGGAGCTTGGTCTGAGCGAAGACGAGACAGAAGCTCTGCAGGCAGCGGCAGTGCTGCATGACATCGGCAAGCTGGCGGTTCCAGAACACATCATCTCGAAACCGGGGAAACTCACGCCGCAGGAGTTCGAGAAGATGAAAGTACACCCGATCGTGGGGGCAGAGATCCTGGAGCAGGTTGATTTTCCGTATCCGGTCGTTCCCATCGTTCATGCGCATCACGAGAAATGGGATGGGAGCGGTTATCCGGATGGCCTGAAGGGCGAGGCGATTCCGATTGGAGCGCGAATCCTGGCTGCGGTAGATTGCCTGGACGCGCTGGCCTCCGATCGTCAGTACCGGCGAGCCCTTCCTTTGAACGAAGCCATGGCGCGAGTGAGCGCGGAAGCGGGAAAAAGTTTCGATCCACAAATCGTAGAGATACTGGGGCGCCGTTATATCGAGTGGGAGCGGATGGCCTCAGAAGAACCAGTAAAGGCAGCGGCGAAATTGTCGACTGACATCAGGGTCGAGCGCGGAGCAGCGCCGGCGGCGGGCTTTGCGGAATCCGAAGAAGACCCGGTACGGCTGCATGAGCCGGCGCAAGATTGTGGGTCGGCGGTAGCGGACGCTCGTCAAACGGGGCAATACCTTTTCGAACTCAGCCAGCAGCCGGGGGTCTCGCTTACTCTTGACGACACACTTTCAATGTTGTCGGTACGGCTTAAGCGCCTGGTGCCACATGACGCGATGGCGGTGTATCGAGTTATAGGGGAGCAACTGGCGCCAGTGTTTGTCAGCGGAGATAATCACCGGCTGTTTTCATCCCTGAGAATCCCGCTTGGGGAGGGCCTGTCGGGCTGGGTTGCGCATAACAATAAGCCGATCGTGAACGGAAATCCGTCGGTCGAACCCGGTTACTTGAACGACCCCACCAAGTACAGCACCTTGCGGTCGGCATTAGCGGTGCCGGTGGAAGGCGATTCCGGTGTAGTCGCTGTGCTCGCACTTTACCGCGCTCAGCAAGATGGATTCAGGAGGGACCATGTGCGAGTGTTGCTGGCTGTCGCCGGGAAACTGGGATTCGCTATGCAAAGTTTGCCGACGCAGGACGGGACGGACGGACAGCAACCAAATACTGACGCTCTAACGGGTCTTCCCAATCTGCGCGCGCTTCATGGGCACCTGGAGCGGGAGATTTTCAGATGCCGGGGCGCGAATACCGCGCTCTCAATTTTCCTGTGCCGACTAGAGGGTTGCGACAGGATTGATGAAGGTTTCGGGACAGCGAAACGCAACCATGTCTTGCAAGTGTTTGCCGCAACGGTGAAGGAGTCATGCCGCCAGCCCGACTACGTGGCGCGGACGGGGGCAGAGGAGTTTTTGGTGGTTGCACCTGGTATGCGCGAAAGTGCCGCGCGCGAAATGACTCAGCGATTAGGAAATATTGCAGTTCAATCCAGCAAGGCAATTTGTGGAGAGGCATTGCTGTCGGCAGAAGTTGGGCACGTCTGCGATAGTGACGAGACGGACAATGCCGAGGAATTGGTGGCCGAGGCTGAGCGTCGGCTGCGCAGAAGCAGCCATGTCCAGGTGCCAAAGACGCTGGCGCGGGCCGCGAAAGCCGGCACGTCGTAGATTTTGTCCAGTTTCTACGTCCCGACGAGCAGACTCAGCAGATCTGAAATTGGACTCCGGCAGACCTACACGCCAGATGGGATAAATTCGTTACTCATGGCAAAGGCTAATTCTGCAGAGTCGCAGACGGATCCGACAAAACAATGAGCTTGCCGAGAGGAAAATCTTCTTCATTGATGGGATTGTCGGGTACGGCGTTCACAACCAGGAGGTTGCCGCTACGCACCCCGCGGATGGTGAGGCGATCCCGGTCTACAGCAACAACCCGGTAATTTTCGTCGAAGATTTCCATTATCTATTTGATGCACGGCGCGGGCCCGGAGGTTCCTTCCTATGCACTTTAGCTGGGAATCAACTTCTTATCAATGAAAAGAGAGGGACGCTTTCGGCGTCCCTCATGCGACAAAACCGCGGTTAGAAGGTGTACTTCAAAGACACTTGCATTTTTCGCGGATCGCTGGTTAAGCCACGTCCCGCGTTTTCGACATACGCCGGATCGATGCTGCCGAACACCGAGGAGGTGTAGCGGTTGCTGGCAGGCTCGTCATACATTACAGAGTTTGTAACATTCTGAACTTCCAGCCGCATCTCGAAAGTCTGGCGTTCGGTGATTTTCGTTTTTTTGCCGACTGACATACTCAGGTTCTTGTATGGAGCGAGGCGGAAAAAGTTGCGTCCGACGTTGCTGTACTCGCCCGGCCCGGGAGTGGAAAACAAGTTCATCTGCCCGGGGGTGAGGTAGGTGAGGAGGCCAGTTGCCGGATCGCGGTGCACGTTGAACATTGAGGACGAACAGCCAGTGCAGTTGGCTGGGGTGCGCACTACGCTGCTCAGGGTATACGAGGAACTGTAAATGGTGGTTGGATGCCCGCTTTGCATGATGCCGAAGCCGCCGATCTCCCATCCGCCGAAGACACGGTCGAGGAAGCCGTTCCAGGCCTGTCCCCAATGACGTCCCTTCCCGAAAGGCAACTCATACACAAAGATGCTCTGGAAGGAATGAGTGCGATCGAAATCGGAGGGGGCATAGTTGAGTTTGCGGTTATGCAAATCGAAGGGCGTGCTGGAAGCGCCCCAGGGAGAAGAGCCGCCGACCACCGTGCTGAAAGTGGGATCCCAGGAGCGGGTATCAATGGATTTCGACCATACGTAGCTGGCCTGGAAGGTAAGTCCATTGCTGTAGGCGCGC
>Ga0310810_10005582_pt1 | contig 14097 bp, 10 predicted proteins | sample NCmetagenome_FD_207641 | JGI IMG/M metagenome (GOLD analysis project Ga0310810, IMG submission 207641) | Soil microbial communities from experimental microcosm in Duke University, North Carolina, United States - NC | ecosystem: Engineered > Artificial ecosystem > Soil microcosm > Unclassified ... | reverse complement strand
TTCTTCGCGCCGGATATAATTGCTGGATCGCGTGACGCTACAGCAACTCATATTCAAGCTCTCCGAATTCTGGGCGACCCGTGGTTGCCTCCTTCAGCAGCCGCTCGACATCGAGATGGGCGCCGGAACGATGCATCCCGAGACATTTCTCCGCGTGCTGGGCCCTGCGCCGTGGAGCGTCGCCTACGTCCAGCCGTCGCGCCGCCCCGCCGACGGGCGGTTTGGCGAAAACCCGAACCGACTCTTCAAGCACCATCAGTTTCAGGTGATCCTCAAGCCGGCGCCCGACGAAGTGCAGCAGCTCTACCTGCAGAGCCTCGAAGCTTGCGGCATCGATCTGCGCGCGCACGACGTGCGATTCGAGGAGGACAACTGGGAATCGCCGACGCTCGGGGCCTGGGGAATCGGCTGGCAGGTGCTGTTCGACGGCCAGGAGATCACGCAGTTCACGTATTTCCAGCAGGCCGGCGGCCTCGACCTGTCGCCGATCTCCGTAGAGCTGACATACGGGCTCGAGCGCTTTGCGATGGCGCTGCAGGACGTCGACAACGTCTTCGACCTCGAGTGGACCGCCGGCGTGAAGTATCGCGACGTGCGCCATCGGGATGAAGTCGAGCAGTCGAAGTACGCCTTCGGCCAGATCGACATGCCGGCGTCCGATCTCAATCGCATCCATCGCGAGCTGTTCGATCAGTACTACACCCTCGCCCAGACGCTCCTGCGATCGGGGCTCGTCCTGCCGGCGCTCGACTATTGCCTGAAGTGCTCGCACGTCTTCAACCTGATGGACGCCAGCGGCGGCATCGGCGTCACGGAGCGCACGGCGTACATCCTCCGCGTGCGGCAACTGGCTGTGGCGATTGCGAAGAAATGGGCGGGAGTCGAGTGAATTCACACCATGGATCGTGAACTGCTCTTGGAGATCGGCGTCGAGGAGCTCCCCGCTGCGTGGCTGCCGGGCCTCACGCGGCAACTGAAGGAGAAGCTCGAGTGGCATCTGAAGGAGATGCGCCTCGTGCCCGACGTCCCGGTCGAGACCTTCAGCACGCCGCGGCGGCTGACGGCGTGCGTCGGCCGCATGCCGGAGCGTCAGGAAGACTTCGACGAAACGGTCACCGGACCGCCTGTGTCCGCCGCGCTTGGCGCGTCCGGCGATCCAACGCCCGCGGCGCTCGGGTTTGCCAGGAAACAGGGCGTGGCCTTCGATTCGCTCGAAAGGGTCGAGACGCCGAAAGGCGTCTACCTCGCTGCGCGAAAGCACCATCGCGGCAAGAGCACGGTCGACGCGCTCCCCGCGCTCCTCGGCGCGATGCTGCGCGACCTCGCGTTCCCCAAGCAGATGCACTGGGACGCGATGCTGGACGACGGCAAGGGGGAGCTTGTCTTCGGCCGGCCGATCCGGTGGCTCCTCTATCTCTATGGCGGCCGCGTCGTCCCCTTCACGATTGGCAGAATGCCGGCCGCGGCGGGTCCCCAGGTCCAGGAGATTGCCACCGGCGCCGTCACGTACGGGCATCGGTTTCTCGCGACCAGCGGACGCGCCGGCCGGTCGATCAAGGTACGGACGTTCGACGACTATCGCGCGCGCCTGCCCGAGCACTTCGTCATCCTCGATCACGCGGAGCGCCGCGGCCGGATCGCGCGCGAACTGGAGTCGAAGGCGCGCAAGCTGAGCGGACGCGTATCGCTCCGCGATCATGCCGCGCTCATCGGTGAAGTCGCGGATCTCGTCGAGTACCCCGGCGTCGTCGCCGGCTTCTTCGAGCGTGGATTCCTCGATCTGCCGCACGAAGTGCTGACGACGACGCTGGTGCATCACCAGCATTACTTTCCCGTACTGAGCGACGCCGGCGAGTTGAAGGAAGCGTTTCTCGCCGTCGTGAACACGCAGCCGTCCGACGAACGTTTGATCGCGAAGAACGCCGAGCGCGTGGTGACGGCGCGTCTGCGCGACGCCAGATTCTTCTGGGAAGCGGATCGCAGGACCCCGCTCGAGCAGCGGCTCGACAGGCTGCACACGATTGTCTTTCACAAGAAGCTCGGAAGCTACCGCGACAAGGCGGAGCGCATCGAAAAGCTCGCGCGGTGGATCGCCGGAGCGCTGTTCGGGGCCGCCGAAGACGCCGAGCCCGCCGCCAGAGCTGCCCGCCTCGCGAAGGCAGATCTCGCAACCGATATGGTGTTCGAATTTCCGGAGCTCCAGGGGCAGATGGGCGGGATCTATGCGCGCGAGGACGGCCAGCCGGAGCAGGTCTGGAAGGCGATCTATTACCACTACCTGCCCATCGGCGTCGAAGCCGACGCGCCCCCGACGAGGGCGCAGCTCGGCGCGGGCGCGGTCACGTGGGCCGCGGTATCGCTGGCCGACAAGCTGGACACATTTGTCGCGTTGACGTTCGCCGGCGAAAGAGCGACGGGTTCGCGCGATCCGTTCGGCCTGCGCCGCCAGGTGCAGGGCCTTGTCCGCATCGCGATGGATCTTCCTGAGCTGACCAGAATCGACCGCGAGCTGTCGCTCGCAGTGATGTTCGACCACGCGGCGGCGACCATGCCCCACGTGACGACCGATTGGTCTCGGTCGGAGGCGCTCTCCGAGAATCTGGCATTCGCCAACGAGCGGCTGCGGTTCATTCTCGAGCATCGAGGGCTCCCGACCGCTATTGTTCGCGCGGCCACTTCCACCGGCCACGTCATACCCCTGCAGGCACGCCGTGTCGCCGAAGCGCTACAGAGCATGCGCGCTTCCGACGACTTTCAGGCGCTGGCTGTGCTCTTCAAGCGCGTCAAGAACATCGCTCGTGAGCTGAAAGAGGAGGCCGCGCTCGACCGATCGGTGCTCACGCTGCCGGCAGAACTGGCGCTGCTCGATGAACTGGACGCGCGGAAGCCGAAGATAGAGCGCGCCGCAGCGGCGGCCGACTACCGGACCGCCTTCGGGGAGTTGGCCGGTTTGCGCGCGCCGGTTGACACGTTCTTCACGGAGGTGTTCGTCATGGCGGACGACGCCCGCGTGCGCACCGCGCGCCTGACGCTCATGTCGGAGCTGCGCGATCTAGTTCTCCGTCTGGCGGATATCTCGGAAATCGCGCCCGACGAAAAAAAACCGTGAAACGAACCACACGAACCTCGAACATCGGACATCGGATATCGACAGGAGCACAGCACACGTAATGGCCAAGAAGACACTCGCGCGCAAGTCACCCAAAGCCCAAAGCCCAAGGTCCAAGTCCGGAAAGTTCGTCTACTTCTTCGGCAACGGGAAAGCGGACGGCAACCGGAACATGAAGGATCTGCTCGGCGGCAAGGGCTCCGGCCTCGCCGAGATGACCAACGCGGGCCTGCCCGTCCCGCCCGGCATGACGGTCTCGACCGAGGCGTGCACCCTGTACTACGAGGAAGGCCGCAAGACGCCCGCCGCCGTCGATCGCGAGATGATTGAGAACCTGAAAAAACTCGAGAAAGCCGCGGGCAAGACGCTTGGGGACGTGAAGAATCCGCTCCTCGTGTCGGTGCGCTCGGGCGCGAAGTTCTCGATGCCGGGGATGATGGACACGATCCTGAATCTCGGCCTCAACGATCAGAGCGTCGAGGGGCTGAAGGGGAAGACGAACAACGGCCGCTTTGCGTGTGACAGCTACCGCCGCTTCATCCAGATGTACGGCAACGTTGTCCTCGAGATTCCCAAGGAAGCCTTCGAGCACGAGTTCGAGGCGGTGAAGAAGGCGCACGGCGCCAAGGTCGACACGGATCTGGACGAGCGGGCGCTGCGCGACGTCGTCGCGAAGTACAAGGCCGTCGTCCAGTCGAAATCCGGCAAGCCCTTTCCCCAGGATCCGCTTCAGCAGCTTCGCGGGGCCCGCGACGCCGTCTTCCGCTCCTGGAACAACGCGCGCGCGATCGAGTACCGCCGCATCTACGAGATCCCGGACGCGATCGGCACCGCCGTCAACATCCAGGCGATGGTGTTCGGCAATTCCGGCGATCGATCCGCGACGGGCGTGGGCTTTACGCGGAATCCCGCGACCGGCGCGAAGGAATTCTACGGAGAGTTCCTGGTGAACGCGCAGGGCGAAGACGTCGTGTCGGGCGTCCGCACGCCGCAGCCGATCGCCGAGCTCGAAAAAGTGATGCCGAAGGCGTTCAAGGAGCTGCGCCAAATCACCACGCGGCTGGAGCGGCACTACCGCGACGTGCAGGACTTCGAGTTCACCATCGAGGACGAGAAACTCTACATGCTGCAGACGCGCAACGGCAAGCGCACGGGCTACGCCGCCGTCGTGATCGCGACGGATCTGGTGCGCGAAAAGCTGATCACCCCGAAAGACGCGGTGCTGCAAGTGGATCCCGAGTCCGTGTCGCAGTTGCTGGCCCCGATGTTCGAGCCAAAGGCCTGGAAGGCGCTGCCGGTCGCGACCAAGGGGCTGCCGGCGTCGCCGGGCGCCGCGTCGGGCCAGGCCGTCTTCACCGCGGATCACGCGGTCGAGTGGACGCGGCAGGGGAAGAAGGTCGTGCTCGTCAGAAAAGAGACCGTTCCCGACGACATCCACGGCATGTTCGTGGCCCAGGGCATCCTGACGGCGACCGGCGGCATGACGTCGCACGCGGCGGTTGTCGGGCGCCAGATGGGAAAGCCCTCTATCGTGGGCGCCGGCGCGCTCGAGATCAGCGAGGCCGCGCGTCAGTTCACGGTGGGCGGCAAGACGATTCAGGAAGGGGACTTCGTCTCGTTCGATGGGCTGACCGGCGAGGTCAAGCTCGGGCAGGTCGCCACGCAGCCGAGCGAAGTCCTTCAGGTGATCGCCGGCAAGATGAAGCCCGCCGACTCGGACCTCTACAGGCGGTTCGATGAGCTGCTGAGATGGGCCGACAAGTTCCGTCGTCTCGGCATCCGGGCGAACGCCGATCAGCCTGACCAGGCCGAGACGGCGTATGCCTTCGGCGCGCGCGGCATCGGACTGTGCCGGACGGAGCACATGTTCTTCGGCGAGGGGCGGATCGCGATCGTGCAACGCATGATCCTTGCCGACAACGAGACGGATCGCCGGAAGGCGCTGGACGAGCTGCTGCCGATGCAGCGCGGCGACTTCTACGGCGTCTTCAAGGCGATGCACGGCGAGCCGGTGACGATCCGCACGATCGATCCGCCGCTGCACGAATTCCTGCCGAAGCGGGAAGATCTGATGGTCGACATCGCCAGGCTCGAGGCGACCAACGGCGACAAGAAGACGCTTGCGGAGAAGCACAAACTCCTCCGGCGCGTCGAGCAACTGCACGAATTCAATCCCATGCTCGGGCACCGCGGCGTGCGTCTCGGGATCACCTATCCCGAAATCACGGAGATGCAGACGCGCGCGATTCTCGAAGCCGCCTGCCAGCTCAACAAAGAAGGGCTCAAGGTCGTTCCCGAGATCATGATTCCGCTCGTCGGCACCGTGAAGGAGCTGCGCGATCAGAAGGCCGTGGTGGATCGCGTCGCGCAGGACGTCATGAAAGCCCAGGGCATCAAGGTGAAGTACCTGGTCGGCACGATGATCGAGGTCCCGCGCGGCGCCGTGACGGCGGACGAAATCGCGGGCGAGGCACAGTTCTTCTCGTTCGGCACCAACGACCTCACGCAGCTCACCTACGGATTCTCGCGCGACGACATCGGCAAGTTCCTCGGCGCATACCAGGACAAGAAGATCCTGGACAAGGATCCGTTTGCGACCATCGACACGGTCGGCGTCGGGCAGCTCGTGGAAATGGGCGTCCGTAAGGGGCGCTCGGCGAGGGCGGATCTGAAGATCGGTATCTGCGGCGAGCACGGTGGCGACCCTTCCTCGATCCATTTCTTCGAGAAAGCCGGCCTCGACTACGTGAGCGCGTCGCCCTATCGCATTCCCGTGGCGCGGCTCGCGGCGGCGCAGGCGGCGCTCCAGACCAAGGTCGGCGATTGATCACGGTCTTCGTCCATGCGGACGGAAAAACGAGCTCGGCGGATCGCGTCGATCCGGCCTGGCTCGCCGCCGGCAGCAGCGTGAAGATCTGGGTCGACCTCATGAATCCGTCCAGGGAAGAAGGGGAGGGACTGCTCAGAAACGTCTTCCATTTCCACGATCTGGCCGTGGAAGACGCGATGAGCGCGCTCGAGTATCCGAAGGTCGAGTCGTACGGCGACTATCTGTACGTCATCCTGCATCGCATCGACTTCGCGGCGCCCGAACACTGCTTCCAAACGCACGACGTCGATTTCTTCCTCGGGCCGAACTATCTGGTCACGATTCACACGGGCGATTCGCGATCGATCGAGCAGATTTCCGAGATCTGCCACCGCAATTCGCTCGTGCTCGGCGAGGGGACCTCCGCCCTGATGCATCGCATCGTCGACACGATGGTGGACAACTACCGGCCTGAGATCGACGAGCTCGAGGAGCGCCTCGACGGGCTCGAGCAGCAGGTGTTCGAATCGAGCAGCCCGAGCCTTGCGAAAGACATCCTGAACTTCAAACGCGACGTGGCATCGCTCCGGCGCGTCGTCCAGCCGCAACGCGACGTCGTCGGCCGGCTCGCGCGGCGCGAGTTCGCGCTGATCGACGAGCAGATCGCCTATCGCTTCCGCGACGTCCACGATCACCTGGTCAGGCTGGCCGATGAAGCCATGTTCTTCCAGGATCGCATCACGAGCCTGCTCGACGCGAATCTGGCGACCGTGTCCAACCAGTTGAACAGCGTCATGAAGATTCTGACGGTCATCGCGACCGTGTTCATGCCGCTGACCTTCATCACCGGCCTGTACGGCATGAACGTCGACCTGCCGCACTTCGGGCTTGGCGGCGTGACCATGTTCTGGGTCCTGATGGCCATCATGGCCGCCGTCGTCGGCGTCATGCTGCATTACTTCCGCACTCGCGGCTGGATTTAGACGACTGATGCCTAGAATCCACCGGCTCGCTCCGGATCTCGCCAACCAGATCGCCGCGGGGGAAGTGGTCGAGCGGCCCGCTTCCGTCGTGAAGGAGCTGGTCGAGAACGCGCTCGATGCGGGCGCACGGCGGATCGGCATCGCCGTTGAGCTCGGCGGCAAGAAGCTGATTCGCGTCGAAGACGACGGCGAGGGAATGGAGCCGGAGGACGCGCGCCTGTCCGTCGAGCGGCACGCGACGAGCAAGATTGCCCGCGCGGACGACCTCGGCGCGATCCGGACGCTGGGCTTCCGTGGCGAGGCGCTGCCGAGCATCGCGTCGGTTTCGCATTTCACGCTCCGCACGCGCCCGCGGGGCGCGCAAAGCGGCACGGAGATCAAGATCAGCGCGGGCGCGATTGCGTCGATGCGCGAGGTGGGCGCGCCCGAAGGCACGTGCATCGAAGTTGCCGATCTCTTCTACAACCTGCCCGCGCGGCGAAAGTTCCTGAAGTCCGATACCGCCGAAACGACGCAGATCTCGCGGCTTGCGACGCAGCTCGCGCTTGGGTACCCGGAGGTGGGCTTCACCGTGACGAGCGGCGGCCGCCGGCTTCTCGAGTGTCCGCCGTCATCGGGCCTGCGCGAGCGGTTCTTCCAGCTCTTCGGCGATCGCCAGGATCTTGTGGAAGTGCGCAAGGAGGCCGGCGGCCTTCAGATCGAGGGGTATGTCGCGGCTCTCGGCGATCAGGGCCCGACACGCGGCGCCCAGAACGTGTTCGTGAACCGGCGGATTGTGAAGGACCGCACGATCGCGCACGCCATCATCGAGGCCTACAGCGTCGCGACCATCAAAGAGCGCAGTCCCGAAGTGCACCTCTTTCTGCGGATCGCTCCCGATCGCGTGGACGTGAACGTCCACCCGACCAAAGCCGAGGTGCGTTTCCTGGAACAGTCGCTCGTCCACGAGGTGCTGCGCCGCGCCCTCGGCGACGCGCTCGGCCAAGGCCGCGCGCCGGAGCTGCAGTTCCGCCTCGAGCCGATCGCGCCCGCTCCGGACGAGCCGCATCCCATGGCCATCCCCGGCGTGCTCGCCGGTGCGATGGTCGGCAATCGCTGGTCGTCGGAGCGGGATCCGGGATTCGCGATGCGGGACGCGGGATCAGGGATGCGGGATGCGGGATCAGGGATGCGGGATGCGGGATCAGGGATCAGGGATCAGGGATTCGATATCCGCCCCATGATTCCCCTCGGACAGTTTCGCGACACGTTCATCATTGCCGTGGACGACGAGGGTGTGGCCATCATCGATCAGCATGTCGCTCACGAGCGTGTGCTATTCGAGCAGGTCACCGAGCGCCTGACGTCGGGACGGCTCGAAAGCCAGAGGCTGCTGACGCCCATTCTCCTGGAGCTGTCACCGGCGCAGCGCGAAGCCCTCAAGGAGCACAGAGCCACGCTCGAACGTTTCGGGATGGAGATCGAAGAGTTCGGCGGCGACAGCGTGAGGCTCTCGGCAGTGCCGGCGCTGCTCGAACCCGCACACTGCGAGGCGGCCGTCCGCGCGCTCGCCGACGATCTGGACGGCCTGGGCAGCCGCGGGGTGGAGGAGGCGCTTCGACGCATCGCGGCGACGATGGCGTGCCACGCCGCCGTGAAGGCGAACTATCCGCTCACGCTGGACAAGATGCGCTACATCCTGCAAGAGCTGCGGCGCACGGCGTATTCGAGCGTGTGCCCGCACGGCCGTCCGGTGGTCCTGCGGCTGACGCGGCGCGAGATCGAGAAGAATTTCCAGCGAATTTGATCGATTCGACCTCTGCCGTATCGGATTCCCCTTGACGTCCGGGGCATAAGGGTTTACCCTGCAATCATTCCCAGCAAGTTGTTCCAAGCGATAAAGGCGCGGGGGCGTGTGTCCCCGATCGCAAAGCTGCGCGGCAGCTGCCGAACTTGGAGTCGCAAATCGATGGCCAGAGGCCTGATCCCGGCGTTTCTATTCACGTTCTCGGCAATCCTCTTTTTCGGTCTTGGCAACTTTCTCGCCGCCCGCCAGGCGAGCGCCAACGAAAACGAGCAGATCGCCGCCCTTCGCGCCGAGCTCGGCGCCATGAGGCGCCAGCGCCCCGCGGGGACCTCCGGCACCGTCGGCCGGCCGGCCGAGACGGCCCCGATCCCGATGGACGATCGCAGCCGCGCCGCCCTGGTCGCCGACATCAAGCAACAGTTGAAATCCGAGATGGGCCTGATGCCCGTCAGCCTGCTCCGCGAGCGCCGTCAGAGCTTCGTCGAGATGTACTCGTACGACACGACGGGCGCGAGCAACTACGGCACGGCCGGCTACCTCGGACACGGTTATTTCATCACCGTGAAGCACGGGGTCGTCGCGCTCGGCGATGCGCCCGAGTCGCGGCGCATCACGTCCGTATCGATCATGTACGAAGGGCGGGCCGTGCCGGCGCGCATCGTCGACACGGGCGACGCCAAGGTCGAAGTCGATCCGGGCGACTGGGCCATCCTGAAGGTCCGCGAATCCCTCGACCTGCCGCCGCTCGACGTGAATTTCGACTATCCGTTCGATTTCGCGGATCCGATCTTCCGCCTCGGCAACGATTATTCGAAAGGGATCATCCTGTCGACCGGCTACATCGGCCAGCGGACTCCGAACAACCTGGTGACGTGCCTCACGGACGGCCACCCGGGCGTGTCGGGGGGCGGTGTTCTGAACGGCGACGGACAGCTCGTCGGCATCCCGATCGGCCGGATGCAGGGGGATTACCGCTTCTCGTTCATCCTGCCGCTGCGTCACGAGATGTTCCGCAAGATCGCGCCGACGTTCGGGACTCGCCTGACCAACCACGAAAGCGGCACGCGCTAGTTCGTCAGCGCTTCTGTTTGCGCAGCTCGGCGAGGCGTCTGGCGATATCGATCTCCTGCCCGCGCGGCGCCGGCTCGTAAAAGCGCCTTCCCTTGTGCGCCGGCGGCAGGCATTCCATGTCGGGCGCGACGGCGTCGGCTTCGTTGTGGGCGTACTTGTAGCCCTTCCCGTACTCCAGCGATTTCATCAGCTTCGTCGGCGCGTTGCGCAGATGGAGGGGTACCGGTTCAGCCACTTCGCTGGCCGCCGCCTCGGCCGCGTCGCTGTAGGCGACATAGACCGCGTTGCTCTTGGGCGCCATCGCCAGGTAGATCGCCGCCTGCGCGAGCGCGGTGTTGCCTTCCGGCATGCCCATGAAGTGCACGGCGTCCTTGGCGGCGATCGTGACCACGAGCGCCTGGGGATCCGCGTTGCCGACGTCCTCCGAGGCGAACCGCACGAGCCGCCGTGCGATGTACAGCGGATCCTCGCCTGATTCGACCATGCGCGCGAGCCAGTAGACCGCGGCGTCGGGATCGCTGTTCCGCATCGACTTGTGCAGCGCGGAAATCAGGTTGTAGTGCTCTTCGCCCGTCTTGTCGTAGAGCAGCGCGCGGTTCTGCGCGAGGTCGGCGACAAGCGCCAGATCGATCGGACGGCCGCCCGCGGCGCTCGCGGCCATTTCGAGCATGTTGAGGGCGATACGGGCGTCGCCGTTGGCATAGCGCGCGATCGCCGCCAGCGCCTCGTCGCTCGCGTCGAGGCGCAGCGACCCGAGTCCGCGCTCCGAGTCCTCCAGTGCACGCCGGAGGATCGTCGCAACCGCGGGGATCGTCAGCGGCTTGAGGACGTAAACCTTGGAGCGCGACAGCAGCGCGGAGTTGACCTCGAACGACGGGTTCTCCGTCGTCGCGCCGATCAGAACGATGTCGCCGGACTCGACGCGCGGCAGGAACGCATCCTGCTGCGCTTTGTTGAAGCGGTGGATTTCATCGATGAAGAGAATCGTGCGGCGGCCGGATCGGCGCCGCGCCTGCTCGGCCTCCGCCATTACCTCGCGGATTTCCTTGATCCCCGACAACACGGCGCTGAACGCGATGAAGTGCGCGCGCGTGGCCCTGGCGATCACGCGCGCGAGCGTCGTCTTGCCGGTGCCCGGCGGGCCCCACAGGATGATCGAACGCAGACGGTCGTTTTCGATGGCGGCGCGAAGCGGACGCCCGGGCCCCAGCAGTGCTTCCTGCCCGACGATGTCCTCGAGCGTGCGCGGCCGCATGCGCTCGGCGAGCGGCGCAGACATATCGACAGCGTCGGTCGTCCCGGATCCGGCGGCATCCCGCGGCTCGTCGTCCGCGAACAGATCCATCAGAGGCCTGCCATCTGTCGAGATGCCTCGTACAGAATCAGCGCAGCCGCGACGGCCACGTTCAGAGAGTCAACAGGTCGTTGCATGGGAATGGTCACCGTCTCCTGCGCGGCGGCCAGCGTGCTTCCGGAGACGCCGGCGCCTTCGCTGCCGAGGATGATCGCGGTCGGCTCGCGAAGATTCACGCGAGAGAGTGCCGTCCCGCCGCGGGGGACGGCGGCGACGAGCCGGACCTGCTCCGCGCGTGCCGCAGCGACGACGTCCTCCAGAGTGCCGTGCGCCGCCACAGCGACGCGGAACGTTCCGCCCATCGCGCCCCGCAGCGCCTTCCACCCGAACGGGTTCGCGGTCCCCGCGATCGCGATGACGCCGGCGGCGCCGAAGGCGGCGGCTGCTCGGATCGCCGCGCCGACGTTGCCGGGATCCTGAAGTCCGGCGAGGACCAGCGCGATCGCGAGGCGCGGACCGGCCCCTCGCGTCGCGGCGAATATCGCGCCGGCGTCCGACGGCCGCGCGCGGGCGATCGCGACTACGCCGGACGGCTGCCGGACGGGACTCATCGCGGCGAGCACCTGTTGGCTGACGAGCAGCGGGCGTCCGCCGTGCTGCTGCACGTCCTTCACAAGCCGTCCGAGCGACGACCGATCGCCGTCGGCCTGGCGGTCGGCGAAGGCGGCGATTTCGATCGGCACGCCGCAGGCGAGCGCTTCGAGAACCAGATGTTCGCCGTCGAGCAGGATCTCGCCGTCATGATTCCCGGCGCCGGCCGGCGCGCCGACACGAGGCGCGCGCGCGAGATCCCGGAAGCGCTTGACGACGGCGTTCTGGCGGCTCGTGATCCGCTCGACGCGGTGCATGAGCCGTATTATTCCGCATTCCTTTTCTGTTAACATGCCCGGCGTGAAAGACCGGATTCTGAAGAAATTCGAAGAGGAAATCGCGCAGCTCGACAAGGAGCTGAAGACCGAGCTGCCGCGCGAGATCAAGCGCGCGCGCGAGCTGGGCGATCTGCGCGAGAATGCGGAATACCAGGCCGCCAAGGAGCGGCAGCGCCTCGTCGAATCGCGGATCAGCCTGCTGCAGAAGCGCGTGAGCGAAATCCAGCTCATGAATCTCGATCGCATTCCCCACGACAAAGTCGGCTTTGGATCGACCGTGACGCTTCGCGAGGAAAACGGGCAGACCATCGTCTACCAGTTGGTCATGCCCGAAGATGCGAACGTCGACGAAGGACTGATCTCCACCGCGTCGCCGATCGGCCGCGCGCTCCTGAACAAGGAAGAGGGAGACGAAGTGCTCGTGAAGACACCCAACGGCGCCGAGCGCCGGTTCGAGGTCACCAAGCTCGTCACGATTCACGATTAGGGTGAGCCCGACCCCTTACTCCACACGGCTGCGCACCGCGCTCGTCCTGACCGGCACGGGCACGGCGGGCGCCTACCATGCGGGCGTACTGCGCGCGCTGCATGAGGCCGGCGTCCGGATCGACGTCGTCGCCGGACGCGGCGTGGGCGCCATCGGCGCGGTGTTTGCGGCGGTGGACGGCGGTCAGCGGCTGTGGGATCGCGACGGCCTGTGGAAGAGGAACGGACTGTCGCGCGCGTACGGCTGGCGGCGTCCGCTGCTCGTCGCCGGATGGGCGATGGTCGGCGCAGGCGCGCTGCTGGCCGTGCCGCTGCTGCTCTTCGGGGCCGGCGTTGTCGTGTCGCTCGTCGGCATGCTGTTGTGGATGGTGAGCCTGACGTCGGCGTCGACGGGGCTGACCTCCGGCTACGCGCGCGCGCTCGACGCGCTGTTCGCGCCGGCGGCGCTTCCGACGATCGTTCCGCGCTTGATAGTGCTCTGTCTGCTGACGGCGGTGGCCGCGCTGGGGATTGGGCTGGCGGTCGGCGCGTGGCGGCCGGACGCGCGGCGGCGCGTCGCGCGGCGGTCGTTCTGGCGGCTGTTGGGAGCGCCGCTGACCACGACCCTCATCGTCGAGGAGGCGACGGCCGAGCTGTGGAACCTGATACGCGGCGCCGCGGCGATCGCCGCGCCGCCGCGCGCGGATCTCGGCCGGCGCTACGTCGAGCTGCTCGCCGAGAATCTGGGTCAGCCGGGCTTTCGAGAGCTGCTGCTCGTCGCGCACGACATGGATGCGCGTCGCGATCTGATCTTTGCCCTGCTGGGAGAGGGCCAGCGCCCGCGGTTCCTGGCGCATCGCGGCGATGGGCCGCCCGACGGAGGCAGAGTGGCCGAGGTGTTCGATCTGGCCGGCGTCGGGAGGGATCACCTGATGGACGCGCTGATGGCGGCCCTGGCGGTGCCCGTGGCGACCGATCCGCACTTGATCAGGTTCGCCGCGGAGGGGCCGTGGCGCGGCGAGACGCACCGCGTCTGCGATCGGCCGGGAGCGCTCGAACGGCTTCTGGAAGAAGTGGCCGCGGCCGGCGCCGAGCAAGTGATCGTGCTGTCGGCGGCGCCCCCGCCGGCGCGCCCGCACGAATTGAGTGCCGGCCGGGCGGATCTGCGGGGCCGGGCGGGCGAGCCGCTCGCCGCCTTCGAAGCCGCGGATCTGCGGGACGGCGTCGAGCAGACGCGTGCCTCGGGCCGCTTCGCGGGACTCTACGTGATTCGCCCCGCGCACAACCCCGTCGCGCCGCTCGATTTTCGCGGCATCTACGACGAGCGATCGGACCGGCGCTACGAGGTGTCCGAGCTCGTCGATCGCGGCTACGAAGACGCCTACCGCCAGTTCATCGAACCCGTCGTCGCCGCCAGCGGCGAGCGCCTGGCGGCGGTCCAGTCGTAAGTTGGCAATCGCGCTTCGGTCCCGCCCGCGCCAGAATTAGGGACGTCGTGGGGTCTGACCCCGACTTAACTTGTTGCAGCGTCAGGTGTTGCGTTTGCGAAAGGGTGGCAGAAACTGCCATGCGAGCAGCGACTGAAATCATCCACGGCAGCCTGGGTTTGAATCGCGATGCGGACCCGCTGACCACGCCCATCTATGAGACG
>Ga0310810_10005581_pt1 | contig 14098 bp, 9 predicted proteins | sample NCmetagenome_FD_207641 | JGI IMG/M metagenome (GOLD analysis project Ga0310810, IMG submission 207641) | Soil microbial communities from experimental microcosm in Duke University, North Carolina, United States - NC | ecosystem: Engineered > Artificial ecosystem > Soil microcosm > Unclassified ... | reverse complement strand
GTGATCCCGAGCTGCTACGTGCCGCCGGCGCACGCCGAGCGCGCGACGCTCGGCAATGACCGGGTGCTGTGGGTCGGCACGATCCACGGCTACAAGCGGCCCGAAATCCTCCTCGAGATCGCCGAGCGCCTGCCGCATCGCAAGTTCGTGATGATCGGCGGCCCGTCGATCGGCGGCGAGCGCCTGAAGGCCGGCTACTTCGAGGAAATCCGCGACCGCGCCTCGCGCCTGCCGAACGTGGAATTCACCGGCTTCCTGCCGCTCGCTGCGGTCGAGCCCTGGTTCGATCGCGCCCGGCTCCTCGTCCTCACCTCGGTCTACGAGGGCATGCCCAACGTCTTCCTGCAGGGTTGGTCGCGCGGCGTGCCGAGCGTCTCGACGGTCGACGTGGGCGCGCCGGTGAACACCGTATTCAAGGACGCGGCGCAGGGCGCCGCCAAGGTGGAAGCGCTCTTGAGCAACAACGCGCTCTGGAGCCAGGCGTCCTCGGATAGCCTCGCCTACTTCCAGCGCAACCATTCCGCCACCGAGGTGCTCGCGCGCTACGCGCGCCTGCTCGAGGAACTCGTATGAGCGCCGCGACCAAGGCGATCGCCGCAAACGGTCTCGCGCGGCGGGCATTTTCGCTGGGCGCGGTCAAGGCGCTCGACAACGCTCTGCAGTTCCTGCTGCCCATTGTCCTGGTGCGCTGCCTCGACGCGCACACGTTCGGCGAATACCGGCTGCTGTGGCTTGCGGCCGGCACGGTCCTCGCGCTTGCGACGCTGGGTATGCCGGGCGGGCTCTACTATTTCCTGCCGCGCTCCGATTCCCGGGAGCGTCGGATCTACATTCACCAGACGCTCGCGTTCCTCGCCACCACCGGCTTGATCGCGGCGTTCGTCGTCAGCCCGCTCAACCCGTGGATGCCGGCGACGCTGCAGCCGCTCGCGAAGTACGGCGCTCTGGTGCCGGCCTTCATCCTGCTCTGGGTCGTCTCGGCCCTGCTCGACGCGTTGCCGACGGTCGAGGAGCGCATTCCGCTGCAGGCCGGGGCGACGATCTCGGTGGCCGTCGCGCGCGCCGTGCTCGTCGCCGGCGGCGCCTGGTTCACGCACGACATGAACGTGATCCTGTGGCTCCTCGTCGCCACAGTGCTCCTCAAGTTCGCGCTCCTCACCGGCTACATCGGCCGCTACCACGGCTGGGGCAGGCCATGGCTGGATGCGAAGCTCTTCCGCGGCCAGCTGCACTACACGATGCCCTTCGGCTTCTCGTCCGCCTGCTACGTGCTGCGCTCGCAGGCCGACCAGTGGGTCGCGGCGACGCTCTTCGCGCTGAACAGCTTCGCCTCGTTCTCGATCGCCGCGATCCTCGGACAGATCGTCAACCTTTTCCGCACCTCGGTGGTCGAGGCGTTCATGCCGAGCATGAGCCGGCTCGAGGCCCGCGGCGATGCGAAAAGCATGATGGAGATGAACGCCAGCGCCAATGCGATGGTGGGAATGCTGCTGCTGCCGATGCTCGGCTTCGTTTTCGCCTTTGCCGAGGACCTGGTGAGCCTCGTGTACACCTCGGCCTACATCGATGCCGCCGGCGTCATGCGCGTCTATCTCATCGGCATGACGGCGCTGGTGGTCGAGCTCTCGAGCGTGCTGCAGCTCCTGCGCCAGGGGATCTTCTCGCTCGTCATGAACATGATCGTGCTCGCGTGCGCGGTGCCGCTGAGCTATTTCGGCGGCCTCGAGCTCGGCCTGTCCGGCGCGGCGGCAGGCAGCGTCACGGCGCTCTACCTCGACCGCACGATCGTCCTGCACCGCATCCGCGCCATCACCGGCGTGCCGATCGCAAGCCAGCAGCATTGGCAGGAGCTCGGCCGCCACTTCGCGTGGAGCGCGGCATCGGCGGCCATTGCCTGGGTCGTCGTGCACTTCTTCTTTGCCGGGGCCCATCACATCGTGCGGATCGCTGCCGGCGCGGCTGTGCTCGGCGTCGTTTACGGCGTCGCTAATTTACGGGGAAAACTGTGAGGCTCGCACTCATCACCGGGTCGCTCGTGCACGGCGGCGCCGAGCGCCAGGCGATCACGCTCGCCAATCGCCTCGCCGAGCGCGGGCACGAGTGCCACGCCATTTACGTCAAGAACGATCCGAGCCAGCTCTCGCGCCTGCATTTATCGGCCCCCTCGAGCGTGCGCTGCCTCCATGCGGCGCGCTACTTTGACGTGCGGGCAATCTCGCACCTCGCGGCGCAGCTCGGCCGGCTCGCGCCGCAGGCGATCCTCGCGACGAACCCCTATGCGCTGATGTACGCGTCGCTCGCGAACCCGGGCGTGCCGCTCCTCGTCACGCTGCACTCGACCTATATCCGCACGCTCAAGGAACAGCTCCAGATGGTGGCCTACCGGCCGTTCTTCTGGACCGCAGCCGCCGCGGTCTTCGTCTGCGAGCGCCAGCGGCGTCATTGGGTCGCGCGGGGCCTCTTCGGCCGTCGCAATCGCGTCATCTACAACGGCGTCGACCTCGAGCACTGGCAGCCGGTCGATGCCCGGCAGCTCCGGCGCGCCCTCGGCTTCGCCGCCGATGACTACGTGATCGGCCTTTCCGCCGTGCTGAGGCCGGAGAAGAACCCGGCGCAGCTCGTCGCAGCGGTCGCTGAGCTTTGCAAGCGCGGCATTCCCGCGCGGGCGCTCTTCATCGGCGACGGTCCCGAGCGCGCTGCGGTCGAATCTGTTGCACGAAAGCTGCGCGTAGAGGACCGAGTGGTGATCTCGGGCCTGCAGGAAGACGTGCGGCCGTTCCTTTCGGCCTGCGACGTGGTCGCCCTGACGAGCTTCACCGAGGCTTTTTCGCTCGCCGCCATCGAGGCGATGGCGCTCGGCCGGCCGGTGGTGCATCCCGATGTCGGCGGTGCGGCCGAGATGATCCACTCGGGCCAGGATGGATGGCTATTCCCGGTAGGTGACACCGATACGCTTGTCGACCGCCTTGCCGTGCTCGCCGACCCGGTCGTGCGCGCGCGCATGGGCGAAAACGCGCGCGTAAGCGTCGCCAGCCGTTTCTCGGAGCGCGCCATGGTCGAGCGCTACGAGGAGCTGCTGTTTGAAATCTGTGCAACTCGGAGCAAACGTGGAGCACTACGAAACCGCGCAACAGCGCATTAGGAGCAACACCCGGACGTGGCTGGTGACCGGCGCGGCGGGCTTCATCGGCTCGCACCTCGCCGAGAACCTGCTCAAGCTCGGCCAGAAGGTCGTCGGCCTCGACAATTTCGCCACCGGCAAGCGCGCCAACCTGCAGCCCGGGATGCGCTTCATCGAGGGCGACATCCGCTCGCTCGAGACGTGCAAAGGGGCGTGCGAGGGCGTCGACATCGTGCTGCACCAGGCGGCGCTCGGCAGCGTGCCGCGCTCGATCGACGACCCGATTTCCAGCACGCAAGCCAATGTCGACGGCTTCGTCAACATGCTGCTCGCGGCCAAGGACGCCGGCGTCGGGCGTTTCGTCTATGCGAGCTCGAGCGCGATCTATGGCGACCATCCGGCGCTGCCGAAGGTGGAGGCGATCACCGGCCGCGCCATGTCGCCCTATGGGCTCACCAAGCAGGTGAACGAGCTCTACGCCGATGTCTTCGACGTCTGTTACGGGTTCAAGAGCGTTGGCCTGCGCTACTTCAATGTGTTTGGCTCGCGCCAGGACCCGAACGGCGCCTATGCCTCGGTGATCCCGGCCTGGATCGGCGCTCTGCTCCGAGACCAGGTGCCCTATATCAACGGCGACGGCAGCGCGGCGCGCGACTTCTGCCACATCGACAACGTCGTGCAGGCGAACCTGCTCGCGGCGACGGTCGAGGACCCCGTGGCGCTCGGCCAGGCCTACAACATCGCGCTCGGCGACCAGACGACTCTCACCCAGCTTTTCGATCTCATCCGCGACGGCGTCGGCCGCCGCTATGCATCGGCTCGGCATGCCAAGGCGATCCATCGCGAGCCGCGGCGTGGCGACCTGCAGTTCTCCCGCGCCGACATTTCGAAAGCCCAGCGCCTGCTCGGCTTCGCCCCGTCGGTTCGGATCAGGGAGGGACTGGAAAAGACGATCGAGTGGTACGTCGACAATCTGCTGGTCGAGAACGAACTGAAGGTGGCGCATGGCTGAGGTGCTTGAACGATCGGACGTAAAACCCACCCCGGCAGTGACACTGCCCACGGTGGCCATCGTCGGCCTGGGCTACGTCGGCCTCCCGGTCGCGGTGGCCTTCGGCCGCCAGCGGCCGACCATCGGCTACGACCTGTCGAAGAAGCGGATCGAAAACCTGCGCCACCACGTCGATGCCACCGGCGAGGTGAGCACCGCCGAGCTCATGGAGTCGCGCCAGTTCCGTGCCACGGCGTATCCGACCGAGCTGGGCGAAGCCGATTTCATCATCATCGCCGTGCCGACGCCGATCGACGCGGCACGCAAGCCCGATTTCTCGCCGCTCGAGTCCGCGAGCGAGACGGTGGGGCGCTATATGAAGCCCGGCGCGATCGTGGTCTACGAGTCCACGGTGTATCCGGGCGCGACGGAAGAAGTGTGCGTGCCGATCCTGGAGCGCGCCTCCGGGATGCGCTGGCGCCAGGACTTCCATGTCGGCTACTCGCCCGAGCGCATCAATCCGGGCGACAAGACGCATACGTTCACTCAGATCCAGAAAGTGGTCTCCGGCGACGACGCCGCGACGCTGGACAAGGTGGCCGATCTCTACGCGTCCGTGGTCAAGGCGGGCGTGTATCGCGCCTCGTCGATCCGCGTCGCCGAAGCGGCCAAGGTGATCGAGAACACGCAGCGCGATATCAACATCGCGTTCGTCAACGAGCTCTCGATCATTTTCGAGCGCATGGGGCTCGACACGAACGAGGTGCTGAAGGCGGCGGGCACGAAGTGGAATTTCCTGCCGTTCCGGCCGGGCCTCGTCGGCGGCCACTGCATCGGCGTCGATCCCTACTACCTGACGCATAAAGCGGAGCTGTTGGGCTACCACCCGGAGGTGATCCTCGCCGGGCGGCGCATCAACGACGGCATGGGCAGCTACATCGCGCGCAAGACCGTGCAGCAGATGATCCACGCCGGCCGCAATATCAAGGGCGCGCGCGTCAACGTGCTCGGCATGACCTTCAAGGAGGACGTGCCGGATATCCGCAACTCCAAGGTCATCGACATCATCCGCGAGCTGCACGAGTTCGGCGTCGAGACCTTCGTGCATGATCCAGAGGCGAGCGCGGACGACGCGCTGCACGAGTACGGCGTGCGCCTCACCGACTGGGATTCGCTGCCCGCGGCCGATGCGCTGATCCTCGCCGTGTCGCATCGCAAATACCTCGAGATGCCGACCGAGGCGCTGCTTCGCAAGGTCGTGCGCCAGGGCTGCATCATCGACGTGAAATCGGTGCTCGACACCGCCGCCTTCCGCAAAGAAGGACTGCGCGTGTGGCGTCTGTAAGTGGAGCGCTCGCGCTAGCGGACAGCCCGCAGCAGAGGAAGCTGCGCGTCGGCATCTTTGCCGACGGACCGCTGCAGCCGCGTTGGATGGTCGAGGCGCTGGTCAAGCTCGCCGGGACCGATTTCGCGGACGTGCGCCTCGCGTATGTCGGTTCGCTCATGCCGACGACGCCGAGCGCCACGTGGCGGCTGTACAGCCGCCTGGACCGGCGCCTCTTCGGCGGCGATCCGACCGACCTAGTATCGCTGGCCGAGCAGTTCTCCTTCGGCACCGGACAGCCGCTCGACGTCGCCTTCGCGCTCGGCGCGGTCGACGACAGCGCGCTCGATGGCCGCGCACGCTATGGCGTCTGGCGCTTCTGCTTCGGCGCCGACGGCGCGCAGAGTGACACCTTCGCCGGTCTTCCCGAGGTGGCAGCGGCAGAGCCGCTCACCGGCTCCGGCGTCAAGGTGCGCGTTGCCGCCGATCGGCCGGCGCGCATCGCGTACCAGTCCTGGTCGCGAACCTATCCGTTCTCCGTCGCGCGTAACCGCGAGCAGCTGCTGAACAAGACCGCCGAGTTCGCCGTGCGCGCCCTTGGCGAGCTGCATCGCTCGGGCGACGGCTGGCTTTCCAAGTGCCGCGAAGTGCCGCGCCACGCCGCCCCCACCCAGCCGGGTTTCGGCGCGCTGTCGCGCATCATGGCGCGCCTTGCGGCGCGTAGCGTCGATCGCGCGCTGCATATAGAGCAATGGTTCCTCGCCTATAGGTTAGACGCCACGCTGGGTGGATCGCGCGTGGTGGCGGACCTCGAGGGCTATACGCGCCTCCTGCCGCCCAAGGACCGCGACTGGGCCGATCCCTTCGTGGTGCAGAAGGGCGGGCGCTACTACGTCTTCTTCGAAGAGCTCCTGTACGCGAACCGCAAGGCGCACATCTCGATGATGGAGATCGACGCCAATGGCGTCGCTTCGCCGCCGCAGAAAGTGCTCGAGGCCGAGCACCACCTGTCGTATCCCTTCGTCTTCGAGCACGACGGCAGCCTCTACATGATGCCGGAGAGCGCGCGCAGCGAGTCGGTCGAGCTCTATCGCTGCATCGATTTCCCGCTTGTCTGGAAGCGCGAGCGCGTTCTGATCGATGGACTGCGCCTGGTCGACGCCACCCTCTACAAGGCTCAAGACCGCTGGTGGATGTTCGCCAACTCGGCCGCGGGCGAAAGCCGGATGTTCGACGACGAGCTGCACCTCTTCCATGCCGACAAGCTCTCCGGCGAGTGGCACCCGCATGCCAAGAACCCGGTGAAGTCGGATGCGCGCTCGTCGCGTCCCGCCGGAGCGCTTTTCATGCGCGACGGCGCGCTCTACCGGCCGGCGCAGGTCTGCGTGCCGCGCTATGGCGCGGGACTCGCGATCCAGCGCGTGCTCAAGCTCACGCCGCAGCACTACGCCGAGCGGCAGGTCGAGCGCCTGCTCGCCGATCAGTCGGCCGGCCTCTTCGGACTTCACACCATGAACCGGGCGGGCGATCTCACCGTGGTGGACGCCTTCGCACGCCGGCGGAGATTCTAGAAAAATGCAGACACAACTCTTTTCCACCATCGCCATGCTCGGCGCCGCGCCGGAGACCCGCGGCGGCGTCGCCTCGATCGTCGAGAGCTACCGCGCGAACGGCCTCTTCACGCGCTGGCCGATCCAGTACATCGCCACGAGCTGCGACGGCACGGCCGTTCAGCAGACGTTGCTCGCGGCGAAGGCCGTGCGCGACTTCGGCCTGCTGCTCGGCGAGAAGAAACGCGTCGTCGTCCATGTGCACGCTTCTTCGGGCGCAGGCTTTTGGCGCGAAGCGGCTTTCATGGGCGCGGCATTGGTTGCCGGCTCGCCCGTGATCCTGCACCTCCATGGCAACGGCTTCGATCGCTCGATCCGCTGGTTCCTCGAGCGCGCCGCCGTCGTCTGCGTACCCTGCGAGGCTTCGCGCGCCTGGGTGAAGAGCGTGACGCGCCGCGCGCACGTGATGATCGCGCCGCCGCCGGTCGCGGTCACGGTGCCGGAGGTGGCGCGACCCAATCTGGTCTTGTTCCTGGGCCATCTCGAGGCGCGGAAGGGCATCTATGACCTGCTCGATGCCGTCGCGAGGGTGCGCGCCGCGGTCCCCGACCTGCGCCTCGTGTGCGCCGGCGACGGCGATCGCATCGGCGTGGCGCATTACGCCGAGCGGCTCGGCATTGCCGACGCGGTGAAGTTCACCGGCTGGGTCGGTCCCTCCGGCAAGCGGGCGCTGCTCGAGCATGCCGCCGTGTTCGCGCTGCCGGCCTACGACGCGGCACTGCCGGTCAGCCTGATCGAGGCCATGAGCGCCGGCGTGCCGGTGGTGGCTTCACCGGTGGGCGGCATTCCGGAAGTCGTCGCCGACGGCGCAAGCGGTTTTCTCGTCGCCCCCGGCGACAAAGGGGCGCTGGAGCGTGCGCTGCGCAAGCTGCTGCTCGAGCACGCGCTCGCCAAGCGGATGGGCGCGGCGGCACGCGAAACGGCGCGGGCACGCTATGCCCCGGAGCGGGCGCTGCCGGTGCTCGAAAACCTCTACGAATCGCTCGGCGTCGGCGCGATCCTCGACCGCACGCCGCGCGTGCAACCGGTACCCGTAGCCAGAACTGCGCGCGACACCGCGTGACGCGCCACGTCGTCCTCCTGCTCGGTCCGAGCCGCGAGGCGATCAGCGGCGTGACCACGCATCTGAACAGCCTGTTCGGCTCGCGCCTCGCGACGCGCTTCGACCTCCTGCATTTCCAGGTCGGCAGCGAAGGCCGGCGCGAGGGCCTGGCGGGACGCCTTGCGCGCTTCGTGCTGAGCCCGCTGCAGCTGGGCGCCGCGATCGTGCGCCACGGCGTCGGCCTCGTGCACATCAATACTTCGCTCAACGCCAAGTCCTACTGGCGCGACATCGCCTATGTGATCGCAGCGAAGATCTGCGGCGCGCGGGTGCTGTACCAGGTGCATGGCGGGGCCTGGGATGAGTTCGAGGGCAAGGGCGGCTTCTTTGCGCCGCTCATGCGCCGCATGCTGCGCTGGCCGGACGTGATCGTCGTGCTCTCCAAGGAGCAGCTCGCCGCCTTCGGCCGCGCCGCGCCGGAGCAGGCGATCGAGATCGTGCCGAACGGGATCGATTGCCTGCCTTACGTGCGCTACAACCGCGCCGCCGTGGAAGAGGGTGCGCCGCTGCGCCTGATCTATATCGGCCGCCTCGTCGGCGGTAAAGGCCTCCTGGAGACGATCGAAGGCCTGCGCAGTGCGCGCAGCCAGGGCGTCAACGCGCGGCTCGTCATCGCGGGCAATGGGCCCGAAGAGCCGCGCCTGCGGCAGTACACGCGCGATGCAGGCCTGACGAAGGAGGTCTCGTTCGTGGGTGCCGCTTATGGCGACCACAAGGCGCAGCTCCTTGCCCAAGCCGATGCCCTCGCCCTCGCGAGCTATACCGAAGGCCTGCCGTATTCGCTCCTCGAGGCCATGGCGGCGGGCGTGGTGCCGATCGTCACCCCGGTCGGCGCAATTCCGGATGTCGTCACCGAGGGCGAGCATGGACTGCTCGTCGCCCCGCGCGACGCAGGCGCGATCGCCCAGGCGATCACGAAGCTCGCGGCCGATCGTGCCTTGCTCGTTCGCATGAGCGCCGCCTGCCGCAAGCACGCGGCTACCGCGTACTCCATCGAGCGCGTGGCGCGCGATTTCTCGCAGATCTACTGGGGCCTTTGCGCAGCACGCGCCCCGAAGGCGGCCACCTAACATGTGCGGCATCGCCGGCTGGGTGGCTCCCGCGACGAGCGCTCCGGAAGAGCGCGCGCTGCACGGCATGCTGCAGGCGCTCTATCACCGCGGGCCCGACGGCGCGGGCAGCCGCTTCTATAGCGCCGAGAGCGGCGCCTGGCGCATCGCGCTCGGCCATCGGCGCCTCGCCATCATCGATCCGAACGGCTCGCGCCAGCCGATGTGCGACGACGCCGCGGGCCTCGCGCTCAGCTTCAACGGCGAGATCTACAACTTCCGCGAGCTTCGCGCCGAGCTCGAGGCGCACGGCCACCGCTTCGAGCGCGACTCCGACACCGAGGTGCTGCTGCGCTCCTACCAGCAGTGGGGCACGCAGTGCGTGCACCACCTGCGCGGACAGTTCGCCTTCGCCGTCTGGGACGCAAACGCCGAGCGCCTGTTCCTCGCGCGCGACCGGTTCGGCGAAAAGCCGCTGTATATCCACGAAGCCAATGGCGCGCTGCATTTCGCGTCCGAAATAAAAGCGCTGCTCGCGCTGCCGCAGGTCTCCCATGAAGTGGACCTTCCCGCCGTCTGGGACTACCTCGCGTACCGGTATGTACCCGGCCCGCGCACGTTACTCTCCGCGATCCGGAAGCTGCCGCCGGCTACGGCCGCGGTCTGGCACCGCGGCCATCTCCAGGAGATGCGCTACTGGACGCCGCCGGACAAGTTCCCCCGCTCAAAAAGCGCTCCGATGGCCAACCGCGACGTGCCGCGAGCCTTCCTCGGCGCGCTGGGCGAGGCGGTCGAGCTGCAGATGGTGAGCGATGTGCCCTTCGGCGCGTTCCTGTCCGGCGGCCTCGATTCGAGCGTCATCGTGGCGCTGATGACGCGCTACTCGCCAAAGGTGAAGACGTTCTCGGTCGGCTTTGCCGGCGATCGGCACACGGAGCTCTCGCACGCGGCGCTCGTCGCGCGCGAGTTCGGCACCGAGCACCACGAGATGGTGGTGACGCCGCGCGATTTCATGGACAACCTGCCGGCGCTCGTCGCGGCGCGCGATGCGCCGGTATCCGAGCCTTCCGATATCGCGATCTTCATGCTCTCGCGCGAAGCCCGGCGCACGGTGAAGATGGTGCTCACCGGCGAGGGCTCGGACGAAATCCTCGGCGGCTACCGCAAGCACGTCGCCGAATGCCTGGCGTGGATGTACTGGACGCTGCCGCGGCCGCTGCGCCAGATGGCAGCGCCGCTCGTGCAGTCGCTGCCGTCCCGGTTCCGCAACCTGAAGATCGCGATGGCGAGCCTGAACTGCGAGGACTGGCGCGAGCGCTACGTCCGCTGGTTCGGCGCGCTGGACTTCAACCAGCGCCGCCAGCTTTCGCGCCTCCGGGTGCACGAACAAGAGCCGAGCGAGGACCTGCCGCCGTTCGACGCGCATCCCGATGCCGGGCCGCTGCGCCGCATCCTGTATTTCGACCAGACGAGCTGGCTGCCCGACAACCTGCTCGAGCGCGGCGACCGCATGACGATGGCCGCCTCGATCGAGGCGCGCGTGCCGTTCCTCGACCACAAGCTCGCCGAGTTCGCCTCGACGCTGCCCGACCACTGGCGTGTCGATGAGCTGCGTCGCAAGCGCGTGCTGCGCGCGGTCGCGCGCTCGCTCCTGCCGCGCGAGATTCCCGAGCGCTCCAAGGTCGGCTTCACCGTGCCGGTCACCGAATGGTTCTCCGGCGGGATGCGCGACTACCTCTACGACCACCTGCGCTCGTCGGATTCGCTGACCCGCACGTATTACGACGGCGCCGTGCTCGATCGCGTGCTGGACGAGCACACGCAGGGCCTGCAGGCGCACGACAAGCTCCTCTGGACGCTCCTCACGCTCGAGATCTGGCACCGCCAGTACCGTGCTCCTGTTGCGAAACACTCCGAAGAGAATCTCGCATGTGCGGCATAGCCGGCTGGGCCGTAGGAGGAAATGCGGGGGCCGCCTACGACGTCCACGCCCTGGGGCCGATGGCGGAGGCGCTCGCGCACCGTAGTGAGGGTGAGGCGCTCTCGGCGGTCATCGACCAGCAGGCGCGTCGCGCGGTCGTGATGGCCGCCTCGGTGACCGACGAGACGAGCGGAATTTCGCTTGCGCTCGACGGCGCGATCATCAATGCCGCCGACCTGCGCGCGCAGCTCACCAAGCGCGGCTACCCGATCAAGGGCAAATCGGACGCGGAGCTGCTCCTGCGCGCCTACCAGCACTGGGACAAGGAGATGGTGAAGCACCTGCGCGGCGCCTTTGCCTTCGCCATCTGGGATGGGCGGAAGGAGCGGCTGATGCTCGCGCGCGACCGCTTCGGCCAGAAGCCGCTCTACCTGCATCAGGCGGGCGGGGCGCTCTCCTTTGCCTCCGAGGTTAGGGCGCTGACGCGCGCACCGGGCGTGAAGGTCGAGATCGATACCAACGCGGTCGGCGAATACCTGGCGCAGCGCTATGTGCGCGGCCCGCGCACGCTGCTCTCCGGTGTGCGCAAGCTCGTGCCGGGGACGTATGCGCTGTGGCAGTTCGGCACGCTGCGCGAGACGCGCTACTGGAGCCCGCCGGACGGAGACGCGCCGATCGCACGGGGTCCGGCGGACCCGGTCGAAGGTTTTATCCAGCGCCTGGATGAGGCCGTCGAGCTCAACATGCAGGCCCCCAAGGTCGGCGTGCTGCTTTCCGGCGGCTACGACTCGGCGGCGATCGTTGCCCTCGCGCGGGCGCATCACGACCATGTATCCACCTTCTCTGCCGGCTTTGCCGACGACAAGCGCAGCGAATTGGCGGCCGCGGCGCGTGTAGCGCAGCACTTCGGCACGCAGCACAACGAAATCGTTCTCCGGCGCGGCGACGTGCTCGCCCAGTTGCCGCACCTTATCGCGAGCCGCGACGCGCCGGTCTCGCGGCCGGCGGACGTAGCGCTGCATCTTCTCGCACGCGAGGCAGCTCGCAAGGTGAAGGTCGCGCTCTCCGGCGACGGCGGCGACGAGATTCTCGGCGGCTACCGCCGCCACACCTTCCTGCGCGGATTCAAGCCGAGCCCGAAGCGGGTGAATGGACTGTTCGTCATCCCGGTGGCCGATCCCCGGCTTCCGGTGGAGGAGGGCCGGGCGAGCGCGCTGCGCAACATTCTTTTCTATGAACAGACCGGCTGGCTCGCCGACAACCTGCTCGAGCGCTCGGACCGCATGACCGCCGCGGCGTCGCTCGAGCTGCGGATGCCTTTCCTCGACCATCGCGTCGCGGAATACGTCTCGGCATTGCCGGACTCCGCGCGGGTGCGAGGCCTGTCGACCAAGTGGATCCTGCGCCAGGCCGATCGCAAGCTGATTGGCGATGCGACCCTCAAGCCCCGCAAGGCGGGGTTCCGCATCCCGGTCGGCGATCTCATGCGCGAGGCAGGCGTGCTCGACCAACTGCGCGGGAACGGTTCGCTCACGCGCGCGTATTACGACGGAAAAGTACTCGATCGCCTGCTGGACGAGCAGCTTGCCGGCAAGCGCAATCATGAAGAGACACTGTGGACGCTACTGAACCTCGAAATCTGGTCCCGGACGTACCGCCAAAGCTGAAGCGGACGCTGCGCTGGCGCCTGAACCGCCTGCGTTGCATGACGCCGGTGGAAGTGGCGCATCGCGCGCTGCAGGCCGTGCTGGCACGCGCCGAGCGCTCGGGGATCGTGCGCCCGCCGGTGGTACCGGCGCCGGATGCGGAGCGGGCCAAGCCCTGGGTGCACAAGGACGTCGGCATCGAGCCGGGGCCTTATCTCGCCGCGGCAGAGCGCGTCGCGGAAGGCAGGGTCGACATCTTCGGGCTGCGCGAGCTCGAGCTCGGCCAGCCGCCGCGCTGGAACCGCGACCCGAAGACCGGGATCGAGGCCCCGCTCGCGTTCGGCAAGCTGCTCGACTATCGCGATCCCGACCTCGTCGGCGACATCAAATATCTATGGGAGCCGAATCGCCACCTGCAGCTCGTATCGCTCGCCCAGGCTTATGCGCTGACCGGTGATCGCCACTATGTCGATGCGCTCTCGACGCAGCTCGACAGCTGGTTCCTCGCCTGTCCCTACGGGCGCGGACCGAACTGGTCGAGCGCGCTTGAGGCGGGGCTGCGTCTGGTCAACTGGTCGATCGCCTACCAGCTGGTGCAGCCCGCGCTCGAGGCCGATTTCGAGGCGCGGTGGCTCCGCTCGGTGTACGAGCATGCCCACTTCGTGCGCCATTGGTTCTCGGCGCACTCATCGGCGAACAATCACCTGATCGGCGAGGCAGCGGGTCTCTTCATCGCCGGCGTCACCTGGCCGTGCTGGCGCGAGATGCGCGAGTGGCGGGCGGCAGCCAAGAACATCCTCGAGCGCGAGGCGCTCGCGCAGAACGCGCCCGATGGCGTGAACCGCGAGCAGGCCGTCTGGTACCAGCAGTTCGTGCTCGACATGATGGTGCTGTGCCTGCTCGCCGGGAAAGCGAACGGCGAGTGGTTCAGCGCCGACTACGAGTCGCGCATCGAGGCGATGATGGACTTCATCGCCTCGATCATGGACAAGGGCGGCAACGTGCCGATGTTCGGCGACGCCGACGATGGCTACGTCGTGCGCCTTGACCAGGATCCGGCGTTCTCTCCCTACCGCTCTGCGCTCTCGCTTGGCGCACTCCTTTTCCGCCGCGGCGACTTCAAGCTCAAGGCAGAAAAGCTCGACGACAAGGTGCGCTGGCTCATCGGCGCTTCCGCCGCCGCGCAGTACGAGGCGCTGGATACCGAGGCGACGCGCCTGCCGCAGCGCCAGACGTTCCCCGAGGGCGGCTACTACATCCTCGGCGCGGAGTTCGACACGCCGAACGAAATCCGCGCGGTGGTCGACGCCGGGCCGCTCGGCTATACGTCGATC
>Ga0310810_10005580_pt1 | contig 14098 bp, 17 predicted proteins | sample NCmetagenome_FD_207641 | JGI IMG/M metagenome (GOLD analysis project Ga0310810, IMG submission 207641) | Soil microbial communities from experimental microcosm in Duke University, North Carolina, United States - NC | ecosystem: Engineered > Artificial ecosystem > Soil microcosm > Unclassified ... | reverse complement strand
CCGATCGCGCGCGCGTCCGCCACCATGGCGGAGTGCTCCGCGCTGGCGCGCGGCGAACGCGCGGTAGCGGCGGAGTAGGGCGATGGCGGACTTCTTCTGGACCTATCTCTGGCCGCTGATCATCATGGCGGCGCAGTCGGTGCTGCTGCTCGTGCTGCTGCTGGTCGCGATCGCCTATGTGCTGCTCGCCGACCGCAAGATCTGGGCCGCCGTGCAGATCCGGCGTGGGCCGAACGTCGTCGGACCGTGGGGGCTGCTGCAATCGTTCGCGGACCTGCTCAAGTTCGTGCTCAAGGAGCCGACGATCCCGGCGGCGGCCAACAAGGGCGTATTCCTGCTTGCGCCGCTCGTCACCTGCGTGCTCGCGCTCGCCGCCTGGGCGGTGATCCCGGTCGATCTCGGCTGGGTGATCGCCGACATCAATGTCGGCATCCTCTACATCTTCGCGATCTCGTCGCTGATGGTCTACGGCGTGATCATGGCGGGCTGGGCGTCGAATTCGAAATATCCCTTCCTCGCTGCGCTCCGCTCCGCCGCGCAGATGGTCTCCTACGAAGTCTCGATCGGCTTCGTGATCATCACGGTGCTGCTCTGCGTCGGTTCCTTGCGCATCACGGACATCGTCGAGGCGCAGAACACGAAGTGGGGCCTGCTCGGCTGGTACTGGCTGTGGCTGTTCCCGATGTTCATCGTGTTCTTCATCTCGGCGCTCGCCGAGACCAACCGGCCGCCGTTCGACCTCGTCGAGGCGGAGTCCGAGCTCGTCGCCGGGTTCATGGTTGAGTACGGCTCGACCCCGTACATGATGTTCATGCTCGGCGAGTACGTGGCGATCGCGACCATGTGCGCCATGACCACGATTCTGTTCCTGGGCGGCTGGCTGCCGCCGGTCCCGATCGCGCCCTTCACATGGATACCGGGCGTGATCTGGTTCGTGCTCAAGGCGTTGTTCGTGTTCTTCATGTTCGCGCTGGTGAAGGCCTTCGTGCCGCGCTACCGCTACGATCAGCTGATGCGGCTCGGCTGGAAGGTGTTCCTGCCGCTTTCGCTGGCGATGGTGGCGATCGTCGCGGCGGTGTTGCAATTCGGCTGGCCGGCGCCGACATGAGGGGACATGGAGCTTTCGCTCGCCGGACTGGTCGGCGCGATGGCCGGAAGCCTGATCGGCGCGATCAATGCGGTCGCGATCATTGGCTACGCCAACGGCTGGATGCGCGAGCGGCAGGTTGCGCAGACCGAGGAGAGCGCGGCGCTGGTGCGGCGGAGTATTCTCGGCGCGAACATCGTGATTTGCGCCGCGATCGGCTACTGGTTCGGCACGACGCTCGCCGGATGACAGCGAGGAAGCCATGAGACTCGATCAAACGGCGCGCGCCCTGTTCCTCAAGGAGTTCGTGCAGGCCGTCGCCCTGTCGATGCGCTACTTCTTCAAGCCGAAACCGACGCTGAATTATCCGTTCGAGAAGGGACCGATCTCACCGCGCTTCCGCGGCGAGCACGCGCTGCGCCGCTATCCGAACGGGGAGGAGCGCTGCATCGCCTGCAAGCTGTGCGAGGCGATCTGCCCCGCGCAGGCGATCACCATCGAAGCGGGTCCGCGCCGCAACGACGGAACGCGCCGCACCACCCGCTACGACATCGACATGGTGAAGTGCATCTATTGCGGGCTCTGCCAGGAAGCCTGCCCGGTCGACGCGATCGTCGAGGGGCCGAACTTCGAGTTCGCGACCGAGACGCGCGAAGAGCTCTACTACGACAAGGAACGCCTGCTGGCGAACGGCGACCGCTGGGAGCGCGAGCTCGCGAAGAACATCGCGCTCGACGCGCCGTATCGCTAATTTTGCGCGTGTAAGGCCGTCGCTGACCTGACACGGTGTTGGTGCCGCTCGCGCCGCCAGTTCGCGTCGTAGCCCCGCAAACGGTCACTCGGGTCGCCGCGAACCTCGCTCTCGATGTCGGTAAGGCCGAGGTCGCGCAACGTCGCGGCATCCAGCGAACGGAGCAGGCGCAGCGTCGCCTGTTGCGCGCGCCAGGCGAGAAAGCGGGTCGCCAGCGCGCAGATGCCGCTGCCGATGCGGGTCGTAGGCCGATTCCAGTGCATCCACGCAGCAAGGCGACTTGAAGCAAGCGGCGATGCGCCACCGCCGAGGTCAAGCGTTCCGGACTTCGGATTGGGCATGGGAGGATCTCCTGGTTGACGAGATCCAGACTTAGAACCGAGTGCTGACAACTTCTGTCAGCAGAACGAGCCAACCGTGACAGTTTCTGTCAGCAGCGTGCGGTCATGCCGGTTCGGTGATTTTTTCGATTTCGCGCCACTGCTTCATCAGAACGCGCCGCCGCTGGGGATAGCGCTGGCCCGTCTCGCGCAGCGCGATGATGCGGTCGATGCGGAAATGCCGGAAGTCGTGGCGCAGTTCGCACCACGCCGCAAGCACGCGCGAGCGCTCGAAGAAGGCGAGCGCGATCGGCCATACAGTGCGGCGCGTGTGCTGGCCCGTGACATCAGCGTAATCCAGCACGACCATCTGCTCGGCGCGGATCGCCCCGCGGATTGGGGTAAGATCGAAGCGCCGCTCGTCGGCGTCGCGACTGGGGAAAGCGACCAGGCCGATGCCTTCGACATTATTGCGCAGATCATCGGGAAGAACGGCGGCAATCTTGGCAAGTGCATTCATGGCTGCATGCTCGAACGACGCGTCAGTACGCTGCGCGACCCAGCGCAAGCCGAGCACGAGAGCCTCAAGCTCTTCGTCGGAGAACATGAGCGGCGGCAGCACGAAGCCAGGTCTGAGAACGAAACCGAGCCCGGCTTCGCCGTCGATCGGAGCGCCTTGGCCGATCAGCGTCTGGATATCGCGGTAGATCGTGCGCAGCGATACGCCGAGTTCGCCGGCAAGCGCCTGCCCGCTCACCGGACGGCGGTGACGGCGCAGCGCCTGGACGAGTTCAAGCAGCCGCTCCGACCGCGCCATTCGGTTGCTCCCGTCGGGGAGCCTACCATTAGCGCGGCACCCTGTCAGTTTCTGGCAGGAGTGCGCCGGGTCGGAACCGCAAACGTCATGCTGGAGACTTCGTTCGCCACCAGTTGGCGTCGTAGCCGCGCAAGCGGTCACGCGGGTCGCCGTAGACGGCCGATTCGATGTCCGTGATGCCCAGATCGCGCAGGGTCGCTGCGTCGACGCGGTTCAACAAGCGCAGGGTTTCGCATTGGGCGCGCCAGGCGAGAAAGCGCGTCGCAAGTTCCTGCAACCACGAAAGTGGGCGCCGCCTCGTCGCCGCTTCGGGCCACCCGGCGAGCGGCGCAAGCGCCCATTGCCATCCATCCTGGCTCGGCAGATCCATCAGGGCCATGATTGCCTCCATCAAAATTATAGATGAGTTATTCTCATCCCAATGGTGGGACCATGCTGCTGGCAGGCTACTTAGACAAACGATATTATCTCGCCTTATGCATGAGAGAATCTCATCGAAGGCCCAACCGTTGCTGCCACTCAATGCGCTACGTGCCTTCGAGGCCATCGCACGCCACATGAGCTTTGCGCGGGCTGCCGAGGAGCTGCATGTGACCCCCGCCGCGCTCAGCCATCAGATCCGCGGCCTGGAGGAGCAGCTGGGTCTGCCGCTTTTCACGCGGCGCACGCGTGCGATCGAACTGACCGAGGCGGGACGCACGCTTTATCCAGGCCTGCATGCCGGCTTTGAGAGCGTGCGTGGCGCAGTTGCCCGGCTCGATCGCGAGCGCGACGCCAACATTCTGGTCATCAGCGCGACGGTCGGTTTTACCTCCAAATGGCTGATGCCGCGGCTCTGGCGCTTCCTCCACGCGCACCCGGAGATCGATGCGCGGGTCGCCGCAACCATGAAACTCGCGGATTTTGCGGCCGACGGGGTGGACGTCGCGATCCGCATGAGCAATGGCGACCATCCCGATCTCCATGTCGAGAAGCTATCCGACGACTCGATGTTGCCGGTCTGCAGCCCGCGGCTGGTGGAACAGGGGTTGCGCACCGTCGCCGACCTCGCGCACTTCCCGCTCATTCACCATGACATTCCGATGTCGATGCGCGCTCCGCCGCGATGGGCCGACTGGGTCGCGGCGGCCGGCGTGTCGGGGATCGATGCCACACGTGGCTTGCGCGTGAACGTCGCGGATCACGCGCTCGATGCAGCCGTAGCCGGCGCCGGCGTCTCGCTCTCGTTCAAGCTGATCGCCTCGGATGATGTGCATGCCGGCCGGCTGGTGTCGCCGTTCGGGCCAGAACTGCCGCTTGCGGTGGGCTATTACTTTGTCTGCCCCAAGGGTCAGGAGGCGCGGCCGAACGTGCGCGCCTTCCATGACTGGCTCTATGCCGAGATGGCGGAGACGAAGGCGAAATGGGCCGCGCTGGGCGCTTAAAGAGGGGGCGGCGGAAACCGAAAATCCCCTTGTCCCAAGCGCACTTGCCGCACGACGATTCCCCGTTGCCGCGCCGCACTCGCCGCGCTAGGACAGGCTCGCCCGGCCGGGCCACGAGATCCTGAATGATTCTTGCCGCCCTGTTCTTCTACCTCTTCGCGGGGGTTTGCGTCGCTTCGGCCTTCATGGTCATCGCGGCGAAGAATCCCGTGCATTCGGTGTTGTTCCTGATCCTCGCCTTCGTCAATGCGGCGGGCCTGTTCGTGCTGCTCGGCGCCGAGTTCCTCGCGATGATCCTGATCGTCGTCTATGTCGGCGCGGTCGCGGTGCTGTTCCTGTTCGTCGTGATGATGCTCGATGTCGATTTCGCCGAACTGCGCCAGGGCTTCCTCAATTACCTGCCGGTTGGCGCACTGGTTGGCATGGTGGTGCTGATCGAATTGCTGCTGGTGGTCGGGAGCTGGGTGATCGGCGCAGGGGTCCCCAAGGCGATCACCGCGCCAATCCCGCCGATCGATCAGGTCACCAACACCGAGGCGCTCGGCCTCGTGCTCTACACGCGCTACATCTACTACTTCCAGGCCGCCGGCCTCATCCTGCTCGTCGCGATGGTCGGCGCAATCGTGCTCACCCTGCGCCACAAGGAGCGCGTCAAGCGCCAGGACATGGCGGCGCAGGTGCGGCGCACCAAGGCCGAGGCGATGGAGGTCGTAAAGGTACGGCCGGGGCAGGGGCTCACATGACCGTCGGCCTCGGACATTACCTCTCCGTCGCCGCGATCCTGTTCACGCTCGGGATCTTTGGCATCTTCATCAACCGTAAAAACGTGATCGTCATCCTGATGTCGATCGAGCTGATCTTGCTCGCGGTCAACATCAACCTGGTCGCGTTCTCCTCTTTCCTCGGCGATCTGGTCGGGCAGGTCTTCGCGCTGCTGGTACTGACCGTTGCGGCGGCGGAGGCCGCGATCGGCCTTGCGATCCTGGTGGTGTTCTATCGCAACCGCGGCTCGATCGCGGTCGAAGACATCAATCTGATGAAAGGCTAGCCCCCTTCATGTATCAGGCGATCGTCTTTCTGCCCTTGCTCGGCTGCATCGTCGCAGGCCTGATCGCGCTCGCAGGCGCCCGGCAGCGCCATCCGGGCGGCAGCCCGGCCGTCGGCGCGGAAGACCACACGCACGATCACGGCCCGCATACCGGCGGCGGCGCGCCCTCTTCGCACGGCGATCACGCGGTCGCGCACGAGACGCATCACGAAGATCACCCGCATGAACCGCCGGCTGCCGGCTCGCGTGCCGCGGAACTCGTCACCACGCTGTTCCTGTTCGTCGCGATGGTGCTGTCCTGGATGGCGTTCTATCGCGTCGGCTTCGGGCACCAGGACTCGCGCGAAGTGCTGCTCGCGTGGATCTACTCGGGTGACCTGAAGGTCGACTGGACCATTCGCGTCGATACGCTGGTCGCGGTCATGCTGGTGGTGGTCACGACGGTGTCGGCCTTCGTCCATCTCTATTCCATCGGCTACATGGAGGAGGACCCATACCGGCCGCGTTTCTTCGCGTATCTCTCGCTCTTCACCTTCGCGATGCTGATGCTGGTGACCGCCGACAACCTCGTCCAGCTCTTCTTCGGCTGGGAGGGGGTGGGCCTTGCGAGCTACCTGCTTATCGGCTTCTGGTATCACAAGCCGGAAGCGAACGCGGCCGCGATCAAGGCCTTTGTCGTCAACCGCGTCGGCGACTTCGGCTTCGCGCTCGGCATTTTCACCGTGTTCATGATGACCGGCGCGATCGATTACGACACGGTCTTCGCGCAGGCGCCCGCGCTCACCGGCAAGACCATCAATTTCTTCGGCTGGCACGCAGACGCGATGACGCTGATCTGCCTGCTCCTGTTCATGGGCGCCATGGGCAAGTCGGCCCAGTTCCTGCTGCACACCTGGCTGCCCGACGCGATGGAGGGCCCGACGCCGGTCTCCGCGCTGATCCATGCCGCCACCATGGTGACGGCGGGCGTGTTCATGGTGGCGCGGCTCTCGCCGCTGTTCGAGCTCTCGCACAACGCGCAGTCGTTCGTGACTTTGGTCGGCGCCACCACGGCATTCTTCGCCGCGACCGTCGGCCTGGTGCAGAACGATATCAAGCGCGTGGTCGCGTACTCGACCTGCTCGCAGCTCGGCTACATGTTCGTCGCCATGGGCGTCGGCGCCTACTCGGTCGGCATGTTCCACCTGTTCACCCATGCCTTCTTCAAGGCGCTCCTGTTCCTCGGTTCCGGCTCGGTGATCCATGCGATGCATCACGAGCAGGACATGCGGAAGATGGGCGGCCTGCGCGACAAGCTGCCGGTGACCTACGTCTGCATGCTGATCGGCACACTGGCGCTCACCGGCTTCCCGCTCACCGCCGGATATTTCTCCAAGGATGCGATCATCGAGGCGGCAGCCGTGGGCCATAACCCATTCGCGGCCTATGCCTTTGTCCTGACGGTCGTCGCCGCGCTGCTCACCTCGTTCTATTCGTGGCGGCTGGTGTTCATGACCTTCCATGGCAAGCCGGCCGATCCGCATGCCTACGAGCACGCGCACGAGAGCCCGTGGGTCATCGTTGCGCCGCTGGTCTTCCTTGCGGCGGGGTCGATCCTGGCCGGCTATCCGTTCGTCAACATGTTTGCCGGCGAACACGTGGCTGAGTTCTTCCGGGAGTCGCTCAAGTTCGGTCCGGAAAATCACGTGCTGCACGACATGCACGCGCTGCCGTTCGTGGTGGCGATGATCCCGACCGTCATGATGGCGATTGGTTTTCTCATCGCATGGCAGTTCTACATCCGCCGGCCCGATCTGCCGGCTGCGCTTGCCCAGCAGCAGGAGCCGCTCTACAAGTTCCTGCTCAACAAGTGGTACTTCGACGAGCTCTATGACCTGATCTTCGTACGCCCGGCAATCTGGCTCGGCCGCGTCCTCTGGAAGGGCGGCGACGGTTTCATCATCGACGGGCTTGGTCCGGACGGCGTGTCCGCGCGCGTGCTCGATGTGACGCGCAACGTGATTCGGCTGCAGACCGGCTACCTCTATCACTACGCCTTCGCGATGCTGATCGGGATCGCAGCCTTCATCACCTGGTTCATGTTTTACGGGGGAGGCCACTGATGACCAGCTGGCCGATCCTCTCGATCACCACGTTTTTGCCACTGCTCGGCGTGCTGTGGATCCTATGCCTGCAGGGCGAGGACGAAGGGGTGAAGCGTAATGCGCGCTGGGCCGCGCTCTGGACTACGCTCGTCACCTTCGGCGTATCGCTCGTTCTGGTGTGGCGCTTCGATCCGGCCTCTCCCGAATTCCAGTTCGTCGAGAAGCATCCCTGGCTCGGCGGGCTTGGCGCCTATCACATGGGCGTCGACGGCATCTCGCTGCCGTTCGTGATCCTCACCACCGGACTGATGCCGCTTTGCATCCTCGCGAGCTGGGACGTGATCCAGAGTCGCGTGAAGGAATACATGATCGCCTTCCTCGCGCTCGAGACGCTGATGGTCGGCACCTTCTCGGCGCTCGATCTCGTCGTGTTCTATCTGTTCTTCGAGGGCGGCCTCATCCCGATGTTCCTGATCATCGGCGTGTGGGGCGGGCCGCGCCGCGTCTATGCCAGCTTCAAGTTCTTTCTCTACACGCTGCTCGGCTCGGTGCTGATGCTGCTCGCCATCATGGCGATGTACTGGCAGGCGAACACGACGGACATTCCGACGCTGATGAAGTTCGGCTTTCCGCAGGGCATGCAGACCTGGCTGTGGCTTGCCTTCTTCGCCTCGTTCGCCGTCAAGATGCCGATGTGGCCGGTGCACACTTGGCTCCCCGACGCGCATGTCGAGGCACCGACCGCGGGCTCGGTCATTCTTGCCGCGATCCTCCTAAAGATGGGCGGCTATGGATTCCTGCGCTTCTCGCTGCCGATGTTCCCGCATGCCTCGACCGAGCTCGCGCCGCTGATCTTCACGCTTTCGGTGATTGCCATCGTCTACACCTCGCTGGTCGCGCTGGTGCAGGAGGACATGAAGAAGCTCATCGCCTACTCCTCGGTCGCGCACATGGGCTTCGTCACCATGGGAATCTTCGCACTGACCACGCAGGGGATCGCTGGGGGCATCTTCCAGATGATCTCGCACGGGCTCGTCTCGGCCGCGCTCTTCCTGTGCGTCGGCGTCGTTTATGATCGCCTGCACACGCGCGAAATCGCGGCCTATGGCGGGCTCGTGAACAACATGCCGCTCTACGCCTTCGTGTTCATGATCTTCACGCTTGCCAATGTCGGCCTGCCGGGAACCTCGGGATTCATCGGCGAGTTCATGACGCTCATCGGCACGTTCCGCATCAACATTCCGGTCGCGACGCTCGCGACGCTCGGCGTGATTCTTTCCGCATGCTACGCGCTGTGGCTCTATCGCAAGGTCGTGTTCGGCGTGATCAACAAGCCTGCGGTCGCGGCCATGCGCGACATGGGCCGCCGCGAGATTTTGGTGTTCGTGCCGCTCGTCGTGCTCACCATCCTGTTCGGCGTCTACCCGAAGCCCGTGCTCGACATGTCGGCGGCGTCCGTCGCGCAGCTCTTGGAGAACTATCAGGCGGCGATCGCACCCAAGAAGGCCGCGGACGCGCGTGGCGCAAGCACCGCGACGGTGACGAAATGAACAGCCTTCCCGCGCTGCTCCCGGCACTGCCCGAGATTGTGCTCGCGCTCGGCGCGATGGCGCTCGTTCTCTACGGGGCTTTCGCAGGTGAGCGCACGGCGAACACGATCAACTGGGCCGCGTTCGGCCTGCTGATCGTTGCCGGGCTGATTGTCCTGTGGCTGCCGTCCGGAAAGCTGGTCACCTTCGGTGGAGGCTTCATCCTCGATGACTTTGCCCGCGTGCTGAAGATCCTTGCGCTCGCCGGGTCGGCCGTAACAATCGTGCTGGCGCGCGACTATTTCGCGGCGGAGCGAGGCAGCAAATTCGAGTTCGGCATCCTGATCCTCCTCTCCACCACCGGCATGCTGATGCTGATCTCGGCGGCCGACCTGATTGCACTCTATCTCGGCCTCGAACTGATGAGCCTGTCGCTCTACGTCGTCGCTGCGATCGACCGGGACAACGTGCGCTCGACCGAGGCGGGACTGAAATACTTCGTGCTTGGCGCGCTCTCTTCCGGAATGCTGCTCTATGGCGCCTCGTTGATCTACGGCTTCACCGGCACGGTGACCTTCGCCGGCATTGCGCAGGCGGCGGGGCATGGCGGCGCCGGGCTGACCTTCGGGCTCGTGTTCCTGTTCGCCGGCTTCTGCTTCAAGGTCTCGGCGGTGCCGTTCCATATGTGGACGCCCGATGTCTACGAAGGCGCGCCGACCCCGGTCACTGCGTTCTTCTCCTCCGCGCCGAAGATCGCCGCGATGGCGATCTTCGTGCGGGCGCCAATCGCTGCCTTCCCCGAGATCACGCCGCAATGGCAGCAGATCATCGTGTTCGTCTCGATCGCCTCGATGGTGCTCGGCTCGTTCGCCGCGATCGGCCAGCGCAACATCAAGCGGCTGATGGCCTATTCGTCGATCGGCAACATGGGCTTCGCGCTGGTAGGGCTTGCGGCCGGCACGCCGGAAGGCGTGCAGGGCGTGATCATCTACATGGCGATCTATCTCGCCATGACGCTCGGCACCTTCGCGGGTATTCTCGCGATGCGCTCACGCGGTGTGTACGTTGAGAACATCTCCGATCTCGCGGGTCTCGCCCGCACCAATGGGTCGATGGCGTTCTTCCTCGGCGTCATGATGTTCTCGCTCGCAGGCATTCCGCCGCTTGCTGGTTTCTTTGCGAAGTACTTCGTGTTCCTCGCCGCCATCAAGGCGGGCCTCTATACGCTCGCCGTGCTGGGCGTGCTCGCGAGCGTGGTCGGCGCCTACTACTATCTGTCGATCGTCAAGGTGATGTACTTCGATGAGCCGGCTGGCAGCTTCGAACCGATGCCCGGCGCCCTGAAAATCGTGCTCGGGGTAAGTGGCGTGCTGATGATCCTGTTCATTGTCTGGCCTTCGCCGCTGGTGACAGCAGCCGCAGCGGCGGCGAAGTCGCTGTTCTGATGCGGCTTTACTCCGAAGCGGAAGCTTCCGGCGTCCGTCTGATCGCTCACGAGACTCTTGGCTCGACCAACGCGGAGGCGCTGAGTCGCGGCCGCGCGGGCGATCTCGGGCCGCTCTGGATCGCTGCGGCGCGCCAAACGGCGGGCCGCGGCCGGCGTGGCAATGCCTGGGTATCGGAGCCGGGAAATCTCTATGCGAGCCTGCTGCTGACCGATGCGGCGCCAGGGGGACACTTGCCCGAGCTGTGTTTCGTCGTGGCGTTGGCCGTTCGGGACGCTGTCTGCGCGGCAGCGCCGCAACTTGGAGCAAGGCTCAAACTGAAATGGCCGAACGATCTCCTGCTGGATGGAGCAAAGCTCGCGGGCATCCTGATTGAGGCAGAGAGCGTCGGTGGCAAGACGATCGCGACTGCCGGTATTGGCGTGAACTGCGCGCATCATCCGGACTCGCTGGCCTACCCGGCGACGAACCTCGCGGCGCAAGGCAAGATTGTCGCGCCGGGGGCGCTGTTGTCGGAATTGTCGCGTGCGATGCTGGCGCGACTGGCCCAATGGGATCGCGGTGCAGGCTTTGCTGAGATTCGTTCCGAGTGGTTGTCCCATGCGGCGGGCGTCGGCGGCGATCTTCACGTGCGGCTTGCGGACCGCGAGCTGGCCGGTACGTTCGAAGCGCTTGACCCGTCCGGCCGTCTGTTGCTGCGCTTGCCGAGCGGAGTGGTCGAAGCGGTTACCGCAGGGGAGATATTCGCCCCCGCACGAGTGCCGGCCTGATGGCGCGCGAGCTTCTGTTTGCGCCGCTCGGCGGCGTCGGCGAGATCGGAATGAATCTCGCCCTTTACGGGCTCGGCGAGGGCGCGGGCCGGAAGTGGATCGCGGTCGACCTCGGCGTTTCCTTCGCCAGCGAGGAGCAGCTTCCCGGCATCGACCTGATCATGCCGGACATCGCCTTCCTGATCGCGGAGCGGCGCAATCTGCTTGGTCTGGTGCTCACGCACGCGCATGAGGATCACTTCGGCGCCGTGCTCGATCTGTGGCCGCGGCTGCGCTGTCCCGTCTATGCCACGCCGTTCACGGCCTCGCTCCTTGCCGCCAAGCGCGAAGGCGAGCCGGGCGCGACAGAAGTCCCGGTCAAGGTCGTGCCACTCGGCGCCCGCTTCAGCTTGGGCGAGTTCGACATCGAGCTCGTCTCGGTCGCGCACTCGATCCCGGAGTCGAACGCGCTGATTATCCGCACGCCGCTCGGCAATGTGCTGCATACCGGCGACTGGAAGCTCGATCCGACGCCGGTCCTCGGCCCGCCGACCGATGAGGCGAAGCTGAAGGCGCTGGGCGACGAGGGCTGCCTTGCGCTCATCGGCGACTCCACCAACGCGGTGCGCGACGGCCGCTCGCCGTCGGAGCGGGACGTGACGCGCACCCTGCGTGAGCTGATCGGCGCCGTGAAGGGACGCATCGCGGTTACGACGTTTGCGTCGAACGTCGCTCGCATGCGTTCCGTCGCCGAAGCCGCTGCTGCGGCGGGCCGCGAGGTCGTCGTGGTCGGGCGCGCGATGGATCGAATCTCGCAGGTCGCGCGCGAGAATGGTTACCTCGAAGGCATCAATGAATTCCGGACAGTCGATGTCTATGGCCATCTGCCGCCCGACAAGGTCGTGGCCCTCTGCACCGGCAGCCAGGGCGAGCCGCGCGCTGCGCTCGCGCGCATCGCCGAAGACCAGCACCCGGAGGTCACCTTCAGCAAGGGCGACACCGTGATCTTCTCCTCGCGCACCATTCCGGGCAACGAGAAGGCGGTTGGGCGCGTGATCAACGGGCTGGTGCGGCAGGGCATCGAGGTCATTACCGACCGCACGCATCTGGTGCATGTGTCCGGGCATCCGCGCCGCGCCGAGATGGAGGAAATGTACCGCTGGGTGCGCCCGCGCATTGCGATCCCCGTGCACGGCGAGGCGCTGCATCTCGCCGAACATGCGAAGATTGCGCGAGCCGTCGGCGTACCGGAGATCGTTCTGTGCGGCGATGGCGATCTGGTGCGGCTTGCGCCCGACGCCGGCGTGATCGACGAAGTCCCGGCGGCGCGGCTCTACAAGGACGGCGCCATTCTGATTTCGGCTGAGGAACGCACGGTAGCGGACCGGCGACGGCTCAGCTTCTCGGGCATCGCGATCGTGGCGCTGGTGCTCTCGGACAAGGGTGCGTTGCTGGCGGACCCGGATGTCGAGCTGATCGGCATTCCGGCGGTCAATCCCGACAAGGCCTCGATGCACCAGATCGCCTATGACGCTGTCATCGAGACCTATGAGTCATTGCCAAAACCACGCCGCCGCGATCCGCAGGCCGTGGAAGAGTCGATCAAGCGTGCCGTGCGCGCCGCGATCGCCGGCCACTGGCGGAAGAAGCCGACGTGCCTGGTGCAGGTGATCGTCGTATAGTTTGCGGGCCGGACTGGAGGCAGAATGATCGGCAGATTGAATCACGTTGCCATTGCGGTCGGCGACATCGCGAAGGCCTCGAAGCTCTACCGCGACACGCTCGGCGCAGAGGTCTCCGGCGTCGTGCCGCAACCGGGCCATGGCGTGAGCACCGTTTTCATCACGCTGCCGAATACCAAGATCGAGCTGCTCGAGCCGCTTGGCGAGAATTCCCCGATCGCGAAGTTCCTCGAACGCAATCCGGACGGCGGCATCCATCACATCTGCTATGAGGTCGACGATATCGTTGCGGCGCGGGACAAGCTGAAATCCGAAGGCGCACGCGTGCTCGGTGACGGCAATCCGAAGATCGGCGCGCATGGCAAGCCAGTGCTGTTCCTGCATCCGAAGGATTTTTGCGGCACGCTGGTGGAAATCGAGCAGGCGTAGAGCATGGCCTGGACCACCGCGGCAGCGATCTATTTCATCATATGGTGGGTGGTGTTCTTCGCCGTGCTGCCCTTCGGGGTGCGCAATCCCGCCGAGGAAGGGATCGCGGTCGAGGCTGGTCACGATCCCGGCGCGCCGACCGAGCTCGGGATGAAACGCAAGCTGATCTGGACCACGCTGATCGCCTGCGTGGTGTTCGCAATCTGCTGGGTCGTCTACGTGTACCGGCTGGTGTCGCTGGAGGACCTCGCAACACTGTGGGGGACGTTGAAGTAGTTACGCCTTCGCCTTCAACACCATCTGCGTCTGTGTCACGACCGCGCACAGCCTCCCGTCGCCGCGCGTGATCTTCGTCTGCCACACCATGGTCGAGCGCCCCTTGTGCAGCGGAGTGCACTCGGCACGCGCCGTGTCGCCAAGCGGGAGTGCGGCAAAGAAGTTCGTCTTGCTCTCGATCGTGGTGGTGCTCTCGCCCTCTTTCAGGTTGGCAACGGTCGCGACCGCCCCGATCGTGTCGGCGAAGGCCATGTAGGCGCCGCCGTGCAGCACATTCGGCCGCGTGCAAAGGTCTTCGCGGACCTTCAATTCGCCGATCACCAGGTCGGGTGTCACGCTGACGAGCGTGATCCCCATCAGGTTCGCGAAGGGGAGTGAGCCAAGTTCGGGCATGGGGTTGTCCGCTGATGAGGGCGCTTGCGCGATCATCCTCTTTGGTCGCGCAAGATCAAGCACC
>Ga0310810_10005579_pt1 | contig 14098 bp, 13 predicted proteins | sample NCmetagenome_FD_207641 | JGI IMG/M metagenome (GOLD analysis project Ga0310810, IMG submission 207641) | Soil microbial communities from experimental microcosm in Duke University, North Carolina, United States - NC | ecosystem: Engineered > Artificial ecosystem > Soil microcosm > Unclassified ... | reverse complement strand
CGGAACTGCACCGCGAGCTCGAGCCCCATCGTCTTCTTGCCTTCGATGCGGTAGGGCTCCTTCAGCGTCGACATATCGAACCAGCCGTGCTCCACCTTGCCGGCCGCAACCAGCCGAGCGCAGTCGTTGATGAGACCATTCACCCGCCACACCCGTGCGCCCTGCAGTGCAATCTCGCTCAGGTTGATTTCGGGGGTGTCATCGGGACAGAAGCAGAAGGCTTCCATGGCAGCGCGCGCAGCGTAGGCTGCCATCGCGGCACCGGCATTGCCGTTGGTTGGAATCGCCACCTGTCGCACCCCGTGGACGGCGGCCATCGACACGGCGATGCAAAGGCCCCGCGCCTTGAAGGAGCCCGTCGGCAGCCGTCCCTCGTCCTTGACGAGCGGTGGCCGGAAGCCGGCCGGTCGCTCGCTGCGCGAGAGTGGAATGAGGGGGGTCTCGATCTCACCCAGGCTCAACCGGTCGGCGGGACGGGGCACCGGCAGCAACTCATGCCAGCGCCACAGATCCGGCACGCGTACCTCTATCTCATCGCGATTGATCTGGCGCCTGAGAGCCGTGAGGTCGTAGCGAGCAAGCAGTGGCTTGCCGGCCGAGGAGAGCCCCTGGAGCTTGCCGATGTCGTGATGCTCGCCGGTGAGGCTGCATTCGAGGTGCGTTGCGTAGCTGTAGGGCACGACAAACTCCATCTCTGTCAGGCAGTGCACGGTCCGGCGCGGCGCGCTGCCTGTTGTGATACAACACCGCGATGATGCAGTCGACGCCGCTGAGTTCGCAGCCGGAGTTGGTCCGCGCCATCGGCCGCTGGAGCATGGTAGCACTGGCGATCAACAGCATCGTCGGCAGCGGCATCTTCGGTCTGCCCGCCCCGGTCGCCGGCTTCGTTGGCCGCGCGGGTCCACTCGCGGTGCTGCTCGCCGGCGCGGGCATGGCCGTCATCATCGCCTGTTACGCCGAGGTAGCTTCGCAGTTCGAGGAGACCGGAGGCACGTACCTTTACCTGCGCCGCGCCTTCGGCAGGCTGGTCGGCGTCCAGGTCGCGTGGCTGGCGCTCCTCAGCCGGCTCACTGCGGTCGCGGCGGCGGTCAACCTGCTCGTCACCTACCTCGCCGAGTTCTGGCCGCAGGCGGTGAAGCCCATCCCGCGGCTCGCCATCATCACAGCGTTCATCGGTGGCCTCGCGGCGGTGAACTACCGCGGTGTCGGCGCCGGCATGCGCATGAGCAACCTGTCGGTGGTGGCGAAGCTTGCCGCTCTCGGGGTCATCTGCGTGGCGGGCGTCGCCTGGCTCACGGTTCACCCGGCAGCCCCCGCGACACCAGTCACCGCGAGCGCCGACAGCTGGCTGAAGGCGATGTTGCTGCTCCTGTTCGCATACGGTGGCTACGAGGCCGCACTCAATCCCATGGGCGAGGCACGCAATCCGCGCCGCGATGTCGCGTTCGCACTCTTCATGGCGCTTCTCATCGTCACCGTCATCTACAGTGTGCTGCAGTGGGTCGTGGTCGCACTGCTCGCCGATCCCGCCCACAGCCAGCGCCCGCTCGCGGATGCCGGACGCGTAATGCTCGGAGCGGGCGGTGCGGCGCTCATCTCAGTCGGCGCGCTCATCTCGGTGTACGGCTACGTGAGCGCCAACATGCTGACAACCCCTCGGGGAATTTTCGCGCCCGCGCAGAACGGGGACTTCCCCCAGCTCCTCGGCGCAGTGCACCCGCGCTGGCGCACCCCGTACATCTCCATCGTGCTGTTCGCGTTGCTGCTCTGGGCATTCTCGCAGTTCGCCGGCTTCACCTGGAATGTCACGCTGTCGGCGGTGACGCGCATCGTGTACTACGCTGGCATCTGCGCGGCGGTGCCGGTGCTGCGGCGCCGCCAGCCGGGTGCCGCTGCGTATCGACTGCCGGGCGGGCTCAGCCTGCCGCTCCTCGGAATCGCGATCTGCGTGGTACTGCTGACGCGCGTCGACTTCGGGCAGTCGCTGTTTCTCTTGGCCACTGTCGGGGCTGCGCTCATAAATTGGGCACTCGTGCGTAGCCGCAACCGCGAGGTTGTGCAGGCGTAACACGGCACTCTTGTGCTGAAAGCAGGCGCACACGGTTCGCCGGCGCAGTGGGGCGACGGCTATTTTGCGGCGCCCTCGATGCGAGCAAGGACGCTGCTGACGCGCCCCAGGAGCTCGGCCGTGCTGCCCGCGGCGGGTCCGCTTTTTTGCATGCCTTCCTCGTCCGCCGCCTGCAACTGCTGCAGTTGATCCTTCCATTGCAGGAGCAGCGCGCGCTTCTGTTGCGGCGTGAGCTCGGTCGAATTGCCCAATGCCTCGGGCGTATCGAAAACAGCCCCGGGGTTTTTCATCGCTGTGTCAAAATCCATGTTGGACTTCTCCCTGCGTGCGTCACTATTTAAAGAAGCTGTACGGGCTTGCCAAAGGAGCGCTCCCAGCCTTGACGAGTGCAAACGGTCCGAGAATCACTGGCGGATCGAGACCCAGAACTTCGCTCATGAAGAGAGCAGCCGCGTTCCGATCACGCGCCGCTACGATCGTATGGTTCAGCTTGGCTGGCATAGAGATCTCGCTCCTCGCCGTGATGACAGCGCGCATGTCTGGATAGTTCCGGAAGCGGTAGGCGCCCGTGCGCCGCACCGGCGCACCAGCTCGATCGCTGCTGGGTTTCCGAGCTTCGGAGTCGCAGCATCCGTATTTCTACGTGCGTACTACTACGCCTGTAAAACTCCGCCGCGCAGTGATTCCATGGGCCCAATGGGCGAGGCCGGTTGCTTCCCCAGATAGCCCGGCAGCGCCGCGGCGGGGAGACCAACGTGACTACCAGAATCGAACCCAGCACGCATGGGCGTGTGCATGTCAATTTGAAGAAGCGTTACGCCAACTACATCGGTGGCCAATGGGTCCCGCCGGTAAACGGTGCGTACTTCGAGAACGTCACCCCGGTGACCGGGCACGCACTGTGTGAAATCCCGCGCTCGGGAGCCGAAGACATCGAGGCGGCACTCGATGCGGCACATGCTGCGAAGGGGAAGTGGGGCAGGGCTTCCGCCGCCGAGCGCGCGGTCATTCTCAACAAGATCGCCGATCGCCTGGAAGCGAACCTCGAGTATCTCGCCACGGTGGAGACCTGGGATAACGGCAAGCCGATCCGCGAGACCACCGCCGCCGACCTGCCGCTGGCCGTCGATCATTTCCGCTATTTCGCCGGCTGCGTACGCTCCCAGGAAGGCTCCATTGCCGAGATCGACGAGGACACCGTCGCTTACCACTACCACGAGCCGCTCGGCGTCGTCGCGCAGATCATTCCCTGGAACTTCCCGCTGCTGATGGCGACCTGGAAGCTGGCGCCAGCGCTCGCGGCCGGCAACTGCGTGGTGTTGAAACCGGCCGAGCAGACCCCGCTCTCGATCCTCGCGGCGCTCGAGCTCATCGGGGACCTGTTGCCACCTGGCGTCTTGAACGTCGTCAACGGCTTCGGCGTCGAGGCCGGCAAGCCGCTCGCCTGCAGCAAGCGCGTCGCCAAGGTCGCCTTCACCGGCGAGACGACCACCGGGCGGCTCATCATGCAGTACGCGTCGCAGAACCTGATCCCGGTGACACTCGAGTTGGGCGGCAAGTCCCCCAATGTCTTCTTCCAGGACGTGTGCGCGCAGGATGACGCCTTCTTCGACAAGGCGATCGAAGGCTTCGTCATGTTCGCCCTCAACCAGGGTGAGGTATGCACCTGTCCCTCACGCGCGCTCATCCAGGAGTCCATCTACGACCGCTTCATGGAGCGCGCGCTCAAGCGCGTCGCCAGCATCAAGCAGGGCGATCCGCTCGATCCGACGACCATGATCGGTGCGCAGGCCTCCAGCGAGCAATTACAGAAGATTCTGTCCTACATGGATATCGCACGCCAGGAAGGCGCCAAGGTGCTCGCGGGCGGTGGCCGCGCCAACATCAACAGCGGACTGGAAGAGGGGTACTACGTGCAGCCCACCGTGCTCCGCGGCAACAACAAGATGCGCGTGTTCCAGGAGGAGATCTTCGGTCCCGTAGTCTCAGTGACTACCTTCAAGGACCAGGCCGAGGCGCTCGAGATCGCCAACGACACGCTCTACGGGCTCGGTGCGGGGGTGTGGTCGCGGGATGCCAATACCTGCTATCGCATGGGGCGGGCGATCCAGGCGGGGCGCGTATGGACCAACTGCTATCACGCCTATCCCGCCCATGCAGCCTTCGGTGGCTACAAGCAGTCGGGCATCGGTCGTGAGACGCATAAGATGATGCTGGATCACTACCAGCAGACCAAGAACCTGTTGGTGAGCTATTCACCGAAGGCACTCGGGTTCTTCTGATGAAACCGACGCGCCGCGCGGGTTAGCCCGCGCGGCGCTGGTCGCAACAAGCCGTGAACGGAGATCGCGTGACCGCAACACGCGTTAGCGCCACCGCCGCTGCACTGGAGCTGATCGAAAGGCTACGGGCGCGGCATGGACCGCTGTTATTCCATCAGTCGGGCGGCTGCTGCGACGGCAGCTCACCGATGTGTTTTCCACGCCTGGAGTTCGCCATCGGTGAGGTCGATGTGCTGCTCGGTGAGATCGGTGAGCAGCCCTTCTATATGAGTGAGTCGCAGTTCGCGTACTGGGGCCACACTCACCTTATTATTGATGTAGTCGAGGGCCGCGGCGGCATGTTCTCGCTCGAGGGACCCGAGGGGTTGCGCTTCCTCACGCGCTCGCGGCTCTACACTGAGGAGGAGTGGGCCGAGCTGCCCGCGGTGGCACATGGGGCCACACCGTAGAGAATCTTTTACGACCTGCGCCGGGCGTCGGCGGCGGCGCGGCCGTGAACGAATGAACAGCTCGGCGCGTTCTCTTAGTGCCCGGGCGTATTCGGTCCCTCGCGCTCGAGCTGCATCGAGTCCTCGACGCCCGTTACGCCAGGTGTCTTGCGCGCGATCTCCTTAGCACGCTCGATCGCGTCGTTGCTGTAGGTGAGTCCACTGAGGCGCACGACACCATTCGTGACGGTCACGGTTACGTGGCGATAGAAGTGGTGCGGATCGGCCTGGAGCGCTGTCGAAACGCGGTCCGCAATCGCGGCGTCCTGAGGGGAGTTGGCGCGTGTAGCCGGTGTGTCCGCGGATGTTGGCTGGGCCTGAGCTAGCGGTGCAGCCAAGCCGAGCCCGCAGCATATGGTTAACGCCGCCGTCCAAAGGCGAATGGGGTAGCGCATTTCCAACTCCATTTGATCGATGCCGAAAGCTTTGACCCCCACGGGCAAAGGCGGTTCATCGCGTCGGTCCGAAGGTGCTCCCTATCTGGCGGGCCCCGTGTCGCGCCCGTTGCGCTCGAGCTGCAACTGATTGGTCCTCACGCCTGTGATCCCCGGTACGTCGCTGGCGATCTTGCGGGCTGCGTAGATCGCATCCGTGCTCCAGACATAGCCGCTGAGGTCGGCAACGCCGTTGTCGACCCTGACATCGACGTGACGGAAGTAATAGGTGGGGCTGGCATTAAGTTCGGAGTAGACGGTGTTCGCCAGGACCTCGTCGGTAACACCCAAGTCGGACCGCATCGATTCGGCAGCAGTCGGCACCGGGGCTTGCGGTGGCGCCGACGCGCAGGACATCGTAAGCGTGGCCACGGCGAGGAGCGCCAGCGACCACCGGTTTGCCGATGACGACGTTATATCATTGAGATCCTGCGCCATCACCGCCTCCTCGATTGCCTTGGCGCTCGAGCTCCATTGTGTCCTCTACGCGGGTGACCCCCGGAACACTGCGCGTGATGCGCTGGGCAGCGTACAGCGCGTCCGTCGTCCAGACGTAACCGCCGAGCCGCGCTACACCGTAATCGACGGTCACTTCGACATCACGGAAATAGTAGATCGGATTAGCTTCGAGGGCGGCCGAGACCCTGTCTGCCGTGGCGGCGTCGGCCCGTTCCTGCTCGGGGGACCTCGGCGGAGAGCTTGCGCAGGCCACGATCACCGCCGCGCTTGCCAGCACGGCACAAGCACCCCCTTTCCGCTCGAGCCTCACATCCCCTCCGTCGCCGTCCGATAAGCCGCCGGCCTCTCTATAAGACCCGCCTGAGGCTCGTCAGTTCGGAATCATGTCTTCAGCATTCCTCGGCGAATCGTCACACTCCAGACCAAGCGGCTATCGCTGTCATTGCCGATGCGCCATTCCAGGGATCTATCAGCTCTAGCGTGCAATCGGCCCATTGTCGTTGCCGTTGCGGTTCAATTCGAGGTCGTTCACCACTTTGGTGACACCCGGAACACTCGAGGCGATGTAGCTAGCCTCCTGGAAGTCGTTGGCTTCCCAGACATAGCCGGTGAGACGCACGACGCCATTGTCGGCATGGGCGGTGATGTGCTTGGCGAATAGCGACCTGTCCGCATTCAGTGCGGCTTCGACACGCTCGGCCATTACCTTATCCGCCTGCTCTTGTGCGTCGGTCCTCGTCGGGCCTGACGCACATGCGGCTAGACCGCACAACAGCATTAACGCAACGCCGCAGTACGGCGCGCGTTCGATTACTGGTGACACTTTCGCTGCCTCCTGGTTTCGATCGTTGCGCTGTATACCACAACTGTTCCGCACGGTCGGGCGGCCGGGCCGCAAGAGCGGCCCGGCCCGGCCATTCTCACCCGTCCGCGGGGCACTTGTGTGTTCACGCTCAGAACTTGAAATTCAAACCGGTCGAGAAGCCCTGCGGATGGCAGCCACCCCAGGTCGTGGGGCCGGCGCTGCTGTAGTCGATGAATGGCGTGTGCGTGGCATCGTGACAGTCGGTCTTGATGCCGTGGCTGCCGGCGCCGATGTCGTAATGCGCATTGACGTCATTTATCGTCAGGGCGTAATTGAAGTACCAGGTCAGCTGCTTGTCGAACTTGTGCCAGTAGGCAGCCGTGTACATGTTCGCCGTGTTGTGGCCGACTCCGTTCGGGTCGTAATTGTGCTGACCACCCGGGTCGCCGAGACTTGCACCGGCATGCGCCCAACCGAGTGCAACCCGGTCGGCGCCGCCTCCGAACTCGTACTCGATTGACGCCCACTGCCCATTGCGCTGCCGCTCGTTCTGGAAGTCCATGGAGCTCACCAGGTTGCGCTTCATCTCCTCCCACAAATAGGACACGGTCAGCCCGAACTCGAAGTGGTACTGGCCGCCGGCTTTTACCGCATGCTCATCACCCGAATCGTATACGGGGCTGTATGGGGGGGTACTGACGGCGGCGGCACCGGGAAACTCCGCCTGGTAAGCCAGGTAGGTATCGCAATCGAGCCGCGGATCAATTGCGGTAGGCGGAGGGACGGTATTGCAAAGAGAGGCTACTCCGGGTATGGCCCCATAAATCGGGTTATTCGAGCCGATACCGTCGCTGCTGCGGTTCACCTGGCTGTGAAGTTCGTAAGCCGCCACCAGATAGAGGCCGCCTGTTTCGAACTTCAGGTCGCCGCCGTACGAATAATTGAAACCGCCGTCATCGCAGTTCAGGAACAGGTTACCGCTGCCGGGGTTGTTCGATCCCGAGCAGTCCGGCGACCCGAGCGGTGTGATGTTGTTGTACGGGTCCGGGTTCTGCCCGAAGGAGTAGGAGGCATCGAAGCTGAGTCCGCTCCAGGTCGGCGAGTCATACACGATCACGTGATCCATGCGCGTGCCGAACTCGATGCGGTTATCGCCGCCGGTGTTGCCCATGACCACGCTGTAGTTGCCCAACATCCCGGTGAAGGGATTGAGCCGGTCGGTCGAGGTCTTGTACGGTGTGTACATTTCGCCGAACTTCAACGTTCCCCAGCCCTTGCTGCGCAGGCCGATGAAGGTATCGCCGAGCCCGATGGCTCCCTGGACGGTATTCGAAGACTTGGTCCAGGTGTTGTTCAGGCCCGGTGCGGCCGCCATGTCGATCGAGGTCGACACCTGGTAGATGAAGTCCACACTCGACTTGCCGATCTGATGGCTGCCGCGATAGCCGACGTTCGACCCGTTGCTCGACATCATCGCCATCCAGCCAACCCGGCCGAACGGGGGACCCTTTGGATTGTTGAGGTCCAAGGTGCACGGCGGCCCGCCGTTCGGGCCAGTGCAGGCCAAGTGGTAGGCAATCATGTTGTCCATGCCCTTGGTGGTGTAGTCGATCGACGCATCCAGCGTGCCGAAGAAACCCTTGATGAAGGTATTCCAGGCCTTGTCGACCGTGCTGACCGTTTTCGCTGTCTTCGCCTGCTCGTCCTGAACCTGCTTGAGCTGCTTGCTGAGATCATCGATGCGCTGCTGGAGGACACGCATGCGCGCATCCTGATCCTGAGCCGTCGCCTGTGCCAGGCTCGGGCCCGAATAACTCCATATCGTCAATCCGGCCGCAAGCGCTACGGCCAGAGATCTGAGCACCTTGGTGCCACACATAAGAAGCTCCCCCTTTCCGAGGCATGAGTGAAACGAGACCATCAACCTCAAGAAACCTGACTTGCTTATGAGAATTCCTTCCGCGGTCGTTGCTGTGAACCTCCTGGCGAAACGTTTTTCATCACAAGCGCGAGAACAAAGTTCGTAGCCGGCGAGTGAGGCGGGCTCGGTGACCGCACCGATGTGACTTCCTGTCCCGCGACGAGCATCTGCTGCACCTGAACGCCAACCGCCCGCATCGGTCTTGTGCAGGAAACCCTCGTCTCGTCGTGCGCCATGGCCTCTCCTGATGTCTGTCGGGGGCGCCGTAGTGAGTCAGTGCCCGTCAGATCACTTTTGCCGTGTGCAATGCGTTGATATCCGCTGCACTCAGTCCGAGTTCCTTCAACACCTCGTTCGTGTGTTCGCCGAGGAGCGGCGAGCGTTGCACCTCGGTCGGGCTATCGGACATCTTGATGGGGTTGCCGACCGTGAGGTACTTGCCGCGTTTCGGGTGGTCGACTTCGACAACGGTGCCCGTGGCACGAAGTGACGGCTCGGCCGCGAGTTCCTCCATCGAAAGAATCGGGCCGCAGGGAATATCGTGCTTGTTGAGCTCCTCCATGGCCTCGAACTTCGTCTTGGTCATGGTCCACTTCTCGATGGTGTCGAACACCTGCTTGAGCCGCGGAAGGCGCGCCTCGGGAGTGGCGTAGTCGGGGTGTGTGATCCACTCCTCCTTGCCGATAACGTGGCAGATCTCCTTCCACACCGGCGCCTGGGTGATGAAGTAAAGATAGGCGTTGGGATCGCTCTCCCAGCCCTTGCAGCGGATGATCCAGCCTGGTTGTCCGCCACCTGATGCATTACCGGCGCGCGGCACGGCTGAGCCGAACTTACCATCCGGATACTGGGGGTACTCCTTCATCACGCGGTTACGCGCGAGGCGCTGCTGATCGCGCAGCTTCACGCGGCATAGATTGAGCACCCCATCCTGCATGGCGCACAGCACCCGCTGCCCGCGGCCGCTGGTTTTGCGCTGATAGAGCGCCGCCACGATGCCGAGCGCCAGGTGCAGCCCCGTACCGCTATCGCCGATCTGCGCGCCCGTGACGAGCGGCGGACCGTCATCGAAGCCGGTGGTGGAGGCGGAGCCGCCGGCGCACTGCGCGACGTTCTCGTAAACCTTGCAGTCCTCGTAAGGGCCCGGGCCGAAGCCCTTCACCGAGGCGACGATCATCTTGGGATTGAGCTGCTGGATGCGCTCCCAGGTGAAACCCATGCGATCGAGCGCACCCGGAGCGAAGTTCTCCACCAGCACGTCGCAGTACCTCACCAGGCGCTCCAATACCGCCTTGCCCTGGGGCTTCTTGGTATCGAGGGTGATCGAGCGCTTGTTGTGGTTCAGCATCGTGAAATAAAGGCTGTCGACGCCCTCAATGTCGCGCAGCTGCTCGCGCGTGATGTCACCGCCCCCCGCGCGCTCCACCTTGATCACGTCCGCACCGAGCCACGCCAGCAGCTGCGTACAGGTCGGCCCCGACTGCACGTGTGTGAAATCGAGAATGCGCACGCCCTCTAACGCCTTGCCCACGGCAGTCCTCTCCGTCTCACTTGTACATGGTCTGGTTCTTGGTACCCGGCGCGTATTCACGCGGGTCCACCCAGATGTTGATGACCGCTGAGTGGCGCGTGCGGGCGAGTTCCTCGCGTGCACGGCGCAGTGCGGGTGCGATCTGCGCCGCCTCGCGCACCTCCTCGCCGTAACCGCCGAGCATCTCCGCGAACCTGCTGAAGGGCACATCACCGAGTAGGTTGCCGACGTTGCCACGCTCTTCGCCGTACTTGGCGAGCTGGCCGTAGCGGATCTGGTTCATCGCCGAGTTGTTGCCGATCACAGCGATGTAGGGCACGCCGAAGCGGTTCGCGGTCTCCATGTCGAACGCCGTCATGCCGAAGGAGCCATCGCCGTAGTAGCAGAGCACTTCCTTATCGGGGTTCGCGAGGCCGGCGGCGATGGCGAAGCCGGTGCCGACACCGAGCGAGCCGAGGGCGCCCGGGTCCATCCACTGCCCGGGCCGGCGCGGACGCACCGCCTGGGCCGAGATCGTCACCACATCGCCGCCATCGCCGATATAGATGGTGTTGTCGGCAAGAAACTCATTGAGCTCGTACGCGACGCGGTAGGGGTGGATCGGCTGGTTGTCGGACTTGAACAGTGGCATCAGCTTCTCGGTGGCCGCAGCTTCCGCATCCGTGAGCCGCTTCATCCACTCGCGTCGCTGCGCGCGCTTGTCCTGCTTCAGTCGTCCAGAGGCCGCCTGCAGCACTGCGGCGAGGATCGCGCCCGGGTGGCCGACGATGCCTAAGTCGATGTCGCGGTTCTTGCCGACCGTGCGGTAGTCCATGTCGATCTGCACCAGCTGCGCCTTGTTGCTGATGCGCCGCCCGTACCCCATGCGGAAATCGAACGGCGTGCCAACTATCACGATGACATCCGCTTCCGCGAAAGCATTGCCGCGTGTGCGGTCGAAATGATGCGGGTCGCCGGGGGGAAGCAGCCCGCGGCTGCCGCCGTTGAAGTAGCCCGGGATGTCGAGCCCGCGCAGCAGCGCGATGGCCTCCTCGTGGCCGCGCGCCGTCCACACCTGCTGTCCGTAGAGGATGGCGGGGCGCTCGGAACTCGACAGAATGTCCGCCAGCCTCTCGATGTCGCGCGGATCACCGGGTGAGCGGGTCGAGGCGCGATAATGTCCGGGCTTCGGCACGATCGCTTTCGCGCGCTCCACCTCGCGATCGAGCACGTCGCGCGGGATCTCGAGGTACACCGGACCCGGCGCACCGTTGAACGCCTCGCGCGCGGCCATCGCGACCATGTCCGCCACGCGCTCGGTGGCGGGCACCGTCGCGGCGAACTTGGTGATGGGCGACATCATGTCGACGTGCGGGAGATCCTGGAGCGAGCCCATCTTGTGCTGCGTGAGTGCACCCTGCCCGCCGATGTGCAGCACGGGACTCTCAGAGCGGAACGCGGTAGCAATCCCGGTCACCGCGTTTGTGCAGCCCGGGCCCGCAGTAGTGACTACGCACCCGAGCTTGCCGGTCTGCCGCGCATAGCCATCGGCAGCGTGCGCAGCAACCTGCTCGTGGCGCACATCGATGATGCGGATGCCCTCATCGATGCAACCGTCGTAGATGTCGATGATGTGCCCGCCGCAGAGCGTGAAAATAGTGTCGACACCTTCGTTCTTCAGCGCCCTGGCGACCAAGTGGCCGCCGGAGATGACATCGGCGTCGCGGCTCTTGCGCTTGAGTGTATCTTCAGCGGTCGTCGTACTCCTGCTTTCCGCTGGCTTGGGCGCCGTTTCGAGCATATCTGCCTCCTTTCTCAAACTGGTGTCTGCAGCCGCGGGCTCCCCCTCACTGCACGTGTGCGCCGCGGACTGCTCGCTAGGGGTGGGGCCCGGCGCACGCTTCGTGCTCCTGCGGCGAGCTTTCCCTTCCAAGGGTCAGCGCGTGGCCAGTTTCGGCGTTGCATCGACGCCGCCGGTGCCGAGACGGCTGGTATACGCACTGCGTATCGGCTTCAGAACGAAGATGGCCATCAGCCCGGCAATGATGGCGAGCATTGCGGCTATGGTGAACACGGGGTGCCAATTGCCTTTCGCTGCGATGATGCTGGTAAAAGGTACCAACAGCGCCGCCGTCCCCTTAGCCGTATACATGAAGCCCGTGTTGGTGGTCGCGTAGGTGGCCCCAAAAGTGTCGGTCACCGTTGAGGGGAAGAGGCTGTAGATCTCTCCCCACGCGAAGAACACGAGGCCTGAAAGTACGACGAACCAGACCGGGTTGGTGCCGAGGTTCGCGAGCGCGATGATGCCGAGCCCCTCGATGAGGAAAGCGATGAACATCGTCTGCTCACGACCGATCCGGTCGGACACCCAGCCGAAGAACGGCCGTGTTAGCCCGTTCAGAATGCGATCGAGGGTGAGCGCGAAGGTGAGCGCTGGCAGCGTCAGCCCGAGGATGGTCACCGGAATCTTCTCGACGCCGAAGTCCTTCGCGATCGGCGCCAGCTGCGCGGTCGCCATGAGCCCGCCCGCCGCCATCATGATGAACATCAGGTACATCACCCAGAACACCGGAGTCGACAGCATCTGCATCGGCGCGATCTGGTAGCGGCTCGCTCCCGGGGCGATCTTCGGGGCCGCAGTGAAGAAGGTGGCGGGCGGTGCCATGATGAAAAATCCGAATACGATCGTCACGATGCCCTGGATCAAAGCGAAGGTGAGGAAGGTGTGCTGATAGCCTGAGGCCTTGATCATGTTGGCGATCGGAATGATGGTGAGCGCCGAACCCATACCGAAGCCCGCTGCGGTAAGTCCCGCGGCGAGTCCGCGCCGCCCGGGGAACCACTTGACCGCATTCCCGATGCACGTGCCGTATACCGCCCCCGCGCCGATCCCCCCGACGATCCCAGCGAAATAAAACATCCCAAGCGAGCTTGCGAAGGACATGAACAGCCAGGAGAAGAGGACCAGGACCCCGCCGCTCACGATCATCCACCGTGGACCGAACTTATCGACCAGCCAGCCCTCTGCGGGTACCAGCCACGTCTCGAACAGAACGAACAGCGTGAAAGTGACCTGGATGGCCGCCTTGCTCCATCCGAACTTCTCGCCGATCGGTCCGACGAATAGCGTCCAGCCGTACTGGTAGTTGGCGACCATGATCATGCACACGAGACCGATGCACAGCTGCACCCAGGGCGAACCCAGGCCTGAAGCAGAAGCGGGTCGAGGAATCGTATCGGTAGCCATCGCTGTCTCCCCCTAAGCCGACTGAAGCCGAAATGTCGTCAACCAGGTGCCATGAGCTTCAACGATTCGCACTACGCCGAGCGGCACCTCACGCGAGTTGCACCACGGGTGTGCACGCGAGGCACTGTGAGCTGGCGTATTTGTCCGACGAAGGAATTCCCACCGGGGTGGGTACCCCTCTGATTTGTAATTAAATGAGTATGGGCTCATACCCAGATGACTTGCGGCCGACCATATGTGATATATCTCAGCCTTGTCAAATCGGTGCAACATCTGCGTCGAGGGGCCGGAGATACCTAAACACGGCTCTGTGGCGAAAACACCGCTCTGTGGCGCAGCTACGGCCAACGCATTCGGGTTGTCTTGCACCAAAATGGGGAGTCGTGGGAACGCGGACGTTTGGTGTGTGTGATATATCTCAGGGGGGGATGGTTATGGGTCTCGTCCTCTGCTACCTGCTTTTTATGATGACCCGAAGGCTCAGGCTGAGGATGATGGAAAGTCCATGAGCGCCTCGGTGACCCCCACGGGAAGCATTCGTATCGCCGGCCAGCTGGCGCTGGCGCCGCTGAACTCGATGAGCCTGCGCGATCAGGCGTATGCGCTGCTCAAGGAAGCCATTACCAACACCGATATCTACAACCAGCGTCAACCGCTGCGCCTCGATGAGCGCGAGCTCATGCAGGCGCTCGGGGTGAGCCGCACTCCGATCCGCGAGGCGCTCTCGATCCTCGAGCAGGAAGGTTTCGTGCGCACGCTGCCACGGCGGGGCATCTTCATAGTGCGCAAGTCCAAGCGCGAGATCATCGAGATGATCCAGATGTGGGCTGCGCTCGAGAGCATGTCGGCGCGCCTCGCGACACTTCGCGCACCGGATGCCGAAA
>Ga0310810_10005578_pt1 | contig 14098 bp, 12 predicted proteins | sample NCmetagenome_FD_207641 | JGI IMG/M metagenome (GOLD analysis project Ga0310810, IMG submission 207641) | Soil microbial communities from experimental microcosm in Duke University, North Carolina, United States - NC | ecosystem: Engineered > Artificial ecosystem > Soil microcosm > Unclassified ... | reverse complement strand
GTCTCGAGGTCTGCGCCGACGAGGAGCGGAAGCGCGCTCGCCTGTTGCAGCGCGTTCAGCTTGCTCGCGATCTCGGTCGGGGACCCGACGGAGATGATGACGCCGCCGACGTGCTGGTCGCGCACGAGGCCGGCGACGCGCTGGTAGGCGGGGTCGTCCGTCGCGGTGTAGTCGCCGAGCACCCACGGCCACACCATCTGTGCGGCCTTGTCGCGAAGGGAGAGCGTGGCGAGCACCGAGTCGGCCCACGCGACGGAGCTCGCCGCCGGTCCGGGCGCGGTCGTCGCTGTGGCGGCCGCGACGCCGGTCGCGCCACACGCCGCGGCCGAGCCGAGCGTGGCGGCGAGGCCGAGCGCCCGCGCGAGGCGGGCTACCATGCGATGGTGCCTTTCTTCGAGGTGTCCACGTCTTCCTCTCCCCCGCTCCGGAAGAGGAATGCTTCCATGTTCTTGGTGAGGAAGCCGCGCGCCTGTGGATCCATCACGTTGAGGCCGTAGTGGTTGATCAGCATCGTCTGCTGCTTCACCCACTGTCCCCAGCACTCCTGGCAGATGCCCTCGACGATGCGGGCGCCGATGGGTCCGGGGAAAGGCGGTCGCTCGAAGCCGGCGCGCGTCTCACCGCAGCGCACGCAGGTGACGGTGCTGGGCATGGGGCTCGGGGTTACGGGTTCCGATGAAATGTAAAGGGTGTGTGAGTGTGTGGGTGTGTGGGGAAAAGCCACGGAGGGCACATCGGCGCTTGCCGATGTGCCCTCCGTGAATCGTGGATTCGCAACCGGCGTCGAGCTTTACGCGGCCGCGTCGACCGCGTGCTCGTCGTGGCGCAGGGCGGCGGAGCCGTAGTTGCGCGCGTACTCGACCTTGGCGAGGCCGAAGGCCTGCAGCGTGCGGATGTACGCCCAGCCGATGTCGAACTCGAACCACTTCGCCTTGAACTTGGCGCTCTTCGGATCGGCGTGGTGGTTGTTGTGGAGCTCCTCGCCGCCGAGCCAGATCGCGATGGGCGAGATGTTCCGGCTCTCGTCCTTCACCTCGAAGTTGCGATAGCCGAGTGCGTGGCCGATGCCGTTGATCACGCCGGCCGCCCAGAGCGGGATCCAGATCATCTGGACCCCCCATACGGCCGGCCCGACGAAGAAGCCGAAGAGATAGATGTCGATCGCGAGCATCAGCAGGATGCCCGTCCAGTTCAGCGGCGTGAGCAGGTGGCGCTCGATCCAGTCGTTCGGCGTGCCCTTGCCGTACTTCTCGAGCATGCCCGGCTGGCGCACCGCCTTGCGATAATAGAACGCGCCCTTGAGCAGGATCTCACGGAGCCCCTCGACGAGCGGCGAGTGCGGATCGCCCTCACGATCGGCGAACGCGTGGTGCTTGCGATGGCACGCGACCCACTCCTTGGTGATGATCGCCGTGGTGAGCCAGAGCCAGATGCGCATCGGCACGGCGGCGATGGCGTGGAGGCGGACGCCGCGATGCGTCTGCGCCCGGTGCAGGAAGAGCGTCACGCAGACATTGGTGAGATGTCCCGCGATCACCACGAACAGAACCGGGATCCACCACCGGCTCGCCCACGCGCCAAACTCAGGCATTGCAGACTCCACGAGCGTGTACACACCAATTCCGGGACCGACGCCGACCCGCGTGCCGTGCCCGGACGGGGACAAATGGCTCCGGACGTCGTGCGACATCCGGAGCCAGTACCGACACCATCAATGCAGTCCGCGAATCTAACAGGCGACGACCGGGAGAGCCATTGGGCAACCTCCCTACGGCCGGGGAACGAGCCCAGCGGGAACGGGCGCGCGCTCAAGGGAGCACGCCGCCTCGCACGTCGCCACTGAGCCCGCCTTCGGTCGCTGGGGGATCGTTTGCGACGGACACCGGCGCACCCCACGCGTCGTTCGTCGCATTCCAATCGGGAACGATGCCCTCGGGCCACAGTCGCGCGCCGATGACGCGGCCCTTCACGGGGATCACCGCCTCGTAGCGCTGGCCGCGTGACCAGATCTCCACCGGCAGGGAGACGTCGCGCGTGGTGTTGTCGTTGAAGAGGAGACGTACCTTCACGGGGAAGGGGACGCTCGTGTAGCGATGCAGCGCGACGACGGCGTTGGTCTCTCCTTCCTCCTGACGCATGCTGACGTTGTCGATGCCGATATCGAGCACGTCGGTGGAATACCAGAACGCGCGCCAGTACCACCCGAGGTCGAGCCCCGAGACGTTCTCCACAGTGCGGAAGAAATCGGCGGGCGATGGATGCTTGAACGCCCAGCGCCGCACATACTCGCGAAAGGCGCGGTCGAAGGTCTCGCGACCCACGACGTTGTCGCGCAGCGCGAGCAGCACGGCGGCGGGCTTGCGGTAGCCGAGCGCGCCGAGCGCGGTCGCGTCGATGCGATCGGGTGGGGTCATGAGCGGGACGTCGACCTTGTTGTCGACTGTCTTGCTCCAGTTGGCCACGTAGCCGGGATACGGAGTGGTGCCCGGCGTGCGCCGCTCGAGGGCGAAGGCGTCGATGTACGTGTTGAAGCCCTCGTCCTGCCACGCGTAGCGGCGCTCGTTGGAGCCCACGACCATGGGAAACCACTCGTGCCCGTGCTCGTGATTGAGGGTGCCGAAGATCGAATTCGGATCGTCGAGCGGATTGCCGTAGTGCACCATGACGAACATCGGATATTCCATCCCGCCGACGGGGCCGGCCACGGACGTCGCCTGCGGATAGGGATAGGGGTGGAACAACGCGGAGAAGGTGCGGATGGTCCACGCCGTCTGCTCGGCGCCCTGCTCCCACGACCTGCCTGCCTTCGCCACCTGGTAGTAGGCCTGCGCGAGGACGCCGGCGGCGTTCTGGGCGTCCCATCGGAAATCGGGTGCGCCGGCCCACGCGACGTCGCGAACGTTCTGGGCGTGGAAGCGCCAGGTCTTCGTGCCCGGCGTCGGTAGGGCGCGTGCCTCGGCGTTCGTCACGATCGCGACCGTGGAGTCGGAGCGTGCGGCGCGCGCGAGACGCTCGCGCTGCGCGGCGGTGAGCACCTCGCCGGGGTTCTGCAGCACGCCGCTGCCGGCGACGACGTACCCGGCGGGCGCGGTCACGCTGTAATCGACGTCGCCGTACTCGAGATAGAACTCGCCCTGGCCGAGATAGGGATCGGTGTTCCATCCGCGGATGTCGTCGTAGACGGCCATGCGCGGATACCACTGCGCGATCTCGTACAACGTGCCATCACGACCCATGCGGTCGGACCCGTGCTCCGGGACGCGGAAGGCGAAGCGCATCGAGAGCGTGAGACGGCCTCCCTTCGGCGCGACGGGCTGCTCCAGATCGATGCGGCCCATGGTGTCGTCGACGTGCAGCGTGGCCGTCCGTCCATTGGCCTGCAGGCCGTCGATGTCGAAGCCGCCCGCGAACCCGCGGACCCCCCAGCGCGAGTCGGCGGGAAAGAGCATGGAGCCCTTGCTGCCGGGGCGATACAGATTCTGGTCGAGCTGGAGCCAGACGAAGCGCAGTGTGTCCGGCGAGTTGTTCGTGTAGCGGATGGTCACCGACCCGCTCACCTGCTGGCGAGCCGTGTCGAGGGTGGCGGCGATGGTGTAGTCGGCGCGCTGCTGCCAGTACGCGGGTCCGGGGGCGCCGGAGGCGAGTCGGATCATGTTCGGCCCGGGCCAGTCCATGCGGTCGATGCGGGCCAGTACGTCGTCGTCCATCGTGCGCACGGCCGGCGTGGTGGACGGCGCTCGATCGGAGATCGCTGCAGGCGGGCGCGCCGAATCGACCCGAATGGGGGTCAATACCTGGGTCCGCTGCGGCACGCAGCCGAGTGCGGCGGCAAGCACGAGGACGGCTATCGATGGTCTGCGAAGCACTGGCGGGCTGGTTCGAGAATTCGAGGTGACGAGGAAGTCGCTGGTGGCGCTTCCCGTCGGCGTCAGGTGCACCGCAACGCGAATGCCGCATGCCGTCACGTACCCTTGCTCAATACTGCGGGCGCCCGTAGCGTCACCCGCGACATGCACGACCGCATGAGGGAACGGCCAGGGCGCGAACGGGCAGCGGACGGGTTGCCGGCGGGGCGCGCCGGCACCTCACCACCGTCCGCCGCGCGGGCGACGCCGGCAGGCACGGGCCGGTTCGCGGGCCGGCACACCGACGAGCGGGCGGACTTCCGGCGCACGCTGCCGGGCGGCCTCACCGTGAGCGCGCTCGGCGTCGGCACCTACCTCGGCGAGTGCAGCGAGGACGACGACGACGGATACGTCGCGGTCGTGCGCGCGGCGATCGCGAACGGCGTGAATCTGATCGACACGGCGAGCAACTACCGCTGCCAGCGCTCCGAGCGCGCAGTGGGACGCGCGCTGGGGAGCGCGATCGCATCGGGCGACGCCCGGCGGGACGAGCTCGTGGTCTGCACGAAAGGGGGCTACGTCGCCCTCGACGAGACGCTTCCGGCGACGCGCGCGTTGTACGACGCCTGGCTCGAGGAGACGCTGCTCGCCCCGGGGATCGTCAAGCGGGAAGAGCTCGTGCGCACGGGGCATTCGATCGCCCCGACATTTCTGGCGCACCAGCTCGCGCGCAGTCGCGCGAACCTGCGCCTGCAGTCGATCGACCTCTATTACGTGCACAATCCGGAAGAGCAGCTGCTCGCGACGGACCGCCCGCAGTTCCGCGAACGGCTCCGTGGCGCGTTCGAGCTACTGGAGGAGCGGGCGGAGGCGGGCGAGATCGGCGGCTACGGCTGCGCGACGTGGCTCGGCCTGCGGGTGGGTCCCGAGCATCGGCAACACCTCGCGCTGGCGGAGCTCGTCGGCATCGCGCGCGAGATCGCGGGCTCGGCGCACCACTTTCGTGTCGTGCAATTGCCGGTGAGTCTCGCCATGCCGGAGGCGGCACGGACCGCGACGCAGCCGCTGGGGCGGAGGCTGGCGACCGTGCTCGAGGCGGCGGATGCGCTGGAGGTGGGGGTGGTCGCAAGCGCCCCGCTCGCGCAGGGGGGGCTCACGCAGGGGCTGCCGGAGCAGATGCGCGAGCTGTTTCCCGAGTGCGCGACCGACGCGCAACGGGCCCTCCGATTCGCGGCGTCGCTGCCGCGCGTGTCGGCCGTGCTCGTGGGGATGCGCCGCGCCGCCCACCTGGCCGAGAACCTCGACGCGTGGCGCGCACCTGCGCAGCGCGTGGCGGCGCCGGAGCGCGGCTAGCCCAGAATCTCGAGCGGCCGCTGCGAACCGGTGGCGAGATCGACGACGACGACCCGGTGCGCATTCGTGTCGGCGACGTATGCGGCGCGCTCGCCCAGCGCAACGCCAGCCGGTTCGTGCAGGCCGCGCACCCACGTGGTGACCCGGCGTTCCGCGAGATCGAGCCAGCGCAGCGAGTCGTTGTAGGAATCGCAGACCAGCACGCGCCCGTCCGGCGCGACGGCGAGCGCCTGGGGATGTTGGAGGCGCGCGCGGTCACCCGTGCCGTCGACGTCGCCGAAGTCGAACAAGCCGGTGCCGACGACCGTGCGCACCTGCTCACGGGCCCCGAGTCCGATGGTGCGCACGGCGCTCGACTCGGCGTCCGCGACGAGCAATCGATCGCCGGCGATCGCGAGGCCCATGGGCTGCGCCAGCGCCGCCTCGAGGGGTGGGCCGTCGTGCAGCTCTTCCGCGCCGCTTCCGGCCCACGGCTCCGCCGCTCCGCCGCGCGGGTCGACGGACCAGATCTGGTGAACGCCGGCCATGGCGACGTGCAGCGCATCGCCGACGAGCGCGAGATCCCACGGAGAGCTCAGCGCTCCAGCGGCCCGGTCGCGCGCCGTGCGCAGCTGGGCTCCCGTGCCGGCGATGGTGCGTGCGGTTCCCGACGCGAGCGCGATCGCGCGAACGGCGTGGTTTCCGGCGTCGGCGACGTAGAGCGTGTCGTCCGCGAACACGAGCCCCTGCGGCGAATGGAACGTGGGCGCATCGCCGTCGTCGAAGCCCGCCGCGCCGCTGCCCACGACGCGCTCGATGCGCATGGAGAGTCCGTCGCCGGCGAGTTGGCCGACCAGCACCCGATGATGCCCCGTGTCGGCGATGGCGATGCGGCCGCCGTGAAGCGCGATCTTGCCGGGAAAGGCCAGCTGGCCCGGCTCGATGGTCGGCGGCTCGGGCTCGTGGCGGAGCGGATCGGTGCGAAGGGTGCCGGCGGCGCGCGCGGCGGCGAGCACGCGCTCGACGAATGGAGCGACCGCGCCGGCGGTGAATTCTCCCGCGCTCATTCCGACGACGGCGCCCGCGGGATCGATGGCGACGAGCGTCGGCCAGGCGCGCACGGCGTACGAACGCCAGACGCGAAACTGCCGGTCGTTCAGAACCGGATGCGTGGCGCCGAGCCGGATCGACGCATCGCGAATCCGCGGCGTGACCCGCTCAGTGGTGAACTTCCCGCTGTGGACGCCGACGACGGCGATCGCGTCGCCGAACCGATGCTCGAGCTCCCGCAACTGCGGGAGCACATGGATGCAGTTGATTCAGCCGTAGGTCCAGAAGTCGAGCAGGAGCAGCTTGCCGCGGAAGTCGGCGAGCGTGAGCCGACGCCCGCCGGTGTGCAGCCAGTCGAGGGTGTCGGGGAATTCGGGGGCGCGCACCGGGGGGGCGGAGATCGCGTCGGTCATGACATGGCGTGGTGAGAGCGGCTCGAGACGCGCACGCTGCGCGGTGGGGTGCGAACGGTTCGATGCACATCGTACACCGCGCGGCAGACGCATGCTGCCGAGCCCGCCAGTTGCGTCACGCGATTTGCTTCATCGTCGAGCGTGTCGGCCACCCTCAATCCCCGGTACACGTTCCCGCATTTCGTGGTGGGGCGGAGCAACGAAGCGGCATACGCCGCGGCGTCGGCGGCGGCCGTGGCGCCGGGCAGGTTGTACAACCCGATCCTGCTCGCCGGCGGAACGGGATTGGGGAAGACGCATCTCGCTCACGCGGTCACGGCGGAGGCGGCGCTGCGCGATCCGCTGCGTGCCACGGAGCTGCTCACGGCGGACGACTTCCTGCGCCGGCTCTCCGCGGCGGTGAGCAGCGGCACGCCGGAACTCCTGCTGGAGGAGCTCGCGCGAGCGGCGTTGATCGTGGTGGACGACGTGCACGTGCTCGACCGGCACGCGACGGCGCAGGAGGCGCTGCTCGCGCTGGCGTCGCGCGTGCTGGCGGCGGGGCGGCAGCTCGTGATCACGAGCGACGACGCGGCCGGAGCGAGCGCGCTGGCGCAGCGCATCGTCCGTCGCTTCCGCACGGGCCACAGTGCGACCCTCGGCAGCCCCGACTGGGCGCATCGCGTGGCGATCCTGCATGCGAAGGCCGCGGTGCTCGGCGTGGAGCTGCCGCCGAGCGTGGCGCATCATCTCGCGTCGCAGTGCGAGGGGAGCGTGCGAGCGCTGGAGGGAAGCCTGACGCGGCTGCTCGCGGTGGCCGCGCTCGACGACTCGCCGCTCACGCTCGCCCTGGCGCGGCGCGCGGTCGCGGCGCGGGGGGAGCGACAGGGGGAGGAGGGGGCCGCGCACCCGTTGCGCGGCGCGCAGGCCGTGCAGGACGCCGTGGCCGCGGAGTGGGGCGTGTCGCCCGACGAGCTGACGGGCGCGGGGCGATCGCGGCGACTCGTGGAGCCGCGCCGGATCGGGATGCTGCTCTGCCACGAGCTGCTCGAGCTGTCGCTGCGCGAGATCGGCGCGGCGTTCGGGGATCGCGATTCGTCGACCGTGCTGTCGGCGCTGGCGCGCGCGCGCGCCGACCTGGCGGAGAGCGAAACGGTCGCGGAGCGTGTGGCGCGGCTGCGCCAGATGCTGCCGACGGCGAGCGCGGCGCCCCCAGTCGGCTGAGGCTGGGAATCGGCGCGTGATGCGCCGACGGGCCGCCGGTCGGCGGCCCGTCGAGTGCGGTCAGAGCGTGCTCAGGGTGCGGAGTCCTTCTCGTTCAGGTGCGTCGCGGCAGCGATCGTGAAGAGGTCGCGCTGCGACTGGCCCTTTTCCATCACCTCGATCGCCTTCCGGAGCGGCGCGTCGAACGGAAGGTCGCGTCGCTTGGCGGTCGAGTCGCCGGCGACGTAGCGGGCCACCTTCTGCTCGAGCAGGCGGTCGACGTACCGGCTCGCGGCCGCGTACTGCGCGTGGTCGATCGTGACGCCCTTGGCGGTGAGCCGGCGGTAGAACTCCTCGCGCCACTGGGGCTCGACCGTGAACTCCTTCGGCGCGCGGCGCGAGAGCTCGAGCGCGTAGTCGGCGAGCGTCACGTAGACATCCTGGGTCTTCGGCGCGAAGGCCTTCGAGAGCGTCTGCTCGGCGGTGGTGAGGGTGTCGTCGCGGACGATGATGTCGGGGGTGATGCCCCCGCCGCCGTACACGATGCGTCCCGCATCGGAGTGGTAGGCGGGGCGATCCTTCTTTTTCGCCTCGGTCTCGAGCGAATCGGGCTGGGCCTCGACGAACTTGCCGTTCTCGAACTTCCGCTCCCGCTGGATGCTTCGGCCGCTCGGGGTGTACCACTTGGCCGTGGTGATCTTCAGCGCGTAGCCGCCGTCGAGCGGGAAGAGCGTCTGCACGAGGCCCTTGCCGAAGCTCGTCGTGCCGATGACGAGCGCGCGGTCGTGATCCTGCAGGGCGCCGGCGACGATCTCACTCGCCGACGCGGTGCCGTCGTCGGTGAGCACGGTGAGCGGCAGGGTGGGGAAGACGGCGTTGCCCGACGTCGTGTAGCGCTGCGTGTCGCTCGTGCGCGAGCGTACGCTCACGATTTCCTGTCCGTCCTTGAGGAACAGGTTCGACATCGCGGTGCTCTGGTCGAGAATCCCGCCGGGGTTGCCGCGCAGATCGAGCACCACGCCCTTCACGCCCTGCTTCGCGAGGCGGGAGACGGCGCTTTCGACCTCGTCGGTGGCCGTCTCGTTGAAGCGCTGGACGGGTACGTAGCCGATCTTGCCATCCAGGACGATGGCGTACGGCACTGCGGGAATGTGGATGACCTGACGCGTGAAGGTGCTCGTGATGAGGTCGGGAACGCCCGGGCGCTGGAACTTGATGGTGACCTTGGTGCCGGGCACGCCGATGAGGTAGTCGGAGACCTGCTGGGTCTTCCAACCGTGCGTGGAGAGCGTATCGACGTAGGCGATGCGGTCGCCCTCACGCACTCCTCCCGCCTCGGCGGGCGTATGCGGGAACACCTTGCTGATCGTGATGGCGCCCTGCTGATCCTCGATCTGCATCCCGATGCCGGCGTACTTCCCGTTGGTCTGCTGCGAGAAGCTCGCGAGCTCCTTCGGTGTGAACAGCTCGCTGTACGGGTCGTTGAGCTCCTTCACCAGGCCGCGCGCGGCCTTCTCGTACAGCGCGCCGGTGCTGACGGTGTCGACGAAGCGCTGCGAGACGAGCTGGAGCACCTGGTCGAGCACGCGCGCACCATCGGTGGATGCGCGGCTCTGGAGCAGGAAGCCGCCCGCGGCGATCGGGAGCAGCGCGGCAGCGATGAGGGCGGTGCGGCGACGGAACATGAACGACCCTGCGTGAAGGATGAGGCGCGTGTCCAGTGGATACGCTCTGCTCGCCGGCGGAGTTCCCCGACCACCGTGATCAGACCGGGCGCGAGCCCAGCACGTAATCGACGAACCACTCCCGCCGTTGTTGCCGAACGGCGGCATTGCGAAGCACACCCTGCGCCACGAGCATGTCGTGGGCCGGCTGGAGGACGCGCTGGAGGTGGGAGGGGTAGCGCTGCGCGAGGGGGAGCTGCTCAGCGAGCTGATCCAGGGCCACCCGCCAGGCGAGACGTCCGTCCGCTCGGGCGACTTCGAGGAGCCGATAGAGCCGGCGGGCGACGGGGGAGCCCAGCGCCCAGTACCGTGCGGCCGAAATGCTGATGGTGTGGTTCGCCGCGAGGTTCTCACGGACGGCGGAGGCGAGCACGACGCGCGCGTCGCCAGGCTCTCCGGTCGCCATGGCGGAGAAGAGCTGGAGCTGCTCGCGATCGCTGCCACGACGTCGCTCCACGGCCACCGAGGTGAGGAGGGTGAACCGCAGGTCGGGACAGCTGTCGGTCGCGGCCGCGCGGTAGATCCCGGTGGACTCGAGGGCGGTGCGCTCGAGGCGACCGAGGGCGCCCCGCAGCTGCTCGTAGGTGCGGCCGTCGACCATGCGGCCCATGCCGCGCAGGAAGGCGTGCAGCGTGAAGTTGACGGCACCGTCGGCGGGCTCTCCGGCCTCCTGGTATCGTCGGAGGAGCTCGACGTACACGTCCTGATCGAAAGTGCCGGGGAGCCGGTCGCCGGGGCTGGGGATGACGCGCCAGCGCGCGCCGGCGCCATCGGCGTAGCTGATCACGCCGTCGTCCGCGGAGTCGCTGAGGCGAAAGAGCGGGAGCGCCTCGAGCGACCGATCGAGCCGAACCGACCGGGAGCCGGCCCGGCGGCGCGCCGAGACCGTCATGCGGGCAAGCTGTGGCGGCGGCGAGAGCGGGGCAAGGCGCCGCGCGGGCGCGTCACCGCACGCGGACGACCTGTCCGGTGACGGCGCGCGCGGCGTCGGAGCAGAGCCAGAGTACCACGTCCGCGACCGCTTCGCGCGTGACGTAGGCGGCGTCGGTCCCCATGGTGGCGAGATTCGCCGCGGTACGGATCGCGGCGGGCGCGAGCGCGTTCGCGCGCACGCCATGCTCGCGCTCCTCCTGCGCGATCGCCTGGACGAGCGTGAGCAGGGCCGACTTGGCGGCGGCATACGCCGCGATGCCGGCGACGCGAGCGCCGGGCAGCGCGGCCTCCGATCCGAACAGCACGATCGCGCCCTTCGTCGTACGGAGCAGTGGAAGGAACGCGCGCGTGGTGAGGTACGCGGTGGTGAGGTTGATGGTGAGCTGGCGTGTCCACACCGCGGGGTCGCTCTCGGCCACCGGTCCGCTCGCGGCGAATCCGCCCGCCATGTGGACGAGCGCGTGCACGCGTCCCGACGTGGCGTCGCGCACGCGTGCGACGAGCGCATCGACCGCCAAGGGATCGCTGAGGTCCGCCGCGAGGGCCGCAGCGCGCAGCCCCGCGGCGACGAGCGCGTCGCTGCGCGCCGCAACCCCATCGTGCGTCCGGTCGACGAGAAAGACGCGCGCGCCGCGCTCGGCGAACACACGGGCGACCAGCTCGCCCACCTGTCCCTCGCGTCCGACGCCGGTCAGCACCACGCTCCGACCCGCGAGCTCCATGCAGCCCTCCGTGGCTCAGGCATCGCGCGCCGGTGCGCGGCGCAGTGCGCGCAAACCGGGCTCGGCCTCGTGGCATGAAGTATGTGGAGAGGAGGCGCCAAATGCGAAAAATGCTTCGGGTGAAACGCGTGGGCTGCGTGCTCGGCGTCGTCCTGCTCTCCGCGCTCGCGTTGATCGGCGCGCTCACACTCACGCGTGGCACGCCGGTGCACGCCGTGGTCGCGTTCGGGAGCGCCGGCGGTCCGCCGCCGATCGGCGACTCGTTGTTCGCGCGCTCGATGGAGCTGTACACGGGACTCCGCCTCACGGGCGGCAACGCCGCGCAGCAGCTACTCAACGGCAACGGCACCTACCCGCAGCTCTGGCGCGATCTGCGCTCGGCGAAGCGGACGATCACCGTGCAGATGTACTACTCGCAGCCCGGCGCGGTGGCGGACACGCTCGCCGCGGTGCTGAAGGAACGCGCGCGCGCGGGCGTGCGGGTGCTGCTCGTACTCGATGCGTTCGGCTCGCAGAACCTCTCGCAGGAGTGGGCGGACAGCCTGCGCCACGCGGGCGTGGAGCTCGCGCTGCTGCGACAGCTCCACTGGTACTCGCTGCACAACGCGAGCGACCGGTCGCACGTCCGCGTCGTCGTGATCGACGGTCAGATCGGGTACACGGGCGGGTTCGGGCTGGCCGATTACTGGCTCGGCGACGGCCGGCACGAGGATCAGTGGCGCGAGACGAACGTGCGATTCGAGGGGCCGTCGGTGATGGACCTGCAGGCGGCGTTCGCCGCGGCATGGGCCGAGTGCACGGGAGAGCTGATCGCGGGCGACGTGTTCTTTCCCCGCGCCGCGTTCACCACGGTGGACGGCGGGTTGAACGCGGGACTCTTCTTCTCGTCGCCGACGACGGGAAGCACTCCGGCGGAGCGGTTCGTCGCGCTGTCGATCGCGAGCGCGCGGCACTCGCTCTACGTCACGAACTCGTACTTCGTCCCGGACGACGATTTCCGGAAGCTGCTGAAGCAGGCGCGCGCGCGGGGCGTGGACGTGCGGATCCTGACGGTGAGCGACAAGACCGACGTGAAGACGACGTGGTGGGCGGGGCGCTCACGCTACGAGGAGCTGCTGCGCGCCGGGATCCGCATCTACGAGTATCAGCCGACGATGATCCACTCGAAGACGTTCGTCGCCGACGGGCTGTGGGGGACGATCGGGTCGATGAACTTCGACAACCGGTCGCTCGCGTTCAACAACGAGTCGAACTTCGTCTTCCTCGATCACACGATGGGCGCCGAGATGGACTCGACGTTCATGGACGACCTGACGCGAAGCACGGAGATCACGCTGCCCGAGTTCTCGCGGCGGCCGTGGTACGATCACGTGATCGAGTCGGCCGCCTCGCTGCTCTCGCGCGTGCTCTAGCGAATGTCGGCCCGGCCAAGGGCGGCGCGCACGGCCTCGCGCATGGCGACGAGCGCCTCGTCGCGCGCGGCCGGTGCGTCGTCGCGCACGTGGATCTCGATCCCGTCGGCGACGGGGACCCGCCGCCAGCTCGCGCTGCGCTCGTCGTCCGTGGCGCGCACGGCGTGATCGGCGCCGGCCCCGAGCGCGGGTGCGAGCGAGGCGGCGACGCGGCGCTCGAGTGCGTCGCCGGTGACCTCCTTCATCTCCTTCCTGATCCCGTCCAGCGTGGCGCCCTCGCGCTGGCGGATCTTGATGGCGAGAAGCTGGAGCAGGTGCCGGTAGTTGTACGTGGCGGCGGTGCCTGCGCCCTCGGGGCGATCGAGCAATCCGCTCGCGACGTAGAAGCGCACGGAGCGCGCGCTCGGCGCACTGCGGGCCGACGCGTTGGTGGGACGGATGCCCGCGGCGTCGACCAGCGCGGTGACGTGAGCGGCGAGGCCCCGCGCGTTCCAGGGCGCGTGTCGCGAGTGCGCCCGCAGCAGCGCGACGGGTGACAGCGAGGGATCCGGCATAGGGGGCGGAAGATAACGCGGGCCGCCGAACGACGTGAGGCGCGGTCGCGATCCGGTCGTGGACGCGTCAGGCCATTGCGAGGCGCGGGCCGCCCTCGCCGGAGGAGCGTCGAGCCCGCTCGAGGAAGGAGACGAGCGCCGCGTTGACGTCGTCGGGACGCTCGTCGTGCGGAACGTCGCCGGCGTCGGCGACGACCGCCCATTCGACGTCGTGCCCGAGCACGCGGAACGCGTGTGCGTGCTCCACCGGATTGCGCCGGGCGAGCGCGCCCCAGAGCAGCAGGGAGGGCACGCGTACGCGGCGAAGCGCGGCGCGGACGTCGACCTCGAGCTTTCCGCTGAGCAGCGCGGAGACGGCGTGCTTGCCTCCCGGCTGCCGCGCGGCGCGCACGTAGTGCTCCACGAGCTCCCGCGTGACGAGGCGGTCGTCGAAATAGACTGACTCCAGGTAGCGCCGCATGCTCGCGGCGGAGGTGAGTCCGACGTAGACCGCATCGCCGATCACGGGCGCATCGAGCAGCGCGCGCGTCATGGTACCGGGGGCGCCGTCCGGCTCGCGCAGCCTGGCGACGCCCGTGGGCCCGACGAGCGCGAGCGCGGCGATGTGCCGGGAGTCGCGTGCGGCGAGGGAAACGAGATGCGCCGCCGAGAGGCCGCTCGCCACGACGGCGCAGGGCGCTCCGGCGACGCGCGCCGCGACGTCGGCGAGGAGAGCCTGGTAGAGCCCCGGCGTGTAGCGAACGGCGGGACGATCGGAACGGCCGAATCCGAGCAGATCGAGCGCGATCACGCGGTGGCGTTCCGCCAGCGCGGGGACCGTATGGCGCCACTCGAACGACGACGCGCCCGCATGGATGCCGTGCACGAGCAGCACCGGGGCGCCTCGCCCATGGCCCGTGAACGCGATGCGGTGGCCACGCCAGAGGATCTC
>Ga0310810_10005576_pt1 | contig 14099 bp, 11 predicted proteins | sample NCmetagenome_FD_207641 | JGI IMG/M metagenome (GOLD analysis project Ga0310810, IMG submission 207641) | Soil microbial communities from experimental microcosm in Duke University, North Carolina, United States - NC | ecosystem: Engineered > Artificial ecosystem > Soil microcosm > Unclassified ... | reverse complement strand
GCTCGCGTGAAAAACGCCGCAAAGGTAGAAGCGAACGGGATCTTGCCGCAAGCCGCGAGGCCTCCGGCTGCGCCGATCATATTCTGTTCGGCGATGAAGTTCTCAAAGAACCGATTGGAAAACTTTTTTCCGAATTTTTCGGAGTACGTAGAGTTCTTCACATCCGCATCCAAGGCGACGACGAGCGGATTCACTCCGCCCAGCACTTCGAGCGCCGCACCGAAGGCTTCGCGCGTCGCGACCGAGTCGCCGACTTTATATGGAGGAGCGGGCAGCGGTTTGATCGCGGGGCTCGCAGACGGCGCCGCCGACGGACGTCGAATCACCGGCGCGGTGCCGTTCGGCTCAAGCTGTCGGTTCAATTCGTCGATCGCCTTTTGCATGTCGCCTTGAGGAATCGGTTTCCCATGCCAGTTCGGATGATCTTCGATGAACGAGATGCCCTTTCCCTTGAAGGTCCTCGCTAGCAAGACCGTCGGCTTGTGTTTGGTGCTCGCCGCTTGTTCGAACGCATCGAGAACGGCGGAGAGGTCATGTCCGTCAACGACCAGCGCCTGCCAGCCGAAGGCCGACCAACGAGCCCGATACGCTTCCATATCGTGCTGCAGCATCGTAGGATCGCTTTGGCCCAGCCGGTTCACGTCCACGATCGCGCAGAGGTTGTCCAGCTGTTGCTGCCGGGCGACCTCGATCGCCTCCCAATTCGACCCTTCAACCGATTCGCCGTCACCCATCAACACATAGGTCCGGTAATCCAGCCTGTCCACATACTTGGCGTTCAAAGCGATGCCCACGCCCACAGGGAGTCCCTGCCCCAGAGAGCCCGTGGCCATATCGACGAAGGGCAGGCGCGGCGTTGGATGGCCTTCGAGATCCGAGTGGAGGGTCCGCAGCTTCAACAGGTCCTCTTTCGGGAACAGCCCGGCTTCCGACCAGGCGGCATACAGAAGAGGCGCCGCATGGCCTTTCGAGAGCACGAACCGATCGCTGTTCGGGGCTTTTGGGTGCGTTGGATCGTAACGCATAACGGAAAAGAAAAGCGCGGCGACAATGTCGGCCGCGGAACAGCAGCTTGACGGGTGACCGCTTCCGGCGGCGGTTGTCGAGCGCACGCTATCAATTCGCAAGTGGGTGGCGACGTTGTGCAAGGCGGCAAGTTGTTCGTGGGATAAGGTGGCTGCAGGCATGCGATCTCCTTGTGTCGGAACAGAATCGCAACGAAGCGGACCGTCTCGAGCGCGGGACGGAGCTTGAAGCGTGCAGGCTTCGAAGCTAACAAACGGAGGGCGAAGGAGTCAATGAAGTTGAAAGCACCTCTGCAGGGAGATTGTCCTGCCGGCGGACGTAAAACCGGCTAGGCCGAGCCGGTCACAGTCGACACTTCGGTGGAGCACGTACTTTCGAGCCCATTGAAGGCGCTGACTGCGAAATAGTACGTCGTCCCTTCGGCAAGGCCGGTCACTGTCACGGTTGGTGTCGAGGTAAATGTCGCTTGGTCGTAGGCGCAGGAGCCGGGGGAGTTGGGGGATTGCGTTCCATAGTGGATGTAGTATCCCATGACGCCGGCGACAGGATCCCACGCGAGGTTAGCCGATGCCCCTCCGCTGGGAACCGCTCCTCCGTTTGACCCGCCGCTGGGTCCGCCGTCGCTCGACACCCCGCCGCTATCTCCACCCGAACTGCACCCTGCGAGGACGGAGCTCATCACGAAGACAATGCCTAATAAAAGGTTTCTCAATGCGGCCGATGGTCGCGCGGTCGTATGAATCCTCTGCAGAAGGCGCACCGATAGCGTGCTCCGTGCCATAGCGTTCGAGTTCCTTTCGTCCTATGTGGTGTTGATGGAGTTCCGGTCAACGCGAGCTGTAAAGAAGAGCCGGCAGCCGAAATCTTGACGGGGGTCCTAGCAAGGGATGTGCCCCTAGGGGATTTTTAATCTTGTGCTAGGGAAATCCATAGGTTACATGTTGAACGCTTGACAGAAAGGCAGGTACTTTCACGGAATGTGAAGGGACGCACCTGCGATTGCACACGAAATGGAACCAGTGGTACTGGGCGCAGAAGCGTCTTCATGAAGGAGCGTAGCGAATGCCGAAGAAATCGAGCGGACAGAACTGTTGTCGCTGAGCTGCGCTGGGGCATCTTATGTATGAGTGGATCGAGCCAATGATTCCTGCCGGGAACCGGCCGCAAAATCCGCCAGCGTGTAGTGGTCCAGGATGCCGGCGATCGCGTCCCGTACGGTGCCCATGACATGCTGCACTGGACATTGAGGATGATCGGTATAGGGACAGTCACGGCATTTCTGATAGGCCGTCTTGCTGACGCAGCCAATGGGAGCCAGCGGTCCGTCGAGAATGCGGATCACTTGGCCGAGCGTTATCGCCTCAGGTGATTTGATCAGGCCGTAGCCTCCTTTCATGCCGCGGCGGCTCGACAAAAGACCAGCCCGCTTTAGGGCAAGCAGAATCTGCTCGAGGAATTCGACGGGGATGTTTTGGCGGGCGGCAATTTCATGGCGTTGCAACGTCGTCTTGCCGTGCGCAAGCGTGAGTTCGAGCAGCGCCCGCAACGCGTATTCACTTTTTTTAGAAAGTTTCATTGCGAGGGCCGCTGCCAAGCGTCTGAATCAAGAACATGGACAATAGTGGAGACCTTCGGACATCGTCAAGGCTATTGACGCTCAATCATCTGCAACTCATTGATCTGCGTGCAGTTTGTTGACAGTCCGTGGCGGTTCCTGTTAGCTTCTGTCTCCGTTTTTTTCAACCTGCGAACGACGGCTGGACTGTTCGTGACCTTCCAGGAACTCATCCTCACATTGCAGCGGTTTTGGGCTGACCATGGGTGCGTAATTCATCAGCCGTACGACGTGGAGATGGGGGCCGGTACCTTTCACCCTGCGACATTTCTTCGGTCGCTGGGACCCGAGCCATGGCGGTCAGCCTATGTGCAACCATGCCGGCGGCCCACCGATGGCCGGTATGGTGAAAATCCTAACCGCATGCAGCACTACTACCAGTATCAGGTGGTACTTAAACCTGCCCCCGACAATATCCAAGAGCTCTATCTCGAAAGTCTCGGACGCTTGGGCATCGATCCGAAGCAGCACGATATCCGCTTTATCCAGGACGACTGGGAGTCCCCGACGCTCGGAGCTTGGGGATTGGGGTGGGAAGTCCGTTTGGATGGCATGGAGATCACGCAGTTTACGTATTTCCAGGAAATCGGCGGCATCGAATTGAGCCCAATCACCGGGGAGATCACGTACGGCACTGAACGTATCGCCATGTACCTTCAACACGTCAACAACGTCTTTGACCTCGTGTGGACTGACGGAATAACTTACGGCGACATCCATCACGAGACGGAAGTGCAATTCTCCCGCTACAATTTCGAGCAAGCGGACGTCGGAATGTTGATGAATGCGTTTCAAGCGTATGAAGCAGAATGCAAGCGTTTGCTGGCCCGCACAGATCAACGGTCGACGCTGCCGGCCTACGATTACTGCATCAAGTCCTCACATGCGTTTAATTTGCTCGATGCACGCGGAGCCATCAGTGTCGCCGAGCGGACGGGCTACATCGCCCGGGTCCGGGCACTGGCGCGGCAATGTGCCGAGCGATACATCGAAGAACGTGCCGCCATGGGACATCCGCTCATTGGGCGCCAGGCCGATCCGGCACGCGTGAGGTCGCGACAAGTCGCAGCCCGAAGGACGACCCGATCATGACCCGCGCCCTTCGGAACACCCCTCGCTCGACTGGTCGGACCCGCGCGGCAGAATTGCTGCTCGAGATCGGTGTCGAGGAGTTGCCCTACCAGTTCATCGCTCCCGCGCTCGGCGCCCTACGCGATGGAGCCGCCCGACTTCTTGCAGAGGTGCGCCTGTCGTCAGGAAGGATCTCGACGTTCGGGACGCCTCGACGCTTGGGGCTCCGCGTCGAAGAGCTTGCGCTTCATCAGACGGCCGTCAACAAGGAAGTCATGGGTCCTTCGAAGTTGGTAGCCTACGATCCGCAGGGACAGCCGACAAAGGCGGCGATTGGATTCGCCGCCGGGCAAGGTGTGCCCGTCGGACGCCTCGAGCTGCGTCCCACCCCGAAAGGCGAGTATGTGTTTGCCGTTAAAGCGGACGCCGGACAACCGGCAAAAGCCGTCTTGGTCGAGGTGCTACCGCGGCTGATCGGCGAACTCTCCTTCCCCAAAGCGATGAAATGGAACGAGGCCGGCGTCCGCTTCGCCAGGCCTCTGCGCTGGCTCGTCGCGTTGTTCAATGGAACGATTCTGCCGATCCAAGCGGCGGGCATCACGGCGGGGAATAAGACTTACGGCCATCGCGTCCTCGGCAAAGGGGGCGCGATCCCGGTCAGGAATTATGAGTCCTACCGCAAAGCTCTCGAACGAGCAGGAGTTCTCGTGGACCCCGAACGACGGCGGCAGGTTATTGACGAACAGCTTGCACGCCTCTGTGCCCAAGGCGGCGTCACGCTCAATAGCGACGAGTCGCTGCTTGATCAGGCGGTGTTTACCACGGAATGGCCCTGCGCGGTGCTCGGGAGTTTCAAGCGGGAATATCTGAGTGTCCCATCGGAGATCCTCATCACTTCGATGAAAGAGCATCAAGGGTTTTTCTCCGTGCGGCAAAGCAAGACCGGAGCGTTGGCACCGCACTTTCTGGCCGTCGCGAACAATCAACCTAAAGACATGTCCGTGATCCGAGCAGGCAACGAGCGCGTGCTGGCTGCCCGGCTGGCCGATGCCAAGTTTTTTTTCGACGAAGACCGGAAAACGCGCCTCGAGGAGCGGGTCAAGAAGCTGAGCGGCGTCACCTTCCACCAGAAACTCGGGACCATGGGACAGAAAGAGGAACGCCTCGTGCAGCTGGTGTCCGTCCTGGCGTCGGCGGTGGGCTGGGGGGCGGAAAATCACGATTTGCTGAACACGTGTCGAAGAGCCGCCCATCTCGCCAAGGCGGATCTTCTCACGGGCATCGTCGGCGAATTTCCGGAACTCCAAGGGATCATGGGAGGCGAGTACGCCAAACATGATGCCGAGCCAGAGGCTGTCAGTCAGGCCATTCGAGAACAATACCTCCCGAAGGCGCTCGAAGGGGAATTGCCGCAATCGCTCCCTGGGCTGCTGTTGTCGCTTGCCGACCGCTTGGATACGATCGCGGCGTTTTTTCACGTTGGGATCATTCCGACCGGATCCGAGGATCCTTTTGCCCTGCGTCGTCATGCCACCGCAATCGTCCGCATTGTCGTGGACCGAGAGCTGCGGCTGGATCTCGGCCAATCCATCGAGCATGCCCGCCGTCTCCTAGTCGGTGGCGGAATCAAGGGCACCGCCGACTCGGAACAACACGGATTCCAGCGAATCGTGGATTTTCTCTTCGAACGGCTACGCCATTACGGCCGGACGGTGCAAGCATTGCGGGACGACGTTATGGATGCCGTCTTGCGAGCCTCCGGCACCGGACCGGTAGACCTGGTGGCGCTCCTTGCGAAGATGAAAGCGATGCAGGCAGTCACCGCCAAACCGGATTTCGATCCGCTCATTGTTGGATTCAAGCGGGCCTCCCGGATTATCGAGAAGGAACGGTGGGAGCGACAGCCGGTTGATCCGGCCCGGTTCAGCGATCCTGCAGAAGAGGAGTTGCACCGAAGAGTTGCCGCCGCACGTGAGGACGTCCGTCGCGACATGGCCGAAGGACGGTACGACAGAGCGCTGGAGACTCTGGTCGGACTCAAACCGGCGATCGACGCATTTTTTACGAATGTCATGGTAAACGCCGAAGATGCGGCCTTGCGGAGCAACCGGTTGTCCTTGCTGAAAGAGGTGAATGAGTGCTTTACCTCGTTCGCCGACTTTTCACGGATTGTGGTACAAGGGACGTAAGAACAGCGTCGACCAGCCCATCGGGACAACGGAACATGGTGGGACTGCCGGACCTTCCGAAGCCTGAGTCGGATGAAGCGCGTACGGCGAAACTGCAGCGGTTTTCGAGGCTCGTCACGGCAGCCCTGATCGTGCTGTGCAACGTCGTGTTGCTGTCCGGTCTCTGGGTCAGTGGAATCAATCTCGATGAACTGGTCAGCACGCCGGATGTGTTCAATGCAAAGGAAGACGTCTGTCTTCGGTTGAGTTGGGAGCGAGTGACCGGAGCGGCGGATCCCGTCAGGCTTTGCTCCGAGTGGATCAAACTCGGGGATCCATCTGGGCAGCCGCATCATGTGACGAAAGATCTCGCCGTTCGACGGGGCCCGGACGGCCAATACTACGTCGATCCCGGGGTGCGGTCCGATTTCAGGTTACTGGCACTGGCCTTGTTCGTTGCCGTCGTGCTGCTGTTCGGCATGTGGATCAGACACTACCTGGTCAGCCGTTATCGGCTGCAGCTTGATCCGGCGGCACCGACGCGTATAGGGCTTCCGCAGAGTGTGGAACGGAAGGAGAGGACGCGTGGCTAAGAAATACGTCTACTACTTTGGTGACGGAAAGGCCGATGGCACCTCGAACATGAAAGAGTTGCTCGGCGGCAAGGGCGCAGGATTGGCGGAAATGACGAACCTGGGCATCTCCGTACCGCCCGGCTTCACCATCTCAACGGAGGCCTGCGTCGAATACTACAAACTGGGCAAGAAGTATCCGCCAGGCATGTGGGAGGCATCCCTGCAAGCTCTAAAGCGCGTCGAGCGGTCGATGGGCTTGGGGTTCGGCGATCCTGAGCGGCCGCTGCTTGTCTCGGTGCGCTCAGGCGCCCGCGCTTCGATGCCCGGAATGATGGATACGGTGCTGAACGTCGGATTGACGACGAAGACCGTCGAAGGTTTGGCGGCAAAGACCCGGAACGATCGCTTCGCGCAGGACAGCTACCGGCGGTTCGTCTCGATGTTCGGCAGCATCGTCATGGGCGTGCCTCGCGAGCACTTCGAAGCCATTCTCAAGCACAAGAAAGCCGAGGTGGGCGCGACGCATGATACGCATCTCGATGCACGCCACCTTCGCGAATTGGTCGCAAGTTTCAAGGCGTTGGTCAAGGAAGAGACGAAAAAAGATTTTCCTGACGAGCCCCTCGAACAGTTGCGCATGGCGATCAACGCGGTGTTTTCTTCGTGGTTCGGCGCACGCGCCATCACCTATCGGCGGCTCTATGGCATCCCCGACGCCTGGGGAACGGCGGTCAACGTTGTCGCCATGGTATTCGGCAACATGGGAGAAACCAGCGGTACCGGCGTCGCCTTTACCCGGAGCCCCAGTTCCGGGGACAAGACGTTCTTTGGTGAATGCCTCATGAATGCGCAGGGCGAAGACGTTGTGGCCGGCATCCGAACGCCGCTGCCTGTCACCGCGCTGGCCAAGAACGTGCCCGAGGCCTACAAGGAACTCGAGCAAACCTACAAGAAACTGGAGAAACATTACCGCGATATGCTCGACCTGGAATTCACGATCCAGGAAGGCAAGCTCTACATGCTGCAGACCCGGGTGGGAAAGCGGACTGGGATTGCCGCGGTGAAGATCGCCGTCGACATGGTGAAGGAAGGCGCCATCTCGAGAGAGGAGGCCGTCAAACGGATTGGACCGGATCAGCTGGCGCAATACCTGTATCCGATCTTCGACACGAAGGAAGAATCGAAGGCCAATCCCTTGGGCAAAGGCCTGCCGGCCGGTCCTGGTGCTGCGGCCGGAAAAATCGCGCTCAGCCCTGATCGCGCCGTCGACATGAAGGCCGCCGGTAGCCGCGTCGTGTTGGTCCGGCAAGAAACCAGCCCCGACGACATTCATGGGATGAACGCCGCGAGCGGTTTTTTGACGGCGCGGGGTGGCATGACCTCTCACGCGGCGGTCGTCGCGCGTCAGATGGGCAAGGTGTGCGTCGCCGGATGTGAATCCGTCGAAGTGCTCGACAGCCAAGCGGTGAAGATTGGCGCCAAGACGTTCCGCGAAGGAGACTATCTGTCGATCAACGGCAGTACGGGGAACGTCTATGAAGGCGATATTCCGGTCGTTGAGTCGGAAATTATTCAGGTGATTCAAGGGAAGTTGGATGCGAAGAAGTCGGATAAATACCAGCGCTTCGCCACCATTCTGTCGTGGGCGGACAATGTCCGAAAACTGCGCGTCCGTGCCAACGCCGATGTGCCTGAGCAGGCCAAGATCGCCCGGGGATTCGGCGCGGAAGGTATCGGACTTTGCCGGACGGAACACATGTTTTTTGCCGAAGACCGAATTCCCCTCATGCAGAAAATGATCCTGGCTCGTACGACGGAAGAGCGGGAGAAATACCTGGATCAGCTGCTCCCGCTGCAGAAACAGGATTTCATCGGACTGTACCGTGAGATGGAAGGTTTTCCCGTGACGATCCGACTGCTTGATCCTCCGCTGCATGAGTTTCTACCCAAACGAGAAGAATTAATGGTTGAAATCGCCCGGCTCGAGTTGACGGGGGCCGACGGCGCCAAGCTCGAGGAAAAGCGCCGCTTGCTCGCGCGCGTCGAAGAACTGCACGAATTCAATCCGATGCTCGGCCTGCGCGGCTGTCGGTTGGGGATCACGATGCCGGAGATCACGCGAATGCAGGCACGGGCGATCATGGAGGCGGCCTGCCAGCTCGCCAAGGAAGGCAAGAAAATCGTTCCCGAGATCATGATTCCCTTGGTCGGGATGGTCTCCGAAATGAAGTCGCAAAAAGAGTTGGTCCGCGAAGTCGCCGAGGAGACGATGAAGCGTCACAACGTCAAGCTGTCCTATCTCATCGGCACGATGATCGAACTACCTCGAGCGGCCGTGACCGCTGATGGCATTGCCGCGGAAGCTGAATTCTTTTCCTTCGGCACGAACGATCTCACGCAAACGACCTTCGGGTTCTCACGCGACGATGCCGCCAAGTTCATTGATCACTATAAAACCGCCAACCTCATGGAGTCCGATCCGTTCACCGTGCTTGATCGAGATGGCGTCGGCGCGCTGATGAGGCAGGCCATTGCCGGCGGACGGAAAACCAGGCCCGGCATCAAGCTCGGCATCTGCGGCGAACATGGCGGCGATCCTAACTCCGTCGAGTTTTGCCATCATCTCGGACTCGATTACGTGAGCTGTTCCCCCTACCGGGTCGCAATTGCACGGCTCGCCGCCGCGCATGCGGCCTTGACGGGAGCTGAGAGCAAGAAAGGTCGAAAGCCGTCGGCATCGACAGCGAGCGGCCGCCGCGGCTCCCGGATGGCTCGCAGAAAGCGGTAAGCGTTCCTCACGGAAAGGACGACCCCTACCGCCGACGGCACCTTCCCGCAGAGACGCTGGCGGACCCCTCTGGCTTCATTTGCGCACCTCGCAGGTTGCGGTGACGAACCCTTCAGGTTATGGGCGCGAATATTTCAAAAGATCTCCACTACATGATGTCGGCCCTTCGCCTCGCGGCACGAGGGCGCGGAACGGCGAGCCCCAATCCCATGGTCGGTGCGGTTGTGGTGAATCGGGGTCGGGTGGTCGGTCAGGGCTATCATCTGCGGGCCGGGCTTCCGCATGCCGAAGTGTTGGCCCTCAGGCGCGCCGGAGCGCTCGCGCGAGGAGCAACGCTCTATGTGACGCTCGAGCCGTGTTGCCATGTGAAGAAGCGGACAGCTCCATGCGTGCCGGCGATCGTAGAATCCGGCGTCAAGCGCGTGGTGATCGCACAATTTGACCCAAATCCGTCGGTCGACGGCCGCGGCGTGGCGGCGCTTCGACGAGCCGGAATGTCGGTGGCGCTCGGCGTCGCACGGCGGGAGGCTGAAGCTTTGAACGAGGCCTATCGCCATTGGATGAGAACGAAACGGCCGTTTGTCATTCTCAAGGCCGGGATGACGCTGGACGGCCAAATTGCGACGTCCACCGGGGAGGCGAAGTGGATCACGAGTGTTTCCTCCCGGCGCGACGCTCATCGGCTTCGTGCCGAAGTGGATGCTGTGCTGGTTGGCGTGGGGACAGTATGCTCAGACAATCCGTCGCTTACGGCCCGCGTCGGCGCCAGACTGTTACGGCGAGCCAAGAAGCAGCCGTTGCGAGTCGTCGTCGATTCTCATCTGCGGATCCCGCTCAATGCCAACGTTTTGCGCCGCGTTCAAGGCACTCACACCATGGTTGCGACGACAAGCGCGGTTCCACCTGCGCGGCGTCGCGCCCTTGCACGACGGAACGTCGAGGTGCTTAGTCTTCCTGCGGTCGCTGGCCGGGTCTCCTTGTCCCGGTTGCTGGATGAATTGGGAAGCCGCGGCATTACGTCGCTCTTGGTGGAAGGCGGCGCCGAAATCAATGCAGCCATGCTCAGAGGACGACTCGTCCAGCAGGTGCGTCTCTACATCGCACCGTCGCTCTTAGGCGGCAACGATGCCAAGGGGATGATCGGCGGGAACAGCCCTCGACGTCTGACGGCGGCGTTGAAGCTCCGCAATGTTCGTACGCGATCGGTCGGACGCGACATCGTGGTGGAAGGTGATCTGTGACCGGATGGGTAACCGTCCTTGTTCTGGCGGTCGCCTGGTCACATGCCGCCGCCGGCTCGGCGAAGACAGCGTCTGAGCCTGAAAGCCTGCCTGCGCTCGTCTTTCAATATCTGGATACGGCGGACGGGGATGAAGCCGAACGGCTGTTGCGCGTAATAGAGGACCATCCGGAGACGTCCGTTGACCGAGTCATTCGGATTATCGAAACGGAACGGACGTATGAGAGCCGTCCGATCGGGACGCTGCCGGATGAACGGATTCGTCTGCAAGGACAAACGTATGCGGTCGCGCTGTCCGTTCCGCTGACCTATCAGCCATCCAAAGGCTATGCGCTCATGATCTGTCTGCACGGCGCTGGGTTTTCCGGCGACGTCTATCTCGAGCGCTGGCAAGCCAGGTTGGGCGACGACTACATTTTGGCTTGTCCCACCTATCCGGCCGGAGCCTGGTTTACGCGGCGTGCCGAGGAGTTGGTGCTTGCGACGATCCGCCATATCAGGCAACGCTACCATGTCGATCCGGATCGCATATTTCTCAGCGGGATGTCGAACGGCGGCATCGGCGCATGGCTCATCGGCATGCACCATGCGCCGTTGTTCGCGGGCCTTGCGCCGATGGCGGGAGGCCTCGACGACGTGCTGATGCCGTTTCTGGAGAATCTCCGAAACACGCCGGCATACATTATTCACGGCGCCAAGGACCAAATCATGCCGGTAACGCTTAGCCGGTCGATCGCGGGAAAGTTGGCGGCACTCGGATATCCATATGTGTATCGTGAGCATGAGGGTGAGCATCCGGTTGCGGGTGGGCATTACTTTCCGAGAGAAGAACTGCCCGCCTTGGTGACATGGCTTAACGCCCAACGTCGGGATCCTCTGCCGTCGAAGCTGACCCTGGTCCGTGAAGCCAGCCGCTTCCAGCCCTTCTGCTGGGTGCGGCTGGATATCACAGATCCTATTGCCGCCTTCTCGGACGACCTCGTCGACAAGCGGGACGAGCGGATTACAAGGCGCGAGTATGCCAAACTTGAAGCGACGATTGTCTCGCCGAACCGGATCGAAGTGGCGACGGAACGGATTCAACGTTACAGTCTCTTCCTGAACCATCGGCTCATCGATCCTGATAAACCGGTGACGATCCTCACGAACGGCCGGCTCTCGTTCGAAGGCACCCTGACCGCTTCATTGGACACGCTCTTGCGTCAGGCCCGCCAGCGTCAGGATCCGCGGCAGTTGTTCCCGTTCCATGTCGCGGTCACCGTTCGGAAAACGGTCTCATGAGGGTCTTCGACGGCCTGATCCGACGCACGGCGTCGAGACTCGTCGAGGCTATGGTGATGCTTGCCATGACCGCATGCTTCAGCGAGGCGGCCGCGGAGGGGTGCTTGCTTGCGCGCGAACACGCCGGAATCACGTTTTCCGTTGGACACCTGACCGACGACTGGACCTGTCGCCTCAACGCAGTCATCGATCACTATACAACTGCCACCCGTGTCGGCCCCTTGAAGACGGCCATGGATCAGGTCATGTATCTCCATCTCCTAGACCACCCGCCGTTGGCGGCGGCGTTGATCAACCGGCTTGACTTGGCCGACTACAAGGCTGAGACGCGAGGGGCCGGTCGCTGGTGGGGCAATGACGGCGAAGGTAGCGAAGGAATCGTGCAACTTGTCCATCGTGATCCGGCCACGAGGATCTATTACTTGGAAGGTAGGCACCGCAGCCGGTTGCTGCCGAATGTGACCGGCAAAGCGGTGGTGTTTCTCCGCATGAGCGCCGTCAAAGACAATAACGGCCTGGAAGCCATGGAAAGCACGATGGTGGCTTACACGATGATCGACAACCGGATTCTTTCGGGGCTGGCCTCGCTGCTCCGTCCGCTTATCGGCGCAACGGTGACTCGGAAGCTGGCAAAGGGCGTCGAAGTGGTGAACCGGCTGGGACTCGAAATGCGGCAGCACCCGGAGCGGGTGCTCTTTGAGGCCACGGACCCTCCGTCTTTGCCGGACGAGGACGTCGCCTTCCTTAAGCAGGCGCTGGGCAGGGGCGGCGCCGTGCCTGCCGCCGGCTCAGGGCGTCCGACGCCATGACCACCGCGCGCAGCTTCGCCATCCTTTGCACGATCGGGATCTTTTGCTTCGTCAGCTACAACATGGTCAGGATGCCCGTGCTCTCGCTGTTTGCCGAATCGCTGGGCGCGGGGCCCGAACGGATCGGGCTCATTGTGTCCGTCTCGACGCTGACCGGCGTGTTTCTCAAGCTTCCCTCCGGCGCGCTTTCCGATATATACGGTCGCCGGATGCTCCTCCGGATCGGCGTCATCGCATTCGGCCTGCCACCGTTTTTCTATCCCTTCATTTCTGATTTGAACGTCTTAACGCTGCTTCGGTTGTTTCACGGCCTGGCGACCGCGATCTTTGCGCCGAGCGCCCTCGCGACCGTTGCAGAGCTATATCGGGAACGGCGCGGCGCCGCCCTAGGCACCTATACGGCCTGTACGCAGTCGGGGGCGTTGCTGGGTCCATTCATCGGGGGGTATCTCGCCTATGCCGCCGGCTTCTCCTCGGCGTTCATCACGGCTGGCTTATTCGGTTGCGTCGGCATGGTCCTCTTCTACAGCCTGCATCTTTCTCCGCCGCCGCCGCGCGTGCATGAACAGGGTGTTGCGGCGCTCGGAGCCGAGATGTGGAAAGGCTTCACCATCGTGGCCCGCAACCGGAAAGTGTTGATCACGAGTTTGATGGATGCGGCGAAGATGATTGCGAACGGCGCCTTAATGGCATTCTTGCCGCTGTACGGCGTCTCGGTCGGGCTGAACGCGGGCGAAGCAGGGCTCTTGTTCACGATCCAATCGCTGACCTCGTTTTTCTCGAAGCCGATCATGGGACGTATCTCCGACCGCATCGGCAGGCAGCCGTTGATCATGCTGGGACTGCTGATATGCGCCGTCACCTTCGTCTGCATTCCCCACGTGGATCAACTGGCCCTGCTCCTGATTCTCTCGGCGGGGTTCGGATTTGGCGAAGCGGTCGTGTCTTCGTCCTCCTCCGCATTTGTTGCGGATAGCTCGGAATTCAAGACCCTGGGGGCCGGCATGGGGATGCAAGGCACGATTGGAGATATCGGCCACGCCGCGGGGCCGCTCGTCGCGGGCTTATTGATCGCGAATATGAGTTATGCCGCAGCCTTCGGCATCATCGCCGCGGTTCAGGCGGCTGCGGCGGCCTTCTTCTGGGTTGCCATGAGGAAATGATCACCGCTTGCGATTATAATGGGCGGCTATGCAGGAGATAGCGACTGAAAACATCGTGATTGGCGTCCTGGCGTCGCTCGGAGTGCTGATTCTGATCGTGGTCTTCGTCTATGTATTGCGGCAAGTGATTCTCAGGAAAGACTGATGTTCACCGGCATCGTCGAGGAAATGGGGGCCATTACTGCCGTCGAACCGACCTTGGGCGGCCTTCGATTGACGATCCTCGCCTCGACGGTCCTCGGCGATCTACAAATAGGCGACAGCATCAGCATCAACGGCGCTTGTCTGACGGTGGTCACGAAAAGCGACCGTTCTTTTACGGTCGAGGTTTCGGCCGAAACGCTCTCCGTCACCACGCTTGGA
>Ga0310810_10005575_pt1 | contig 14100 bp, 8 predicted proteins | sample NCmetagenome_FD_207641 | JGI IMG/M metagenome (GOLD analysis project Ga0310810, IMG submission 207641) | Soil microbial communities from experimental microcosm in Duke University, North Carolina, United States - NC | ecosystem: Engineered > Artificial ecosystem > Soil microcosm > Unclassified ... | reverse complement strand
CAGCAAGCCGCCGATGACCACGCGGGCGAGCGGCGCCTGCAGTTCGCCGCCTTCGCCGATACCGATCGCCATCGGCACCAGGCCGAGCATCGTCGCGATGGCCGTCATCAGAATCGGACGGAGGCGCGTGCGGCCGCCGAGCTCGACGGCCTGGCGCAGTTCCATGCCGTCGCGGCGTCGCAGCGTGTTGATGTAGTCCACCAGCAGGATGCCGTTACTGACGACGATGCCGGCGAGCATGATGATGCCGATGTAGGCCTGCATGCTGAACGCCGTCTGCGTCAGGAACAGGCTGAGCACGACGCCGATCGCCGCCGTCGGCACCGAGAACATGATGATGAACGGATCTCGCAGCGACTCGTACTGCGACGCCATGACCGCGTAGACGAGCAGCACCGCCAGGATGAGGACCAGTTGCAGCTGGCGGAACGACTTCGCCTGTTCCTCCCATTCCGAGCCGAACCCGACCTGGAAGTCAGGCGGGATCCGCAGTTGATTGAGCCGATCCTGCACGTTCTTGACGGCGACGTTCAGCGGCACTTCGATGTCCGCGTTCACCGTCGTAATCCGCTCCTGGTTCTTCCGCTGGATCTGGACCGGACCGGTGGAGCGGTCCACCAGCATCACGTTCTTTGCCGGGATGACCTGGCCGGATGGCGTGCTGAGGAGGACGTCGCCGACGTCCGAGACCTCCTGGCGATCGGCCTCCTTGAGGCGGACGACGACCGGGTATTCGTTGCCGCGATCGCGGAACTGCGCGGCGGTCGTGCCCTGCACGTTGGTCTGGATCGTCGTCGCCACGTTCTGCACCGTCAGGCCGAGCATCGCGGCCTTCGGCCGATCGACGTGGATCGCGATCTCCGGACGCCCCTGATCGACGGGCAGGTTCACGTCGGCCAGGCCAGGCGTGGCTTCCATGAGCGTACGGGCCGCGGCGACCAGCCGCCGCTGGTCGTCGAGGTCGTGGCCGCGAATCTCCAGCGCCAGGCGGCTGGTGTTGTTGTTGCCGCCGCCGAGCAGGCGATTGAGCTGGAAGTTGCCGCCCGAGGCCTGGGCCTGAAGCTGCACCCCCGGCAGTCCGGCGAGCTGGCGCCGGAGGTCGGTCGCGATTTCGTCGTTGCTGCGCGTCCGCTCATCGCGCGGGACCAGTTGGAGGCGGATCTGGCCGCGGTTCGACTGCGTCTGGTTCCCATTGTTGCCGCCACCGCCGCCCTGCGTGATCATCGTCGTCATTTCGGGGACGTTGGCCTTGATCATCTGCTCGAGGCGGAGCAGCGCTTCTTCGGTCCGCTCGACACGCGTGCCGATGCCGAGCTGCACCTGTACCGTGATCTCACCTTCATCCGTCTGCGGCAGCAGTTCGGTGCCGACCTGCGGGTAGAGCAAGTAGGCAGCGAGGACGCTGGCCGCCGCGGCGCCGATGACCGTCGGCCGGTGATTCAGCGCCAGGTGGATCAACCGGCGGTACTGCTCGTCCATGCCGTCCAGGAACCTCTCGCTGGCCCGGAAGAACTTCGCCATGATTCCGGTGGTCCGGGCTTCCTCGTCCGGCGTCTTGAGCCAGCGCGAGCAGAGCACGGGAACGATCGTCACGGCGACGAAGAGCGACATCGCCAGCGAGAACATGACGACGAACGACAGCTGCGTGAAGAGGATGCTTGCCGTGCCCGAAAGGAAGAGCAGCGGCAAGAAGACGGCGATGTGCGTGAGGGTCGAGGCGAGAATCGCGGACCACACCTCCTCGCTCCCGTCGATGGCCGCGGTCAGCTTGTCCTTGCCCATGTGCAGGTGGCGGTGCGTGTTCTCGAGCACGACGATCGCGGCGTCGACGATCATGCCGATGCCGAGCGCCAGGCCGCCGAACGTCATCGTGTTCAAGGTGAAGCCGCCGAAGTAGAGCAGCGCGAACGTGCCGATCACCGACACCGGAATCGAGGTGCAGACGATCAGCGTCGAGCGGAAGTCGCGCAGGAACGCGAAGATGATCAGGATGACGAGGATGCCGCCGACGACGGCGTGTTCCTGGACGTTGTTGATGGCCCTGGTGATGAAGGTCGACGTGTCCTGCGTGACGATCAGGTGCACGCCGGGGACCTCCCCGTTGACCCTCGCGAGCTCATCGCGCACGCCCTGCACCACGGCGACCGTGTTGGTGCCGGACTGCTTCTGGATCTGCATCTGCACGGCGCTCTTGCCGTTGATGCGCATGAACTGCCGCCGCTCCTCGGTGCTGTCGCTGACGTCGGCGATGTCGCGCATGTAGACCGGCACGTTCTGCCGCGTCATGACCACGAGGTTGCGGATGTCGTCGATGCTCTGGAACTGGCCCTGGCTGCGCACCAGGAACGTGGAGTCGCCCTGGTAGATTTCGCCGAGCGGCGTGTTCTGGTTCTCCTGCCGGATCGCCTGCACCACCTGCGTCACCGACAGGTTGAGCGCCTGGATCTTTTCCTTCGACAGGTCGACGTGGATCTGCCGGCGCAGGCCGCCGCCGACCGTCACCGCGGCGACGCCGTCGACGCGCTCGAACCGCGGTGCGATTTCGTTTTCCGCGAGTTCACGCAGCGTGACCGCATCGAACTCGCCTTCGACGCCGAGCTGCACGATCGCCTGCGAGTTCGAGTCGAACTTGAAGATGGTCGGCGGATCCGCGTCCTCCGGCAGGCGGCCACGTACCCGATCGAGCCGCGTGCGTACTTCGTCCGCCGCGTCTGACAGGTCGCGGCCCCAGTCGAAGTTCAGCTGCACCTGGCTGCTGCCTTCCGAGGAGCTCGAGTTGACGCGCGTAAGCCCTGGCACCGCGCTGACGGCCTGCTCGATCGGCCGCGTCACCAGTTCTTCCATCTCGAGCGGTCCGACGCCGGCATAGCTGACGCGGACGGTGATCGTCGGTTGCTCGAACTCCGGCATCAGGTCCACCGGCAGTTTCGACAGCGACAGCGCGCCGAGCAGCACGACGACCGCGCTCAGCATGAACATCGTGACCGGGCGATGGATGGCGAGACGAGGAATGCTCATGTCGATACTCGGAAAAACGGACACCCGTCAGTGGGCATCACGTGAAGAAACAGAATCGAGACCTGCGACGACGCCGGCTACTGGGTGGCGCTCTGGCCGCGGCGGGATCCGCCGCCGGTGTTGCTGGCGTTGTTGGCGTCAGCCGTGCTTTGACCACGGCGCCCGCCGCCGCGTCCGCCCGCCAGTTGGATGCGGTCGCCGTCGCGCAGCGACGCGGCTCCGGTCGTGATCACGCGATCGCCTTCCTGCAGCCCGCCGAGGACTTCGGTGACGTCGCCGTTCTCGAGGCCCACCTGCACCACGCGGAAGGCAGCCGTGTTGTCCGGCAGCGGCGTGAAGACGCCGCGACGGCCGCCGAGGTCGACCATCGCGTTCACCGGCACGACGAGCGTGTCCTTCTTCGAATCGACGGTGATGCCGACGCGCGCGTACATGCCCGGACGCAGCCGTGACGCCGGATTCGGAATCTCGATCTCGATCGGCGCCGTGCGCGTCGCGGGATCGAGAATCGGAGAGATGCGCGCGATGCGGCCCTGGAACGTCTCGCCGGGGAAGGCATCCACCTGCACGCCGGCCGAATTCCCCGGCTTCAACTGCCGCAGATCCTTCTCGACGATGTTTGCGACCAGCCGGACGGTGCTGACGTCGACCACTTCGACGATGGGCGCCTGCTGGCCGACGAAGGCGCCGGGATCCACGTTGCGCTTGGAGACGAAGCCGGTGACCGGCGACGTGATGATCGTGTTGCTCAGCGTGATCTTGAGTTCCTCGAGCCGCGCCTGCGACTGCGCGCTCTGCGCGCGGGCGAGATCGAGCTGGGCCAGCGCCGCCTGGTAGGTGGCCTCGTTGTCGTCGAGCGTCTGCCGCGGCAGCAACTGGCGATCGAACAGGCTCTTCGAGCGGGCGAGGTTGGTGTCGGCGCGTTTGAGGTCGGCGTCACGCTGGCGGATCTGCGCGGTGGAGACTTCGGCAGCGGCCGCTGCCTGCTTCACCTGCTCCTGGATGTCGTAATCCTCGAGCTGCGCGATCTTCTGGCCTCGGGTGACACGGTCACCGAGCTTGACGCTGATGGTCTGGAGTCGTCCGGCCGTGCGGGGGACGACGGAGACGGTCGCTTCGCCAATCAGGTTGCCGACAACGGTGACCTGCTGCTGGATGCTGGCTTTGTGCGCGGTGGCCAGCTCCACGACCATCGGCTGCCGCTGGTTGTTGCCACGGCCGCCGGCATTGCCGCGTCCCTGGCCGCCACCAGCCTGGCCGCCACGCCCCTGCGGTCCCTGTCCCTGACCGGTCGTGGACGCCGCTTCTGCGGTGTCCTTCGTGAAGTAGCCCGAATAATAAAGGACCCCCGCGAGCGCCGCGGCGGCGATGACAACGAAGATCAGTTTTTTCATGAACTCGTGAACCGAAAATAAGTGCTCCTAGCTACCGGGGTAAGTGAAAAGTCCGAACGCGAACAAGAAGGCGATTACGTCAACAGATGGAGAGGCGGGGCCGAGTCCGGCTCTCCATCCGTGCTTCAGTTTCCTGTCACCGTCGTCACGCCCGTGCCGCGGCCCGTTGCCGGTGCCTGCTGCACGCGCTCGAAATCGACGAGCGAGTGACGGTAGTCGAGCAGGGCGCGGAGCTCGCTGTTCTGAGCCGTCGCCAGATCGCGTTGCGCCTGCACAACGAAGAAGTTCGTGGACAAACCCACCTCGAAGCGGCTCTGTTCGGCGTTGAGCCGCGTTTCCGCCAGCTCACGCGCCGCGGTGGCGGCTTCGTAACGTTTCAGATTGCTCTCCACCTGCAGCGCGATGTTCGTCACCTCGGTGGCAATCGACAGCTCCAGCGCGCGCATCTGCGCCGCCGCCTGGTTGCGCTGCACCTTCGCGCGGGCGTAGCTCGCTTCCTGTGCGCTTTGTCCGAGCGGGTACGAGAAGTTGAATGACACGTTCCAGTTCGGATAATCGAGGCCGCTCAACGTGCGCCACGCGTCGGAATAGCCGCCGGGCACGGTGCCGATGATCGTGCTCGTGACGCCGGAGCCGCTGCGCTGGTACTGGGTGCCGCCGAGACCGACGGAGCCGTAACTCGCGGTCATGTCCAGGGCCGGCAGTTCCTGGTTGTGCGCCCACTTCATCGTCACGTCGTTGGCGTCCACCGTCTTGCGGGCCGTTTCCATGTCGCTGCGCTCGGCGAGCGCCTTGCGCACGGCCGTCTCGACGTCGAGCGCCTGCTCGCGGAACGTCGCCCGGTCCACCGGCGTGATGGTCGCGGACCACAACGGATCGTCGGTGCCGCTGACGATCAACTGCTTGAGCGTGAGCTGCGCGGTGCCCAGCGCCGATTCCGCCGTCGTCGTCGCCTGGCGGCGCGTGGCGGCCTCGGCTTCGGCCGTGGCGACGTCGAGCGGTGCCATCGTCCCGACTTCCACGCGCGCGCGGTTGTCTTCGACCAGCTTGTTCGCGAGGTCCTCGGATCCCTTCGCCACGTCGAGCGCCTGGACGGCGTAGACGAGTTCCCAATACGCGTTGCGCACGCTGGCGACGGTCTGCGCCACCGTGCCCTTCAGTTGCGTTTCCGAGATGTCCCGGTTCAACGCGGTGACCTTCAACTGCTGCCGGGTGCTGTCGATCGTCAGTCCGCGCAGCAGCGGCTGCACGTAGGTGGCGGCGAAATTCGAGTTGAACGCCGGGTTGTAGTTGTTGAACGCGTTCGACGACACCTGCTTGTTGTTGTTGAACTGGAAGCTGAACGTGCCGCCGCCCCACTTCATCGCCTGCGACACGCCGGTGTTGTAGGTGGTCGTGTCGTTGTCGACGACGTTGCCGCCGTTCAACGTGGAGGTCGGTGGGTTGATGCGGGACTGCTGGCCAATCTGCGACGTGAGCGTCGGCCTGTACACCGACTGCAGGCGCGCCACCGCGAGATCGAACGTCTGCGGATTGAGACGCTCGACCGCCAGCTGGAGGTTCCGATCGAGCGCGCGCTCGACCGCGTCATCGAGTGTCAGCTCGATGTGCTGACCGGCAGGCGGCGGATTGGCCGGCCGCGTCTGATCCGCTTCGGCGCGGGCAGCGGCAAACTGCTGGGCGGCGTTGCGGGCGATTTCATCGAGGCGCGCCTTTTCCGAGGGCGCCTGGGCATAGAGCGGCGCGGTCCAGAGGACCGCGGCGGCGGAGCAGAGCAGAAGTGACGAAATCTTCATAAGTATGAGGAAGAATTACTTGTTGTTGCCGTGCGCGGCCGCGGACTTCTGTTGCTCCGCGACCTGATGCATCGCATCGAGCTTGATCCACTGATCGACCGTGAGCACGCGCCGCATGTTCACCAGCATCAGCGTCCGCGAGCGGTTCAGCGCGGCGCGCGCCGCCTCGAGCCGATCGACCTGTTCCATCACCGCCGTGTAGTTGCCACGCTGCATCGCCGCCTGAAACTGCTTGTCCTCTTCGTCGAGCGCCTTCTTCTGCGTCCGCAGATTCGGCAGCGCCGCCTGGAAAATCTCTTCGATGCGGTGGCTCTGGTCCTGGGTGAGGCCGAGCTCGTGAATGTACTGGTCCGACATCCACCATTTACCCGACTGCGCCCGGGCGCTGGCCGGGACGGCCACGAGCCACAGCGCCGCCAGCAGTGGGGCATACCGCCGAATGGAAAGCATAGATTTCATAGCTGTTGACCCGACAATACGACCGGGTCCGCAGTGACGTTTACTGCTAGGAACGCAAGCAGATACGGTAACACGAGGTCCCACGGACGGGGTCCGATTTCCTACGGGTTGGCGAGGGCGTCGAGGCGGCCGATAACCTGGTCCACGAGGTTATCCGGAGTCGAGGCGCCGGAGGTCAGCCCGATGCGGACCGGGCCGTCCGGCAGCCAGCGCCCGACGGTCGTTTCCTGCGTGCTCCCGACCGGGCGGTGGCGGATCTCGGTGGCCGAGATCAGGGCCGCCGGCTCGGCGATGTGGAAGGTCGGAAGCGACTCGGCGCAGATGCGAGCCAGGTTGAAGGTGTTGCTGCTGTTGTAGCCCCCGATGACGAGCATCAGGTCCAGCGGCTGCTCGGCGAGGAGCGCAATCACCGCATCCTGCCGGTCCTGCGTGGCGCTGCAGATGGTGTCGAACGCCCGGAACCGGCTCGCAAGCTCCGCATCGCCGTAGCGCTCGCGCATCGCCGCGCGGAACATCTCACCGATTTCGAGCGACTCGGAACTGAGCATCGTCGTCTGGTTGGCACAGCCGACGCGCTCCAGGTGTACGTCGGGATCGAACCCCGCTGAGACAGCATGTTCGAAGACGGTCATGAATGCCGCCCGTCGCCCCGCCCTGAGCGCAGTCGAAGGGGCCGATGCGTCCGAATCGTGCGGCCGCCGGATGTAGTCGCACACTTGAGCCGCCTCGGTCTTGTCGAGCACCACGAGGTAGTGGCCGTCCTGCCCTGAGCCAGGTCGAAGGGTGCCGCCGCGGCGCGCCTGTGAGGCCGTAGCCCTCGTCTCCTCGTGCCAGTATTTTCCGTGGATGATGGACGTGAAGCCGTCATCCGCGTAGCGCTTCACGTTCTTCCACACGTTCAGGACCGACCCGCAGGTCGTGTCCACCAGATCGCAGCCGCGGTCCTGCAGTTGCTCCAGCAGCTCGATGGAAATGCCGAAGGCCGGGAGGATGACGACGTCGGCGGGGCTGAGGGCATCCATCGTTTCGCCGGGATCCGAGAGGAACCGGATGCCCTGCGCCCGCAACTGCTCGTTGACGTGCGGGTTGTGAATGATTTCGCCCGTCAGGAACACCTGCCGGTCGCCGAACTTGCGGCGGGCCTGATACGCGTAATCGACGGCGCGATCGACTCCGTAGCAGAAGCCGAATTCGCGCGCCAGGTGCACGGTGAGCCGTCCCGATTCGTACCGGTACCCGTCGTCCTTGATGCGGGTGACGAGATCGCTGTGATAGCTCTCGGCGAGGACGTGGGCGACCTCGTGTTTGAGGTTCAGGCCTTTGCGGAAGATCAGCGGCGGCACGGCGTGATCGTACCCTGCCGGGGCCGTCGTCGCCTACGGGATGGCTTACTGGCCGACTTCAACTTCCCAGGCGCGTGGCGTCAAGGCGTCGAGGTGCTGCAGCACGGCGGGGCGGCTGTCCGCGGCGGCTTCGACCTCGCCCAGGAATTCGTCGTCGGATGGGAGCGGGGCCGACGCGCGCAGCGTCGTCCCGGCGGTCGCCGTGGAAGCCGCGGTGGCAATGCGTGCGTTGGGCCTCTGGAATTCGTGCGGCAGCCGCTGGCCGGCGAGCAGCCCGATGAGGAACGCGACCGCCGCGGCGGCGGCAATCCAGCGCGCGACCGGGGCAGTACGCAGGGCGGGCGCAGCCGCATGGCCGGCGGGGAAGGCAATCACGCGGCCGGGACGGCCTTCTTGTTCGATCCGCTGGAGAATCTTCGCCTGCTGACGCGACAGACGCTCGTCGGGGAAGCAGGCGTCTGCTTCGGCCTTCATCGTCGCCGCGACGTCGTGGATCAGGTGATCGTCCGAGACGTGGTCGCTCATAGCTTTGCCTTCTGTTCCCGTTCGCCGCCGAGCAGCTTGCGCAACTTGCGAACGGCTCTGAACAGGTGCACCCGAACCGTCGCCTCACTGAGCCCCAGTGCCTGGCTGACTTCGGCGGTGCTGTGCTCGGCGACGTGGCACAGCGTGAACACCGCGCGCTGTCGATCCGGCAGTTGTTCGACGGCGGCGGCAATCTCCTTCGCACGCTCGCTCGCGACCAGACGCTCCTCCGGGGACGCCTGAGGCGCCACCGGTTCAATCGGCGGGGCGTCGGTGTTCGAGGAGGCCGGCAGCACCCAGCGAAGGCGGCGCGCCCGCGACTTCCGCATGTCCAGACACCCGTTCACCAGGATGCGCGTGAACCAGACCTCGAAGGGCAGTTCCTCGCGATACGTGGTGATGTGCGTGAACACCTTGACGAACGCGTCCTGCACGGCCTCGTCGGCATCGTGCGCATCGCGCAGGTACTGGTAGGCAATCCGGACGGCCCGCCGCTGCTGGCAGGCCACCAGCTCGGCGAACCGGTCGCGGGCGGCATCACGCTCGCCCGCGAGGACCAGCGCCTTGATGGCGCCGGCAACCTCCGAAGCCTTCGAGCGCGGGTGAAGCCGCTCCGGCTGGTCGGCCGGGCCTGCCGTCGCGTGAGCCACCGCGCGCCGAGGGGGTGTTCGCATAGTCAATACGGTGGCCGGGAAGCCGTGTTTACCGCCTTCGCTCTGTCAGCGTCGGCAAGGCACGCCGGAACAGGCTAACGAGCGGCGTACCAACACTATAACCCCGGGGGGTCGGGCATGGGCGGCGGCGGCGGGCGCGTGAACTCCGGTTGACTGCTTCAGACTCGACCGGTACGATCTGGTTTTTCGCGTGTACCGCACGGCATCTAGTGGACCGTATCCACTGGGAGAGTACTAATACCGGGTACGTTCCAACCTCGATCTGCCGGCCACGACAACGGGGCGGCTGGTAGCGATTTGGAAGGACATACCACTAGAGGGAGTCAGTCAGTCATGAGCACGATACAGGCGGATCGGGTGCAGGGGCTTGAATCGGTAGGCATTACGCGTTCGGGACGCGTTCATTGGAACCTGGGCACCGCCGCGCTGTACGAAGAGGCGATCCGCCGCGGCGAGGCCGCGATCGCCATCGAGGGGCCTCTGGTCGCCCGCACCGGCCAGCACACGGGCCGGTCGCCGAACGACAAGTTCGTGGTCAAGGAGCCATCGAGCGAGCAGCAGGTGCACTGGGGCAATGTCAATCGCCCTATCGACGCCGCGAAGTTCGACGCGCTCCATCGCGATCTCGTCGCCTTTCTCGCTGACAAGTCGCTGTACGCGCTCGATGCGTGGGCCGGCAACGACCCGCAGTACAAACTGCCGATTCGCGTGATCACCGAGTATGCGTGGCACAACGCGTTTGCCCGCAACATGTTCATCCCCGAGGAGAATGCGGAGAAGCTGGCGGCGCACCAGCCGCAGTTCACGGTCATCGACGTGCCGAGCTTCAAGGCCGATCCGGCCAGGCACGGCACCCGCGCTGGATCGGAAACGGCGATCCTCGTGCACTTCGGCAAGAAGATGGTGGTGATCGTCGGCACCGAGTACGCCGGCGAAATCAAGAAGTCGATCTTCTCGGTCCTCAACTACATGCTGCCGCTGCAGGGCGTCATGCCGATGCACTGTTCGGCGAACATCGGCGTCGAGGGCGACACGGCGCTCTTCTTCGGTCTCTCGGGCACGGGCAAGACGACGCTGTCGAGCGATCCGCGCCGGCGGCTGATTGGCGACGACGAGCATGGCTGGAGCGACACCGGCGTGTTCAACTTCGAGGGTGGCTGCTACGCGAAGGTGATCAAGCTCTCGGCCGAAGCGGAACCGCAGATTTACGGGACGACGAAACGCTTCGGCACGATTCTCGAGAACGTGGTGATGGACCCCGACACCCGCGTGCTCGACCTCGACGACGCCTCGCTGACCGAAAACACCCGCTCGTCCTACCCGCTCTCCTTCATCGACAACGCAGAACTCACCGGCCTCGGTGGTCATCCGACGAACATCGTCATGCTGACGGCGGATGCGTACGGCGCGTTGCCGCCGATCGCGCGATTGACGCCGGAAGGCGCGATGTATCACTTCCTCTCGGGGTACACGGCGAAGGTGGCCGGCACGGAGAAGGGGGTCACCGAACCGAAGGCGACATTCAGCACCGCCTTCGGCGCGCCGTTCCTGCCGTTGAACCCGAACGTCTACGCGAAGATGCTCGGCGACAAGATCGCGAAGCACAACGTCCGTGTGTGGCTGGTCAACACCGGATGGACGGGCGGTCCCTATGGTGTCGGCTCGCGCATGAAGATCGCCTACACGCGCGCGATGATCACCGCGGCGCTCACCGGCCAGCTCGATAACGTGCAGTACAAGCGGCACCCGATCTTCAACGTCGACGTGCCCGCGGCGGTGCCGTCGGTACCCGACAACGTCCTCGACCCTCGCAACACCTGGCCCGACGGCGCGAAGTACGACGAGCAGGCGAAGAAGCTCGCGTCGATGTTCGTCGAGAACTTCAAGGCGTTCGAGAAAGATGTGCCCGCGTCGGTGAAGGACGCCGGGCCCAAGGCGTAGGCCCGGTTCGCACTTCTGGGTTCTGGGTTCCCGGTTCGTGTTCAGGTTCGGATCTCACGATCGACGGTTGACGCTGAGTGCCAAGACCCGAACCCGAACCCGAACCTGAACACGAACTGAGAACAGAGCACAGGGAAGCGTGAACAGTTCCGGCGTGAACCGTTACGACTCGGTCATTGGCCTCGAAATCCACGCTCAACTGCGGACCGAGACCAAGATCTTCTGCGGCTGCAGCACCGCCTTCGGTGCGCCTCCCAATTCCCACGTGTGCCCGGTCTGCCTCGGACTGCCGGGCGCACTGCCGGTCCTCAATCGCACGGCCGTCGATTACGCGATCAAGGCCGCGCTCGCGCTCGGCTGCGACATCCAGCCCGAGTCGATCTTCGCGCGCAAGAACTACTTCTATCCGGACCTGCCGAAGGGCTATCAGATTTCGCAGTACGAGCGTCCGCTGGCGCTGGGCGGCGGCCTCGAGATCAGCGTCAGCCGCGATTCGCGGCTTGTCCGCCGGAGCGCCGAGCGCGAAGGCGGAAGCGGTCCCGGCGACGCGACACAGTTCATCCGCCTGACGCGGATTCACATGGAGGAGGACGCGGGCAAGTCGCTCCACGAGGGCTTCTACGACTCCGACCGCCGGACGTATCTGGATTTCAACCGCAGCGGCGTCCCGCTGATCGAGATCGTTTCCGAGCCCGACATGCGCACGGCGGAAGAGGCGGCGCAATTCTTCTCGAAGCTGCGGTCGATCCTGGTGTGGATCGGCGTCAACGACGGCAACATGGAAGAGGGCAGCTTGCGCTGCGATGCCAACGTATCGGTGCGCCCGACCGGCCAGCAGGCGTTGGGCACCAAGGCCGAAGTCAAGAACGTGAACTCGTTCCGCTATCTGCAGAAGGCAATCGAGTACGAGATTCGGCGACAGATCGACGTGATCGAGAGCGGCGGACGCGTGGTGCAGGAAACGCGGTTATGGGATTCGGGAACCGGGCGGACGACGTCGATGCGCAGCAAGGAAGAGGCGCACGACTACCGGTATTTCCCTGAGCCGGATCTGCCGCCGCTGGTCGTCGACCCCGCGCGAATCGAGAAGGTCCGCGCGTCGATGCCCGAACTGCCGGAGGCGCGGCGGCACCGCTTCGTCGAGCAGTATGCCATCCCCGATTACGATGCCGGCGTGCTGACGCAGTCGGCCGCGCTTGCGGACTACTTCGAAGCTGTCGCCGGCACCGCGGGAAATCCCAAGGCGGCAAGCAACTGGGTGATGGGCGAGCTGCTCCGGACGCTCAAGGAGCGTGACGTCGACGTCGCGCAGGTGCCGGTGCCACCACATGCGTTAGCGGCGCTGATCGCCCTCATCGACACGGGCACGATCAGCAGTTCCGTGGCGAAGGACGTCTTCGCGAAGATGTACGACTCGGGACGTTCGGCGGACGAGATCGTCGCCGCGGAAGGACTGGCGCAGACGAGCGATCAGGATGCGCTCCTGCGCATCGTCCGCGAGGTGCTCGCGAAGAACGGCGACGCCGTGGCGCAGGTCCGTGCCGGCAAGAACAACGCCTTCGGCTTCCTCGTCGGTCAGGCGATGAAAGCCAGCAAGGGCACCGGCAACCCGCGCGTCATCAACGATCTGCTCAAGCGAGAACTCGAAAGCGTGTGAGCGGCCGCCGCGTCGGCGCCCGGGCGTTACCGCTGCTCGTCTACGGCGTCGCGGCGGTCGTGTTCACCTGGCCGCTGGCGCTGCATCCTTCGGCGCTGCTCGGCGCGCCGTCCGGTCCCGGCGATCCCTATCTCTACGTCTGGGTGCTCGGCTGGGACTTCCACACCTGGCTGTCGCGGCCGCTCGACATCTTCACCGGCCGCGTGTTCGACGCCAACATCTTTCATCCCGCCGCGGCCACGCTGACGTACTCCGATCATCTGCTGCCGCAAAGCCTCGCGCTGCTGCCGATCTTCGCCATCACCCGCGACGTGGCGCTCTGCTACAACCTGCTGCTGCTGGGATCGCTGGTCGCCAGTGCATTGGCGATGCACGTCTTCGTCTCGCGCGTGTTCGCTACGACCACCGGCGCGTACGTCGCCGGCATGGCATGGGGATTCGGCTCGTTCCATTTCGCGCAGTTGCTGCACATCCAGTTGCAGGCGCTGTACTTCCTGCCGCTGACGTTCCTGTATCTGCACCGGCTGCTGAACAGAGGGGATGCGCATGCTCGTGATGTGCGGGGCGAGCCACGCCACCACACGGCGCAGACGCTGCCGGGACCCCCAGATCAGGCTCGCCCGCGCGGACCTGACAAGGTCCGCGCCGCACATCTGTCGGGCGGTGAACGCAAACACGCGCTTCGCGTCGCCGCTGTCCTCGGCGTGCTCGTCGCGCTGCAGGCGTTGTCGTCGGTGTACTACGCGGTGATTGGCGGTCTTGCGCTGGTGACGGCCGGCGCCGTGCTGGTCGCATTCGACGCCCGCGCGACTTGGCGGGGAACCGTCGGGTGGCTGCTATGCGCGGCCGCGATCGCGGCGGTGCTGGTGCTCCCGGTTGGACTCGTGTACCTGCGTGCGCAGGATGCCGAGGGCTTCGGCAGGAATCTTTACGAAGCGAGTCATGGCGCGGCGTTTCTGGACAGCTACGTTCAGGCACCCGAAGGCAACGTGCTCTACGGACGATCGGGTCTCCTGCGATGGCCGGTGTCGCGGCGGACCAATGACGTGAGTCATGCCGGCGTCGAGCGCGAGCTCTTTCCCGGCATCGCCGTCACGCTGCTGGCGTTGACCGGCGTCGTAGTGGGATGGCGCTCACGGTGGCGCGGCTTCGTCTGCGCGATGGTTGCCCTTGGCCTTCTCGGCTTCGTGCTGTCGCTTGGCCCCGAGGGCATCCGGCCGCTCTACGCGGCGTTCTATCGCCATGTCTTCGGATTCCAGGCCGTGCGGGCACCAGCGCGGTTCGCGGTGCTCG
>Ga0310810_10005573_pt1 | contig 14101 bp, 14 predicted proteins | sample NCmetagenome_FD_207641 | JGI IMG/M metagenome (GOLD analysis project Ga0310810, IMG submission 207641) | Soil microbial communities from experimental microcosm in Duke University, North Carolina, United States - NC | ecosystem: Engineered > Artificial ecosystem > Soil microcosm > Unclassified ... | reverse complement strand
CAATTCTGGGAACTTCTCTTGCTGTAGCTCTTTCGCTCGCAATCCATTCGATGCTTGTGCACGCTCGCATCGGTCTATAGGGCCGCTTCGATGGAGCGCGTAACAGCGGATCAGCTCAAGCAGCAGAACAGCAGAAAACCTGCGCATCGTCGCGCATGCGCTACAGCTTCCTCGCCCGCCTCCTGTTCTTCTCAATGGATCTTCTATACGGACGGAACGCCTTTTTCTAGATACTGAAACTAGCCGGAGGCATGATGACCGATCTTTTTGCCGCCCGGTCTCAGATGGCGCTGTCGCTGGGCTTTCACATCATCTTCGCCGCTGTCGGAGTGGCGTTGCCATTGTTGATGATCATCGCAGAGGCGCTGTGGTTGAAAACCAAGGACGGGACCTACCGTACACTCGCGCAGCAATGGGCCAAAGGCACGGCGATTTTGTTCGCTGTCGGCGCTGTTTCGGGCACCGTCTTATCGTTCGAACTGGGACTTTTGTGGCCCCGCTTCATGGATTTCGCTGGGGCGGTTATTGGGTTCCCGTTTGCACTGGAAGGCTTCGCTTTTTTCGTCGAGGCGATCTTCATCGGTGTTTACCTTTACGGTTGGGAACGCGTATCGCCCGCATGGCACCTGTTTTCAGGCGTGATGGTGTCGCTGGCGGGGGCCGCTTCGGCGGTTTTTGTGGTTGCCGTCAATGGCTGGATGAACGCCCCGACCGGTTTCCGGCTCGAGGGTGGCAAAGCCGTGGAGATTGACCCCATCGCTGCGATGTTCAACTCGGCCTGGGTTCCCGAAGCGATTCACATGACGATTGCTGCCTATGAGGCTACAGCTTTTGCCGTCGCTGGCGTGCACGCTTTTTTGCTGCAGCGGGACCGCGACAATCTCTTTCATCACCACGCGCTGGCCATTGCGTTAGTTGTCGGCGGCATCAGCGCGATCTTGCAGCCGATCAGCGGCGATCTCAATGCGCGCTATCTGGCCGGCGCACAACCGCGTAAACTGGCTGCGATGGAAGGCCAGTGGAAAACCGAAAAGGGCGCGCCGCTGCGCATCGGCGGCCTGCCGAATGAAAAAACCCAGGAGACACCTTACGCCCTGCAAATTCCCTATGGTCTCAGTCTCTTGGCATTTCACGATCCACAGGCCGAAGTGAAAGGGTTGGAGGAGTGGCCCAAAGCTGATCATCCGCCGATCGCCGTCGTACACATTGCGTTTCAAATCATGGTCGGCTGCGGCATGGCGCTGGCGGCGCTCGCGCTTGTGGCGCTGATTTTGGCGTGGCGCAAGCGGCGCCACTTTGGACGCTGGTCGCTGCCGGATCAGGCGTGGTTTCTTCGGAGCGTTGTTATTGCGGCGCCCCTGGGCTTTATCGCTATCGAAGCGGGTTGGACAGTGACTGAAGTCGGGCGGCAGCCGTTTATCATCACGGGTATCATGCGTACGGCAGAGGCGGTAACGCCAGTGCCTTATCTCACTCTCCCGCTGTCTACCTACACCTTGGTTTATCTGTTTCTGGCGTTTGTGGTCGTGTTCCTGTTGCTGCGGCAGTTCCGCCAGAGCCCGCGGATTGTGCCCGACCGCAGAAACGATACAACCAGCCGGGCGGATGCGCTGGAAAAAACAGATTATGCTGGGTGATTTATGAATGATTTGGTGCGCGAGCTTTCGGCGCTTCCTTGGTCCGTGCTGCTGACTCTGGGCATGCTGCTTGTGGCTCTGGTTCTCTATGCCGTATTGGGCGGGGCGGATTACGGCGGCGGTGTGTGGGACTTGCTGGCTTCCGGACCTCGGGCAGGCGAGCAGCGCCGCCTGATTGAGGGCGCCATCGGGCCGGTGTGGGAAGCCAATCACGTCTGGCTCATTTTTATGATTGTGCTGCTCTTCACGGCGTTTCCGCATGCCTTTGCCGCTCTATCGACCGCTCTGCACATCCCGCTGACCTTAATGCTACTGGGGATTGTGCTACGCGGTACATCGTTCACCTTCCGCCAGTACCACCGACAGGACGATCCTGTGCAACAGCGTTGGGGACGCCTCTTCGCCATATCTAGCGTGTTCACTCCGGTAATGCTCGGCATCTGTATAGGAGCGATTTCGACAGGAAGCATCCGCGTGCAAGACGGAACCGTTACCAGCGGTTTTCTGCGGCCTTGGCTAGGGCTGTTTCCCTTCGCCGTCGGTCTCTTCGCTGTCGCGCTGTTTGCCTTTTTGGCTGCCGTTTATCTGACCGTGGAAGCAACGGATGAAGCCTTACGTGAAGATTTCCGCCGCCGGGCCTTGGCCGCGGCGGTCGCGACGGGTGCACTGGCGCTGACGGTTTATCTGCTATCGTATGAGACCGCGCCTCTCGTGCGTGTTGGGCTGACGCATCGCCCGTGGTCATGGCCGCTACACATCATAACGGGACTTTTTGCGCTGGGCACGATCGGCGCACTGTGGCGGCGACGGTTTCAGCTGGCGCGTGTGCTGGCAGTGGGGCAGATAGGGCTGATTCTCGGCGGCTGGGCGCTATCGCTGTATCCGTTTCTAGTGCCCCCGGACATCTCGATCATTCAAGCAGCGGCTCCGTTGAGTGTGCTTCGTCCGGTGCTGTGGGGAACTGCGCTTGGTCTGCTGATTCTCGTGCCATCGTTTCTGTATCTCTTCCGCCTTTTTAAAGGCGGACCGGCGTTCAGTCAGACGGATTAAGGATAGGGATAAGGCTCCAACGACGTTCCGCAGAGCGGATCGAAAATTTGCTAGTGCAAACTTTGACGCGTGGCCGAGCAATGGGGGCGGGCGATGTCTGATTACGGCACTTGTATTTGCTGTATCCACTTGATTCGCGGACGCGACCTCGTTCGCACAACTAACACTCATTGCGGGAGAGGAAATGAAGATGAGGGCCAGGGGCATCCGACGCATGTCTTGGACGCTGCCAATCACTGTATTCACTTGCTGGGGTTTTCGACCGCGAAGGCGCGGGAAAAAAATTTTGTGTTCACGGCCGCCGTTTGAGGTGACAGTAGCCACGCCAAAGCTATTACTGAGACTCCGTTTCACCTTTTGCTCGTTTCGGTGAGCTTTGTATGAACTGCGCACGATACGCCCGTTCGTTATGCCATCAGCCGGAGGTGCGATGAACATAGTTGATTGGTTGCTACAAACTAATAGCGGCGTAGCGGGATTGCTTCTGAGGATCACTCTTGCAATCGTGATTTTCCCTCACGGCGCTCAGAAAGCGCTCGGGTGGTTCGGCGGTCACGGCTTCAAAAACACCATGAAATATTTTACGAGCACGGGTATCCCGGCCATTTTCGCCTCTCTGGCGATCGCCGCGGAATTCCTTGGCCCGCTCGGGCTTGCCGTCGGACTCCTGACTCGCGTCGCCGCATTCGGCATCGCATGCGTCATGCTTGTCGCCATCGTGACCGTGCATTGGCCACACGGGTTTTTCATGGACTGGAACCGCAATCAAAAGGGCGAAGGATTCGAATATCACTTGCTTGCGCTCGGCATTGCAATCACGTTGATGATTGTCGGCGCGGGCGCCTGGTCGCTGGATGGCGCGCTGGCAAGCGCACACTAGTGTGGATCGAAGGCAGCGGCAATATGCGCTACGCGCAGACGATGGCATTTACCACCCTAGTTTTCTTTTCTTTCTTGACTGTTTTCAACGCGCGTTCGGACAAACGAAGCGCGTTCAGCGGCTTATTCTCCAACAAATGGTTATGGGGAGCCGTCCTGATGTCGCTGGCGCTGCAAGCGACCGTGATTTACGTTACGCTTCTGCAGCAGGCGTTCTCGACCGTACCTTTGAGCGCCGGCGATTGGCTCTTTTGCGCCGGTGTCGCCAGTTCGGTGCTCTTGCTCCGCGAGCTGACGAAGGTTTTTAGCCGGACCGGAACGTGAGGCGCTGGAAGCAACCGTGTCGAAACTCAAACTGATGCGCTGCTGAATGGTAGAGAATGTGGCAGTCGAGGTTGGGAAAATATTTCTGCATCAAAGACGATTGCTTAGAGAGACGCGAAAATGAGAGTGTAGCGTCCAAAATTCCATTTGTGCTCGCGGTTCACGATCGATGAGAAGACGATGCATATGACGCATATATCCATTGCTACTGTTTCTGTAAGGCCGCGACCTATCTTTGTCTACGGTTAGTGCGATCACTCATCCGCAATCGCGAAAACATCAAACTGAAGACGCGATGAAGATTTAAACTTTGCGGACGAAAGACTGAAGTGATCGAGAGACTGAAAAACACACTCTACAAACAATCGGGAATTCCGCACAATTGATAATTCTGCTTCTGCAGATGTACCGTTACGTGCGGAAATGAATCGTTAGGCTGGAGTTTATAAATCCATCGCCAGGAGAAAGCTATGTATACAAAATTGCTGATACCGCTGGACGGATCGAAAACCGCAGAAAAAGTTTTACCCTATGCTCGATTTCTCGCGGAGAGTCTTAATATTCCCGCTGAGCTCACAACTGTGTTTGATATTGCGGAGTTCGCAGGCCACATTGCGCCGGAAAAAGCTCGTGATCTCAATAGTATCATACATGACGGCGTTGGCCGGGGCCTTAAGTATTTACAAAGGATTGCCACGACCTTTCCCATGAATAACGTAAAATGCACCGTTGAGACCGGCCGCGCCGAAGACATCATTATTGCGAAAGGAGACGCTGATCCTAGAGCGCTCATTGGGATGGCCACCCATGGCCGTTCCGGAATTACTCGTTGGTTGCTCGGCAGCGTCGCAGAGAAGATCGTGCGTGGTGCGTCGAACGCACTCTTCCTCGTCAAAGCAACCGAACGAGCAAACACCGAAGGATGGGCGACGGTAAAATCGATGATTGTGCCTTTGGACGGCTCGGAATTGGCTGAGAGCGTACTGCCGATGGTTGCGGGTCTGGCAAAGAAGCTAAGCGTTCGGGTCATTTTATTCCGAGCTTATAATCTTCCCGCCACTCTCTATGGCGGCATTGACGGCTATTCTGTGCCGAATATTGATGAGCTCGTTCCTGAGTTGAGTGCCGAGGCACGGAGGTATCTTGAAGAAAAGGTGTTAGCGCTCAAGCGTCTTGGAGTCGAGCAGGTAGTTTATGACTTAAAAGAAGGTTTCAGTGCAGACGAAATCATTCGGGTTGCGCGCAACACTCCGGAGAATTTTATCGCTATGTCTACGCATGGGCGGTCGGGTGTAAAGCGTTGGGTGCTCGGCAGCGTAACGGAAACTGTGGTGCGCCACTCGGCTGATCCGGTACTTATAATACGCGGCAGTTGATGGAACGGTCCCGGCTGACGCGCGCAGCCGTGGCCCAAATTTCTATCTGATTGGGATCAGTTCACTCCCCTTTACGTTGACCCGTTTACGAGTTTGGCAGGCGAGGTTTCGCTACCTCGCTTGAACTTCAACTTTCAGCGCGCTCAATGTGAGAGGCAACGCCGGCCACATCGACTGCTTTACCCTTGGGTATCGACGCTTTCATGAAAAAACCATCCGACCAGTGCGTGGTAGTAACAGCGATGATCATCACACACGCAATGCGCCGCTCCCCATGTTCAGAGTCCCACGGCAAGAGAATGGGGCCGCCGCAATTAAAATGCGAGCCATATTTGCGCGTTGATTCGGCTGATTACTGGTTGGCCGGAATCGTAAGTGACGCGTAAGAAGATGAGCAAACTCCGCGCTTAGTGAAGAGGATGTTGAAGGGTTTCCCATGATTATCTTTGCACTTGGTTTTCGTCCGTTCTTTCTGCTCGCTGGAATTTTTGCCGTCGTTTTGATCGGCGAATGGATTCTCGCGTTCGTCGCCGGTTTGGGACTTGCGAATTATTACGGCGCCATCGGCTGGCACAGCCATGAAATGATCTTCGGCTTCACTGGCGCGGTTATCGCGGGATTCCTGCTGACGGCGGTCCGCAACTGGACCGAGATTCCCACAGCGGCAGGCGTTCGCCTCGCAGGATTGGCTGCTCTCTGGTGCGCCGGGCGGGTAATCCCCTTCACCGGCGGAATCTCACAGCGGTGGCTGATCGCGACCGTCGATCTTGCATTCTTTCCGGCTCTCGCCATCGCACTCTCGGTTCCGCTGCTCCGAAAGAAGGAAAAGCGCAATTTAATCTTTCTTGCTCTCCTGGCCGGCTTGTTTGCGGCGAATCTTTTGATTCATCTCGAGATGAACGGCTATACCCGCAACACTGCGCGCGCGGGCATCTTCCTCGGTTTGCATCTGATTGTGCTGCTGATTGTGGTCATGGGTGGTCGAGTGATTCCCTTTTTCACGGAACGGGCACTCCAGGGGTTTGCTCCAAAACGAAGATTGCCGATGGAATGGCTCTCTCCTCTATCCGTACTGGCGTTTCTCGTTACGGAACTCTTGCTCCCTGATTCAATTGCTGGGGGAGTGTTGTCCGCCCTCGCTGCGGTATCCAATGGCGTCCGCCTGATCGGCTGGTATACAAAACGGATCTGGTCAGTTCCTCTGCTCTGGGTGCTTCATGTAGGTTATGCGTGGATTGTGGCCGGTTTTTTATTGAAGGCGCTGGGCTCGTTCGGAGTTGTCCCGCCGCAATTCACGATTCACGCGTTTACGGTTGGTGGCATCGGCGTTCTGACTTTGGGAATGATGGCGCGTGTCTCTCTGGGCCATACGGGCCGGCCGCTGCGAATTTCCACATCAATGACCTTGGCCTTTATCCTGATTAACCTCGCAGCCATTCTACGCGGCATAATCCCGATTCTTTTTCAGCAATGGCTCCCACCGCTCGTTGCATTATCCGGCAGCCTGTGGATCGCCGCGTTTACGATTTTTCTCGGAATTTTTACGCCGGTGCTGACGCAATCAAGAGCCAATGGGCGCCCCGGCTAGCACGAGTTTCTTTACGCAAATACCGCTGAGCGCGAAGATGAGAACGCCAACGAAAACTTTATCGGTCTGAAATGCCGTGACGGCAACCGTAATCATAAAGGATCCCGGCCGTGGCTGCGTAAAGTTTGCCGACCAGCAGTCCGAAACCGGCCCCAAGAAATTGATCCCCACATTTCAGATAATTCCAATCCGTAGGCAGAACGGTCCTTAACCGCAGCACGGCGACGCGATGCATTGCGTTCAAAGCATTGATAAGTCCAAAGCATCGATAATGGATCAAACATGTAACTCATGGTTGTACTAGCCCTGCAATACCCGCCAGAATGCTCACCCGCCGCCGCCAAGAAATAGCCCGCCTGGCGTGCACACAAGATGTGCTTGAGGCACTGCTTCCCCCGAGCGGAGAAAGAAGGCACCGATCTCGATCGCTTGGTAAATACCCTGTTGCGCAACCACTTGATCGCAGACGACGAGTAAACACTCTAGAACTCTCTTCAAGTCATGGTCGAGCTGAAATCTGTTCGCGGTTCATGAAAGCTTTCCCGCTTGTCCAATCAAGTAGGACGTATTCTGGGGAGATTGGAGACAAAGCATTCCTTCAGCGTTTGGCAAGCGAAGCGGTCGCGCAAGCAGGATCGCCCGCCAGAAAAGCTCTTGTTCTTTTCATGCTTTTCCGTCAACGAGTTGAGGATTGTTACAACGCCTTCGCGTCGTTCATCCAAAATGTTGGTTTCATAAAAAGAACTTTCGTCTTATTATTTGACATCCGTGTAACCGGACGACTGTGGAAATCTTTTGGAGAGGAACCAGATGCTTTCCTGAGCGCTGCATATCGTTGGCTAGATTGACGGCATCTAAATAGTGTCACGCAAAATGCGTCGCACAAAGATCGTTTGCACCGTTGGACCCGCTAGCGAGTCGGCCGAGATGCTTCGCAAATTAGCGGAAGCTGGCACCGATGTGTTTCGGCTCAACTTCTCCCACGGGACCGTAGCCGGACACCAGTCCATCGCGCGCCGCATTCGGACCGTCGCCGAGGAAATGGAAAAACCCGTTGCCATCCTTCAGGATTTACCCGGTCCCAAAATCCGGCTTGGCGTTTTCAAAGATGGCTCAGTCGAGCTCCATGCGGGAGATCGCTTCTGCCTCACAGCCGACGATGTTCCCGGCGATTGTAATCGCGCATCAGTCAATTATTCCAAACTTCTCGACGAAGTGAGCCGAGGCCAAAGCATTCTACTAGCCGACGGGACGGTTGAACTCGAAGTGGAATCAGTCATCCCGCCGAACATCGTTTGTCGAGTGGTTCTTGGTGGAACCCTTACAAGCCACAAAGGGGTGTCCGTCATAGGGGGAGCCTCAAACCTGCGTGCCTTCACAGAGCGCGATCAGAAGCTCCTTCTGTGCGGCGTCCAAGCAGGTGTGGATCTCGTTGCGCTATCCTTTGTCCGCAGTCCGGTTGACATTCAGTCTGCCAAGAGTTTTCTCGCAGCTCACCGAGCAAAGCTTCCCGTGATGGCCAAAATCGAGAAACTCGAGTCACTGGACACCATAGACGAAATTCTCGCGGTTGCTGATTCCATCATGGTTGCGCGCGGCGATCTCGGCATTGAGGTGCCGCTTTCTCAGGTGCCCGATATCCAGAAAGAACTAATCGCCAAAGCGATCGAGGCCGCCAAGCCGGTCGTGACGGCCACACAGATGCTTCGCTCAATGGTCGAAAACCCACGACCAACCCGCGCGGAAGTGGCCGATGTCTTTAACGCGGTGCTCGACGGTTCCGATGCCTTGATGCTTTCTGAGGAAAGCGCCGTGGGCGCTTATCCCGTCGAAGCAGTCAAAGTTCTTGCAGAAACTGCCGAGGCAGCCGAGCATCGACTTTTTACCCGGCGTCCTCTCGCTTCACTTTCTCAGTCCGGCAGCGCTTCTACCTCTGAAGCCATTGCCCAAGCCGCAAATCTTGTTGCGCTTCAGACTAAAGCAACAGCTATCATCTGCTGCACTCGCAAAGGGCAGACGGCTGGGCTCGTCGCGAAATACCGACCGGCCCAACCCATTGTCGCTGTTACTCCCGAGGTCCAAACCGTGCGGCAGCTCATGCTTGTTTGGGGTGTGCGGCCGATCCTTTCAGAGGAATTTACATCGATTGATGCAATGATAAAGGCAGCGATCGAGCTTACTTACAAAAAGGGGTTTATCATGCCGGGAGACAACGTAGTGATCGTGGCTGGGGTACCTTCCCCTTCTGCAACGGAAACCGATTTCCTCCGCGTTATGAGGTTCTAACTCTCCCTGGGAGTGCAACCGCCCGAAACCTAACCATCCCTTATGGTTATTGCTAACAAACCAGCCGGTGGCAGCTACCCACAAATCCCCCTTGTGTGTAACAGCGTCTCACACCGACGGCGAGTTCTTCTCCGGATCCACGTTTAAATCTCTTATCGCCTTTTCCACCATCTGAGCTTGAATGGCGCCCATTTTCGACAGGGCGTGAAGGACAGCGATGACGGTCATCTCTGCATCGACTTCAAAGAACCTTCGTAGCCTGGGCCGAATGTCGCTTCTGCCAAATCCGTCCGTGCCAAGTGACATAAGCCCTCCGGGTATCCAAGGAGCGATCTGGTCGGGGACAACCTTCATGTAGTCCGATATTGCTACGAAAGCACCGTTCTCGTTTTCCAACACAGCTTCGAGATAAGACTTCCTTGGCTGCAACGTTGGATGCAGCATGTTCCACCTTCTGATCGTGAGTGCTTCTGTTCTTAGAAGCTTATAGCTTGTGGCACTCCACACATCAGCTGAAACATCATACCCTTCTGCCAGGATCTCCTGGGCCTTCAGGGCTTCTCGCAGAAGGGGACCGCTGCCGAAGATGTGAGCTTTATGTTTTTTGTTCTCACGCCCTTTACGGAATTTATACAGGCCTTTCAAAATGCCGTCCTCTACGCCCTCCGGCATCGAGGGCATATAATAGTTCTCGTTATAGAGAGTCAAGTAATAAAAGACCTGTTCTCCGTCGTGGTACATTCGCCGCAGACCGTCCTGAATAATTACAGCGATTTCATAGCTCCACGCAGGATCATAGGCCAGCAGAGTTGGTATCGTGCCCGCCATGACATGGCTATGGCCGTCTTGATGCTGCAGGCCTTCCCCGTTTAGCGTGGTCCTCCCGGCCGTTCCTCCGAGTAAAAATCCTTTGGCCATGCAGTCCGCCGCGGCCCAGATAAGATCGCCAACTCTTTGAAAGCCAAACATTGAGTAATAGGTGAAAAATGGAATCATGTTCAGGCCGTAAGTCGCATAGCTCGTCCCGGCCGCAATAAAAGAGCACATGGATCCGGCTTCAGTGATCCCTTCTTCTAAAATTTGTCCATCTTTTTTCTCGCGGTAATACAACAGGGTCTCACGGTCTACTGGCTCGTAGAGCTGCCCTTTGGGCGAATAGATTCCAACATCGCGAAACAGGGCGTCCATACCAAATGTCCTCGCCTCGTCAGGGATGATAGGGACAATGTGGGCGCCAATCTTCTCATGCCTCATTAGCTTGCTTAACATGCGCACGAACGCCATTGTGGTTGAGAGCTGCGCTGACCCGGAGTCTTTGAAGAACTCGGCAAAATAACTTAGGTCCAGGACCTCCAAGGGAGTTACCTCGACCACGCGTTTGGGGAGGAATCCTCCCAGGGTCTTCCTTCGCTCCAGCAGATATTGAGTATCTCTGCTATCGAGTTTCGGCCGATAAAAAGGAGCTTCCACCACCTCTTCGTCGGAGATCGGAATCTGAAAACGGGAACTGAATCTTCTCAGCTCTCGTTCATTGAGCTCCTTTTGTTGATGAGTGACATTGCGTCCTTCTCCCGTCTCTCCCAAGCCGTAACCTTTTACGGTTTTAGCCAGTATCACCGTCGGTTGCCCCTTATGTTCTAGTGCGGCCTTATAGGCGGTATAGATTTTTCGGGGATCGTGACCGCCCCGCAGCAGTTTGCGAATCTCCTCATCCGACATATGATTGACCATTGCGAAGAGTTCCGGATATTTGCCGAAGAAGAATATTTCTGGAAATCCCCGTCGACCGCTTCCTCCATCCGTTTACGCAGCAAACCTTTATGATCAGCGTTCAGGAGCACGTCCCAAGCCGAACCCCAAATCACTTTGATGACGTTCCATCCTGCACCGCGAAAAAGCGCTTCGAGCTCCTGTATGATCTTTCCGTTGCCTCTTACAGGCCCGTCAAGCCGCTGCAGGTTGCAATTAACAACCCACGTCAGGTTATCGAGGTTTTCACGCCCGGCAACCGTCAAGGCACCTGTGGATTCCGGTTCATCCATCTCGCCATCGCCGGCAAAACACCACACCCTCGGCTCCTCACCGGTTAATAAGCCGCGAGCTTTCAGGTATCTGTTAAAGCGTGCCTGATAAATTGACATGATCGGCGCCAAGCCCATCGATACAGAAGGGAACTGCCAAAAACCCGGCATAAGATAAGGATGAGGATAAGAGGGTAAGCCGCCGCCCTCGGCAAGTTCCTGGCGAAAACGATGCAGCATGGGGGCGTTGATCCTCCATTCCAAATACGCTCTCGCGTAAATTCCTGGAGAAGCGTGACCCTGAAAATAGGCTATATCACCGAAACGATTTCGATCGCCCCCGCGAAGGAAATGGTTGAACGCTACTTCATAGAGCGTCGCGCAGGAAGCAAAAGTCGAGATATGGCCGCCTATACCTGGGTGGAGTCGGTTAGCTTTGACTACCATAGCCATGGCATTCCAGCGGATGTAGCTTCGAATCCGCCATTCGATAGCATGGTCTCCCGGGTACGACGGTTCTTTCTCAAGCGGAATCGTATTTACATAAGGGGTGGTGATATCGCCGGTTTCAATTCCCAGGTTGCGCAGCCGCTCGGCAACTTTCTTATACGACTCCTGCGACTTATGATTTTTTAGCATCGCGTCCAATACATATTCGACTGCAGTCACCCACTTTTCCTCCTCAGCAGCCATTCGCCCGGCGTCAAGGTTTGATTGTTCGTCAGAGGGATTCACTTTGAACCTCCGTCATCCAACTGGAATATTTCGGGCTTCCAGTTAACTCGGCCGGCGTTCTGAATTTCGAGGAGTTTTCCTCGGCCGTGCTGTAACGGATCCTCTACCGGCCGATCATAAATGCTCACCGGCGCCGCTGTTCCCGGGCAAGTAAGCGCCTGACAATATTATGATCTGTCATTGTCGCTCTAAACCGACTCGGCTTGCAGAAAGGCTCGTAACATCCACGCCATCTTTTCATGTTTTTCCATCAAGCCTGTCAGAAAATCGTTTGTTCCCATGTCGTGGTGCTTCTCAGCGGTCTCCAAATCGGTGCGAAGCTGTCGGACAATCGTTTCGTGGTCGGCTAAAAGATTAGCAATCATCTCCCGGGCCTGTGGATATTGACCGGGATATTCGTTGACTCTGGCGTGCTGGGAAAATTCCTTTAATGTTCCCAACGCCCAGCCGCCGAGGGACCGCGCGCGTTCGGCAACATCATCGGCGACTACATTCAGCTCAGTATATTGCTCCTCAAAGAATTTGTGCAGATCGTTGAACTGCGGGCCTATCACGTTCCAGTGGTAGTTCCTGGTTTTGGTATAAAGAACATACTCGTCTGACAGTAGTGCGTTGAGGATCTTCACGACATTGTCGCGCTGCTCGTCCGAGAGGCCTATATCGGTTTTCATGATCAATTTCTCCTCTACTATTATTTGTTTGGTTTCGTTTGTTGATCCAGCAGGCTCTTTCTCCTGATAACGTTCACGGCCTAATGTCCAGCAAGGTGGATCGCTCGCAGGAAAACTGTCCGCCAGCGTCGTATCGATCATCTCTTCAGAAACCGGCTCGTCTCGTCCGATAATTGCTCCCATGTTTTTTCTCCTTGCGCGATGACCGACAGCTTACTATTTCGTAATTCCAACGGCTTGAGCTCGCCGAGCCTTAGCAATGATGACGGTGGCCTTCCGGCAACCACGGAGTTTGTCGTCCCGAGATCTGTTCCTACTGATTTGCCATAACGATTCCCTCCTGAATCGTTCAACTCCAACGCTCTCCGGGAGCGGAAACCGACAGGAGATAAAATTTTTCATTGCGTTTATTCGCCAACATGATTTCCACCGGCGCCTCCCGAAGAGGCGACAAATGAATTGATCTTCAAAGCGTGTCGCGGCGATATTTGCTTAATAGTGCGGGATGGCCGAAAAAATCCCCGATTGCCCGGTATTCGGAGGAAGTTATATCGGAGCGAAAACATCGGACCTCCGTTGCTTCCGTTCCGGATTGGATGATGGGGCGCTACCCCAATGGTGAAATTCCTCTGCCCGAAACCCGGATAAGAACAATCGTTCGATCGGGTGACGGACGTTGATGAATTAGGGGATGTATGAGCCTGCTGAAGCCCTGCTCTAACTGAGACGCTATCATTGGATATACGCCATTCAATGGGTTTTGAAGAATCGTGGCAATATTCAAAGAAGCCGCTCTGCAGAACATTAAGTTTCGGCGGAGGAATCACTGCTACAATTCACTCCGACGCCGGTGTTAAAGTCACTGTACGCGAAAAACTCGAGCGCAATGAAATCGAGAACCTCCGCCGCACACGCGACCTGCTCTTGCCTCGACTTCTGTCCGGCTGCATTCCGCTTGATGATCTTCCGGCAAACGCGACTGAGACTGTTGCCTCTCAAACCAGCCGAGGCCCACGCTTAGCGCAAGAGCCGTGCGGATTTGGATGACTAATGCCCAGTGACTTCACAGAAAACGTTTTAGTTGAAGTACCCGCAATTCACCTGTTCGAGGACCTCGGATGGGCATCAATCTCAGCTAAGGACGAGGTCCTTGGACCAAACGGCACTCTCGGACGTGAAACCAAATCGGAAGTTATTCTCGTTGCAAGGCTCCGTATCGCGCTAGAAAAGCTCAACCCAAAACTCCCAGCAGATGCGACCACGAGCGCGATTGATGAGGTAATGCGCGACCGCTCAGCAATGAGTCTCGCCGCTGCAAACCGCGAGGTATGGGAGCTATTGCGCGATGGCGTCAAAGTTTCGGTTCCTGATCTTGAACGCGGTGGTCAAAAGATCGAGCGCGTAAGGCTAGCAGGCCGTGGTGAAAGTCTGTCTGGTTGGTTAGTCGATAGTGGGAAGTAGCCTCGATTATTTTGCCAGAAGAGAGCAGGCATAGTACATTCCGTTGCATGGCAATGGGAAAACGTAATCGCGC
>Ga0310810_10005571_pt1 | contig 14104 bp, 17 predicted proteins | sample NCmetagenome_FD_207641 | JGI IMG/M metagenome (GOLD analysis project Ga0310810, IMG submission 207641) | Soil microbial communities from experimental microcosm in Duke University, North Carolina, United States - NC | ecosystem: Engineered > Artificial ecosystem > Soil microcosm > Unclassified ... | reverse complement strand
ACCATCGTGCCCATTTTGGCGAATGGCCAACCCGGATTGCACAGTCCGAACAAGAAAAGTTCTGGGACGGCTACATGCGCGACAAGCTGACACCACTCGGCGTCAAGTTCATTTCAGCATGGGACGCACTATGCAACAAAGAAGGCTGCTTGGTGCGTGCGCCGTCGGACAAACTCTTGCCGATGCAGACCGACATTCTGCATCTATCGGAGGCCGGGTCAGATTGGCTCGTCAAGGCGATCGAGCCGGACTTGTTCTCGGCGCCGACAGGCCCGTAAGCGAACCGCTCACTTCTCGACGAAGTCGGCGCAGCGCTGGATTTGGTCGTTCTGGCCCCACGGCATGATCGGCACCGAGGACGTCGAATTCTTCGGCGACCCCTCGATGATGCGGTCGGTATAGACCATGTACACCAGAACATTGCGCTTGGTGTCGCAGCCGCGGACGATCTGCATCTTCTTGAAGAACAGCGAGCGCCGCTTGCGGAACATGTCGTCGCCCTGCTCGAACTTGGCCTTGAAGCGGATCGGACCGGTCTGACGGCACGCCAGCGAAATGTCCGACACTTCCTCCAGCCTTTGAACCCGCCCCGCTCCGGCACAGTGAAATGGCAAGCGACGCCCTCGACCTCGGGATCGTCCAGGCCGTAGGTCGCCAGCTTATCGTTCGGACTGAGCCATTTGAAGACCGTCGAGCGCTTGAAGATCAGGTCGGGCTCGTCGGCGGCCGACGACGCCGTGACGCCCAGGCAGACCAACGCCAGCGTCACGCCGGCAACGGCGCCTGTTCGAAAACCACCGCGCATGTCGCGCCACTCCATCTTCCCGCGTCTCGATGCCTCTTATCGAGGCATCAAGCGCCGATCAGGCCATATGGGATGGAGTTGCCCGACATGCCAGGACGCCAGCCCGGCGTAGCATGGTCTGGCCGATGGAGCCGTCAGCTCCCGGTCCGCCCCTCGATCTTGGGCAGGTTCATCGGATTGAGCGTGCGATCGGCGCCGCTTTTCGCCGCAAGCTCGATGGTGAGGCGCTCGGCCGCCTCCGGCGTCATCTGCGCCATGATCGCCGACATGATCTGCGGCTTGATCTGGCTTGCCATCTCAAGCAGCACCTTGATGTCCAAGCGGTCGAAAATCTTAGCGGCGTCCTTGGGCTTCATGGTCTCGTAGATGGTGACCACGCTCTTGAAGCGGGCGTTCTCGCCCTCGTCCCGGCCCTGGCCCGCGGCTCCGCCGCCTTCAGCGCCGCCCTTGGCTGCGGATTTGCTCGACGGTTGCTCGATTTCGAGCTTCTTCTCGGCGGCCTTGAGGAGGCTTTCGCGCAGATCAAGCTCGCGTCCGCGCGCGTCGAGTTCTTCCCGGCGTTTCTGAAGCCGTTCGAGCAAGGCGCGCTCGCCGGCGGACGCCACGGGCGGGGGCTCGGTCGGCACGACGGTGCTGTAGGGGTCCTTGGTTCCGGGCGGCGGCTCCTTTGGCACTTGCTTCGCGGCGTCCGCCTTCTCCATGGCGGCCTTCTCGGCGGGCTTGGTCGTCTTGATCGTCCCGGTGACATCGCTGGGGTAGTTGAACATCTCCTGCATCCAGGAGAGCTTGGCCGGCGGCGCGGAAGGCATCTCCAGCGGCACCGCAGGCGAGCGCAATTGCGTCACTGGCGCGGTGGGCACGGTCGTCACCACCAGTTGGCCGTTGCCGAGCCGCTGGCCGAGCGTGTAGCCGCCGTTGAACAACAAACCGAAGCTCTTGAGCGCGAACAGGCAGCCGACGGCAATCAGCACGATCGGCATCAGCCGGAAGTCGCGCATCCAGCGCGTCATGCCGCCAGGCCTTGGACCCGCGCGCGCGTCCGCTCGGCGAAGGCCTGTGCCGCCGCGACGATCGATCTGGCGTCACGCGGCGCCGGCTCCGGCTCCTCCTGGGGCTCAGGTTCGGCCAACTGCACGCCGGCAATCCGGCAGAGCCTTTGCAGCACTTCGGCGCCTGCGGCGGTGCTTTGGCGCATATCAGCACTGTAGCGCTCCGCAACCCGCAGGCGCTCGCCCAGTGTCTCGTCGGCCTCCTGCACCGTGGCTTTCAGTCCGGCGATGGCGCGCTCGGCGGACTCGGTCGCCGTGATCAGCTCGGCGATGGTCTGCTGCATCGACGCGCCGTTGGCCTTGAGCCGCTTGAGCTGCTCGTTCAGGCGGATGCAATAAAGGATGGTGAGCAGCAGCAGGATTGAAACCAGACTCTCGATCGTCAGCGGCAGGGTGTTGATCACTGTGCTTCCATCCTCATGCTGGTTTCGTCGGCCTTCTCGAACATCGCGAAGGTGGTGTGCGGCTTGCGGAGCGGCTTGGCGACGCGCACCGCGACGCGGTCGCCGACCCGGCCCATGCGGCCCTCGCTCAACGTGACGTCGCCGCAGCGCACGGTCACCATGGCGTCGGGCTTGAGCTCGAGCATCAGCGTGTCGCCGACCTCGAGATTCATGACATTCCTGAGCGGCAGCTTCGCCTCGTAGAGCACGGCGTCGACCGCGATTTCGGCCTGGCCGATTTCAGTGGCGAGGTGGCCCTCCCAGATCGGGTCGCGGCCGAACTTCTCGCCCATGAACATCTGCAGGAGAACTTCGCGGATCGGCTCGATCGTCGCGTACGGCAACAGCAGTTCAAGCTCGCCGCCGCGATCCTCCATGTCGATGCGAAGCCGCACCAGGATCGCCGCGTTGGCCGGGCGCGAGATCGCGGCGAACCGCGGGTTGGTCTCCATGCGGTCGACGTTGAACTTCACCGGCGACAGCGGCTTGAAGGCAAGCTCGGCGTCCGCCAGCACCACCTCGATCATTCGCTTGACGAGATTGGATTCGATCGTGGTGTAGGGCCGGCCTTCGACGCGCATCGCGATCTGGCCGCGGCGTCCGCCGAGCAGCACGTCGATGATCGAATAGATCAGTCCGGAATTGACGGTCATCAGACCGAAGTTGTCCCACTCCTCGGCCTTGAACACGGCGAGGATTGCGGGCAGCGGGATCGAATTGAGGTAGTCGCCGAAGCGCACCGAGGTGATGCGATCGAGCGAAACCTCGACGTTGTCGGAGGTGAAGTTGCGCAGCGATGTCGTCATCAACCGGACCAGCCGGTCGAACACGATTTCGAGCATCGGCAGGCGCTCGTACGACACCATCGCCGAGTCGATGATCGCGCGGATGCCCGAGTTGTCGTTGAGCGACACGTCCGACAGGCTGAAGCCCAGCAGGCTGTCGATCTCATCCTGGCTGAGAACGCGCTCGGTGCCGCCCTTGTTGGAATTGTTTGCGAACTTGGCGTCCTCGCCTCCCACCCCGGACCATTGCGCAGGCGCTTGTTCGACGCCTGGCCCGGTGCCGCCGGTGGTCGGCGCAGCGGCCAACGCGGTCGCGGCTTCGGCGTCGAGCGCCAGTCCCCATTCGGCGGCGACGGCGTCCTGTTCGATCTGGTCTTTCGGCTGGCTCATGGTTGCGGCTTCACCGTCACTGAACGACGATTTCCTTGAATAGCACCGCGTTGATGCGGCTTGGCGCGATCGAAGCGTTGACGCGGCGCGTCAACTCCTCCCGCAACCGGTACAGCCCGGCGGAGCCGTCAAGGTCGCTGGGCCGCAATTCGCGCAGATAGGTCTGAAACGCATCCATGACGCGCGGCATGATCGGGGTGATCTGCTCGATCATTTTCTGATTGGGCAGTTCGAGCACGACCTTGATCTTGAGATATTGGGTGCGGTCGGAATTTCCATTGGAGAGATTGACCAGCACCTCCGGCAGATCGACGAACACCGCGACCTTGGCGGCCTCGGCCTCGGCCTTGGGCTCGTGCGGATGCGAGAAGAACATCAGATAGCCGCCAACCGCCACGCCGATCAGCGCCAGCGCCGCGCCGCCGATGATGAGGAATTTCAGCGGCGGCAGCTTGAGCGCGAACTTGGACTTCTTCTGTTCGGGCGCGCCTTCCGCGCCCTCTTCGACGTCGGCCTCGGTTTCGAGCGCCGCTGCCTTCGCGTCTGCCATGGATGGAAACCCCGATCGGTGAGATGCGGAGCCGGCTCACGGCAAAGCACTTTGGACAGGCCGCGGGCGCCGACGCCGGGCCCTTCTCTGCGACGGTAGGTCGGTATGGTTAATGGAATCTTTACCGCCCCGGCACTGCCGGTATTTTTTGCCGGGTCAGGCCCGGCAAACGGCCAATAATGCCCATGCCGGCGGCCGGATAATTTCGCACAACTATTTGATTATATTATATTTATTGGTTTGGCACGAGCTCTGCACAACCTTAGCCGAGCGCCCGCTTGGGAGAGCGGCCGCTCGCTCGACGGCAGCACGGCCTGGGAGGGCCGTCGGCCGCCGCCTTGGGGAGTCAGGGTCGATGGACAACACCCTTATTATAGGACTGTCGCGGCAGACCGCGCTGCAGCGCGAGCTCGACGTCATCGCCAACAACGTCGCCAACGTCAACACCGCGGGCTTCAAGACTAACGGCACCATCTTCTCCGCTTTCCTGCGGCCCGGCACTGAAACCGACACGCTTTCGTCGACCGGGCGGCGACCAGGCCTGGACAACATGAGCTGGCTCGACATGAGCCAGGGCACCATCCAGCAGACCGGCGGGCCGCTCGACGTCGCCATCGATGGCGACGGCATGCTGGCGGTGCAGACCGCGCAGGGCGAGCGCTACACCCGCAACGGCGCGCTGCAGCTCAACAACCTCGGCGAACTCGTCACCCTCTCTGGCGACAAGGTTCTGGGCGAAAACGGTCCGATCATCCTGCAGCCGACCGACCGCGACGTCGTCATCAGCCGGAACGGCATCATCAAGGTCCGCGAGGGCATCAGCCTCAATTCCGATACCACGCGCGGCAAGCTCCGCCTCGTCAGGTTCGAGAATCCGCAGCAGTTGCGCAAGCAAGGCGCTTCGACCTTCGCGGCGCCCGATGGCGTGCAGCCGGTTCCGGTGCCGGAAAAGGATGCTCGCGTTGTGCAGGGCGCGATCGAGAAGTCGAACGTGCGGCCGGTGGTCGAGATGTCGCGCATGATCGAAGTCACGCGCGCCTACGCCGAGATCGCGACCATCCTCCAGCAGCAGAACGACTTGCGCAAGAACTCGCTTCAACAACTTTCTGAAGTTCCGGCCTAGTGGGAGACGATAGTTATGCGCGCATTGCACACCGCAGCGACCGGAATGATGGCCCAGGAGCTCAACGTCCAGGTCATCTCGAACAACATCGCCAACATGCGCACCACCGGCTACAAGCGCCAGCGCGCAGAATTTCAGGATCTGCTCTACGAGCACGTGCGCCGGATCGGCAGCCAGACCTCGACGCAAGGCAACATCCTGCCCGTGGGCATCGATCTCGGCGGCGGCGTCAAAACGGTCGGCACGCCGCGGCTGATGACCCAGGGCACCATCTCGCCGACCGGCGCCGATCTCAACATCGCCATTCGCGGCGAAGGCTTCTTCAAGGTGCTGATGCCGGACGGCACCTTCACCTACACCCGTGACGGTTCGTTTCAGATGGACGCCCAGGGCCGCATTGTCACCGCGCAGGGCAATGTCGTGCAACCCGGCATCACCATTCCCACCAACGCGCAGTCGATCTCCATCAGCCCGGCCGGACAGATCTCGGCCACGGTTCCGGGCTCGAACACGCCGACCATCCTCGGCCAGCTCGCGCTCACGCGCTTCGTCAACAAGGCGGGCTTGCAGGCGACCGGCGATAACCTGTTCGTCGACACGCCGGCCTCGGGCACCCCGCAGGACGGCGTACCCAACACCGACGGCTTCGGCGACTTGCAGCAGGGCAACCTGGAGCAGGCCAACGTCGAAGCGGTCACCGAAATCTCCGACCTGATCGCCGCGCAACGCGCCTACGAGATGAACGGCAAGGTCATCACCGCCGCCGACCAGATGCTGCAAAGCACATCGCAACTGATGCGCTGAGGATTAGCCATGACCTGCGCCATGACCTGCGCCATGACCCGCACCCTGATCCGCACCGTTCTCGGTCTGCTGATGGCCGCCTCACTCGCTTCGCCCGGCTTCACCGAACCCGCCAATCCGGCGCCGCGCCTCAAGGAACTGGTGACCGTCAGCGCGGAAGTCGTTCGGATCGGCGACCTTGTCGAGAACGCCGGCCCGGTCGCCGACGTCCCGGTGTTCCGCTCGCCCGATCTGGGACAAACCGGCGCCGTGCAGGTCGCCCGCATCGCCGAGGCGCTGCGCCCCTACGACGTCGCCGGCGTCGACACCGGCGGTCTCACCGAAGTGGTGGTGACGCGGCTGTCGCGAACGCTGACCGCCAAGGACATCACCGATCGAATCGCGCGGGCGCTTGCCGGACAATACGGCCTGGGCGATGCGCAGAACCTCGCCGTGATCCTCGATCGCGGCGTACGCATCATGCATGTCGAGCCCAACATTGCGGGCGACCTCGTGGTCGCGCGCATGAACGTCGATCCACGCAACGGACGCTTCGACATCGCCTTCGAGCTTCCCGGCAGCACGCTGGCGCGTCGCGCCAACCTCCGCTTCACCGGCACCGTGACCGAGACCGCCGACGCCACCACGCTGACCCGGTCGCTGCGGCCCGGCGATGTCATCAAGGCGTCCGACGTGATCAGCGAACGCCGCCCCAGGACCGAGCTGCGCGGCGACGGCGCTGCGCTGGACCAGGCGATCGGCATGGCCGCCCGGACCGCGCTGCGCAGCGGTCAGGCGCTGCGCATGGACGACCTGGTCAAGCCCCAGATCGTGCAGCGCAACGAAAGCGTCACCATCACCTATCAGGTGCCCGGCATCATGCTGACAGTGCGCGGCAAGGCTGTCGAAGCCGGCGCGCTCGGCGACGTGGTCGGCGTGCTCAACATCCAGTCGAACCGCACCGTTCAGGCCACGGTCACCGGACCGGGCCGCGTCAGCATCGCCCCGGCGACCCCGATCGTCGCCGCCTCCGCCACACCTGAAGATACCGACTCGTCGTCTCCCCGCACCCAGTGAGCGTTCCGATCATGCATTCGCGTCTTGTTGTTGTTCTGAGTGCCACCGTAGCGGCAGCGCCGCTTGGAAGTTGTGCCATGGTCGACCGCCTGGCCTTGCTCGGCGAACGTCCGCCGCTGTCGTCGATCGAGAACCCGACCACACAGCCCGGCTACAAGCCCGTGCACATGCCGATGCCGACACCGCAACCCGCGTCCTACAGCCCGAACTCGCTGTGGCGGAATGGCTCGCGCGCCTTCTTCAAGGATCAGCGCGCGCACCAGGTCGGCGACATCCTCACGGTCACGGTCAATCTCAACGACAAGGCGGTGATCGCCAACGAAACCCAGCGCAGCCGCGAGAACAAGGAAGATTCGGGCATCACCGACTTCCTCGGCAGCAAGACGATCAAGACTCCGGCGACCGCTCTCCTGCCAGGCCGCATCCTGACTGCGGATTCCAGTGCGTCGAGCGACGGCAAGGGCTCGGTCAACCGCTCCGAGGCGTTGGTCACCAACGTCGCCGGCGTGGTCACCCAGGTGCTGCCGAACGGCAACCTCGTGGTGGAAGGCAAGCAGGAGGTTCGGGTCAATTTCGAGATCCGCGAATTGATCGTCGCGGGCATCGTCCGCCCGGAGGACATCCAGAGCGACAACACCATCGACTCGACGAAAATTGCCGAAGCGCGGATCGCCTACGGCGGCCGCGGCCAGATCACCGATGTGCAGCAACCGCGTTACGGCCAGCAGGCGCTCGACATCCTGCTGCCGTTCTAGGTGGCGTCAGTCTGTGGTTGCCAGTGGCGTCACAGTATTTTGGTTGAGTGAAGTTTGAGAGCTCCCCCGCTGCCCGCATGCGCAGGCGGACGGCGGCAACCGCGGCCTCCGGCAGCTCCCCGCCGGAGGCCGCTTTCTTTTTGCAGATTGAGACGGCACGATCACGCTCGCAAGGAGCAATCGAATGCAGCCTGGACATGCCGAGATCGTCGGCGCCGGTTTTGGCGGACTGGTCGCCGCAATGGCGCTGGCGCAACACGGCTGGACGGTGCGCGTACACGAGCGGCGAAGCTCGTTGCGTGGCGAAGGCTACGGCATTGCGATCCACAACAACATGGCGCGCATCTTTGCGAACTTCGGCATTCTGGATCGCGTGCTAGCCGGCGGCATGCGCATCGACCGCCGCGATTCTGTCGATGCGCAAGGGCGCGTGGTGATGACCCGTAAGACGGTGCGAAGCCCGTTTCGCATCGATCGCCAGCACATCATCGAGCTGCTGGCGGAGTGCGCGCGAGCCGCCGGCGTCGAAATCCGCTTCAATTCGGCGGTGCGCAGCGCGGACCCGCAGGGCGCCATCACGCTGGAGGATGGCCAAACGCTCGCCTGCGACCTGGTGGTGGCGGCCGACGGCATCAACTCCACGATCCGCGATGCGCTGAACCTCACGCGTGATCGCATCTACGGACGCGACTGCGGCGTCAGGATCAACATTCCGCGGCGGCCGGAGGAAATCGCAGCCGATGCACGCGAAGGCACGGTGATGATCGAGGCCTGGGCCGACAAGCGGCGCGTGCTCTATTGCCCGGTCACACGAACCGAGTTCTACGCACTCCTGACCTGCACCGTGCGGGATAAGGCGGCGGCCACCTCGCCGATCGATCCCGACGTCTGGGCACGCTCGTTTCCGGCGATGCGCGATCTGTTCGTGCGCATGCGCGACGAGGCGGACTGGTCGCAATCGCATTGGGCGCACTTCCAGACCATCCGATTGAAACGCTGGTCGGCCGGCCGGATCGCCGTGCTGGGAGATGCGGCCCACGCCATGCCGCCTTATCTCGCGCAAGGCGCGGGCCACGCGATGATGAACGCGCTTGGCCTGGCCGAAAGCCTGCGAGTCGCATCAACGATCGAAGAGGCGCTGACCGAATGGGAGCGCCGCGAACGGCCGCTGACCGAGCACACCCAGCTTTGGACGCGCATCTATGGCGCGACAATGTTTCTGCCGAAGCCGCTGAAGCGAATTTCGATTCTGGTGGAAAAAATTCCGTGGGTCGCCGCGCAGCATGTAAAGGCGGCGAGCCATGTGCCGACAGGCTGCGACGGTGCCGGCGCCCTGTCGCTATGATATCTGTGCTGCGAAGGACGGAGTTACGATTGCCGAAGAATGCGGCGGAGCACCCTAAACCGCTGGTCAGGACTTCAGAGGACCTTCCCGAAATCGCGGCCGAACCGCGGGCCGAATAGATTGTGCTCCTGCTCGATTTGAGGCTGATCGAAGAGCTTGACGCTCATGTAGACAGTGAGTTCTCGCGCGTTATCGGGAATGACGCTCGCGACCTCCTGCTCGGGGCTTCCGTCAGCGATCATCTTTTTATAGATGTCCCCCAACATGCCGACCAATTGGAGACCGACGTCGTGCGCCTCCTCGGCGGACAGGTTGGGTTGTAACGGCAACCGCATGGTTGCGGCGGTTTGCTGCGTGGCCGCGAGGAAGAACACGTTCGCAGGATCCCCCGGATAGAACCGGCATGTCGCACACAGGAAGTTGCGATATTGGCTGCGCCAGACCGTCTCCGGCAGAAGGAGAAACGGCTTGACGAAAAAGCCTTGGTTCCAACCGCGGTTTGTCGTGTCGACGAAACGCTCCAGGTTGCTTCTGTGGCGGGCATCCAGTGTCGCGAAGGTGTCCTCTGTCTGCGCGATATTGCCGGGCGCATCGGGCGACGCCCCGACGCTGCGTAGGAACTCCCCGGTCTTGCCTTCGAACGCCGCCAGCGGCACAACGCGCGAGATGCCGTCAGGGTCGGTCGGCGCCATCGCAGGCGCCGCAGAGGGACCCCAGTTCGATGTCGTAATCGTCTGCGGCGGCAGGTCTTGAACGCTCCCGCGTCCACGCTTGCCAAACTCGACCATGGCCCACTCCGGCAGTCCTGCGTGTAGCGGACTGAAGCAGAGCGTGCAGACCTTACGGCCCGGTTAAGGTCGATCTGAAGAGATTTTGGGCGGAACGCTACCGCCGCAACATGGAGCCAAAGTCGGCGCACCGGGCCCTTGGCGTCCGAAGCATCCCCCTCGTTCGCTGTTTACTAACGCTTTTGTCACTTGGGACGCACGCGTGCCACTTGGGGCGCGTGCGCCAGCTGGCGGTTCAATCGTCCCGGTAAATCCGCTCGCGGCGCTCGTGGCGCTCCTGGGCCTCGACCGAAAGCGTGGCGATCGGACGCGCTTCCAGGCGCTTGATGCCGATCGGCTCGCCGGTTTCCTCGCAAAAGCCGTAAGTACCGTCGTCGATCCGGTGCAGTGCAGCATCGATCTTGGAGATCAGCTTGCGCTGGCGGTCCCGGGCGCGAAGCTCGATGGCCCGGTCGGTTTCCGACGAGGCGCGGTCGGCCAGGTCGGGGTGGTTCTGGTTCTCATCCTGCAGGTGTTGCAGGGTGTCCTTGGCCTCTTTGAGGATGTCGTCCCGCCAGATCGTGAGCTTTTGGCGGAAGTAGTCCTTCTGCCGTTCGTTCATAAACGGCTCTTTTTCGGTCGGCCGATAAATCTTGCTCTTGTCTTTGCCGTTGCCATTGGCCGCGTGGATGCCGTTATGGCCGTTGTTGTATCGATGGCCATTGCTGTGGCCGTTGTGGCCATTCAGATTGTCAGGACCGTGGGTACCATTCACGGCCTTTACGCCATTAAACCCCTTCTTATTCTTCATTTTACCCCACCCTACTGAACGAGCCTCCCTGCTCGCGGGGCGAGCTTATAGTGTGCCGGTGGGGAGCCGACAAGCACGGAATAGTGGCAGCCAGAAATGCGTAAAAGCCGGCCTGAATCCGCCGGTCCACCGAGCCTCGGGCGCTACCGAGGCGGGCCCAGCTTGGCGATCTCGACCTCGAGGCGCAGTTCGATTTCGGCCAGCACCTGGTCGAGCCGTTCGTCACCGGAGCTGGCGGTGAGTTCGGCCGTCGCCGACTTGAGCCGCTGCAACGTCGCGTGACCGGGGGTGCCGCCCAGCACCTCAAGCTTGAGTTCGTCGAGCGCATCGAGTGCATTGCGGCCGCGCTTGGCCGCTTGCCGGCGGCGCTCGACCGGATCGGCCTCGCCCTGCAACGCAATCAGCGCGTCGATGCCGCCGATGGTGCGAAGCGCAGCGACCGGCACCGGCGCTTTGGGCGCATCGCCCTCAGCGACCGAGAAGCCGGCCGCGCTGCGGCGCGGCGCCGACGAAGACGCGGTCTTGGCAGTGGCATTCGATGCGTAGATGCGCATGACCTTGACCTCAGCGCCTGGTGCCCAGGCGACCGGCGCGCGGACGCGTCCCGGAATACCGCCGAAGGTGGCCCGGTATGGTTAATCCCCGGTAAAGGCCCGGCAGAATTTGCCGCCCGAGCGGCATGACCGGCCACAAGGCACCGGTCGCGCCAAAATAATTCATCGCAATTTCAATGACTTCGATGCGCGGCGCGCTGGCACGGCGTTCGCATGAGGAGATGCAGTCCGAACTCATTGGGGAGCAATGTGATGCGGACGTTGCATCGTGCGTTGGCCGCGGCGGTCGCGGCGCTGAGCTTGTTTTGCATCGCCTCCTCCGCGGAGGCCGATGGCAATTATCGCGTGTCGACGACGTCCCGGATCAAGGACCTCGCCAACATCGAAGGCGTGCGCCAGAACCAATTGATCGGCTACGGCCTGGTGGTCGGGCTGAACGGCACCGGCGACACCCTCAACAACATCCCGTTCACCCGCCAGTCGCTGCAAGCGATGCTGGAGCGGCTCGGCGTCAACGTCCGCGGCCAGACGATGCGAACCGGCAACGTCGCAGCCGTGATGGTCACGGCCAATCTGCCGGCGTTCGGCACCCAGGGCACCCGCATCGACATTACGGTGTCGGCGCTGGGCGATTCCAAAAGCCTGCAAGGCGGGACGCTTCTGGTCACGCCGCTGCTCGGCGCCGACGGCAACGTCTACGCGGTCGGCCAGGGCTCGGTCGCCATCAACGGCTTCCAGGCCGAGGGCGAAGCGGCCAAGATCGTGCGCGGCGTGCCGACCGTCGGCCGCATCGCCAACGGCGCCATTATCGAGCGCGAGATCGACTTTGCGCTCAATCGCCTCAACCAGGTGCGGCTGGCGCTGCGCAACGCTGACTTCACCACCGCTAAACGCATCGCCGCCGCGATCAACGATTTCATCGGCACCAGCACGGCCGAGCCGCTCGACCAGTCCACCGTGCAGGTCAACGTGCCTCAGCAATACGCCGGCAACGTGGTGTCGCTGCTGACCGAGATCGAACAGTTGCAAATCGAGCCCGACCTCGCCGCCAAGATCGTGATCGACGAGCGTTCCGGTATCATCGTGATGGGGCGCGACGTGCGGGTGTCCACGGTCGCGGTCGCGCAGGGCAACCTCACCGTCACCATTTCCGAGACGCCGCAAGTGAGCCAGCCGGCACCCTTCTCGCGCGGCCAGACCCGGGTGGTGCCTCGCACCAAAGTCGGGGTCCAGGAAGACGGCAAGAAATTCGCCGTGGTGCGCGAGGGCGTGTCGCTGCAGCAATTGGTGGATGGCTTGAACGCGCTCGGCATCGGACCGCGCGACCTGATCGCGATCCTGCAAGCGATCAAGGCGGCCGGCGCGATCCAGGCCGAGATCGAGGTGATGTGATGACAGCCGCGCTCACCTCTCCGCTCGCACCGGCGCTGTCGCAGGCCGCAACCGCGGCTCTCGCCGGCAAGGACAGCATTGCCGCTGCTGGCAAGGCCGCCACGGACAAGGCCGCCACGGACAAGGCCGCCAAGGCCAAAGCCGCCGGCGAGGACTTCGAGGCCGTGTTTCTCAACAGCATGTTCCAGCAAATGTTCGCCGGCGTCGGACAAGGCCCGTTCAGCGGCGGCACCGGCGCCAACATCTGGCGGTCGTTCCTCACCGACGAATATTCCAAATCCTTCGTCAAGGCCGGCGGCGTCGGCATTGCCCCTATCGTGCAGCGCGAACTGCTGGCGCAACAGGAGATCCGATGAGCGACGCAGCCGCCCGCCCTGCCGACGTTTCCGACCTTCCGGTTGCCAGTGCGGCCGAAGGCGCCGCGTTGATCCAGCATCTGCTGGGCGTGATGGAGGCGCTGCTCGGCGCCGTCGAGGAGGAAACCGAGCTGGTGCGGGCCGGCCTGCTGGTCGAGGCCGCCAGGCTCGAGGCGACCAAGTCCGAGCTGTCGCAAATGTATCTCGTGGACGTCGCGCGGATCAAAGCCAGTCAGGTCTATCTCGATCGCGTGACCCCCGACATGGCTTCGGAGCTGCGTCAGCGTCACGATCTGTTCCGCGCAGTGCTGCAAATGAACCTGACCGTGCTGGCGACCGCCCACGCCGTTTCCGAGAGCATTATGCGAGGCGTCTCCAGCGAGCTCGCCCGCAAGGCCACCCCGCAGGGCTACGGCGCCTCGGGACGCGCCGCCATGCCTGCCGCCACAGCCATGCAACCGTTGACGTTGAGTCGCGTGCTTTAGCGTTTTGTTCTGAGTCATTGGCGTCTTAGTTCGCGTTGGCGTAGCGGCGGTGATCGCCGGGAGACCGACATGGACGGAAGCTTTCCGATCAAGCCCAACGCGCCCGTGGCGAAGTTCACGTCGCGCGATCGCTCGGTGCGGCCGATCGAGACCGAACTCGACCCCGCCAAGGCCGTCACCGCGGCGAACGATGGCAGCAACGACCAGCACGAGCGTCGCGGCGATCACCTGCCGCACGACGTCGTGGCCGATCCGGAAAGCCGCGAGGTGATCAACCGCGAAAACGACGTGCGGGTGCAGTCCGCCGAACGCGAGCACCCGGACCAGGCGCTGTTGCGCTATCGCGCCTATCGGCCAGCCAAGAGCGAATCGGATAACACTCCTCCCGCCGAGCCCCACGCCAACATCAAGGCTTGAAGTTCATGTCGTCCCTGCCGCTGCTGCAAGGCAAGCCCCTCGACGTTGCGCGCACCATGCAGCAGGCACTGGAGTTGCATCACGCCGGGCGCACGGCGGACGCTGAACGGCTCTACTCCCTGGTCCTTGCGGCGCGGCCGGACCATTTCGATGCGTTGCAAATGCTCGGCGTCATCAAGATGCAGCGCGGCGAGAATGCCACTGCGCTCCGCCTGGT
>Ga0310810_10005570_pt1 | contig 14104 bp, 11 predicted proteins | sample NCmetagenome_FD_207641 | JGI IMG/M metagenome (GOLD analysis project Ga0310810, IMG submission 207641) | Soil microbial communities from experimental microcosm in Duke University, North Carolina, United States - NC | ecosystem: Engineered > Artificial ecosystem > Soil microcosm > Unclassified ... | reverse complement strand
CGCGTTTTTCTCCGTTCAACTTCTCAATCTCCAGCGTAACCTGTTGTCCCGGTTTGATCGAATCCGACAAACCTGTAATCGAAAACTTCTCTGAACCGTCGAGCCCGAGCGAGTGCGCGGTTGTGCCCTCGAGAAACTGCAACGGCAACACGCCCATTCCAACCAGGTTTGAACGGTGAATTCGCTCAAAGCTTGCCGCGACTACCGCTTTCACGCCTAACAAACGCGTCCCTTTCGCTGCCCAATCGCGCGATGAACCTGTCCCGTATTCGTGACCTGCCAGAATGACCAGCGGTGTCTTTGTCTCCGCGTATTTCATCGCCGCCTCGAAGATCGACATCTCTTCGCCCTCGCCATTCTTTGAACCGCCAGTCCGGCTCGGACTGAAATATTTGGTCACGCCGCCCTCCGTTCCAGGCACCATCAGATTTTTGATTCGCACATTCGCGAATGTTCCGCGGGTCATCACCAAATCGTTGCCTCGGCGGCTGCCATAACTGTTGAAATCTCGCGGCTGAATTCCGCGGGACATCAAATATTTGCCGGCGGGGGAACTCTCTTTGATAGCTCCCGCCGGCGAAATGTGATCGGTCGTGACCGTGTCGCCAAAAATGCCAAGCGTGCGAGCGCCCCGGATTTCCGCGATGTGGCCGGGCTCCATCGAAAAGTTTTCGAAGAATGGCGGATCATGAATGTAATCGCTTTTCTCGTCCCACTGGTAAATGTCGCCGGTGCTCGATTTAATTACGTTCCACTTCGGATTTTGCTCCGCGAAATCGCGATAGAATTTGTGGAACGTTTCAGGTGTGAGCGCTTTCTCCATCGTATGCTGGATCTCGCTAAGAGTCGGCCACAGATCCCGCAGGAAGATTTCTTTGCCGTCCTTGTCCTTGCCAAGTGGGTCGCTGGAGAGATCGATGTGAACTCGGCCCGCGAGGGCAAAGGCCACAACGAGCGGGGGCGACATCAGAAAATTCGCTTTGATGTGCTGATGCACGCGCGCTTCAAAATTCCGGTTTCCCGACAGAACCGAGGCTGCAACCAGATCGTATTTGTGGATTGCCTTCTCGATGTTTGGATGCAGCGGCCCGGAGTTGCCGATGCAAGTCGTGCAACCGTAGCCGACCAGATTGAATCCGAGCTGGTCGAGATATGTTTGGAGTCCGGTCTTTTCCAAGTAATCGGAAACAACACGCGACCCGGGTGCGAGCGACGTTTTCACGCCGGGATCGACACGCAGACCGCGCTCGACTGCTTTTTTCGCCAACAATCCAGCCGCAATCATCACGCTCGGGTTGCTCGTGTTTGTACAGCTCGTTATCGCGGCGATCAGGACGCTGCCGTGGCCAATATGAGTACGCCCACGTAGGAACACCTTGCTCGATTCGGCTTCGATCTCTTTGCCTGGATCGGGTGTGGGCCGGTTTGAAACCATCTCGAGCACGTTCATTGCTTCGCCAGGTCTGATTCCCTGATCCTCCTTTGTATCGGTCGAAAACATCGCGCCGTTGCGGGGCGCGCTACCGTTCAATTCGACGGCATGCTTTTCGCGAAGATCGACCTGTTTCTTTCCGTAGCCGCCGTCGTGCACGGGTTTTTCAAGGAGTTCGCGAAATTTTGTCCCGAGCTCTGGCAAATTAATCCGATCCTGAGGCCTTTTCGGTCCAGCGACGCTCGGCTGCACGACAGCCAGATCCAAATCGATATCAACGCTGTAATCAATTTCGCCTTTTCGCGGCATACCAAACATCTGCTGGGCGCGAAAATAATTTTCGAAAGCAAAGCATTGTTCCTCGCTGCGTCCCGTAGCCCGCAAATAATTCACCGACTCGTGGTCAACCGGGAAGAAACCCATCGTCGCGCCGTACTCGGGCGACATGTTGCCAATGGTTGCGCGGTCAGGCACCGGCAGTGATGCGGCGCCGTCACCGTAAAACTCAACAAATTTGCCGACCACTTTTTGCGCGCGCAGCAACTCCGTGATGTGCAAGACGAGATCGGTCGCGGTCACTCCATCGCGCAATTGTCCCGTCATGTGGACGCCCACCACTTCCGGCGTCAAAAAGTAAACCGGCTGCCCGAGCATCCCGGCTTCCGCCTCAATTCCGCCGACGCCCCAGCCGACGACCCCAAGTCCGTTGATCATGGTCGTGTGCGAATCTGTGCCGACCAAGGTATCGGGGAAGCAGATAGTCGATAGTTGATTGTTGATAGTTGATTGCGTCGAAAGGACGCCTTTCGCGAGATATTCTAGATTCACCTGGTGCACGATGCCGATTCCCGGCGGAATGAGCTGAAAAGTTTTAAACGCCTGCTGACCCCACTTAAGAAACTGGTAACGCTCGCGATTGCGCTTGAACTCCATGTCCAGATTGAGTTCCAACGCGCGCGGTGAACCGAAGAAATCGACCTGCACCGAGTGGTCGACAACCAGGTCGACCGGTACCAGCGGCTCGATGATCTTCGGGTCGCGTCCGAGCCGTTGCACAGCGCTGCGCATCGCCGCGAGATCGACAATCAGCGGAACTCCGGTGAAGTCCTGCAAAACAATGCGCGCGACTACGAACGGGATCTCCGCGTTCGCGGGTGATTTCGCGTTCCATTTCGCAAGCGCTTCAACATCTTTGCGCCGGACCTTTTTCTCGTCGCAATTGCGCAGGACCGATTCGAGGACAATCCGGATGCTCACCGGCAACCGCGAAATTTTCCCGATTCTTTGTTCTTCCAGGGCCGGCAACGAAAAAAAGAGTCCTTCGCGGCCGTTACCAACGTCGAATGTTTTTAGCGTTCTAAATTCGTCAGTCATTCGGTTGTTGTCATGTCGAGCGAAGTCGAGACATCTCTGACTGTACGCTTCAAAAGATATCCAGAGATTCCTCGACTCCGCTCGGAATGACAGAGGTTCATTTCAGCTCTTCCAGCTTAGCTTTGATCTTTTCGAAATTTGGCAACTGCCGCGCGTCATCATTGCTCTCCGCGTACTGAATCACGCCATTTCTATCAATGATGAATGCAGAGCGCTTGGGCACGCCGCCCATTCCGAGATTCATTTGCGGCAGGAACGAGTCGTACATCACGCCATACTGCTTCGCGACGGCGTGGTCGTAGTCGCTTAGTAGCGGAACCGTGATCTTCTCCTTCTGTGCCCATGCTTCCTGGGCAAATGGGTTATCGCCGCTAATTCCATACACAGCCGCGTTCAAATTCGTATAACCGTTCAGGCCCGCACTTACTTCACACATTTCCGTGGTGCACGTGCCCGTGAACGCCATCGGAAAGAAAAGCAGCACTGTGTTCCCTTTGCCGAAATTCTCGCTAAGGCTGATTTGTTTCGGCCCCTCAGCGGTTTTTGTCGATAAGGTGAAGTCTGGCGCTTTGGTTCCAACTGCAAGTGGCATAAACAATCCTCCGGTTTGAATTTAAGCGGGGGAAACTCAGTATAAGATCGACTACTGCAGGGATCAAAGGAAGATCGAGAATCGTTAAGCGTGAATTGACACATCGTTAAACGACCTGCTCGACGATTCTCGATTCTCGAATCACGATTTACGGTGCATGGAACTGTTCTGGTGGTTTTTGACGATTGTGCTTTTCGCTGTCGGGTTGATTGGCACGGTCGCGCCGGTTCTCCCAGGCACGACTATTATTCTCGCCGCTGCGATCATTCATCGAATAATGCTCGGCTCGGACAAGAGCGTTGGCTGGTACACGATCATTGTGCTGGTTCTGCTGACGCTCGCGACGTACGGGCTCGACGTTCTCGCCGGCTATTTCGGCGCAAAATACTTCGGCGCGACGAAATGGGGAACGTTCGGCGCGATTCTGGGAGCACTAGTCGGTTTGTTCTTCGGCCTGATCGGCCTGTTTGTTGGTCCGGTGATTGGCGCGATCGTCGGTGAAGTCATCGCGGGGAAGCGAATGATTGATGCTGGTCGCGCGGGATGGGGAAGTTTGCTTGGGAACACTGGCGCCATGCTCGCCAAACTGATCATCGGACTGGCAATGATCTCAATTTTTCTGATGAATGTGCACTCGCCGTTCTGATTTCCGTCATGTGGAGGCGGAGTCAGATTTCTCACCACGAATGGACACGAAACAAACACGAATTCCTCTCTCCTCATTGGTGTCCATAGTGTTTATTCGTGGTTCTCTTCTCTTCAGAAGCAATTGTGTTAAACTATGCGCCGATGGCAGATGATCGCTGGTGACCCGCTTTTGGGTTACTGGAGGAAAGTCCGAACACCATACGGCAGCATGCCGCGTAAAATACGCGGGCAACCCCGACCAAAGTTGGGATTGACGGAGAGTGTCACAGAAAAGACACCGCCGGTTCTTTGAGAAAAGCGCAGGCAAGGGTGAAAAGGCGAGGTAAGAGCTCACCGCTCGCGAAGTAATTCGCGAGGCACGAAAAACCCCATGCGGTGCAAGACAAAACAGAGGAAGGGCAGCCGGCCCCCGCCCCGAAAACTTTCGGGGTTAATCCTCGGGTATCGTCGCACCACGGTCCCGCAAATGCGGGATCGGGCATTCGTCCCGCGTGCGGGACGGATGAGATGAATGATCATCAGCCCAGCACCTTGCTAGCAAAGTGCTGGGCCGACAGAATTCGGCTTATCGCCATCGAAACCATGAAGGGCGCTTTCGGAAACGAAGGCGCCCTTCGCTTTTGTCACGCTACGGAGGGCGTGAGCTTGGATTTCTTGCGAAGGAGCGGAAGGACTTTTTCCACAAGTGCGTCGGCTGTGATGCCGTGCTTCTTCCGCAGGATTGGGACGGCACCGTGTTCGATGAATTGATCGGGCCAGCCGATCCGCACCACGGGTGTATTGATCAACTGCGAGTGCAGATGTTCCATCACCGCGCAGCCGAAACCGTTGTGCAAAACGTGATCTTCGATCGTGCAGACCACGTCCACGCTTCGGGCGAAAAATTCGAGCGTGCCGGTGTCCATGGGTTTGATCCAGCGCGGATTAATGAGCGCAACGGAAATTCCTTTTTCTTCGAGCTTCCGTGCGGCTTCTTCGGCAATCTCGAACATTGCCCCGAGGCCGAAGATCGCCACGTCGCGACCATGTTGAACGACCTCCGCCTTGCCAATTTCCAGGAGCCGCGGTTCCGGTTTGACTTTCGCTCCCGTCCCCGAGCCGCGCGGATAACGAATCGCGATCGGGCCGGAATTGTAGTGCAACATTGTCCAGAGCATGTCCACGAATTCGTCCTCGTCCTTCGGCTGCATGTGCACCCAGTTCGGCACGTGTCGCAGGTAACCGATGTCGAACAGACCATGATGCGTCGGACCGTCGTCACCGCTTAATCCAGCACGGTCCATGCATAACTTCACGTTCAGGTTTTGAATGGCGATATCGTGGATCGCCATGTCGTACGCGCGCTGGAAAAACGTGGAGTAAATCGCCAGGAACGGCTGCAAACCCTGTGTTGCCAGGCCGCAGGCAAAGAGCGTGGCGTGTTCTTCTGCGATACCTACGTCGTAATAACGGCCAGGATGCGCCTTGGCAAAATGCGATAGCCCGGTGCCGCTCGGCATCGCCGCGGTAATCGCAACGAGCTTCTGATTCGTCTCCGCGAATTTCGCGAGCGTCTTCCCGAAGATTTCCGAATACGTTGGCGTTGGCGTCGGCGCGGTCTCGCCACTTTCGATCTTGTATTTGCCGAGACCGTGAAATTTGTCCGGCTGCTTGAGCGCCGGAGCGTAGCCCTTTCCCTTTTGCGTCAGGATGTGTAAGAGGACCGGCTCATCTTGTGTTTTCAAAAATTCAAATGTCCGGATGAGCAAGGGAATGTCGTGTCCATCGATCGGTCCGTAGTAACGCAAACCGAGTTCCTCGAAGATTACACTCGGCACAAGCAAGCCTTTGACGCTCTCCTCGACTTTGTGCGCGAACTCCGCAACGGATTTTCCCGCAACGGACTCAACGAAATGCCGGGCTTTGTCGTGAAGATGAGCGAAGGTGGGACTGGTGACGATGGTGTTCAGGTAATTTGCAATCGCGCCGACATTTTTGGCGATCGACCACTCGTTGTCATTTAGGACGACGATGAAGCGCTTCGTGTGCGCTTTGACGTTATTAAGCGCTTCGTAACTGATTCCGCACGTAAACGCAGCGTCGCCTGCGACGACCACGATATTCTCGTCGCCGCCACGCAAGTCGCGTCCGACGGCCATGCCGAGAGCTGCGGACAAGGCGGTTCCTGCGTGACCCGCGCCGTAGCAATCGTGCTCGCTTTCGGTGCGCAACAGAAAGCCATTAAGCCCGCCGAATTGACGCATGGTGCCAAATCGGTCGAGCCGGCCGGTAAACATTTTGTGCACATAGCCCTGGTGACTGACGTCCATCACAAAGCGGTCCTTGGGCGTTTCGAAAACACGATGTAACGCGATCGTCAGCTCCACGACGCCGAGGTTGGGTCCGAGATGGCCGCCGGTTTGCGAAAGGACTTTGATCAGCTCATCGCGCACTTCCTGTGCGAGCTGCGGCAGATCCTGTTCACGCAGCGCTTTGATGTCTGCCGGCGAACGGATCCCATCGAGAAAACGCTTCGGCGCGTCGGTGTTTTCGGCAGTTTGCGGATTTTCAGAAGAGGTTGATTTCGTCATCAGTGCTTTGGGTCGCTGCTTTCTCGGGAGGACCCGCTTCTGGCGCAGGCTCGAATTCTTTAACTACGGCTTTCCCGGCGCTGTTGCGAGTAATGATTTCGATCTTTTGCTCGGCGTTGGCGAGACGCTCCTGGCAGGTCTTTACCAGTTTCATACCTTCTTCGTAGCGGACGATCAGATCTTCGAGTGGCAATTTGCCCGATTCCATCTGCTCGACAATTTTTTCGAGCCGATCCATCGCGCCCTCAAAGTTCAGGTCCGCCTCGCGTGACTTCGGTTTACTACTCATGGGGAAAAAGGAGGAATTAAGCACACCTTCGCGAGGAGAAAAGAGCGATTCGGGTAGGGACGCCGCGCTGCGGCGTCCGATCGGCGCAGCGCGCCGACGCTACCAGCACTCGAAATAAACATTCGCTTCGGGTAGCAGGTCATCGAATCTTCTATCGCCTAGATTGGTTCAAATGCGCGTATTCCAATTCCCGCAGCGGCGTCACGCAAAGCAAACGGCTCAGACGTCGCCATCTCCATCCTTTTACTCGATGTGGGACGCAGTTGCGCGTTTCGCGAAGGAAATTCGCGCCAGTGAATTCATGTCGGATATGATTAGCCGTCGAGATGCCTACGGCAGTGAAGGCGTAATGGGAGCACTCGATTGCGCAACGCTCTACGGATTGACCCGCTGGTTGCGCCCTGTGGTACTCGTCGAGTCAGGTGGGTTTATTGGTATGTCCTCGGCGTTCATTTTGAAAGCGCTTGGGGACGAAAAGCTCGCCACCTCGAAGCTCTACAGCATCGAGTTGAGCCAAGATTTCGAGCAAGGCGCCTTGATTCCCGAGGAACTGCGATCTTCGGGTGGATTCGTGCCGATGCGCGGTCGAATCGAAGATCTCCTCAAAAGCGACCAATTACCCACCTCCATCGACATGTTCCTGCACGACAGCTCGCATAGCTATCAGCACATGCTCTGGGAATTTCGCCAGTTCTGGCCGCGCCTGCGCGACGGTGGCTTGCTGGTATCACACGATGTCCAGATGAACGCTGCGTTTCCTGAGTTCGTCACAAATACATACGCGCACGAAAAAAAGACTGGTCGCCGCGATGTGCAGCGCACTTCGCATCACGAGTGGGGCCGCTGGGGCTACATCGGCTTCGCGATTAAGAAAGACTGAACAGGCGGATCGCTGTTACAGCAGACGTTTTCCTTTCGCAGATTCGCTGATTAATTTTGCCAGGCGAGCCATTCGCGTTTCTTCTTTCTTCGCGCTGACAATCCACCAGCCGATCATTTTTCGATACGAGGGCGGCTGTTTTTTGAAAAAGCTCGCAGCTGCTTTGTTCATCTTCAGCAATCTCGCGTACGGCTCGACCAATTCAGTACTTCGTCGTTCGTACGAATAGATGCCTGACTTATTCTCGATCCGACCCGCGAACGCTTCTAACCCGGCCGGTCGCATTTGTTTCTGTCTGGCGAGCTCCCTGGCCCGTTTGATATTGATCGCGCTCCAAACGCTGCCACGTCGCCGCGGCGTGAACCGAATTTGATAACTGATTTCGTCAACGCGCTTCCGAATTCCGTCGATCCAGCCGAAGCAGAGCGCTTGGTCCACCGACTCGGGCCATGTGATGCTCGGCTTTCTCGACTCCTTTTTGTAAAACCCAACCCAAAGCTCGGTTGCTGTCGCGTGATTCTTCTCCAGCCAGGTCTCGAAATCCGTCGGCGTTCGAAAGAATTTCGGTTTCAACCGATATGCTTTTTATACGCGGCGGCGTCTTTCAGATTCTTAAGCTCGTCCGGGTTCTCGATCTTAAGAACGAAGATCCACCCTTGCCCGTACGGTTCGCGGTTGATCAGGCCCGGGTCGGCTTCGAGCGCCTTGTTTGCTTCGACAACCGTGCCTTTCACCGGCGCATAGATGTCGCCCGCCGCTTTCACTGATTCGACAACTGCGATCGGTTCTTTGGCGTTCACGTGCCGCTCGAGTTTCGGCAGCTCGACATAAACCACGTCGGTCAATTCAGATTGTGCGTGATCCGTGATGCCGACGCGTATTTTCTCGCCCTCGCGCTTAATCCATTCGTGGCTTTCGGTGTAAAGCAAATCGTCTGGGATCATCATAATGCTGGTTTTCTGTAGAGCGGTTTCTTTTCAACGGTGGCTGGGAATTTTTGCGCGCGAATCTCGATGTCAATCTCAGTGCCGATCTTTGCGTGCGCCGACGACACATACGCCATGCCGATGCCCCAGTTCAAGCTTGGAGAAAGGGTGCCGCTCGTCACTTCCCCGATCCGCCCGCCAGTGCGAAACACGGCGTAATGCGGACGCGGCGGTGGACCTTTCTCCTTCATCCGGAACGGCACCAGCTTTTCACGAGGCCCTGATTCTTTTGTCTTTAACAAGGCATCGCGACCGACGAAGTCTGGCTTGGCCAGGTCGACGAAGAATCCAAGTCCCGCCTCGATCGGATTCCGTTCCGGCGAGAGATCGGAACCGTTGAGCGGGTAGCACATCTCCAGCCTCAGTGTATCCCGCGCTCCCAAGCCACACGGCTTGATTCCGAGCGGTTTACCTCGTTCGAGCACGGCGGTTAAAAACTTCACCGCGTCCTTTGCGAAAAAGAAAACCTCAATGCCATCCTCGCCGGTATAGCCGGTGCGAGCGACCGAAACAGTCGTTGCGTTAAACGAAACATCGACAATATGGTTTCGCGCCGGTAGCTCGACGTCTTTCCCGAAGAGCGTATGAAATAATTCATTGGTTTTCGGGCCTTGAATCGCTACTGCGCCAAAATCCGCGCTGCGACTTGTTATTATGGTAGCGCATGCGTCTCGCTTGCGATCTCTGTTACCAGGCAAGCCGGAGGCATGCCCTAATTCAAGATGATTTTGCAGCCACGCAAAATCTTCGTCCGCGCAAGCGGCGTTTACGACAAGCAGGTACTTCTGCTCGTCGACGCGATACACGATCAGGTCGTCAATGATGCCACCGCGGTCGTTGAGCAAAAACGTGTATTGACCCATGCCAACGTCGAGCTTGTCGACGTTGTTAGTCAGCATGCTATTGAGCCAATCCCGCGCACCCGCGCCTTCGACGATGAGCTGTCCCATGTGCGAAATGTCGAAGATGCCGACATTGTTCCGCACTGCCTGATGTTCCTCGACGATGCTGGTGTATTGCACCGGCATTAGCCAGCCGGCGAATGGAACCATCTTCGCGCCATGCCGCAAATGCTCATCGTAAAGCGGTGTTTTCTTTTGTGCGGCCTCGCTCACGGGCCAAACTACGCGGCGCTGCGATCACGCGCAAAGGTGGATCGGCTTCTCCGAAGCCGACGAAGTCATCGCGTCGAGGACAACGCGATCCACCTTGCACGCGAACTGCACGACATTACCGTGCGCCAGCAATGACCTTGCTGGACAAACTCGAACGGCGTTTTGGTTTCCTGGCCATTCCAGGGCTGATCCGGATCGTGATTGGCTTCACCGCGCTGGTTTATGTGCTGGTTTATCTCAACCGCGGTTTCGAACTGTTTCTAACGCTCGATCCGGCTTTGATCCTTCGGGGCCAGGTTTGGCGTCTCGTCACTTACATCTTTATTCCGCAGACGTTCAGTCCGCTGTGGCTGCTTCTCGCACTCTGGTTTCTCTGGTTCATCGGCGAAGGTCTCGAACGCGCGTGGGGATCGTTCCGACTGACGCTCTATTTCTTCGTAGGAATGATTGGCACCACCATCGCTGCATTCTTTTTCGGCAGCAATTTCTCCAATGGCATGCTCATCACGTCATTATTCTTCGCATTCGCGCGGTTTTATCCGGATGAAGTCATTTACATCCTTTTTATTTTGCCCGTAAAGATCAAATGGCTGGCGTGGATTTACGCCGCGTTCTTAATGCTCGGATTTTTTCTGGGACCCAACTCGTATCGCGCAGCGCTCATTGCCGCATTCGTCAACTATTTCATTTTCTTCGGACCGGAGATTATTCATCAAGCGCGGCACCGGCGCGACGTCTCGACGCGGCGCAAACGTTTTGAAGCGCAATCGCGCAGCGCAACCGAAACCCTCCATCGTTGCGCAGTCTGCGGTGCCACCGAGCTAAGCGATCCGAATCTCGATTTCCGCGTCGCGCGCGATGGGGAAGAATATTGCATGGCGCATCTGCCGAAAACACAAACGGCCACGCAGTGAACGTCATTCCGAGCGCAGTCGAGGAATCTCGTTGCGTTACTAAAAGTGGCATCGCGGGATCCTTCGACTTCGCTCAGGATGACGTGGTCAGTTGCTTGACCACTGGGCTGCCCGTCCGAGACTACCGCGATGACCGATAAAAATACTGCGCTTGTTCCAGAGGAAGGCTGGCATTGCCTGCATTTGTATTACCGGATCGAGTACGGCCAATGGCAGTTACTCAACCGCGAAGAACAAAATGCTGCGAAAACAAATCTGGCGTCACTGGTGCAGGAGGTGCGCGCGGCGGAAACTACTCAATTGCTCACACTGGGGATGGTGACGCCGAAGGCCGATATCGGTTTCATGCTGATCACGCCCGATCTCCACAACGCCAATAGAATTGAGAAACGATTATCACTTTCGTTAGGCGCAGACGTGCTCACGCCAGTCTACAGTTATTTGTCGCTGACCGAGGAGAGCGAATACATCACGACCGAGGAAGAATACATAGAGACTCTCGAATCGAGTATCCGAAAGGATCCCGCAAAGCTCGAAGAGGCGTTGACGTCATTTCGCGACCGAATCAAGCATTACCGACAGGAACGCGTGTATCCTACATTGCCCGATTGGCCGGTGGTTTGTTTTTATAACATGAGCAAGCGCCGCGGCGAACAGCGCAACTGGTACGCGCTGCCTTACGACGAACGGCGCAAACTGATGAAGGGACACGCCAGTGTCGGGCGCGAGTTCGCCGGCAAAGTAAAACAGCTGATCACCGGCTCGACAGGCCTCGACGACGCCGAATGGGGCGTGACCCTCTTCGCGCGCGACACGTTTCAAATCAAAGCCATCGTTTACAAAATGCGCTTCGACCCGGTCAGCGCCGAGTACGCCGATTTTGGCGAATTTTACATTGGCATCCAGTTGCCGCTCGACGAATTGTTCCGTCGCTTACAGCTGTGATGCTCTTCCTCTCCGTTTCCTCTTATCCTGTTCCGATCGTCGCTCGACCCACGGAGATCAAGAATCAGAGGAAGAGGAAGATTATTCTGGATGGGTGACAGAGTGGTTGATTGTGCACGCCTGGAAAGCGTGTGTGCCCGAAAGGCACCGGGGGTTCGAATCCCCCCCCATCCGTTACCTCATGGCGTCGTGCGAACAAGCACCGAATTAAAGCAAAACTTACGCAGGCTGTTCAAAATCGAAAATTGGCAGCAAGAATTCATGCAATAGGAATTGCCGAGAAAGTATCTCACGGCCCTCTACCAAAGTAACTCGACCCACGAAGACCCATCCGGTCTCGCTGGAAAGGGTCAAAGGCACCGACCTCGTACCGGGACGGCGTGGTTGGCTGCGCAGCTACGGAGCCGGGCTTGTCAGGCTGGATTCCCTGATTTACCGATGGCGACTGGCACGCAGCTAAAAAAGCAACTGCCGCACAAAATAAATGGCTTCGGAGACCACTTCGCATCGGCGAAACTAAACCCTCAGCCACGGTTCCGACAGGCGCAACTGCCGTGGTTTAACTTGGTAGCCTCTAAACAGGCCCCCGCAAAGTTTTGGCAACTTTTGTGGCGTGATTGAACTGCATCGAGCATCACTGTCCCCCGGTGGGTTGAATCCCCGCTCAGCAGCAAAAACCAGCGTTGAACAGATGAATGGCAGGCCTTTAGTAAACGGATGGTTATCGATTGCCATACGTACCTCGACGATGGGCGGCGCAGACGAATTGCTTCGATCGATGGACGAAGCCGGGGCTTGTCGTCGGTTCCCGGTCAATTCCGAAACCGGCACAATCTTACGTGCGCGAACGTCGAAACGCTTAAGACAAACCCGATTGGGAGGATTCTTCCAATCGCTGTTTTGTCCGACTATCTGCTTCGACTGGCTCTTGAATAAAGGTTTCTATGATCTTTAGCAGTTCTTGGATGGCACGTACTTCTTCTTTGATACTGCGCTGGAGCATTCGAATAAGAGCAACACCTTGCGGGGAAAGTGTTTCTTCACGCAGCAGGAGCTGCAGCACTAACAACGTCGGACCAAGGGGCTCGTGCAGTCGGTGCCTGATGAGCTTGATCAGCTCCGATCTCGCAGGCCCTCCCGTTGGTTCAGCACGCAACGGCGCAGAGCTTTTTTGAACACGGCGCGCCATCGATTCTTCTCTCCAAACACTTAGTTCGCACGCAAGCCATCATCGAGACGCTTCTTTGGATCGGAAAATATCCTGCGGTCGTCAGAAATTCTTGCACTTTTCTCCTTACATTGCGTTTCCGAATCCGAACTACGCGACGTGCCGACTCGCTCGCCCCGTCAGCGTTTCCCGATCACCTGCAAATCCTGCCGCAGTTTGACCCTGCTGCCGTGTGGGAGGAAGCCGCGGAAATTTACGCTGGGATAAATCAAGCAATCGCGGCCGATGACCGAGCCGGGATTGATGACTGAATTACAGCCAATTTCGGTTCTGTCGCCCACGATCGCGCCGAATTTTCTTAAGCCGGTTGGAATGTTGCCATCCGGCGTGCTTACAGCGATTTCGGCGTGATTGAGTTTGACGTTGGAGAGAATCACGCCCGCGCCAAGGTGCGCTTGATGGCCCAGGATGGAGTCGCCGACGTAATTGAAATGCGGCACCTGTGCTTCGTCGAATAGAATGCAATTCTTGAACTCGCACGAGTTGCCCATCACGACGCCATTGCCAGCGATGACATTCTCGCGCACGTAGCAACCGCTGCGAATTTGGCAGTTTTCGCCAATCCACGCCGGGCCCTTCAACACCGCGCCTTGCTCAACGACCGTTCCTCTGCCGACGAACACGCGATTGCTGATGAACGGCTTGCCGATTAACTCGCCGAAGACCGCTGGTTTTAGTCGAAATTGCAAGTAACTCGCAATCTGTTTGAGCGCGTCCCAAACGTAATTCTGGTTCTCAAACAGCTTCGGATGAGCCGTGTGTTCGAGATCCAGAAAATCGCCAGGTGCAAACATTTTTAGCATACGGCACGCCAGTCGTTCACAATTTTCCAAGCGTCACGTATTCGCCGGTCGGCTGTTGAAACCACTCCGGCAGCTCAATTCCCGAGTCCACGATACTTTCGTAGCAGTTTTGCGTGATCATGCCGCGCCGGGTGCTTTCACCAAACACTGCGTAATTTTTTTCCGTTACGAATAACCTGTGCTCAGGAAGCTTGGGCACCTGATCCTTGAGATCATCCATTGCCTTGGCGCTGGGAATGTGATCGGGCAGGTTCGTAAAGAGATATCGAAGCACTTTGGCGCGCATGATTTGATGAATCCATATCTGCCACCAACCTTTTCGTTCCAG
>Ga0310810_10005569_pt1 | contig 14106 bp, 17 predicted proteins | sample NCmetagenome_FD_207641 | JGI IMG/M metagenome (GOLD analysis project Ga0310810, IMG submission 207641) | Soil microbial communities from experimental microcosm in Duke University, North Carolina, United States - NC | ecosystem: Engineered > Artificial ecosystem > Soil microcosm > Unclassified ... | reverse complement strand
GATACCGGTAGATGTGATCGCTCGTTGTCAGTTCGAGCGGATCGCCTGCGTGGAGATTGCGGACCGCCCTGAAAGTCGTATCGCGGTGCCCGGCGATACCGATGTTGCCGGGCTGCCCGGGAAACGCGGTGTCTTCAATATGTCCCGCGCCCCGCGCCAGAGTCGCATCGTCGCTTCCTTCGAGCACGGTGGCTGACAATCGCACCGACGGCGCATCCAGCTTCGCGATCCACGAGCCGTTGCCGGGCGGGGTAAACACCACCCCCGGTGCCGGAATCGAAGCGCCGGCGACCTTCGGCGGGTCAGGGATCGGCATCCTCGCCACAAAATGCGCGTCGAGCAGCACGGCGCCGCTCCAGATCCCCAGCCCAAGGCCGATGGCCAGCAACATGCGCTCGAGCCATCCGAGCAAACGTGCGGTTGTCATGGTTTCTGGCCTGAGGTCGGCGCGATGTATCCCGGTCGCGCGCGCACGGCGAGGCGCCGGCCGTCTGATCGATCGATGTCGACTTGAACGTGATGGTACTTCCCATCGCGCTTCGAGGGCTCAAACGCGATCGTGTAGCCGCTGCGAATATCGCGAGCGATGCGTCGGCAGGCGTTGAGCAGCGGGCCGGGCGAGCTCGGCAGAAACCGTTCGCCGCCGGTCATCTGAGCAAGTGATTTCAAGACGCCGGGGTTCGCGTCCCTGTCGTCGGGCTCGAACAGGCCAATCGTATAGATCGTCGCGTCGGTGTGGCGCGCACGATCCACTACCTGGTCGAGTGTGGCGCGGCTCGCGTTGTCGCCGCCGTCGCTTATGACAATCAACACCTTCCGCGCGTGCGACCCTTCGTCGAGATGTTCAAGCCCTGCGATCACCGCATCGTACAGCGACGTGCGCCCGTCAGGGTTGAGCGACGACACCGATTGCTCGAGCGCACCGATATCGCTCGCGAGCAGGAAGGGACGGTCCTTCAGCGCCATCTCAACGCGATCGTTGAAGGCGAGCGCAAACAATTCATCCTCAGGGTGGCTGAGTTTCGCAAAGGCGAGCGTAGCCGCTACCACCTCACCCACCTTGGGGCGCATGCTGCCGCTGTTGTCGATGATCAGACCGACTGAAACCGGTGTGTCTTCATTGCTGAACAGTGCGATCGATTGCCGCTTCCCTTCGTCGTAGATAGTGAAGCGCTCGCGGCGGACACCCTCGACAAAGCCGCCGTCCTTGTCGGTGACGCTGGCCGCCAGAACGACCAGGTCGCTCGACGAGCTTCGGAAGTGCAGGCTTTCCTGACCGCCCAGCGCGGAGCCCGATACGACCACGGCAATAAGAGGAACAAAAAAGCGCATGGCCCGAACAGCGTGCCGGGAGTCTTTCCCCCGGCACGCTCGCTTGGTAACAGTTTACCCGCGCGCGGCCCGGACGCGAAGCCGACGCACGCCGAGTGCTGCGACGATCGAAAACACGCTGAGCAATCCGAAGAGGCTCAGGTCGCTGGCCGTTCGCGGCAGTCTCCGTGCCGGCGCCGCTGGAGCCGGAGCAGGCGCAGGCGCCGGTGCGGGCGTCGCCGCCGGGGCCTGACCCGAGGTGCCGACCGGGGCCGGCACGGCCGCCGGAGCCGGAGCAGGTGCGCGGTTTTCCGCTACCTGCGTCTGGGGCTTCGCCTCGCTGACCGGTGCCGTTGCGGACGCGGGTGCGCCTTCGGGCTCGACGCGGACGACTTTGTCGTTGTCGCTGGAAGCGACGCTCTCGTGATTGGCGGCGGCCAGCGCGACGGCCTGCGCCCTCGGATAAATGAATTCTTCGCCGATGCTGCGTTGCGGGTAATACCACGCCCTGGCCGCCTGCGGCTGACCGGCCGGCCGTTCAGCCCACATCACCAGGGTATCGGTGTCGCGAAGATCGCGCGTCGGAATGGTGGTCGCCACGGTGGGGAACGTACCGATCACTTTGGTGCCGTCTTCGTTCAGCACGCGCACGGTATGCGCGGCATTGTTCACGTCCGCCATTTCGAAGCGGTACTTTCCGGCCGGCAGCGTCACTCCTGGCAACTGCACAGGTGCGCTGAACGTCATGATCGTCAACCTCTTCACGTCTGCCACGTCCTGGGCGTGAACCGCTGGCGCCAGGAGGGCGCCGAAGACGACCGCGCCTCCGAGCGTTTTTAATGCACGCATGAGCTTCTCCTTTTGATTGAGTTCGGATGCCATATAACGTCGTGATTTCAGATTGCACGTTGTGTACCCGAGCGAGCGCAGCAATAAATCGTGTCATCCTGCACGACACAGCTCGTCGATTCCGTGATGGCACTTCGAGTGGCCGCCCGAAAAATGTTCGAAAACCCGGTGGCCTGTCGCGCGCATCGCGTGCACAAGTCTTGCTTGCGCACACCGCCGTTTGCGATCACGCACCGTGACTACACAAAGGAGCTCCATACCATGCCCAACCTGGATTCACTCGAGGAACTACTGCAGGACGAGCTGAAAGACATTTACGACGCGGAAAAACAGTTGACCAAGGCGCTGCCGAAGCTGGCAAAGAAAGCTGGCGCGATCGAGCTGAAGAATGCGATCGAAGAACATCTGCGACAAACCGAGCGGCATGTCGAGCGTCTGGAGGAGGCATTCGAGCATCTCGGGATGCCGGCTCGCGGCAAGAAATGCGAGGGCATGAAGCACCTGATCGCCGAAGGCGATGAGATGATCGGGGAGGCCGACGAGGGCGCGGCGCGCGATGCCATCATGATTGCGTCCGCGCAAAAGGTCGAGCACTACGAGATCGCCAGCTACGGCACGCTGCGCACCTGGGCGAACCTCCTTGGGAAGCCCGAGGTCGCGGCGCTCATGGAAGAGACGCTCGAGGAAGAAAAGGAAACCGATCAGACCCTGACGAGCATTGCTGAGAGCTTCATCAACCAAAGCGCTGCCGACGAAGACGAAGACGAAGAAGAACGAAGGGGGCCACGCGGCCGCGCTGTGTCGGTCCGTCAGGGGCGATCGACAGCCGCGGAGCAGACGGCGACCTCCACGCGATCGCGTCGTCCGCGTTAGTTGCTTCAATCAATCGTTGGTCGTTGGTCTGAGGACCAACGACCAACGACATCCGGACTACTGCCGGCGCAGTGCCTGCATGAAGGCTTGCGTCGCGGCAGGCGCCTTGGTCTTGCCGCCCAGGACGACCTCTTCGGCCGACACGTTCTTCCCGTACAACGCCGCGTTGTCGTCGGCGTCCGGCTTCAAGACTCCGCCGGAGATGTCGATCCCCGCGAAAAGACCCTGCGCGCGTGACCAAGAGAGAATCTCGGCTTTGAGCTGCGCATCCGTGGCGGCATGCGCGCTGCGACCGACGGGACCGCCGGCGACAGACGCGTCGGCGCCGAGCGAGACCTTGTTGCCCAAGAGCTTCCTCACGCCGCCGGGATTCATCGCCAGCAGCACGAGATCGACCGATTCCGCGCCGATCTGAAGGCCCCAGCTTCCTTTTTCCATCTCCATGAAGATGGGCGCGCTCCACCCGCCGTTTTGACGGCAGCTCATCAATCCTTTGCCGAACTCGCCGCCGACGATGAATGCGGCCTTCTTGAGATTCGGAACGACGATGACACACGCCGCCTTGTCCCATAGTTCCTGCGGGATGTCCTTGTCGGGTCCGCGGTTGACGCCGTGGTAGCCGCCATGACAATCGTCATCGTCATGGCACCGATAACTGTTCGCATGGGTGTTGCCTCCTTCGTGTTGCTCGACGAGCGAGCAAGAATCTGACCATCTCCAATTCCCGGGCCTTTTTTTTGCAGGGTTTCCCGCGAAGCGCCGTGCATCAGGCTGAGCTGCGGGGCGCGCCCGTTCTTGCTGCCTCAAGCGCTCCACCGCCGAGCTCGAATTGCACGGACCGTCGCGATGAACGGAAAGCAGTGACACCGATATTGGAGGACTCCACATGGCAAAGTACGGAAAGAAAGCGAGCCAGAAGGTCGAGAAAGCGATGCACGAGCGCAAGCGGGGCACGTTGAAGTCGGGCAGGTCGGGCAAGAAGGTCACGAGCCGCAAGCAGGCCATCGCGATCGGCCTGAGCGAAGCCCGGCGCGCGGGAGGGAAAGTGCCTGGCAAGCGCAAGGGAGGCGGGCGTAAGCGCAAGGGAGGCGGACGCAAGCGCAAGGGAGGCGGACGCAAGAAGTAAAACCTGAGGGTCTGTGACTAGAATAGTCACGATGACAGGGACCCTGACTCCATCGCGGCTGTGGAAGCAGATGAACAGCGCGCAACGGCTCGCCTCGGCGCGCGCCTTCTGGTCCGACAACGAAGCAGTCGACGATCAGGTTCAAGCGGCGCTGCTCATCGCGCAGCAGAAAAAGTTCCGCCCGAAGACCGTCATCGGGCTCGATCTGGATCGCAAGGCGAAGCATTTGGCGAGTCTTGCTTCGCTCCCCGATGCGATCGCCGGGCGAGTGCTGATCCTGTACCACCTGACCGATCAGCGGCCGCTGATGGGGCGCTTCCTCGACGCGCTCGGCATCGAGCACGAGAGCGGTCTTATCAAGGAAGACGACGTGAAGCCGGATGCGGCGAAGCTCGCGCCGGCGGCAGCGGCGCTGGCCGGAGAGTTTCCGCGCGACGACGTGCGCCTGTATCTGACGACCTTGCTCTGCCAGGATCCGGAAACGTGGGGCGGCCTCGACGAGATCGTGAAGGGGTTAGAGACACCTTCAGCCTCGACATGATCTGTGCGAAGGCCCGTTATTCTCATCACCGGTGCCGGCGGCGAGATCGGCCATGGACTCGTGACGCGACTGGCGGCGTCGGGTGCCGTCATCGTCACGCTGGACGTGACACCCCTCGATGCGGCGCTGGCGCCGCTCGTCTCCCGCGAGTTCGTCGGATCGATTACGGATACGAGCCTGCTCGATCGGATGCTCGCCGAGTTCGAAGTGGAGCACGTCTACCATCTTGCGGCGCTGCTGTCCACGCGCGCGGAGTTCACGCCGGTCACCGCGCACATCGTCAACGTCGAAGGCACGCTGAACCTGCTCGAGTTCGCGCAGCGCCAGGGCGAGTCGCACGGCCGCCGGGTCGTGTTCGTGTACCCGTCATCGATTGCCGCGTACGGGCTGCCTGACGCGGCCGTCAAGACGCGCGTCGGGCGCGTGCGCGAGGACGAGTACACGCACCCGACCACGATGTACGGGTGCAACAAGCTGTACTGCGAGCAGCTGGGCCGCTATTACGCGTGTCATTACAAGCAACTGTCGGCGGACGTGGCGCGCCGCGTCGACTTTCGGGCGGTCAGGTTTCCGGGCCTGATCTCCGCGATGACGGTGCCGTCCGGCGGGACGTCGGACTACGCGCCCGAGATGATCCACGCGGCCGTCCGCGGCGAACGGTACGAATGCTTCGTTCGACCGGACACGACGATCCCGTTCATGGTGATGCCCGACGGCGTCGATGCGTTGCTGACGCTGGCATCCGCGCCGCGCGAGGCGCTGACGCGGACCGAATACAATCTCCGCGCGTTCAATCCGTCGGCGGCGGAAATCCGGGACGTCGTGGTGCGCGCGTGTCCCAGCGCGGTGATTACCTTCCGGGTCGACGACAAGCGTCAGGCGATCATCGACACCTGGCCGGCCGACGTCGACGATTCGGCCGCGCGCGCGGACTGGGGTTTCAATCCGATGTACGATTTCGAACGCGCCTTTCACGAGTACTTGATGCCGACCATCAGCCGCCGGTACGGCGGATCAGCGCCGCGACAGCCATGACCGATCGCATCGTGACCGCCTTCGCTCCGGCGACCGTGTCCAACGTCGCCTGCGGTTTCGACGTGCTGGGGTTCGCCCTGGAAGCGCCGGGGGACGAAGTGACCGCGTGTTTCGCGTCGCCGGTGATGAGCGACGCGAACCCGGCCAGCCTCATCACCATCGAGGCGATCACAGGACCGGGCGGCGAGGACGGACGGCTGCCGCGGGAAGCGCGACGGAACACCGCCGGTGTCGCGGCGCAAGCGCTCCTGACCGTGCTCGGCGAGCGCCGGGGAATCGCGCTCCGCATCGCCAAGGGTCTGCCGCTTGCCAGCGGCCTGGGCGGAAGCGCGGCGAGCGCCGCGGCTGCCGTGGTCGCCGTCGACGCGCTGCTCGAGGCCCACGCGCCGCTCGAGATGCTGATCGCCTGCGCGATCGAGGGAGAAGGGCTCGGCGTCCGATCGGCGCATCCGGACAACATCGCGCCGGCGCTCTGCGGCGGCTTCGTGCTCGTCCGGCATCCCGATCCGCCCGACATCGTGAGACTGCCTGTACCGCCGGAGTTGATGGCGGTTGTCGTCCACCCCGAGCTCGAAATCGAGACCGCGAAGGCGCGGGCGCTGCTCGGCACGACGGTGCCGCTGGCCGACGCCATCCGCCAGTGGGCGAATCTTGGCGCGCTCGTCGACGGCCTCCACCGCGGCGATTTCGCGCTCATTTCGCGGGCGCTCGAAGACACGATCGCCGAACCGCGCCGCGCTCCCCTCGTCCCGGGTCTCGCGCAAATCAAACGCGCGGCCGTCGATGCGGGCGCGCTGGGCTGCAGCTTGTCGGGGTCGGGCCCATCGCTTTTTGCGCTGTGCCGCGGAGCCGACAGCGCCAGGCGCGTGGCGAACGCCATGACGCGCGCCGTCAAGGCGCATATCGGCGGCGAGCCGCAGACGTACGTGTCGGCCATCGCTCGTCAGGGCGCCCGCGTCGTCTCATCATGCGTTTCGTAACGACAAAGAGCGTTCAACAGGCGCCGCCGGTCTCGTTCAGCTTCGCGCTGTTCGAAGGGATCGCCCCCGACGGCGGCCTGTACGTTCCGGAGTCGATTCCGGCCTGGTCTGCCGAAGAGCTCGCGCGGCTCTCGTCCATGACGCTTGCGGCGGTTGGGGCGCGCGTGCTTCAGCCATTTGTCGACGAGCTCGATTACGACACGCTGCTGTCGATCCTCGAGGACGCGCTTGCGTTTGCCATTCCGCTGGTGCCCGTCGAGCCCGGCATCTACGCGCTCGAGCTGTTCCACGGCCCGACGCTGGCCTTCAAAGACGTCGGCGCGCGCGTGATGGCGCGCCTGATGGCCGCGTTGTTCCGCGGCGACAACCCGCTCACGATCCTTGTGGCCACCTCCGGCGACACGGGGAGCGCGGTCGCGCACGCGTTCCACGACGTCCCACATACGCGTGTCGCGATCCTGTATCCAAAGGGCCGGGTCAGTCCGACGCAGGAAGCGCAGCTCACGATGTTCAACGACGAAGCGACGAACGTGCGCGCGTACGCGACAGCGGGCAGCTTCGACGATTGTCAGCGGCTGACCAAGGCGGCGTTCGCGGATCCTGTTTTGTCGCGCCGCGCGAATCTGACGTCGGCCAACTCCATCAACATCGGGCGCCTGCTGCCGCAGATGATCTACTACGCGCATGCGGTTGGCCAGCTCGCGGCGACGCGTGCGGGGCGAGGTGTGGCGCCGGGCCGGCCAGCTCGTAACTCCGGTTCTGCCGCGTCGGCAGGTGTGGCGCAGGCCGCGTCCGCCGATGAGCGCGGTGCGTCCGCCGATGAGCACGGTGCGTTCGCCGATGTAGCGCACGGCGCGTTCGCCGATGTAGCGTACGCCGCGTTCGCCGATGTGGGGCAGGACTTCAGTCCTGCCGTATTTTCGACGCCGAGCGGCAATTTCGGAAACCTCACTGCCGGGTTGATGGCAAAACGGGCTGGCATCGACATCCGTCGGTTCGTCGCGGCGACCAACGTCAACGATGTCGTGCCGGAGTATCTCGTTACTGGACACTTCAAGCCGCGCCCGTCAATTCACACGCTGGCGAACGCGATGGACGTGGGCAACCCGAGCAACTTCGATCGCCTGATGTGGCTGTACGGAAGCGACCTCGAGGCCATTCGCAGAGACGTCGCGGGCAGTTGTCATGACGACGACGAGGTGCGCGCGACGATTCGGAAGGTCTATGAGGAGCGCGGCTATCTCCTCGATCCGCACAGTGCGATTGCGTACCTGGGGCTCAAAGGGCAGGAGGGACGGGACGGGCGGGAAAGGCAGGGAGTATTTCTCGCGACCGCGCATCCGGCCAAGTTCGCGGAGGTCGTCGAGCCCATCGTCGGGCGTCCGATTCCGAAGCCGCCGCCACTGGTAGAGGCGCTGGCGGCGAAGCGGAAGATTCTGGAGATCGATGCGACGCTCGCCGCTGTTGAGAACGCGCTTGGCTGAGTATGCGTATCGGCCGGACGTCCTCCGGGCAGTGGAGCGGCACGGCATCATGCCGACGGTCCACACGCGTCCGGAGCTCGTGCGCGGGTTCGTCCGCGACCTGTACTGCTACGAGCTCCGCGTGTTACGCGATCGGATGTTACGACAGGAGTTTCCAAAGCAGGAGTACGCGGGCCGCGTCATTGCCCTGCGCGATCAGTATCGCGTGTTGTCGCTTCGGGCGCGTGAGTGGCTGGCGTGAGCCAGACAGCCCATCGTAGATGGACAGGTGGCGACCGGCCGACGGGCTCTACAATTGACGCCGACGACCATGGCACCTGACCGATCGGAGGGGCAACCGGCTCAAGAACTGGCAGTGCTCGTCTACAACGAGTTGCGCCGTCTCGCGGCGGCTTACATGCGTCGGGAGCGGCCGGGCCAGACGATTCAGGCCACCGCCCTGGTCCACGAGGCGTACCTCCGGCTGGCAGACGCCGGGGCGCCCTGGAAGGACGAACGCCACTTCGTCGGGATCGCGGCGCGATCGATGCGGCAGATTCTCGTTGAGCGGGCGCGCGCGCGCGGCGCGCAGAAGCGGTGGGGCGGCCTCGATCGCGTATCCCTCGTCGATTCACTGATTGCGGCGACCGGCGAGGAAGCCATGCTGCCGGCACTCGATGAAGCGCTCACGCGGCTCGAAGCGATCGATCCCGAACAGGCGCGCATCATCGAGCTGCGTTTCTTCGGCGGGCTGAGCATCGAGGAGGCCGCCGCCGCCATGGATATGTCGCCCGCGACCTTGAAGCGGCGCTGGACCCTGGCGCGTGCGTGGCTGTTCCGCGAGCTCAGCGCCTCCTCGTCATGACGATCGAACAGCAGCACCGTATCCGGGAGATCTTCGAGGCGGCCCTGGATATCGAGTCAGGCGAGCGTGGATCCTGGGTGGCTCGCCAGACTGCCGGCGATGCTGCGGTTCGGGACGAAGTCATCTCGCTGCTCGATCATCATCGTCGCGCCGGCAACTTCCTGGCCGCGCCGGTCGTCGAGCGAGTCCCCGAACTTCTCGACGAGGACGCCGCGCTCGTGCCCGGTACGACGCTCGGCGTCTACACCATCGTCAAGGAAGTGGGCCGCGGGGGCATGGGACGCGTGTACCTCGCGTCGGATTCACGACTGGGGCGACACGTCGCGCTCAAGGCGCTGGCGCCGCAGTTGACGCGCGATCCCATGCAGCGGGAGCGACTGCGCCGCGAGGCGAGGGCAGCCGCGGCGCTCACCCATCCCGGAATCTGCGCCGTCTACGCGCTCGAGGAAATTGACGATCAGCTGTTCATCGTCACGGAGTTCATCGACGGCCCGACGCTCCGGGAAGAAATCGCATCGCGACGGCTGCCCGGGGCGGCTGACATCGTGCGGAGCTGAACGGCGGGCCCGTCGACGTGCGCGCGGACGTGTTCGCGTTCGGCGCCGTGTTGTACGAATACATCTGCGGCGCGCATCCTTTCGCTGCCGCGACGCCGCTCGCGACGATTGCGCGCGTGCTGGAAAGCCAGGCGCGTCCGCTCTCCGACCTGTGCCCACACGTCCCCGCCGCGGTCGTCGAGTGCGTCGAGCGGTGTCTGCGCAAGACAGCCGCGGAAAGATTCGGGACAGCCTCCGACATCCTCCGATCCCTCGATCACGCCGACGAGTCGATCGCGTCGCGCGCCGGAAGCACGTGGTGGCGCATCCATCAGATCACCATCATGGGGTTGTACGTGGGCGGTGCCTGGCTCGGCTGGCACGTCAAGGAATGGGTCGCGGCACCGGCGACGGTCTCGCTGTTCATCGCGCTCGGGGTCGGCGCGGCGATTGGCGGTGTGCTGCGCGGGCATCTGGTCTTTACCGAACAGATCAACCGGAAGAATCTGTTGAGCGAGCGTCGCCGCGCGAGCCGTGCATTGGTCATCGTCGACGTGCTCATTGCGGTCGCGCTCGCAGCTGACGGGGTGATGCTGACGACGTGGCCGCTGACCGCCGTGCTGACGATGGGTCTCGGGATTGGGATTGCTCTCGCAGCTCTCGTCCTCGAGCCCGCGACGACCAAGGCCGCGCTTGGCGATGCGTAACACGGCCACCGGAGAGGCCGATCAGATCGCAGAGATGTTTTTTCTCCGCGTGTTCTGCGTTATGTGGGGTTGACGTGAACCATGCTTGCGATCGAGATTTCCAGTTTCGGCGGACCTGAAGTGCTCGTGCCGGTCGAGCGACCCCTGCCGGTGCCACAGGCCGGCGAGGTGCTGATCAAGGTCACGGCCGCGGGCGTCAATCGACCGGATGCACTACAGAGGCGGGGCGGCTATGCCCCGCCGCCGGGCGCCTCCGATATTCCCGGTCTTGAAGTGGCCGGCACCATCGTCGACGTCCCGGGGAACGGCCTTGCGGGCTGGCGCGCCGGCGACGAGGTGTGTGCGCTGGTCGCGGGCGGAGGATACGCCGAATTCTGCGCGGCGCCGGCCGTGCAGTGCCTGCCCGTCCCGCGACGGCTCGACCTGGTGGCAGCAGGCGCGATTCCGGAAACGGCGTTCACCGTGTGGAACAACGTCTTCGATCGAGGCCGGCTCAAGCCGGGCGAGTGGATTTTGATCCACGGCGGCTCGAGCGGAATCGGTACCCTCGCGATTCAACTGGCCCACGTCCTCGGCTCCCGCGTGCTGGCGACCGCCGGCTCGGCGGAGAAGTGCGCGGCCTGCGAGCGGCTGGGGGCCGAACGCGCAATCAACTACCGGGAAACCGATTTCGTCGAAGCCGTTCGCGAAGCGACGGGGGGACGTGGCGTCGATGTCATTCTGGATATCGTCGGCGGCGACTATCTGCGGCGCAACATCGACGTTCTCGCGGTCGAGGGGCGCCTTGTGCAGATCGCGCTTCAAGCGGGGCCGACGGCCCAGCTGAACATGGCGCCGCTCCTGGCCAAACGACTCACAATCACCGCCTCCACGCTGCGGGCGCGTTCGGTCGAAGAAAAAGGCGTCCTCGCGGCGGCCGTCAGGTCGAACGTCTGGCCGCTCCTCGAATCGGGCGCCGTCAAACCGATCATTCACACGACGTTCCCGCTGCGGGCGGCGGCCGACGCGCACCGGTTGCTGGAGTCCAGCCAACACATCGGGAAGATCGTGCTCGTCGCATGATTTCGTCGCGGTCCCTCGTCGCACTTCAGCATCGGAATTTCCGGCTGATCTGGATCGGCCTGATGCTCTCGATGACCGGCTCCATGATGCAGAACGCCGCGCTGCTGTGGCAGGTGTCGCTGCTCGTGGCGCCGGACAAGAAGGGACTCGCGCTGGGCCTTGTCGGCCTTGTCCGCGTCGTCCCGATCGTCTTCTTCTCCTTGATCAGCGGTGTGGTCGCCGACGCGTGGGATCGCCGCAAGCTGATGCTCTTCACACAGACCGGGTCCGCCATGGTCGCCCTGGCTCTGGCGTGGCTGACCTTCCGTGGTCTGTCGGCGGTGTGGCCGCTCTACGCGCTGGCAGCGCTGAGTTCGGCGGTCGGCGCGTTCGATCTGCCCGCGCGCCAGGCGTTGCTGCCGACGCTCGTTCCTCGCGCGCATCTGCCCAATGCGATCAGCCTCAATACGACGATGATGCAGACGGCGTCGGTGGCCGGCCCGGCGCTCGGCGGCCTGATGATCGCCGCGACCAGCGTCGCATGGGCGTATGTGGTCAACGCGGTCTCGTTCGGCTTCGTGATCCTGGCGCTTGTCGCGATGCGCGACCTGCCCGCGCGCGAGCCGTCGGCAGCGGGGCAGCGGGACGACGTGTCGCTGCACGCTGCGCTCGAAGGGCTGCGGTTTGTCTTCCGGGCGCCCTTGATTCGATCGACGATGCTGCTCGATTTCTTCGCGACGTTCTTCTCGTCGGCGACGGCGCTGCTGCCGATTTACGCGCAGGACATTCTGCACGTCGGCGTCGAAGGATACGGCTGGCTGTACGCCGCGCCCGCCGCCGGCGCGCTCGTCACGAGTGCCGCGCTCGTCCCGCTCGCCGAGCACATCGAACGGCGTGGCGTCACCCTGCTCTGGGCGGTCGCCGGTTATGGCGTGGCGACGGTGGTCTTCGGGCTTTCCCGATCCTTCTGGACGACGTTCGTCTGTCTGACGCTGATTGGGGCGACGGACACCGTCAGCATGGTGATCCGGAACATCATCCGCCAGCTCGAAACACCGGACCGGTTGCGCGGGCGGATGTCGGGCGTCAACATGGTCTTTTTCATCGGCGGGCCGCAGCTCGGCGAGTTCGAGGCCGGGGCCGTCGCAAACTGGCTGGGCGCGACGTTTTCAGTCGTCAGCGGCGGCGTGGGATGTTTGATCGCGACGGCCTGGGTCGCACTGGCCACGCCGGCGCTGCGCCGGTATGTGAGGACGATTACGGGCTCCTGACCGCGTCGGGTCTGGCGTTCGGCGTGCAGCGCGAAATTAGGAATTAAGAAATTAGGAATTAAGAATTCAGAATTCTTAATTCTCCATTCCGAATCCTTAATTTCTCGACGTCCCTAGGGCAGCGGATCGTGTGTGGCGAGCTGCTGGCGGAACAGATCCGCCTCGGCGCGGATTCGCTGAATCAACTCATGAACCTTGCGGACATCCCCCTGGGCCGCTTCGAGATCGTCGCAGAGTCTTTTCATCCGTTCGAGTCGCGAGCAGATGTCGTCGGAGTCCGCTTTCGTGACCACGCGTCAGTATCGCCCGATTTCATGCGGTTGTCACTAGCAGAAACGCCGGGGTAGAAAGATGACACTCACGGCGCCGCGAACTCGATGGTGATTTCCGGATCGAGGGTCGCCTTCAGATCGGGGACGCTCTTCAAGATCGTCTTCGCCTCCTCGAGCGATTGCGCCGCCTGCAGCCGCGGCAACAGCGTGTCGTCGCCGAGCAGCGAATCGACGTTGACGTCGAGGAGCGTGACACGCTGACCGGTGACATAGGGACTGCTCGTTCGCACGAGGCGTCCGACGGGTTCGATGGCCATCGACAGGCGCGCACCGGCGAACATCGGTTTCAGCATGGCGATCTGATCGGCCGAAGGCGCCGCGCTGCTCCCGACGATGGCGGACAATTGCGGCACGGCAATCGTCAGCACCGTGAGGCCATCGGCCTGCCGCGTCAGCTTGAACGAGACGCGATCGCTCGAGTCCGTGCGCTGCGGTCCCACAGAGAGGCCGCCGGGCCCCGGTGGCGCCTGGTCGAGGCGCAGCTGGCTGATGTCAGTGAAGGCGTACTTGATATCGCGCCCGATGCCCTCGCTGTTACTGACGGGAGTCGACGACACGTACGTGACACCAGATCCCATCGTGGTTGCGGCGTCGCGCGCCTGTTGCTCGGACACCGGCTCGAAGTTCTGTCCGCCGCCGCCGAGCGCGGCAAGCTGACGGAGCTGGGCGACTGCCGCCTGCGTGAAGACGAGCCGCTGATCGATCGTGCCGCTGCCGTCGGCCTTGAGCGTCAGGACCGTCGCGAACTGGAAGCAGGCACTGCATGTGATGGCACCGGCCAGGGCCAGCGCCGCGCGGAGACATCTCATCAACACAACGATGCCACAGAAGCTTCGTAATCTGAAATCATCAATCTGAAATCTTCAATATATGATCACACTGATGAAGACCCTGACGCCCGCTGAGGCCGCCGCCGCGCCGTCGTTTCGCGACCGCGATGCCATCCCCGATCGCTATAAATGGAACCTCTCGCATATTTTTCCCGACCTCGACGCCTGGAAACGCGCGTACGACGAGCTCGACGTGAAGATTTCGGCGTACGCCGCGTTGCAAGGGACGCTTGCGCAGGCTGCGGGAGAGGGCTCGCGTTTGCTGGCCGCCTACAAGATCTCCGACGAGATCGGGCAGCTCTCGTACAAGGTCTGGTACTACGTGGCCCTCAAGTACGACGAAGAT
>Ga0310810_10005568_pt1 | contig 14107 bp, 11 predicted proteins | sample NCmetagenome_FD_207641 | JGI IMG/M metagenome (GOLD analysis project Ga0310810, IMG submission 207641) | Soil microbial communities from experimental microcosm in Duke University, North Carolina, United States - NC | ecosystem: Engineered > Artificial ecosystem > Soil microcosm > Unclassified ... | reverse complement strand
TGTGGAAGGAGCGGTGCCCACAGTAGCGAGTTTCCCGGTCTGCGGCGCAGTGTGCGCGATGCTCAGGCCGACTCCCAGGAGGAAATACAAAGGGACGGCACAGTGCGAAAACTCGAAAGCGGGCTGCACCATCGATAGCAGCAGTGCAAGCACATAAAAACCCAACAGCCACACCATGAAATCCCGATTTTCATTGTGTGAGCCACGCGTCCTTCGGATGAAATTCAGTAGCGTGTTGAAAACGTAGAGGTGAAAGGTGATCCAGACTATTACACCCGAGACGCCAAGCCGGCCAAAGACACCCAATGTGGAATTGTGTGGCTGGCGCACGGGTACGCCGTCGCGCTCAAAATCGATGAGCGGTTTTCCGAAACCCTGTCCGAAAATCAGCGTGCCGGCGTCCGCGGTTGTGTCAGTCCAGACCTGATTCATCCAGTCGAGCCGGTCCTGGTCCTGCCCTAAGCGATCCTGCTGATCGGTGAGAGCGAATACGCTGGCCACATGCTCGCGGATTGACGTTCCGCTGATCTCCATCACTCGACCCTGAATGTTGATGTTGAATGCGGAAACGATTACGACGAAAGTTACAATTGCAGCGACGCCGAAACCCATGACTGGCAGGAATTGCGCGCATTTTCGGCGCTCGCCGATCACAAACGTGACGAGGACAACGAGAACCATGCCGATGTACATCGATCGCGTTTGCAGAATGACCAATGCCGAGAGTTGTATGACCGCCAGGCCTATCAAGGTCCAACGTTTCCAGTGGACCACATACGGCGCCATCCAGATACAGAACAATGCACCTGAGACTATATAGAGACCGTTGTGCTGATATTGGCCCAATAGTGGGATGGGCTGGAACACGCCGGAGGCCGGAGAATGCTCCTGCAAAGTCTCTCCCACTGGCAGCGTGCAGGCATAAAGGAAGTTTGCGACGAAAAGAAAGAGCAGCCAGCGATTGAGCTTCCGTATGCCTCCGGGTTCGAGCGCCCACACGAAACCAGCCACGAGGAAGAGCGCTTCGAAAAAGATGGAGGCGTCACGGAAGGCGTAAAGGCCGAATTTCGGAACGTTGGAGATCAGGTGGACGCTGGCCAACAGCCATAGTGCAATGGTGCACTTCATTGCCGGATGCCCGAACAGGGCGGCTGCACGCTCGCGCCGTCTCCACCAGCCCTGAGCAAGCCCGGCAAACATCAGCATTTCTCCGACAATGAGAGGAATGCCGGCGACGTGACCAGCAATTAAATTCTCGAACCCATAGTTAAGGACAATAAAACCGGTGAGGCTGAAGAGAATGCACGCCCGCCACAGTTGCACACGGCGCGCCAGCTTACTAGCAACCAGTGCTCCAATACATATCAGAACGCTGAACAGCCAGGCATCCTGAAAGGCGATACAGGCGACACCAACAACTATGCAAGCGGCCAACCAGAACGCTGTTCCGGTTCGGATATTCTGCGGTAGTGCGATTGCGGAAGAACGCGTCATCAAGCCGACTCCGCAAATCTAACGTGGGTAGCGTCATGTGCGTCATTGCAGCTACGCACGAGCCATACTGCTGCCAAGGCCAGCGCCGACAAACTCGAGATAGTAATTCCCCAGATTGTCCCCCGCAGACCAAAAGCGCGGGTCGCTGGTATTCCAACCGCTCCGCCCAACAGACTCGAGATCATGTAAACGCAGCACACGGTGGAGGGAGAGCGCATCGCACGAAATGCGCACAGCGGCCCAAAGATTGTTCCGGAGGCAATCGAAGCTATCGCCAGCCAGGGCACAAATTGTGCAACATCGCTGTAATTACCTGAGTAAAGGAGGTTCAGCAGCGGCATACGGAACGTGCTTACTGCAATCCAGTAAGCGGAGGACAAAGCAGTAAAAGCAGCCGCAATCTTGTATGCCTCCCGCTTTGCGCCCAGCCAGCCTTTTCTCTCGGCAACGCTTGCGGTTCGGGGAAGGACCAGCAGCGCTAACGCGGCATAGCTCTGCGTCATTGGAAGCGCCAGGTTCATGAGTGCCCGGAGCTTTCCCGCCGCAGCCAGTCCAGAGAAGCTGCACACGACCGAGTAATACAAATTCCATGGCACCCAGATGAAGAAGCTGCTTGCCAGGGCCCAGCGCCCATAATTCCAATGCTCCCGCACAATAGACTTCAGCGCAGGGCCAAACCGAACATCCCGAATTCGCGGACGAATCTGCAGGATGAGGAACATCGCAGCCGTCCAGGCAGCGATTGCCATGAGGAGAAAGGCGCTCAGGGCAGACAATTTCGAGATGCGGTGCAGCGCTGCCAGGCTTGCAAACAGCACCGCGCAATAAACCACGGCACCTCCCGCTGAACGCTGCGGGGAGTATTCGAGGTACAGCGCACGCCGTGCGAACCAGAACATCAAAATCGCTGGAGCAGCAATAGCAATGCCCAGCAACGCAGGCGCAAGCGGCGAATTCAGGGCGGTAATTCGAATACCCAGCGCCAATCCCCCAAGCAGCACAAAAGAAACAGGGGCGAAGACAAGCTGAGCCCACAACAACAGTCCGAGATACCACTTGCGCTCGAAGCCGTATCGCGACGCCCCAAAAACGCTCATGGGTTCGAGAACGAGGGCGTGATGCACCAGTGACAACAACAGGAAGGTTGCGAACGCAACTGCATAAACACCGTACTCGGCCGTCCCCAACCAGCGGGCCAGCAAAATCCCTAAAACGAAGTTCGAGCCCGAGATGAGGGCCTGGTCCGCGAGCGCCAGAGCCCCGCGTGAAAGCCATTTGCGGATAGCGAGCGATTGCCCGTTTATCCGCTCACCTGCAACTGCATGTGGAATTGCGGCCATGAGTTAAGCGGCGTCAGCGTAAACGTCTGAGGAGCGGGATTTTAAGAGTTCGACCACCAGGGAATCGAGCCAATCGGCCATTGCGTCAATGACGATTTTCAGCACTTGCCCGATGGTGCTCTCGAGAGATCTATCGTTCTTCACGATCTGGATCCGCGGCAGGTCTGCCAACTGGCGGTACGCTCGCAGCTGGCGGCGTATCTCTGGCAATGGCAGCTCAGCCTTGCGGAGCAGAATTACCTCTTCATCCGCATCGAGAACAATTCCCACGAAGCGAACAGGGACAGGAAAATGTCGCACCAAAAATTCGGGATACCACGCCGGCCCATCGTAGCGATAACGTTTAGTATCAATCGCCAGATCGTGAAAGTAGCGGTCCCACGTAATCAAAGAGCAGCCGCGCAGTTGATTTCGGGTAAGCGTTGCGTGATCTACACAGAAGTCCAGAAATGCTCCTGCCAATTTCGCCATCGAGAGGGGCATCGAGTGCGTACCTGCGCTGTGGGGCAGCCGGAATTTGTGGGCTTCCCTGGCAATGCGGCTGCTGACGAGTTGCGGGCGCCAACGCATGCTTCGGTGGTGCTCAAACATGGGAGCGATTGCACCGGCGGCGCCGGACAGCACCGAGGATTTACCAACCCCATCCGGGCCGAAAATGGCAAGCAGCAAGCCTCGCGGGGAACGGAGCAGCGCGTTCGTAGCCGGAGTGAATGGCACAGGAACAGCTACGGTTTGGAACAACATCTCGGACGAACGCGCGAAAATCAGAAAGGCCGCATCAGAAAATTGCCGGGCGCCCACAGGCCGGTACCCGCGGTTGGCCAATTCGTTGTAAATTTCACGGGTACCCTCAAGCGTGAGCGGGCTTTCCAGGCGAAGCTTCCAATGTTCAGCGGGGAACAACCAGTCCAGCCGGGTGGCAGAGGACAAGTAAGGACAAGGAGCCTCCTCGATGGGCGTTCTGAGACTGACAGTCATTGAAATTGGAAATTTCTCGCCTGACGTGTTCTAACCTGTGATTACGCTCCGGTATTTCCCAGCAGGGGGAACTTGCGCAAACCTAATAGCTGCAGCGTGAAGTAGTACATGAACTTGGGATTGTTAATTAAGTAACGCCGCCATAGCCTTTTGGGCTCCTGCGCCAGCCGATGCAGCCATTGCAGACCAGCATTCTTGATCCAAGATGGTGAGTCCTTGATCGCACCTGTATGAATGTCAAAAGCGGCACCCACGCCGACCATGATTCGCGCGGGCAGTTTGTTGATGTATTCCGCCATGAAGCGTTCCTGCTTCGGAGTGCTTAGTCCTACCCAAAAGAAGTCCGGTCGAGTGGCATCGACCAACCTGAACAGTTCCGCTTCCTCGACCTGTGTGAGCCGCCGGAATGGAGGCGTGTAGGTCCCGGCTATCTGCAGACCGGGAAATCGGGATTGCATTCTCTGCTTTAATTGCTGCGCGATGCCCGGCTTGCCTCCGAAGAAGAAGTGTCGCCACCCTGTTTTTGCGGACAACTCGCAAATTGCCAGCATGAAATCGGGACCATACACGCGTTGGATCGGCAGCCGCTGCAGCTTGCCTGCCCAAACCAGCGGCATGCCGTCAGGGGTGGTAAGCAACGAGCGATTTTGAATTGCTTTGAATTCAGGATCAGCCTGGGCCTCCATGATTCCGTGCACGCCGCTTACGCAAATGTATCCGCGGTTCCCCTCGGCGAGCGTTTGGCGCACAAAAGAGAGCGCAGATTCCATATGGATTGCGCTCACGCCAACGCCGAGCACATTTACGCGCCGAGATTCAGGCGGCTGCGATCTCTGTTCGTTCATCTGGGACTTTCGCGGTTTTGACGAGTTCGCGTTCAATCCAGCGATAGGTCGGCTGGAGGCCCTGCCGCAACGTGATGCCAGGTTCCCAACCGAGTACTTTTCGCAATTGGCCGTTGTCGCTGTTGCGGCCACGCACGCCTTGAGGTTTGGTCAAATCGTGCCGCGTTACCAGCCTTTTACCGGCGATTGTCGAGACCAGATCGAGCAATCCGTTGATTGTGATTAGCTCATCCGTGCCCAGATTAAGCGGGAGGTGATGATCCGAGGCCATAAGTCGAATGAGCCCCTCAACGCAATCATCCACATACATGAACGAGCGGGTCTGTTTGCCGTCGCCCCAGATTTCAACGGTGTCGCCGTCATCGGCACGTGCGACTTTCCTGCAGATTGCCGCGGGTGCCTTTTCCTTGCCACCTTCATAGGTTCCCAGCGGGCCATATACGTTGTGAAAGCGCACGACCCGCGTGTCGAATGCATAGTCATGGTGGTAGTACTGGCAGAGTTGCTCCGCGTAGAGCTTTTCCCATCCGTATCCCGGCTCGGGATCGGCGGGATAGGCGTCCTCTTCTTTGAGCGGCAGCACGTCTGCGCTTTTCTGCATGGACTGCGCATAGACGCATGCGGAGGAAGAGAAAAGGAACCGCTGCACCCGGTGCTGCCGGCTCGCTTCGATCATGTGCGCATTTATCAGCGTGTTATTCCGCGCAATATGGGCGAGATGAGCCGTGATGTAACCAATCCCGCCCATATCGGCAGCTAGGTTGTAGACGTGATCGATTCGGCGCGTTGCCAGCAGGCAATTGTCCCAGCGGCGCAAGTCGAGGAGTTTGAATTCGTCCGCCTCGGTTTCTTCGTATTCCGGCAATTTGAGATCAACTCCGCGTACAAGATGTCCGTCCGCTTTCAATCTCTTCACCAGATGATGACCAATGAATCCCCCCGCACCCGTTACCAGCACTCGCAAACCAGCCATATTTCTCCCTCGTTAAATCTCTTGATTTTTGTTTTATTGATTTCGTGGGCGATTAGCAGCACCCGAACAACGAGACTCTTCTAGACGCCTTCACCCCTGATGACCGCTGGAATGGTGCCGAGCAGAATCTTCAGGTCTCCCCAAAAGCTCCAGTTCCGGATGTATTCGAGGTCCAGCTGCATGTTGCGTTCAAAGGATGGATCGCTGCGCGCGGTGATCTGCCATAAGCCCGTCACACCAGGAGTGACGGAAAGGCGCACACGATGATCGAGTTCGTATCTCTCGTAATCGTCGAGTGGGTGTGGCCGCGGTCCCACAAGACTCATGTCGCCGATCAGCACGTTCCACAATTGTGGCAATTCATCAATGCTGTACGTTCGAAGGTACTTTCCGAGGCGCGTGATCCGGGGATCGTGTTCGATCTTGAAAGTTGGACCGCATCTTTGATTCTGAAGCCGTAGCTGAGCTTTGACGGCGTCGGCATCCGCTCTCATTGTTCGGAACTTCAGACATTTGAACCGCCAACCCCTCTTTCCCACGCGTGCGGCCCGATAAAATACCGGTCCTGGAGAATCTAAACAGATCAGTACTGCCACGATGCAGAACAGCGGCAAGGAGAGAATTAGCCCGAGGGCAGCGCCAGTAACGTCCAGCACACGTTTGAAGAAAAGACCGATCCTGGGAATAGGCTGATAACGAAGTACATTGACCGGCAAGTTGCCGATATAGCGCCACGGCCCCGTGTAGTGGGAAATTCCGGGCACCATCTGCAGATTGACCCGGCAAAGAGCAGCTTCATCTCTCAGCTTCCTCAGCAAGAACGGGTCGATAGCGCCGCTGACGAATACATCATCAATGAACTGAGACTGAACCACTTGAGACAATTGGTTAAGGGAGCCGAGTACATCCACCTCGGGTGTATTTTCCTCGTCGAGAAAGCCCACAACGGAATATCCCAGCAAGGCGTTTGCTTTCAGGTAGAGCGCCAATTCTTTACCACTTTGTCCCGCCCCTACGATGAGCGCACGACGCACACCCAGTCCGGAGGCGGCTCTGGACAGAGCAAGTTCATCCTGCAGTCGTCGCCATGCAATCGCTCCGAGGAAGTCCAGCGTGGCGAATGTTGCCGTCATCATCCAGCACAGGACGCTGGCATTCATGCACCATATGAACACCGAGAAAACCACAGCGGCAACTCCCAGCGGCTTGGCAAGGGTACGGACCCGGGAGTGCATCAACGCAGTGCGGGGGTTATAGATCTCCGCACCGGCGCAAGCAAAAATCGCGAGAGATGAGTAAATGAGCAATGCGCCCAGATATACCCGCAAGTCGGTGTTGGGCAGGGCCAAGCCTGCCCCTAAGTCCCAGCTCCCTCTATTAATCCTCGAGCCAAACAAAAGCAGGACAAAGGTCCCGCTGATTGCAACCACTAAACTGTCGAGCAGTACCCACGTCAATGTGCTCCAGTTCGAAGCAATCTCCTCTCCCCAGGAGAGTTCGTTGCCGTGGGCCGATGGCTTAGAGCGACCAGGCAATTCGGTGACGTGGGTGGTGGCCGACATTGGTAACAGGGGAATCTGTTTTTTAAAATTAGTGGGGACTTTGGGTTGGTAGATGTATTACGGCACGGCTACCAAAAGAAACGCTGCAACCAGGAATCCAGGACTCTAGGAACTGGGAACTCGCGGTTGTTCAGCACAGCTCCAAGTAACTTCATGCCCGCGCATTCGAACGCCTCTTTCGTTCGTTGAGCTGCCGCACGAGAAGTCGTGTCGGCGTCGATCACCAAGACAATGCCGTCGAGGCAGTGACTCAGAAGAAATGCGTCTTTGGCCGCTTCTGCACCGCCGAGGTTGACAATCAGGTGGTCGAATGACGCACGCAGGTCAGCAAAGCAGGAGCGGAGAGCATCCCCATTCAGCGGCAATCGATCTTCTGGACCACGAGAACCGGAGGTCAACAAAACAAGCTTTGGACTGACGCGGCGAAGATTCGCGGAAGGGGCCACGTTGTCGCACAAACAGTCGAGAAGACCGTGGCCATTCTCCAGGCCAAAATAGCTGTGCAACCCCCCCCCGGCGACATTTGCGTCAACGAGGCACACATCAGCGTTCAACCGGACTGCCGACAGCTCCGCTGCACAGGCGGCGATCCAACCGGATCCAGCTTCTCCATCCACCCCGCAAAAGCCTACGGCGCGTGGGGTATCCGTTTCGGCGGATCCGACTAAGTTGTTAATTAAGACAAACAGTTGCTGTTTAGTCGTCTCACTTACATGCTCGCTCGGGCGCCGCGAAGCGCTGGCGAGTTCTGTATGGTGATCCTGTGCGGCGGATGCCGCTCTATGGCTGGCAAAGGCTGGCCTCCGTAAGAGCTGCGCGTGCCGTTCGGCGCGCTCGAGTAGTTCAAGGTTCCTGCTCATCTCTCTTGTGCCGTCACCGCAAAGTCATACTGATCGCTACGGCCTTGAAAAGTACGATGCCGCAAATCGGTTCGGGAGTTAACCCAACGGGAATCTTCGTGAACGGTACAGAGCTCGAATAGGATCGCAACGTCAGGCCTATGCTTGAGGAATAATCAGCTTTTGATCCTCTCCGCTGATGAGAGGTGGGTGAGATCTCGACTTAGGCACGAACGCTAAGACCGGCAAGCCAAGACCTCTGGCGAGGTCCTCAGGCGTATGAAATGATGGATCCATCCGATCAACGAAGTACACCACCCCGCCGCTGAGCAACAGCGCCAGAAACAGACCCACAGCAAAATAACGCATGCGCGAATGCTCAGGCTGCATGGGCATTTCGGCGTCCTGCACGATCGCTACATTGAGGAACCGGTTACGGTCGAGGGCCTCCGAAATGCGCGCCTGCTCGCGCTTACGGGAGTAAAGCAGGTAATTGTCCTCCGCAACCTTGGCGGCACGCGCAATGTCATCGTGCTCAAGGCTGCTCCGATCGAGATTTTTAAGTTCCAGGCTATAGTTTGCAATTACACTTTCCAGCGCGGTGGCACGGGCCCGCAAACCCTCCAAATCGGTTTTTGATTTCGCCAGTTCTGCGTTGATCCAGCCAGCTGTGGGATTTTGATCGGTGGTTTCCTCGCGAATGGGATGGCTTTCCTCGCGTTCGATTGCAGCGCGCGTGTCCGCGATCTGGTGCTCCAGGTCCTGAACAACCCTGTAGGTTGGCTGATACTTCGTCAGCAATTCGTCGCGCTTGAGTTGAAGATTCAGCAGCGTACTCTTCAACTGTTCGAGTAATTGTGGATTGTCGGCGCTGCGGAGTTGCGTCGTCATTCGCTGTGGGGTCGCGGTGCCTTGCTGTTCGAGTGTTCGGATCCGCAGCACTGCCTCGCGAATTGCCGTCCTGGTCTGTTCCAGGCCGGTCTTGAAGTCATTGAGCTTCTGCAGTGTCAGGTCGCGCGCCGCTTGCGGAGACACTGTGCGTGCGGATGCCAGCTTGGCCTCTGCTGCCGCCAGTTCCTTCTGGTATTGGTCCGCCTGGCGCGCAAAGAATTCGTATTCGCCAGCGGGACGATGGACCTGCAGGTGCTTGTCCTCGTATGCGGTCGCCAGTACGCGCAAAGCTTTGGCTGCAAATTGTGCATCGCCGCATGTGTATCGGACTGCAATGACATTGGACTTCTTTATCACTTCGATCTGAAGGTGGCTTCGAAAATTGCGTGTCTGCCATCCACTCGAGAATTCGTCACGATGCAGCCATTCGGAAATTGAACTTGGACGCGGATGGCCCATTGTGGTCAGCACCTGGCGAATAACATCGTCGCTCTTTATCAGCTCGACTTCCGAGTTCAACTTTTCTTCGTTGACGTTTTCGCGATCCGCCGGAGCGCCCGTGTTCTCGTCTGCGGAAACAACGGGTTCGGTACGCTCATTGGTGACCAGGAACTTCATTTCAGCCTGAAATGACTGCGGCATCAGCGCAGCGCCTAGCAGAGCACCGGCCGCGATTGCAATAAAGGAGCCATAAGCGAGTTTCGAATGCCGGAAAACGGCTTCAACCGCTCGCCGTATCTGTCCGGGCCGGACGGTTACCGCTTGCACGTGTATGAGCTCCTCGTCCATGGGATCTCTATAGGGGCGGCGTTACTGACATTCCCATTCCGGTGGATGGGATGAAACGCTTAAATTTGGAAATACGATTTTGGGGGACATACACGATGTCGCCGGGTTTTAGGCGAAGGTCCTCGGACAGGTTTTTGGAAGCAAGCATCTGTTTCACGTTGAGTACCCTCGCTTCAAACAAGTCCTTCGAAGCTTTGCGGAACAAAACCACCTGTGAATGTTTGGCCGCATCGTTCAGGCCGCCTGCCATTGCAATGGCTTCAATAACGGTCACGTCTCCACGCAAATCGTACTTGCCCGGCTTTGCCACCATGCCTGTCGCGACGAAGTAGGGCTTATCGAAATCGCGCAAGATCACCGAAATTTCAGGTTTGTTCAAAAAGCTGCCATATGCCTCTTCGAGGTTGGTCTTAAGCTCAGGTACGGTCATTCCCGCGACATGCATATCTCCGAGAGCGTGCAGCGCGACGAAGCCATCTGGCTGGATGCTGATGGTCTGGTCAAATTCGGGGCTGAACTGAAACTTGAGCTCAAGCACATCACCGCTGCGCAGTTGGTAACGAGGAAAGCGATCATTGAAGGCATGAGTTTGGGAGTCGCTTGGTACTTTTTGCGCCGACACTGAGGCTTCCCGATTGGTTTCCGGCCCTCCACCAGGACCCTGCGCGTGCACCGAGAATGGCAGAAGCAGAGCCGCAAGCAACAGGTACAGGATCGTGCGCGTAAGAACTTGCGTGCTCAATTTGCTTTGACCACTCACTTAAATAACAAGATTGGGTAGGGCTGAATCGGGTTAATTCGAACGCAGTGCTTCTACTTTGTAGCCATCTAAATGGATTGCAATCGAACGCTGAATACTCTCCACTGAAACTACCAGCCGATCACCACCTTCAACTTTGGAAAGGATTCCCTCGATTCCGTCGAGGGATCCACCATGGATACGGATACGCTGCCCGATTTTGAGGAAGGCATGAGACGAAAAAGAAGTTCCTGTCTGCAGTAACTGTTGCAGCGTGGAAATTTCCTGTTGAGGTATGGGCACCGGCTGGCCGCCCATGCCGACGAACGATACGATGCCACGGGCGAAAAGCACCTTGCGCCGGACCTCCGGAGACATCTCCGCTCGTATGAAGAGATATCCCGGGAACAGAGGTACTTCCAATTTCTTCTTACGATCACTCCAGCGGTGAATCTCAGTGAACGTTGGCAGGAAAGTCTCTACTCCGCGACTCTGGATTTCGTGCGCGGCGAGCCGCTCATGCCGTGACATGGTGCTCAAAGCAAACCACTGCCCGCCGTCGAAGTTATTGTTGGAGCATACGGCAGGATATAAAGTGTCACTACCCACAGCTTCGCCCTCTGAGTCACAGGTTGCAAGCGGCCTTTTGACTGCTTGCTGAAAGCTAAGGCACAGGTGCATGGCATTGCAAGATGACTTACTTCTTCGTTACTGAATACTCTGTGGTACAGAGAATGTCAGCCCACCGCGCCTGGTCATCCAGAGATGAAGGTGGTTCGCGATCGAAGATCGCGGGGGGCGGTTGACAGTGAGGATAGCGTCTCCGTCGCAAGGAGACAGACGTCCTGCCCGAGGAGGAGAACATACTCAGGAGAAAACTGCAGGCGTGGTCTAGGGGTGAGACCGGAACCCGTCAGTTCACAACGGCCCTAAGGTTTGTAGGTGCGTTTGGACCCGAGCCCGAACACAGCGGAAGCCCGCTGGAAACTGCGGTGTTGGTCGTGAACGGCGAACTCACGACGCAATTCTTCGGCTGAGGCGGCACGAGGGGCGCAACGAACACGCTTGTGAACGGCGTCAATAAAGGATCGGCAGCCGCACCAAAAGTGTTTCCAGAAAGACTGACGCTGCAACCGCCGCCATCCCAGTAGCCCGAATGCGTACCATCGCTGCGAATTTCGTCGGCGATATTGTTCGAAACGGTGATGGGACCACATGGATTGGCGTACTGTTTCCAGACGTAGAGGGCGGTATTGCCTGCGCCAGCCACCGGATTAGTATTGTAGGTTTTGTTGCTGTCCACCACTGCATTGGTTCCGTCGGCGATTCCAATTCCGCACTGGCCTGTATTCAGCAGCCGGTTTGCCTTGACCTGTACGCTATTGGCAGTATCATCCGCAATGATTCCACAGCCCGACGAGCTGTGGCCGCCGCTCACGAAGTTCCCCTGTACTAACGCACCATTGGTGAACCCGAAATTAATGCTGTCTTCCTGGTTTTCCGGATACGGATATACCGTCGCATTGGTGGTCGAGAGCGCGTAATTACTCTGCACTGAGATAGAACTGCATCCGCTGGTCGCGCTCGCGCCCCAGCACTGAAAGTTCTGCCCTCTCGGATAAGGGCCGCGCGGGTTCAGTAAAAAGTTTCCAATCACGGTAATGGAAGCGTTGGTGCCGTTGAACTCTATGTTCGATTCGCCAAACGCAATCACATTGCCTTGTATGGTTATGTGCTGATTTCCGCCCGTGCCGTAGATGCCATCGTGATGGTCGCAGCAGGACGACGACAGAGTTTCGGGATGTATGTAGTTGTCGTAAACAAAAACACCGTTGCTGCCGCTGATGCTGATACCGTTGCCCAGGCTGGATCCACCCGACGTCCCACATGGACCAATCTCCGACTTCTGGATCGTGATGTTCGTCGAATTCACAATGGTGACACAGTTCCCAGTAGTAGAGGTGATGTGAAGATTGCTGATTGTAGTGCCACTTTGCCCGCTAATTGTGATCGGGCCGGAGCTTTGCTGGCTCCAGCTGCAAATCGGCGATAACAGCAGCAGAAGGAGGACTGATTGGCTGTGAATCTTCATTATTCTCACCCGTACGTAGTGCTATCGAGCGACTAAGGGATTACCGCTTGCACGACGTTCGAAAAACTGCTCTCTACTCCAGCCGAGTCTATCGAGGTGACGGCGTAGAAATAAGTCTTGCCGGAAGAAACCGTGCTGTCCGTAAAAACAGTGGCGGTGTCCAACGCTGAATTGATCCGCGTGTAACCCGTCGTAGCTTGCGAGCTCCTGTACACGTTATATCCTGAGACCGTTGAGGTGCTGGGTGACCATGATAAGTTTGCCTGGTGTGAGACGGGTTGCAACACCGAAACCGTTGCGGTCGCCGAAGTGGCCGCATTGAACACACTTTGTGCTGTCACAATCACCGATCCGCTTGGCACCGATGAAGGTGCCGTGTACAGCCCCGAGTTGGATATCGAGCCGGTCGAAGCCGTACCCCCAACAGCTCCATTGACCAGCCAGTACACCCCGGTGCTACTTGTCCCGGAAACCGTTGCCGTGAACTGTTGTGACTGATTCAGCTGCAGCGCTGCCGAAGCGGGAGAGATCGTGACTGTCAGGGGCGGGGGTGGCAGCACCGTCACCCCTGCACTCGCCGAAGCGCTCGGTTGTGCAACGCTGTCGGCGGTGATCGTAACGATCACACCAGGTACCGCCGATGGCGCGGTGTACACGCCGTTCGTACTAATCGTTCCCACCGCGGATGTGCCTCCGGGAACTCCATTCACCTGCCATGTGACTGCGGTATTCCCAGTACCAGAAATGGACGCGGTGAATTGCTGCGATTGGTTGACTTGAACGCTTGCAGTTGCCGGCGAAATGGAAACCGAAACGCGACGGCCAAAATGATTTCCGTTATCGCTTGCCGGGTGTGCCAGAACTGGCGCCAGGAGTAAGAAGAAGAGAAGAAGCTGAATGCTTGCACTGGGGAGGTGCTTCATACGCGCGATTGTGGTCTACATTTCAGTTTCCGCCAACATACCGAAAGTGCAATGTCCCTTTACCATTCAGCTACTGCTTTGCTGAATTCTTGTATGCGTTCAGCCGCGTGGATCAAATTGAGAGCGATATTATGCTCGTCGAAAACTTCCATTAATTTTTGCTAGTCTTCCCGAATTAAGAATCGCAGGAGCTTGATAACTACGATTTGTGGTCTGCTCAGAACGGAATCTTCGACATCACCTTCGATCACAGGATGGCTGGTGCCACCGCACACCGCACCGCTCCGCCAGCCGAAAGGGCGGGCGAGGGTAGCACACGGCTACCCGTAGCGTAGCTCCATATCAGGGTGCCCGTGCCTGCTTTCAGCGCGTCAGCCAAACCATCGTGAATCGCTTGGGAGGGGTGCCTGCAACTGGGCAGAAACAAAGGGCGTTTCACCGCGGTCCGTATGCGCAAAAGGATACCGTTGTTCTAAGAAAGCGGCAGAACCGTTTTTTTGTAAACCGTGTTCACCAAAGTCGCCATGGCAATGTACCAGGCGATTAACCCAGTGACAAATATCTCCCACCCCGCCACTGGCGCTGGCACCTTCCCAAGAACCATCCCGTCCAGCAAAATGAAGGCCAGCAGAAGCAGCCAGA
>Ga0310810_10005567_pt1 | contig 14110 bp, 9 predicted proteins | sample NCmetagenome_FD_207641 | JGI IMG/M metagenome (GOLD analysis project Ga0310810, IMG submission 207641) | Soil microbial communities from experimental microcosm in Duke University, North Carolina, United States - NC | ecosystem: Engineered > Artificial ecosystem > Soil microcosm > Unclassified ... | reverse complement strand
TGCCCGCCAGCGACGGCGCCGCCGTTAACGCCGATACGCCCGGGACCACCTCTACGTCGAAGCCGTGTTGGGTCAGGAACTCCAATTCCTCACCTCCCCGTCCGAATACCAGCGGGTCGCCGCTCTTGAGCCGCACCACCGGGCCTACCGTGTCGCGCAGCCGCAAATACCAGGCGTGGATCTCAGCCTCAAACTCCTCCTGCTGTCCGCGCTCCTTGCGCGCAGGAATGAACGTCGCATGGGGATTTGCCAGCGCCAAAATCTCCGGGGTTACGAACTTGTCATAAATCACGGCCTCGGCTTGCGCAAGAATCCGCGCTGCCTTGACCGTGAGTAAGTCGGGGTCGCCTGGACCGGCCCCGACCAGATACACTTTTACCCGCTCCGCCGCCATGGGGCTAACTCCTTCGAGAAATACTGACAAGCAGGGTGGCTCCTCCGAGGAGCGACCAGGTGGGTTGCCAGACAAGGCCCGCGAAAATCGGGGGAAACTCCGCTCGGTTCGCAGGCTAACTAGTAGGCAGTATAAACAGGAGCCACTGGAATTGGAAGTAGAAGTTTCTTATGGACCCAATAAACAAGGGCGCATATTGTGACGTCCCGAGGTCACCATTTCAGGCCCGAAAACATTACGATATCCGAATCGGCGCCTGTCGCCAGCCCCCGGCGGCTGACCACCAGATTCCCCGTCGGGCCGATATCCGGAGACTCATACGACAACTCCCCAAAAGTTAGTTGGGAAGGCGCATCGCGGTCCTTGCGCGGAACGAACCATAGCTCCCCCCCGGTCAAAACAATGTTCGACACAATCAGACCGGAGTTGTCGGGAGTCCACGTGAAGCCCTGGACTGTTAAGCCTTGCGCGGCCTGGACCGGATCCCCGCCCGAAGCGCTGATGACCATGATCTTCATGTCCTGCAAGAAGGCGATCTTCTTGTCGTCCGGTGACCAGCGTAAATTCGAAAACGTGCCGCGCGTATTCCATGTAGCGATGGCGCGCGCACCCGCCACTAGTTCGACAACGCCGTTGTGAGACCGGAAGAACGCTAGCGTCTTCCCGTCATGACTTAAATCCCCGGGGCCGCTTGCATCGGTCAGCTTGCGAGCCTCGCCACCGGCTGCGGGGATTTCCCAGATCGCGCCCGTCGCGAAGTAGATCAGGCTATTCGAGTCCGGGGACCACCGCGGCCCATAGTGATCGGCGTCGTCTTTCGTGATTGCCGACCCCATCCAGATCTGTTGCCTTCCGCCCGACATCGCCACAAACGCCACGCTCTTGCCATCCGGCGAAATTGCAGGCGTCTCCTCCGCGCCCGGCATATCTGTCAACCGCCGCACTGTGACCACCTGTTTCGGGCTGCGATTCACCCGCGCCGCGTGAATCACATATCCCGCTAGCCCCGACGACAAGCCCACTGCCAGTGCCAGCGCCCAGGGAACGCGCGACCGGTGCGATATTTCAGGGACGCCCATGTGAACTCCAATTATCGCCGGATTCTGATACACTTCCTTCACTATGCGCCTGCGCAAACTATTTCTTTGCCTGCTGTTCGTCCTCCTCGCTGCCTTACAGACGTCCGCCCAGACCAAGCAAGGCAAGCAGGGCAAAAGGGACTACAACGCGCCCTTCCCGCCGCACAAGGTGATCGGCAATATCTACTACGTCGGCCCCGAGCAGCTTGCCACCTTCCTCATCACTACGCCCGAAGGCCACATCCTCATCAACAGCGACTTCGAGGCCACCGTTCCCGTGATCCGCGCCTCCGTTGAAAAGCTCGGATTCAAGTTCACCGATATCAAGATTCTGCTCGGCAGCCATGCCCATGGCGATCACATGGAAGGCGACGCCATGGTGAAGGAGCTGACTGGTGCCCGCGTTATGGCCATGGAACAGGACGTTCCCTGGCTGCGCAAGATGACGCCCGGGAACAAGCCGCATCCTATTGACAAAATCTTGAAGGACGGTGAGCAGGTAACATTGGGCGGGACCACGCTGACTGCGCATCTCACCGCCGGCCACACTCCCGGCTGCACCACCTGGACGACGACGGTGGTGGAAAATGGCAAGCCTTACAACGTGCTGATCGTGTGCAGCGTCGGCATCAACGCCGGCTACGTGCTGGTCAACAATAAGGACTACCCCTCCATCGCCGACGATTACGCTCGCAGTTTCAAAGTGCTACGGACTCTTCCCGTCGACGTGTTCCTCGGCGCCCACGGCGATTTCTACGGATTGCAGGCGAAATATCTGAATCTTCAAAAAGGCGGCGCGAATCCATTCATTGACCCTGCTGGTTTTAGAGCCTACCTGGATGACAAGGAAAAAGCTTTCACGACCGAACTTGCAGCACAAAAAGCCAAACAATAACTAGACCATGACTCCGGAAACCATAGCCCAGTTTCGCGCCCAGTTGCGCGGAGAATTGATTGAGCCAGGCAGCAGCGCCTATGAGAACGCCCGCAAAGTCTACAACGGGATGATCGATAAGAAGCCGCGCCTCATCGCGAAATGTGCCGACGTGGCGGATGTGATCGCAGCCGTGAAATTCGGACGAGCCAGCGGCTTGCGCGTCTCCGTTCGCGGCGGCGGCCACAATGCCGGCGGCCTCGGCATTGCCGACGATGCGCTGACCATCGACCTCTCCGGCATCAAGTACGTGCACGTCGATCCGGCGGCCGCCACGGTGCGTGTCGGCGGCGGAAACGTTTGGGGCGACGTGGATCACGCCACCCATGCCTTCGGCTTGGCTGTTCCCACCGGGATTATCTCCAGCACCGGCGTCGGCGGCCTGACGCTCGGCGGCGGCATCGGCCATCTCACCCGCAAGCTGGGATTGACCATCGACAATCTGCTGAGTGCCGACGTGGTGCTGGCCGATGGCCGGTTCGTGGTCGCGAACGCTCGGGAAAACAGCGACCTGTTCTGGGCCCTGCGGGGCGGCGGCGGCAATTTCGGTGTGGTCACGTCCTTCCTGTTCAAGGCGCATCCCGTCGATACGGTGATCGCGGGGCCCATGTTCTGGGATCTGAAAGACGCCGCGGACGTCATGAAGTTCTACCGCGACTTCATCACCAAGGCTCCGGAGAACCTGGGCGGCTGGTTCGCGTTTCTGGCGGTTCCCCCGGCCCCGTTTTTTCCCGCGGAGCTGCACGGGAAGAACGTCGCCGCGATCATCTGGTGTCTGCCCGTGCCGCTGGACGAAGCCAACAAGTTGTTGGAGCCTGTCCGCCAATTTCGCAAGCCCTTGCTCGACGGTGTGGGCCCGGTGCCGTTGCCCGCGCTGAACAGCCTGTTCGATCCGCTCTTCCCTTCGGGAATGCAGTGGTATTGGAAGGCCGACTTCGTCAAGGAACTGCCCGACGCGGCCATTACCGAGCACGTCAAGTGGGGCAGTAGCCTTCCGACGGGCGCCTCCACCATGCATCTTTACCCGGTGAACGGCGCGGCGCATCGCGCCGGCGGCGCTGATACGGCCTGGAGTTATCGCGACGCCGTCTGGAGCCAGGTGATCGTGGGCGTGGATCCCGATCCCGCCAATCGCGAAAAAATCACCAACTGGGCCCGCGGCTATTACGACGCGCTACATCCCTATGGAGCCGGCGGCGCGTACGTCAATTTCATGATGGAAGAGGGTGAGGACCGTGTTCGTGCCAGCTATCGCGGCAACTACGACCGGTTGGCCAAGGTCAAGGCCAAGTATGATCCCGACAACTTCTTCCGCGTGAACCAGAACATCAAGCCCGCGTCAGCCTAGAACTGCGCTGTCTACTTCTTCGCTTGCGGCGCCCAGTTGACCACCAGCGTGATCGGCGCGGAGGGAGGTTGTGCCCCGTTCGTGTCCGCTGCGGGCGCAGTTCCGGGGATGGTGAAGCTCAGAAACTTCTGCCCATCGAGTGTCGCGTAAGGAATTGTGCCGGCAGGCACTGTGAACAGCATCTTCGGCGCGCCAGCCTTGAAAGGTCCCGAGGCGGCCGTGGTGACGTCGATTGCCATTAACTGGCGGGGGCCGACGAATGCATCTGCTGCGATGCTGGCTCGGATGTTTTGAGGCACGACGTAAAACAGCTCCTTGCCATCCTTGCGCCACACCGGCCGCTGGCCTCCGCCTTTTGACACGGTCCACTTGCCCCCTTTCGGATCAGGGAACGTCTGGACGTAGATTTCTTGGTCGCCTGACTCGTTGGATTGATAGGCCACAAAGCGTCCATCCGGTGAAAATCGGGCGTTGCGCTGAGAGAAACCGGTCTGGAGATACGGCTTCGGCTTCCCCGGCGTGGAGGTCTTCTCCATGTCCAGGTACCAGATGTCCAAGCCGGTTTTGCTTCCATTGCTCTCGAACAGCAGGAATCGACCGTCGCGGGACCAGTCCGTCGGGCGTTTGTCCTCGTCTGACTTGAAGAGCAACGTCTCCGGCGAGCCATTGTTCGAGGCTTTCTGATACAGATTTCTCTTGCCGTCCCGCGTGGAGTCAAAGACGATGCGGCTTCCGTCCGGGGACCAGACCGGCGAACCATCCACCGCCGGATCGGAAGTGAATCGCGTGCTGGTCCCCCGCGCGAATTCATGCAGCCAAATGTCCGCTGACCCATTGTTGCCCTGGTTGTCGACGCGGGTGAATGCCATCTGTGTTCCGTCCGGCGAAAGAGCCGGTTCGGTCCCGAGGCTCGGCTGTTCGCCCACGGATTCACCCTTGCCCTGTCTGTCAAACCACGTCATTTGCAGACCCGCGCTGGTCCCGGCTGCTATTTGTCTCCCCGTACGGTACGCGAGCAGTCCAGTCTGCGAAACCGAAAATGCTCCCACGGTCCCACTGTTTAGCACCCGTTCCACCTGCTCGGCCACCGGCACCGCCTCGCCGCTGGTCTCCAGGCGCTTGGTGTCGAAAGGCTGGGCCATCAGGATGCCTTCTCTCATGTAGAGCAGGCGCCCTTGCGAGTACAGCGCGTTCGACGTGCTATTGCCAACGTTCTTGAGTTCCTTACTCGGGGAGCCGTCCAGAGAGCCGATCTTGAGCGTGACCGCTTGGCCGCGCTCCAGTTCAAAGACGTAGTGCTGGCCGTCTGGAAGAAACGACGGGAAGCGCCCCTGTTCTTTGGAAACAGGGCTCGGGGCGCCTCCGGCGGAGGACACGCGCTGGATTTCAGAAATCGGGTTCGTTCCAAAGATGATGATGTCGTCCTGATTCCAGCTTCCGCCGCGCCCAACGGTGACGTCAGTCAGCGTGATAACAGCGCCGCCGCCGGCATCGATCTTCTTGAGCTTCCCGTCGGCGAAGAACGCGATCGACTTGCTGTCGGGAGACCAAAATGGGAATGTGGCCCCTTCGGTGCCCGCCAGGGACTGCGCGGTCAGGCCATCCAGCGACCGTACCCACAGCGGCTCTTTGCCGTCCGAGTTGCGCGCTCCGAAGACCATCTTCTTGCCGTCGGGCGAAAGGGCCAGCAGGCCTGCGCCCTGCGTGAAATTAAATTCCGCGCTGGGCGGCGGGAGGATCGTGGTGCGCAATGCCGGCATTTCGGGCGCTGTTTCGCGGAGATGCAGAAACGCTAGAATTCCTACCGCCACCGCCAACACTAAGGAGACAACCCAACCGAGCCGCGACCGGGAAGGGGCGGAGGCCGGGGCGGGCGCTGGCCTGGATGTGGCTTGATCCTCCATCAACTCCCACACATCCCCGATATCCCGCAGCCGATTCTTCGGATCTTTCTCCAGGCACTTCCTCAAAAGCCGCCGCACCTCCGCCGGAACCTCGTCGAATTTCGGTTCCTGCATGATCACCGCGGCCATGGTATGCGAGACATCCTCGCCCTTGAACAATTGCTTTCCGGTGATCAGCTCATGCAGCACCACTCCGAACGCCCAGATATCCGCCCTCTTGTCCACCGGCTTCCCGCGAGCCTGCTCTGGGCTCATGTAAGCGGCAGTTCCCAGAATCATGCCCGCCTGCGTCGCGGCCATACTCAGCGTCGGCGATTGGGTGGGACCGGCCTCCAGGCCGGCCGAGGAAGAAGCCTGTGCGACCTTCGCCAGCCCGAAATCCAGCACCTTCACCGTCCCATCCGGCTTGATCTTGATGTTGGCCGGCTTCAGATCGCGATGCGTGATGCCCTTCTCGTGCGCTTCACCCAAAGCTTCTGCGATCTGCCTCGCAATTCGCAGGGCCCCGTCGAGCGGCAGTGGCCCTTCCGGAGCCTCGCCCTCTATGTACTCCATGACCAGGTAATTCGGGCCGACGTCATAGATATGGCAGATGTTGGGATGGTTCAGCGCCGCCACCGCCCGAGCCTCACGGTCGAAGCGCTCGGTGAACTGCGACGTAGAGACCTTGATGGCGACTTCGCGCCCCAGCCTTGGATCGCGGGCGCGGTACACCTCGCCCATCCCGCCCGCGCCGATCGGCGCCAGGATCTCGTACGGCCCCAGTTTGTCCCCGGTGGATAGTGACACGGTTCCCAACGAGTCTATCGCAACGTGTAGCGGCATTGCCTTTAACGGATGGACGGTCTTCCTGCCGTCAAGTAGACTTTTTCTCGAGTTCCCTCCACAACTTGACGTTTTCTTCTCGCGGGCGCATCGCAGTTGCGTCCTATCTTGTAGTCAAGGAGTTCAAGGGCTCTGTCGTTGGAGGCCTGGACCCACCGGGAAACAGCATCCTAGGAAAGGCTGTGGAGGGTGTGCGCGCAACGAATCCCATGCTTGTCGGGGTTAACGATAAGATCGAGGCGCCTCTAAAATAATCTGCACCTTGTTACAATCCGTGTCTTGTTACAATCCGTACGATGAGTAATCCCGCTGTTTACCCGCCCAGCGACGACTTCGTCCGCAAAGCCCACGTTCAGGGCATGAAAGGCTACCTCGATCTCTATCGCCGCGCCGAGCAGGATCCCGACGCCTTCTGGGGAGACATCGCCGAACGCGAGATCCACTGGTTCGAGAAGTGGAGCAAGGTCCTCGACTGGAACCCGCCCTTCGCGCGCTGGTTCGCCGATGCGAAACTCAACGTCTCCTACAACTGCCTGGACCGTCACCTGACTACTTCGCGCAAAAATAAAGTCGCGATTCTGTGGGAAGGCGAGCCCGGCGAGCAAAGGTTCATCACCTACCAGGAGCTGCATCGCCTGGTAGTCCGCTTTGCCAGCGTCCTCCAATCGCGCGGATACAAGGCCGGCGATCGCGCCATCATCTATATGCCCATGATTCCGGAGTTGCCGATCGCCATGCTGGCCTGCACCCGTCTCGGCATCACCCACAGCGTGGTGTTCGGCGGATTTTCGGCGGAGGCGCTCAAGGCCCGCATCCAGGACCTGGGCGCGGCCCTCGTCATCACCGCCGATGGCGGCTTTCGCCGCGGCAAGGAGATCAAGCTCAAGCCCGCTGTCGACGAAGCTCTCGAAGAATGCCCCGGCGTTCGTGATTGCATCGTCTATCGCCGGACGGCTTCCGATACCGCGATGAAAACAGGTCGTGATCTCTGGTGGCATGAGCTCGACGAACACGCTACTGAGGACTGCCCCGCCGTCCCGCTCGATAGCGAGCATCCCCTGTTCGTACTTTATACGTCGGGCACGACGGGCAAGCCCAAAGGGATTCTGCACACCACCGGTGGCTATCTCACCCACGTCACTGCGACCATGAAGTGGGTTTTCGATCTCAAGGAAGAAGACACCTACTGGTGCTCGGCCGATATCGGCTGGGTCACTGGGCACAGCTACATCGTCTACGGACCGCTTTCGGCTGGTGCGACCAGCGTGATGTACGAAGGCGCTCCCGATTTTCCGCAGTTCGATCGCTGGTGGCGTCTCATCGAGAAGTACCGCATCAGCATTCTCTACACCTCGCCCACCGCCATCCGCGCGCTGATCCGCCAGGGCGACCACTGGCCCAACGCGCACGATCTGTCGAGCCTCCGCCTGCTCGGTTCGGTCGGCGAGCCGATCAATCCCGCCGCCTGGGAATGGTACAACCGCGTGATCGGCAAGGGCCGCTGCCCCATCGTCGATACCTGGTGGCAAACCGAAACCGGCGGGATTCTCATTGCTCCTATGCCCGGCGCGGTCCCCGCCAAGCCCGGATCAGGCACGCTGCCCATGCCCGGAATCATCCCAGACATCGTCGACCTGAAGGGCTTCGAAGTCGGTACCGACCAGGAAGGATTCCTGATTCTCCGGCGGCCGTGGCCCGGCATGATCCGCGGCATATGGGGCGATCCGGAGCGTTATAAGGACCAATACTGGAGCCGCGTTCCCGGCGCGTATTTCACCGGCGACGCCGCCCGCCGCGACGCTGACGGCTACTACTGGGTCCTCGGCCGCGTCGATGACGTGATGAACGTGAGCGGCCATCGCCTCAGCACCATGGAAGTCGAATCCGCGCTGGTGAAACATCCCGCGGTGGCCGAGGCCGCCGTGGTCGGCAAGCCGCATGAGATCACGGGCCAGGCCGTATGCTGCTTCGTCACTCTCAAGAAGGGTGATTACAGCCATGAACAACTGGGCCAGGATCTCCGCCAATGGGTGGCGCACGAAATCGGCGCCTTCGCCCGGCCCGAAGAGATCCGCTTCACCGACGCGCTTCCCAAGACCCGCAGCGGCAAAATCATGCGCCGCCTGCTGCGCGAAATCGTGACCAACAACACCGTCGCCGGCGACGTCACCACACTCGAAGACATGAACGTGATCACCAAGCTCGCCGCGCAACAAGACGAAGATTGAAGCATCCATAGGGGCTGGTGCATCAATATAAATGCAGATGCACCGGGTGGTTGTAATCGGCGGAGGATTCGGAGGGCTGTACGCCGCACGCGCCCTCAGAAGCGAGGCGATCTCTGTAACGCTGGTCGACCGCCGTAACTTCCATCTCTTTCAGCCCTTGTTGTACCAGGTGGCCACCGGCGCGCTGTCTCCGGGCGAAATAGCCGCGCCGCTGCGCGTCCTGCTGCGCAAACAGAAAAACGCGCAGGTGCTGCTGGCCGAGGCCGCCGATCTCGATGCCGCGAAGCGCTTTCTGATCCTTGCTGACACAGGGGATCAGGGCGCGCTTCCGTACGATTCCCTCGTCGTCGCCGCGGGCGCGCATAACTTCTACTTCGGCAACGATGCCTGGGAGCCCGCTGCGCCCGGCCTCAAATCTCTCGAGGACGCCACTCGCATCCGCCACAAAATTCTTTACGCCTTCGAAGCCGCCGAGCGCGAGACCGATCCGGAACGCCGCCGCCGCTGGCTGACCTTCGTGATCGTTGGAGCGGGACCCACCGGCGTGGAGCTCGCGGGAGCCTTGGCCGAGATCGCCAACGATTCTCTGCGCCACGATTTCCGCTCCATCCATCCCGAAGAATCGCGCATCCTGCTGCTGGACGCCGCGCCGCGAGTGCTGACCACGTTTCCGGAGAGTCTTTCCGCCGCCGCCGAACGGCAGCTCATTCGACTCGGCGTGCGGGTTTTGCCGCAAGTGCGGGTGACCGCGATCGATCCCGGCGGCGTTACGTATGCCGCGTCTACTGGGACCAATCGAATCGAAAGCCACACGATTCTGTGGGCCGCCGGCGTCAAGCCTTCCCCGTGGGGCGAGATCTTATCCAGACGCGCAGGCGCGGCGCTGGACCGCGGCGGCCGCGTGAAGGTGAATGCCGATCTGTCCATACCCGGGCATCCCGAGATCTTCGTGATCGGCGATCTGGCATACCGCGAGCAGGACGGCGCGCCTCTGCCCGGCATCGCCCCGGTCGCGATGCAGGAAGGCCGCTACGTGGCTTCCGTGATCGCCGCCCGTCTGGAGGGCCGCACGCCGAAACCCTTCCGATACTTCGACAAAGGTTACCTGGCGGTCATCGGGCGGAACAAGGGCGTGGGCGTCATCGGCGGCGTCAAGCTGCACGGCTGGATCGCCTGGTTCGTCTGGCTCTTCGTTCACCTGATGTACCTGGCTGATGCGCTCAATCGCGTGCTGGTCTTCCTGCGCTGGGGCTACCAGTATCTGACGTTTTACCGCGGCGCGCGCCTGATCACCGGCGACGATCGTCCAGAACGCTAGACTAGTGAAGTAAGGAACGCCGCTTGCCGGGTTATTTCGTAAAGACGTTCGGATGCCGCGCTTCCCAGGCCGATGGCGCTGCGCTGGAAGCCGGCCTCGCTGCGAGCGGTCTCGATGCCGCCCGAGCGCTGGCCGACGCCGATCTCGTCGTCCTGAACACCTGTACCGTCACGGCGACCGCCGACGACGAGCTTCGCCAAACCGTCCGCCGCCTCCATCGCGCGCAGCCCGGCGCCCGCATCGTCGTCACCGGCTGCTACGCCCAGCGTGCCCCGGAGGAAATCGCCGCTCTGCCGGGCGTGAGTCTCGTGGTTGGAAACTCGCATAAGAATTTAATTCCCGATCTGGTGGCCGGCGGCTCACACTATCACGGCGAAATCCGCATCGGCGATATTTTCGAGCAGCGCGATTTTCTTTCCGCGCCGGTGGAGGACGCCTTGGGCGACCGCACCCGCCCCAATCTCAAGATTCAGGACGGATGCAACAATCGCTGCTCGTTCTGCATTATTCCTTACGTGCGCGGCCGCAGCCGCAGCGCGCAGGCGGATTCCGTGATCGATCAGGTCCGCCATCTCGCGGCAAAATATCGGGAAGTGGTCCTCAGCGGGATCAACCTGGGCCGCTGGGGCCGCGATCTCGAAGGCGGGAGCCGCCTCGTCGATCTGGTGCGCCGCCTGCTCGACCAGACACCGGTGGAACGTCTCCGCCTCAGCTCCGTCGAGCCCATGGATTGGTCGGATGCGCTGCTCGAATTAGTCACGACTTCGCCGCGCATCGCCAAGCACGTGCATGCTCCGCTGCAATCGGGGTCCGACAAAGTTTTGCGCCGGATGCATCGCAAGTATCGCCCGCGTCACTATGCTGACCGCATTTTAAAAGCTCGCGCACTGATGCCGGATTGCGCGGTCGGTGCCGACGTGATGACCGGGTTTCCAGGCGAGAGCGAGCAGGAATTCGAAGAATCGCGCGCGTTCATCGAGAGCCTGCCGTTTACTTACTTGCACGTGTTCACGTACTCGGCGCGACCGGGCACGCCCGCCGCGGAAGTCGCGGATCAAGTGCCGATTGACGTCCGCAAACGCCGTACGCACGTGCTGCGCGATCTGGCTCAACGCAAGAACCTCGAATTTCGGCGTTCCATGCTCGGCCGCACGATTTCCGTAGTCACGATCGAGGATAGCGCGCTTAGCCACAACTATCTGAAAGTCGCGCTCGCCCGCCCCCGCGAAGCCAACCGCATCGAGAATGTAACGATCGGCGGTCTGACCGCTGATGGTCTCTACGAATTCGGCTCGCTTCCAATTGTTTAAGAACCCAGACAGCGGGTTCAATATTAGGGTAGTGCGCACCCTATCCAGGTGGCTGGCTCGAACTCCTTAAGCCAGCGAGCCCGGCCCGGTTGTCTTATTTGCGTTTATTCGCGTTCATTTGCGGCGATTACATTTCGCGGCGATTCTCCAGTGACTTGAGCATCGTCACTTCATCGGCGAACTCCAGGTCGCTCCCCACGGGAATTCCCATGGCGATGCGGGTCACCCTCACCCCCAGCGGCTTGAGCAGGCGCGACAGGTACACGGCGGTAGCCTCGCCTTCCACCGTGGGGTTGTTGGCCAGGATGATTTCTTTCACATCACCGCTGGCGATCCGGTCCAGCAGCCCCTTGATCTTCAGCTGCTCCGGCCCGATGCCGCGCAGCGGAGAAATCGCCCCGTGCAGCACGTGATACAAACCGTTGAAGGACCGCGTGGTCTCCACCGGAAGAATGCCGTGCGGCTCTTCCACCACGCAAATCGACGAGCGGTCGCGATGCGGATCCCGGCAATAGGGACACAACTCGGCGTCGCTGATGTTATTGCACTCGGCGCAGATTCCCAGGTTGTCTTTAACGTCTGTGAGCGCGGCCGCGAGCGCGGCGGCCTGATCGCGCGGCGAGCGCAGCACATAAAACGCCAGCCGTTGCGCCGATTTCTGCCCGATCCCGGGCAGCCGGCGGAACTCGTCGATCAGGCGCTGCAGCGGCGCGGCAAAATCAGGCATGCGACGCTATACCAGACCAGGTGGCAATCCCAATCCGCCCAGCATGCCGCTCATTTTCTTCTGCGTCTCTTCGTCGACCTTCTTGGTGGCCTCATTGCACGCCGCCATCACCAGGTCCTGCAGCATCTCCACGTCGCCCGCCACTTCAGGATCGATCTTTACGCCGGTGACGTTCTTGTGGCCGTCCATGCTCACCGTCACCATGCCACCGCCCGCCGAAGCCTCCACGCGGATCAGCGCGACCTCTTCCTGCATCTTCTGCTGCATTTTCTGGGCCTGCTGCATCATGTTTTGCATGTTTCCGGGCATCTTCATGTTTCGGTCTCCTTCAAGTTGCGCACGGCGCGCACCTGGCTCTCCGGGAATAATTCCTGAAAGCGCTTCACTTCCGGATGCGCCAGCGCGCGCTCGGATGCTTCATCTGTTTTCGCCGGCGCGGCGGCCTTCGGCGGGGGCGCCGCTGCCGCGCTTTCGCCCACTTTCAACGTGATCTTGACGGTCCGGCCCGCCACGCGCCGCACGGCGGCCTCGAACTCCGGCCCTTTCAGAAACAACTGGTACATCTTGGGAGCCGTGAAAACGATTTCCGTCGCAGTCTCGGCGATCTCCGAGTGTTCCACGGCGTCGGCCACGTGCGTCAACTTGGCTTCCTGCAGCGCGCCTATTAAACGCGTTCGAAAATCACCTTCGACGGATGCCGCCGATGCCGCCGGCGCGGCTTTCGGGGGGGCATTCGGGGGAGCCTTGGGAGGAGCTTTCGGCGCCGCGGGAGCGGGACTCGATCCACCCAACGCAGCCAGCGCTTCCTCGATCGGCTGCAACCGTCCCGCATGGATCAGCCGCAGCAATCCCATCTCCAGATGCAGACGCGGCTGCAGCGAGCTCTGCAAATCGCGGAACAGATCGAGCGCCAGCTTCAGATCCCGCGTCAGGTCGTCCTCCGTGAACTGCCGGGCGGCCTCGATCATGCGTTCCTGCTCCGGCGGCGATGCGGCCACCAGCTTCGTCGCTTTGCCCTCGATCCGCACCACCAGAAGATTGCGGAAATAGCGAGCCAGCTCGCGCGCGAAGTGCTGCAGGCTGCGGCCGTTCGCTTCCAGGTCGGCCACCACGTCGAGCATCCCCTTGGCATCGCGCTCTACGAGCGCTTTTGTCACCGCGCCTAACGATTCCAGGGAGAACATCCCCAGCAGCTCGCGCACCTGCTTGCCTTCGAGCTTGTTGCCGCAGCAGGCGATGGCCTGATCCAGCGCCGACAGCGAATCGCGCACGCTGCCTTCGCCCGCCTGGGCCAGCACGCTCAGCACTTCCGGATCGGCCTCAATGCCTTCCTGTTTTATGATCCACTCCATGCGCGCGACCAGTTCCGCGAAATCCACCGAGCGAAAGCTGAACTGCTGGCAGCGCGAGGCGATGGTCGACGGAATCTTGTGTGTCTCGGTGGTGCAAAGCATGAACACCACCCACTCCGGCGGCTCCTCCAGCGTCTTGAGCAGCGCGTTGAAGGCTTCGCTGGTGATCTGGTGCGCTTCGTCGACGATGAAAACCTTGTAGCGGTCGCGTGCCGGGCGGAAGCGAACGTTCTCGCGCAGCTCGCGCATTTCGTTGATGCCGCGGTTGGACGCCGCGTCGATCTCGATCACGTCCATCCCCGATCCGGCGGCGATTTCCGTGCAGCTCGCGCACACGCCGCAGGGTGTAATGGTCGGGCCCTTAATGCAATTGAGGCAGCGCGCCATGATGCGCGCGACGGTGGTTTTGCCGGTGCCGCGCTGGCCCGAAAAAATGTAGCCGTGCGCGATGCGGTTTTGCGAGATCGCGTTTTCGAGCGTGGTCCGGACGTGCTCCTGGCTGATCAGCTCCGCGAACGTCTGCGGCCGGTATTTGCGGGCGATGACCTGGTACATGCGGCGGGAAAGTCGTTGAAAATATGCCAGACCCCGGGTGATCCGCGGCACACGGGTTAAGCCGCTACCGTTGCTTCCTTCCGGACCTGGCGGGGTTTGCAGCCGCCCGTTGCACGAAGCCCGGAGCCTGACAACC
>Ga0310810_10005566_pt1 | contig 14112 bp, 11 predicted proteins | sample NCmetagenome_FD_207641 | JGI IMG/M metagenome (GOLD analysis project Ga0310810, IMG submission 207641) | Soil microbial communities from experimental microcosm in Duke University, North Carolina, United States - NC | ecosystem: Engineered > Artificial ecosystem > Soil microcosm > Unclassified ... | reverse complement strand
CCCATCGCGGCCACTGGGTCGTGGTCAATTTCTGGGCGACCTGGTGCGCGCCGTGCCTGAAGGAAATGCCCGATCTGTCGGCGCTGGATGCGATGCGCGAGCACATCGACGTCATCGGCCTGGATTACGAGGACATCACCCCGGGCGACCTGCAGGCGTTCCTGAAAAAACATCCGGTCGTGTATCCGGTCGCGATCGTCGACGTCTACAAGCCGCCAGCCGACTTCGCCACCCCGCGCGGCCTGCCCACGACCTACCTGATCGCGCCCGACGGCAAGGTCGCCAAGCATTTCCTGGGCCCGATCACCGCCCGGGACGTGGACGACGCGATCGCCGAAGCGGGCGGTCCCAAGCCCGCGGCGTGAGCGGTTGATGGGCGACGTCGCCATGCGGTTCCTGGTCGCCGGCAAGGTCCAGGGCGTGTGGTTCCGTGCGTCGACGCGCGATCGGGCCCAGGCGCTCGGCCTGCGTGGCCATGCACGCAACCTCGACGACGGACGGGTGGAGGTGCTGGCCGCCGGTTCGCAGGAGGCGCTGCAGCAACTCGCGCGATGGCTGCAGCGCGGGCCGCCGAACGCGCGCGTGGAGCACGTCGAAGCCGAGCCCGCCGAGCTGGATCCGGCGATCGAGGGTTTCTCGATCCGCTGATGCTTCGTCAGCCCCGGCGAAACCGGGGTCCGGCATTGAACGTGCTTGAATCTGGATCCCGGCTTGCGCCGGGATGGCGGCACGCTCAGCGTGCGGCGACGGCCGCCGCCGGCGCCTGCAACTGCGGCCAGCGCGCGAGCAGCGATGCGCGGATGCCGGCCGCGTCCAGGCCTGCTTCGGCCAGCAGTTGTTCGCGGCTGGCATGGTGCTGGAACGCATCCGGCAGGCCGAGGTGCAGGATCGGCAGGACGATGCCTTCGCCGGCGAGCAGTTCGGCCACGCCCGAACCGGCGCCGCCCATCACCACGTTGTCCTCGAGCGTGGCGAAGCCGTCGTGGCCCTGAGCCAGTTCCAGCAGCAGCGTGCGGTCCAGCGGCTTGACGAAACGCATGTTGACCACGGTCAGCCCGAGCTCGGCGCCGACCTGTTCGGCCGCGGGCACGATCGCGCCGAACGCGAGCAGGGCGATCCGCGCGCCGCGCCGGCGCAGTTGCGCCTTGCCGATCGGAAGGGTGTCGAGCGTCGACGGCACGGCGACGCCGGGGCCGCTGCCTCGCGGATAGCGCACCGCGGCCGGGCCCTGGAAACGGAAGCCGGTGGTCAGCATCTGCCGGCACTCGTGCTCGTCGGCCGGCGCCATCACCACCATGTTCGGCACGCAGCGCAGGTAGCTCAGGTCGAGGTTGCCGGCGTGGGTCGCGCCATCGGGTCCGACCACGCCGCCGCGGTCGATCGCGAACAGCACGTCGAGGTTCTGGATCGCGACGTCATGCACCAGCTGGTCGTAGCCGCGCTGCAGGAAGGTCGAGTAGATCGCCACCACCGGCCTGGCGCCTTCGCAGGCCATGCCCGCGGCCAGCGTCACCGCATGCTGTTCGGCGATCGCGACATCGAAATAGCGATCGGGATAGTCCCTGCTGAAGCGCACCAGGCCCGAGCCTTCGCGCATCGCGGGGGTGATCGCCAGCAGCTTGTCGTCGGCAGCGGCCATGTCGCACAGCCAATCGCCGAACACCTCGGTGTAGGTCGGCTTCTTCGGCGCGGCGGCGGGCTTGCTGACCACCCCCTTGTCCGGGTCGAACGGCGACACCGCGTGGTAGCCGATCTGGTCGCCCTCGGCCAGTTCGTAGCCCTTGCCCTTGGTGGTGATGACGTGCAGCAGCTGCGGGCCCTTGAGCTTCTTCAGCACCTTGAGCGCGGCGACCAGCGCATTGACGTCGTGGCCGTCGATCGGGCCGGTGTAGTGGAAGCCCATTTCCTCGAACAGCGTGGACGGCACGAACATGCCCTTCCAATGTTCCTCCCAGCGGCGCACGAACTTCGCGGTCGGATTGTTCTTGTCGCCGAGCAGCTTCTTGCCGCCTTCCCGCAGCGCGTTCAGCGCGCGGCTGCCGGTCATGCGACCGAGCATCTTGGTCAAGCCGCCGACGTTCTCGCTGATCGACATGCGGTTGTCGTTGAGGATCACCAGCAGGTTCGGCTCGGGTTCCATGCCGCCGGCATGGTTGAGCGCCTCGAACGCCATGCCCGCGGTCATCGCGCCATCGCCGATCACGGCGACGACTTGCCGGTCGTTGCCGGCGCGCTGGTTGGCGATCGCCATGCCCAGCGCGGCCGAGATCGAGGTCGAGGAGTGGCCGACGCCGAACGTGTCGTACTCGCTTTCATCGCGCTTGGGGAACGGCGCGATGCCGTCGGCCTGCTTGACCGTGCGGATCGCGTCGCGACGGCCGGTCAGGATCTTGTGCGGATAGGCCTGGTGGCCGACATCCCACACGATGCGGTCGTCCGGCGTGTCGAACAGGTAATGCAGCGCGGTGGTCAGTTCGATCACGCCAAGGCCGGCGCCGAAATGACCGCCGGACTGGCCGACCGATTCGATCAGGTAGGCGCGCAGTTCATCGGCGATCGCACGCAGTTCGGATTCGTCGAAGCGGCGCAGGTCGGCGGGCGAGTCGATCCGTGACAGGCGCGGGTAGCGCGACGGATCGATGGCGATGGTGGCAGGCATCCGCGCATTTTCGCGCCCACCGCCGTGACGGGCAAGGAAATGCCCAAAATACGGGGTCGTCCGGCTTCGTCCGGTGCCGATCCGGCGCGGATCGGCCGGATCGTGCGCGACTTACTTGCCGCGCAGGCGCCCGAACAGGCCGCCGGACTTCTGCGGTTCGGGTTCGGGCTCGGGTTCGCGCCAAGGCTCGGCGAAGCCGGTGGCGAGGCTGGCGTTGACGAAGTCCGCGACTTCCGATGCCGGCACGCCGCTGGCCGCGGCGATCTCGTCCAGCGTCGCCGGGCCTTTCATCATCGCGGTGGCGATGCGGAAGTGCTTGGGGAACTCGCGCTCGGTCTGCGGCCACTTGCTGAGCTTGTAGCGTGCGGTCGGATCGAATCCCGGCAGCAGCGTGCCGTTGCCGGCAAGCAGTCCGCCGTACCACTGCAGGCGGTTGAGCGGCTGCGCCTCGCCGAGCGCGGCGACTTCCTTCGCCCAGGTCGCGGCATCGACCGGCTGGAAGTCGTCGCGCGCGACCACCGCGTCGAACAGCACGGCCAGCGGCTTGAGCGCGCCGGGACCGAAGTACTGGCGCGCATCGGCATCGATCAGCACCGACTGGCCGCCGGCCGAGTAGCGCGTGCGGCCTGCCAGCGCCTGCGGCGCCAGCCAGTCGCCGAGCTTGCGCTCGCGCGGCGGCGCGGGCGGCGGCGGTGCGGACGGAGCCGGCGGCGCGATCGTGGTGGCAGCCAGGGTGCCGGCTTCGATCGAAGCGGCGGGCGCGGGTGCGGGAGCCGGTGCGCGGGCTTCCTCGTCGGCCTTGCGCGGAAGTTCCTCCGTCAACTGGTCCTGCGGTCGCGGGGCGGGCGCCATGCCCGACGGCGAGGGTGCGGTCGGCGCGGGAGTGGCGGCAGGCGCGCCACTGCCCTGGGCGATGCCGCGCAGCAGTTCGCCGAGGCTGGCGACATCGAACGGGCGCTGCAGTCGCGAGTCCGTCTGGGTCCGCGGCGCCGAGGTCAGGCCGATCACGTGCTTGCCGGCGGCGTGCAACCGCAGCCAGCTCATCGGCCCGTACATGCTGTCCATGTCGACCAGCACGTGGCTGGCGTCGGCCTCGGGCACCAGTGTCCACTGGCCGCCGGTATTGGCCTTCTCGAATGCGGCCTTGAGCGCGGCTTCGGTGGCCGGGTCCATGCCGGTCATGCCGAGGGTCAGGGGCATCGGGTCGCTCCGGAGGTCGAAAACACGAGTTTAGCCCGCCCGGGCAGCATTGTGCCTGCGATGGATCACAAGCCGCGCGCGGCCTGCGTCACCCGCTTGCGCCGGCCGGATGATCAGTTGAACCGGTTCCTGCGCTTGGGAAGATGGTTTTTCAGGAACGCCATCTGGTCGGCCAGGATGTTGCGGTTGCTCAGGATCAGGTGTTCTATCCAGCTCGGCCGGAACGGCACCGCCAGCAAGGGCATGCCCGCCTGTTGCGGGGTGCGGCCGCCCTTGCGCGAATTGCACTGGAAGCAGGCCGCGACAACGTTCTCCCAGATGTCGCGGCCACCGCGCGAGAGCGGCATCACATGGTCGCGGGTGAGTTGCTGGCGACTGACTTCGCGCCCGCAATACAGGCACAGGTGCTGGTCGCGCGCGAACAGCGCGGCATTGGTCAAGGCGGGTGTCGGGTCCAGCGCCTGCGGCCGCGCATGGCTGCGCGCGGCGACGATCGGATGCAGGTCGAGCACGCTCTGCTCGCCGGTCATGCGGCAGGTGCCGCCATGCACCTGCAGGCAGGGATCGCCAAGGGTCCAGGCCACCGCGCCACGCACGTACAGGCAGGCCGCGTCCTGCCAACTCATCCAGTCGAGCACGCGGCCGTGGGCGTCGAGCGAGAGCAGGCGCACGGCATCGATCCGTGCAGGCAACGAGGATCCGGTGGCAGGCAAAGGGTCGGCGACGACCGGACCCTGCGGGGTGCCGGTGTGGACCAGGCGAAGCTTCGCTCTGTCGGTCTCCATCGGGGATTCAGGATATACCCGATGGCGAGGGGTTTGTCAGCCCGGCGGCTGGCCGGCGCTCACGCGTCGAAACGGTCCGCATCCAGCGCCAGCAGGCTGGCCGCGCCACTTTCGATCGCGGCCTTGTGCGCCAGCGTGCGCGGCAGGAGCCTGGCGAAGTAGAAGCGCGCGGTCTCGCGCTTGGCGGCCTTGAACGCGTCGGAATGTGAAGAGGCTTCCGCCGCGGCGACGCTGCGGGCCCACCAGTAGGCCAGCGCGACATAGCCCGAATAGAACAGGTAGTCCCAGGCCGCCGCGCCGATTTCGTCGGCATCGGCCACTGCGCGCCGCCCGACCGCCATCGTCAGCGCCTGCCACTCGGCGGCCCTGGCCCGGAGTGGCGCGATGAACTCGGCGACGGCGTCGTTGCCGGCATTGTCGTCGCAGAACCCTTCGATCAAGCGCAACATCACCTGCAGCCCGGCGCCCTGCTGCTGCATGACCTTGCGGCCGAGCAGGTCCAGTGCCTGGATCCCGGTCGTGCCTTCATACAGGGTGGTGATGCGCGCGTCGCGCGCGAGCTGTTCCATGCCGTGCTCGGCGATGTAACCGTGGCCGCCGAAGCATTGCAGCGCGTGATAGGTGCATTCCACGCCCCATTCGGTCAGGCAGGCCTTGACGATCGGCGTCACGAAACCGAGCAGCGCGTCGGCGTCGCGGCGTTCATCGGCGTCGTGGCCGTGCTCGACGATGTCCACCAGCGAAGCGGCGTGGTAGCCGAGCGCGCGTCCGCCTTCGACCAGCGCCTTCTGCGTGAGCAGCATCCGCCGCACGTCGGGATGGACGATGATCGGGTCGGCCGGCCGGTCGGGGAACTTCGCGCCCGACAATGCGCGCATCTGCAACCGTTCGCGCGCGTAGCGCAACGCGTTCTGGTACGCGCGATCGGCCAGGCCCAGGCCCTGCAGCCCGACTGCGAGCCGCGCGGTATTCATCATGGTGAACATCGCCGCGAGGCCCTTGTGGGGTTCGCCGATCAGCCAACCCTGGGCGCCGTCGAAATTCATCACGCAGGTGGCCGAGCCGTGGATGCCCATCTTGTGTTCGAGCGCGCCGGCGTGGACCGCATTGCGTTCGCCGATCGCGCCATCGCGGCCGACCTTGAACTTGGGCACGATGAACAGCGAGATGCCCTTGCTGCCCGCCGGCGCATCGGGCAGGCGGGCCAGCACCAGGTGCACGATGTTGCCGGCCATGTCGTGCTCGCCGGCGGTGATGAAGATCTTGGTGCCGGTGATGGCGTAACTGCCGTCCTCGCCCGGCGTCGCGCGGGTCTTGAGCAGGCCCAGGTCGGTCCCGCAATGCGGTTCGGTCAGGCACATCGTGCCGGTCCATTGGCCGGCGACGATCGGCTTCAGGAACGCTTCCTGCTGCCAGGGTTCGCCATGGTGCAGCAGCGCTTCGGTCGCACCGTGCGACAGCAGCGGGAAATTGCCCCACGCCAGGTTGGCGGCGTCGATCATTTCCTTCAGCGGCACGCCGACCGCATGCGGCAGCCCCTGGCCGCCGAACTGCGTCGGCGACACCAGCCCGGCCCAACCGCCTTCGACATATTGCGCGTAGGCCTGGCTGAACCCTTCGGGCGTGGTCACCGCGCCGGTGGCCCGATCGAATTTGCAGCCCTGCTCGTCGCCGACGCGGTTGAGCGGCGCCAGTACGGATTCGGCGAAGCGCGCGCCTTCCTCGAGGACCGCATCGACGACATCGCCGGTGGCGTCTTCGAAACCGAGGCGCGCGAACAGCGCCTGCGCGTCGAGCAGGTCGAACAGCACGAAACGCATGTCGGGCAGGGGCGCGCGATACAGGCTCATCGAAACTCCGCGGATCGAGGGGAAACGCGGCGAGCGTGCGCCGGCGCGATGGAGTTTTTGCTCAGGCGCGGCTTGCGTTCAGCGCAGCACGCCGGTCAGCCCCGGCACCGGGCTCAGGCCGTTGTCACGCTTGAACTCGAAGGTGCGCGCACCGCGACCCTCCGGCGCGGCGACGAGCGTGCCGTCGAGCGAATAGGTGAGGCCGCGGCCGCGCGCGAGCGCATCGGCGATCACGATCCGCGCGCCGGCGTCTGGCGCCAGCGTCAGGGAGGTGACATCGGCCGCTTCCGGCCCGATCGTCAGTGCCGGTTGCGCATGCAGCGTTCCCGCAGCCTGGCCCGCGACCTGCATCGCCAGGTCGACCGTGTCGAAGCGCATCGGCATGCTGCTGAAGTTCTCGATCCGCAGGTCGATCGCCCAGCTGCCATCGGCGCGCACGGTCAGCTGCTGGATGCTGGCGCTGGGGTCGGAGACGCGATTGATCTGCCCCGTGCCGCAGGCGGCCAGCAGCAGCGCGGAGGCCAGCAACAGCACGGTCGCGAAGTGTTTCATCGAGGCGGTCCGTCGGCTTGCGAGGGTGGCCTCGAGGATACACCGCACGGCGTCGCGTTCAGTCGAGCAGGCCCTTGCGCAGCGCATAGCGCACCAGTTCGGCGGTGTTGCGGGCTCCCAGCTTGTCGAGCACGCGGCCGCGGTGGTTCTCCGCGGTCTTGACGCTGATGTCGAGCTTGCGTGCGATTTCCTTGGTGGTCATCGCCTCGGCGAGCAGGTGGAAGACTTCGCGTTCGCGGTTGGTGAGGCGGCCATAGGGATCGTCGACCGCACGCTCGGGATGCTGCAGGTGCTCTGCCAGGGCCAGCGCCGCCTGCGCACCGAAGTAGCCGCGCCCCGCGTGCAGCGTGCGCACGGCATCGAGCAGGTCGGCCGCCGCGCTGTCCTTGGCCAGGTAGCCGGACGCACCGGCGCGCACCGCCTGCAGCAGGTATTCCTCTTCCTTGTGCATGGTCAGCACCAGCACGCGGGTGGCGGGCAGCGCCTCGCGCAATCGGCGCACGACTTCGAGCCCGCCCAGGCGCGGCATCGACAGGTCGGCGATGACGATGTCCGGGCGCGTTTCCATCGCCTTGGCGATCGCCTCGATGCCATCGGCCGCCTGTGCGACGACCTGCACGTCGCCCGCCGCCTGCAGGACGCCGACCAGGCTTTCGCGCACCATCGTGTGGTCGTCCGCAATCAATACGCGCATGCCAGAACCCCCGTGCCTAAACTGCGCGCGTGGCGTGAACCCGTCAACCGTCGGTCGCGGCCTCGAGCGGCACCAGCGCGCGCAGGCGCGTGCCATGCCCTGGCGAACTGCGCAGTTCCAGCTGGCCGCCGTACAGGCGCAGGCGTTCACGCATCCCGCCCAGTCCGCTCCCGCTGGTGGTGGCGGACGGGTCGAAGCCGTTGCCGTCGTCGATCAGCTGCAACTGCAGCTGCGGCCCGCGCCGGACCAGCCGCAGCAGCAGGCTGCTGGCGGCGGCGTGCTTGGCGGCATTGTTGAGCGCTTCCTGCGCGACCCGGAACAGCAGCGTCTGCAGTTCGCCATCCAGTGACGGCAGCATTTCGATTTCGACCACGACCGGCAATCCGGTGGCTTCCTCGACGCTGCGACCGAGCCAGCGCAGCGCCGGTTCCAGGCCGAGGTCGTCGAGGATGGGCGGGCGCAGCAGGCGCGACAACTGGCGGGTGTCGTCGAGCGACTGCCCGCACAGCGCGATCGCGGCTTCGAGTTTTTCGCGCAATGGCGCCTGCTCCGGCCCGAGGCTGCCGCCCAGTTGCGCGAGGCGGTGCTTGAGCGCGGTCAAATTCTGGCCAAGGCCATCGTGCAGTTCGCGCGCCAGGCGCCGGCGTTCGTCTTCCTGCACCCGCCAGACCGCGCGCCCGAGCCTGCGGAACTCGCGTTCGTTGGCTTCCAGTCGCTGCAGCAGCCGCTGGTATTGCGCCTGCATCGTGGCCAGCGAGGGCGGGGCAGGTTCGCTCACGGGCGGTTTCCTGCATCGAACCCGGCGAGCAATGTCTTCGGCAATGCCGCGCGCAGTGCGCGGGATGCATCGTCCGCGCGCGCCTGCGCCGCGCGCGCGCCGGCATCGTCGCCGCCGGCTTGGCGCGCTTGGGCGCCAAGCGCATGCAATGACGCCGCTTCAAGCACGTTGCCATTGCGCAGCAGGGCATTGGCTTCGTCGTATTGCGCAAGCGCCTGCCGGGTGTCGTGCCGGGCGAGCGCCTGCTGCATCGCCAGCTGCAACCACTGCAGGCGCAGGCCGACGTTGCCGAGGTTGGCGGTCGCGGCATCGAGCGATGCCACGTCGGTGCCTGCCAGCCGCGCGGCGACCAGCGCGATCCGCAATTGCAGCTGCACGATGCCGGAACTGGCGGCCAGTTCGCGCGCGGCGTGCAGCGCGCGGGTGGCGGCCGCACGGTCGCCGCTGCGCGCGGACAGCTCGGCCTGCAGCAGTTGCGCAATCGAGCGTTGCTCGCTCGGCGACTGCTTGAGCGACGGTGCGAGCGCCTGCAGGGCGTCGCGCGCACGGCCATCGGCGTGCGCGGCGAGCAGGGCCTCGACACCGATCAGGCCGGCATCGCTGGCGCCGCGCGGATCCTCGCGTTGGACGAACGATGCACGCGCGGCCTGGGCCTGGGCGATGGCGGCCTCGACATGGCCCTGGCGCAATTCCAGTTCGGCCAGATGGCGCCGGCTGACCGCGGCTTCCTCCTGCATCTGTTGCGACTGCGCCTGCCTGAGCGACGATCCAAGGCGCGTGCGCGCCTGCGCCCAGCGGCCACGGGCGATGTCGAGCAGTGCCAGGTCCTGGGCGGCGCGTACCTGGCCGGTGGCGTCGCCGAGCTTGTCCGCATCGGCCGCGGCCTGCTGCAGGTAGACCTGGGCGTCGTTGTAGTTCCCGAGCTGGAACTGGGCGAAACCGATGTCGTTCTGCGCCTGCGCGATGCCGAACGGATCGTCGACTGCCTGCCACGACTTGAGTGCATGCCGGAAGGCATCCAGGGCCTGCGGGTAATTGCCGCGCTCCTCGGCCAGCAGGCCGATCTCGTTTTCGACCGCGGCCAGTCCGGCACGATCGCCCAGTTGCGTGTGCAGCACGCGCGCCCTGTCGAGGTCGGCGGCGGCTGCGTCGTAGTTGCCGGTCAGCGACAGCGCATTGCCGAGGTTGCGCAGGCTGGTCGCTTCGCCACGGATGTTGCCGATCGCATGGCGCAGTTCGACCGCCTTGCGGTACTGCTCGGCGGCGTCCGCGCTCTGGCCCAGGCGGCCATAGCCGATGCCGAGCGCATTGACGGTCTCAGCCTGGCCGTAGCGGTCGCGGCTGCGCTTGAACTGCACCAGTGCGCGCACCAGGTAATCGTCGACCGCGCGCTGGGCGTTGCCGCTCAGGATCGAGAACTTGCCCAGTTCGTACCACGCGCGCGGGTCGTTGCCGTCGCGCCTCGTGAGCGCCTGCAACGCCGCGACCGCGGCCGGGAAATCGCCGCCGGCGCCGCGCGCGCGCGCCAGCTGCAGTTCGGCTTCGGTATCGTCGGGCGTGGCTGCGAGCAATTTCCGCCATTGCGCGATCGCGGCCGGCGCATCGCCTTCCACCAGCGCGCGCTGGGCGGCCAGGCGTGCCTGCAGCGCCGGCGCATGGGCATCGGCGCGCTGCCCCTGTTCGAGCGCGTCGGCGGCCTGGTCCTGGTTGCCGACCATCAGCGCGGTTTCGGCTTCGTCCAGCCAGGCGCGTGCATCGTCGGGCGCCAGTCGCGTGGTTTCCGCCAATTTCGCCAGGGCAGTGGCCAGGTCGCCGTCGCTGCGCGCGCGCAGGCCGGCGCCGTATGCCGCAACGGCATCGGCTTTGTCCGGCAGTGCGGTCGCCAAAGCACCCGCGGGATAGCCCAGCGCGCGCACGATGCCGGCCTGCGTGCTCCAGGCGCGAATGGCCGCAACGGGATCGGCGGCAACGGGGCCTGGCAATGGCGATTGCGAGCTGGCATCGGCCAGCACCGCATGCAGTCGCCAGCCATCGCCCACGCGCACCAGGGCCGGCTGCAATACGCGACTGGCGCCGGCGCTGGCACGCAACTTGTCCAGCGCGGGCGGGTTGCTGCCATCCGGGTCCAGCTGGCGCAGCGCCTGCAGGCTGCGGTCGCGATCGACCACGGCATGGCCGGGCACGGCGCCGAGCGCATCGCGCAGGCGTGCCGACCAAGCGGTGGCCAGGTCGGGCGACGCAGCCCCCGCGATCGGCAACACCAGCAGGCGTTGCAACGGTGGCGAAGCGACGACCGCAACCTGGCGTTGCGACCATTGCCACCAGCCGAACGCGGACAGCGCGGCAAGCACGGCCACGGCGACGGCAATCCAGCGCGTACGGGGGGCGCGCAGCTGGTCGGCGAAGGAGGGGCGGGGCACTTCACGCCGGTCGATCGCGTCGATCACCGCCTGCGCCGTTTGCAACCGATGCGCGGGTTGCGACCGCAGCAGGCGATCGACCAGGCGCGCGACCCACGGTGGCGTGTCGGGACGCGCGCGTGTCACCGGCGGCGGAGACTGCAGCATGCGCTGCGCCAGGGTCTCGGCCATGGTCCCGCCCGCGAAAGGCGGCTTGCCGGCGAGCATCTCGTACAGCATCAGCCCGAGCGCATACAGGTCGCTGCGTGCGTCGGCCGGTTCGCCGCGCGCCTGTTCCGGCGAAATGTAATCGGGCGTGCCGACCATCGATCCGGTGCGTGTCTGGCCGCTGGTGGCGAGCGAGCGCGCGACGCCGAAGTCTGCGATGGCGGCGTTGCCATCGCCATCGAGCAGGATGTTGGCCGGCTTGAGGTCCCGATGCACCACGTCGCGGGCATGTGCGGCCACGAGGCCTTCGGCGACCTGGCGGGTGATGCGCAGTGCCTGTTCCAGCGGCAGCCCGGCCTGGCCGTCGAGCCCGCCGCGATCGAGCACGTGGTCCAGCGAGGGGCCATCGATCAGGTCCATGCTGATCAGCCAGTGGCCGTCGTGCTGGGCGAGGTCGTGGATGCGTACCACGCGCGGACTGGATACCTGGCGCGCCAGCAGCAGTTCCTGTCGGAAGCGCTCGAAGGCATCCGCACGATGCGCCAGTTCCGCGCGTAGCAACTTCAATGCGACCGGCACGCCGAGCGCCAGATCGGTGGCGCGATACACCACGCCCATGCCGCCGATGCCGAGGATCGCTTCGATCCGGTAACGCTCGCCGAGCACGCTGCCAGGCGCGAAGTCTGCATGCGCGTGGATGCCGGTGCGGGTGGCGTCGGTGTCGCCGGAAGCACCACTGCCGCCGGGCGTCGTGCCACTCATGCGTGCTCCGCGTGTGCGGCCAGGATCCGGCTCCAGGGCGCGGACTGCGCGACGGCGTGTTCGCGATCAAGCCAGCGGGTCGCGGCATGCGCGGCCAGCCACAGGCTGGCACGTTCGGCGAAGGCTTCGAGCAGGGCGAGGTCGAGCGTGGTGATCGCCGGGCCGGCATGGGTGCGATCGGCATAGATCGCGCCCAGGCGCTGTTCGCCATCGAGCAGGGGCACGCACACCAGCGCACGCAGGCCGCCGGCGATCACCGAGGCGCGCGCCGACAGCCAGCGGTCATGGCCGATGTCGTTGGCGACCACGCTGTGGCCGCCGTCGAGCGCGCGGTTGACCGCGCCGACGCTTCCGGAAAATGCCGCGCTGGACAATCGCGCCGGATCCAGGGCCAGGCTCGCGCGTACCGCGAACGGGTGCGCGTCGCCATCGCCGAGCAGGACGAAGCCGCGATCGCATTGCGCCAGTTCCAGTACGCCGCGCAGGCTGGCGTCGAGCAACGCGTCCAGATGTTCGACGCCATCGAGGCGTGCGGTGTGCGCGGTCGCCAGTTCACGCCGTGCGCGCAGGCCGGCATCCCGGGCCGCGGCCTGGGCGGCATCGAGCAGGTCGAATTCGCAATAGACATCGCCCAGTCGCAGCCAGCACGCGCGCGACAGCTTTGCGGTTTCGGTCCGCTCGCCATCGACGAAGCTGCCGTTCTTGCTGCGCAGGTCGCGCAACTGGCACCCGTCCTGTCCCGCGACAAGCGCGGCGTGGTGGCGCGAGACCGAGGGATGGGCGATGACGATGTCGCAATCGGCGCCACGGCCGACGCGCAACGACTCGCCCTGCGCGAGCGTGCGACCGATCGCGGCCTGGTCGGGCGGATAGGCAATCAGACGCGACTGCATCGGGGCATCTTAGCTCGCCCCGACGGGCTGGGGCAGCGAGGGCCGCCTCGCGGATTACTGTCCGAAGTCGCGCAGGTAGGCGATGCTGAACCCAAGGCTGGCCGCTTCGGCCATCAGGTGCCCGGCCTGGTTCTCGGTCGGGCTGTCGCCATCATCGGCACGCCATTCGTCGCTCAGGCCACTCCCTGCACGGGCCTGTGCACGGGTACCGATGTCGTTGCTGGCCTGGAGCGCGGTCGCATAGTCGCCATTGTCCAGGGACGACTCGACCGCATCGAGCAATGCAATGAACGCCGGCTGCTCGGAAGGCGACAAGGTGGCGACGCGGGCGCGCAGGGTGCCGGTCTTCTCGTGGATGACGTCGCTGGTCGGGCGCAGGTCGGTCAGCACCAGGAACTGGGAAAACCCGCCGTAGCGGCTGCGCGCACGCACGCTGCCGGGCGCGATCTGCTCGGTGGTGTCGCGGAATGCACCGCCGATCGGCGCCTTGAACACGCGGAAGCTGCTGCCGACCGCATAGGTCAAGGCGTGCGTGTGCAGTTCGAAACGCCCGCTGCGACGGAAGCTCAGGCCGCCCGACGCGGGCGGCTGGATCGTCACCATCAGCGGCAATGCGTTTTCGAGCCGGGTCAGGCTCGGCGCCGGCAGGCGCGAGAGCAGGGCCGGGGCGTTGATGTCGACCAGTTGCGCGCTGATGCCCAGGCTCGACGCGCTGAGGTTGCTGGCATCGTCGAAGGTGAGGGTGAGCTCGGCGAGCGGGTTGAGCGGAGCCCCGATTTCGGCGACCGCGACATTGCCATTGACGCTGACCGTGACCGGCAGGTTTTGCGCGGCCGCCGCGCGTGCAGCCAGCAACAACGCGGCCGTGAACAACAGCCGAGGAAGGACCAGGTGTTTCACGCTCGCCTCCGACCCCATCGGGGAGTGACCTGTGCTGCCGCTGTCGATCCGTCCATCGCGGGCCGGCCGGTGGCCCGGCAGGCAGGGTGCCAGCCTAACCCCCGAACGCGTGAAAAGTCTGTGGGGGATTTCCCCTGCATCCCGTGGTGGCTCTCCCGGATGGTCGGCATGGCGACGCGCGCGAACACTCGAGCCAAGCCCGCCCCTGCGGGAATCCCCTGGAGAGATCGCCATGTCGTCGCACCGTCCGTCCATCGCACGTCGTCGCAGTTTCCGCCTCTGCGCCATCGCCGCCGGCCTGCTCGCCAGCGGCGTCTCCCTTGCCGAGGCCCGCCTGGATCCGCAACTGCTTTCGAAGATGGCCGCCGCCGGCACCGGCGAGTTGCAGGTCGTGATCAGTTACAAGCAGTCGGTGCCGGTAACCGCGGCCGAGATCGCCGACCTGCGTGCGCTCGGCATCACCAGGGGCATC
>Ga0310810_10005565_pt1 | contig 14113 bp, 16 predicted proteins | sample NCmetagenome_FD_207641 | JGI IMG/M metagenome (GOLD analysis project Ga0310810, IMG submission 207641) | Soil microbial communities from experimental microcosm in Duke University, North Carolina, United States - NC | ecosystem: Engineered > Artificial ecosystem > Soil microcosm > Unclassified ... | reverse complement strand
GAAGGAGCGTATCGCGGATCTTGTTGAGCAATTCGTAGCGGACCATGTCGTAGCCGACATCGACCGCCGCCGCAAAGCCCTCCGCGTCGGTTCCACCGTGGCTCTTGATGACGATCCCGTTCAATCCAAGGAAAACGCCCCCGTTCGCCTTGCGCGGGTCCATCTTGTCGCGCAGCGTCCCGAATGCCTCACGGGCCAGCAGATAGCCGAGCCGCGCACGCCAGGTCCGGCCCATGGCCGAACGCAGCATGCCGGTGATCTGCTTTGCGGTTCCCTCGGCGGTCTTGATCGCGATATTTCCGGCAAAGCCTTCCGTTACGATAACGTCCGCGACACCCTGGCCGATCGTGTCCGCCTCCACAAAGCCGATGTAGTTGAGGAAGGGAAGGTTCGCCTCGCGCAGGAACTTGCCGGCCTCGCGGACTGATTCGAGGCCCTTCACCTCTTCGACGCCGATGTTCAGCAGCCCGACTGTGGGGCGCTCGAGATCGAACAGGACGCGCGCCATCGCGCTTCCCATCACGGCAAGGTCCACCAGGTGGTCGGCCTCTGCGCCGATCGAGGCGCCCATGTCGAGCATCACGGTGTCGCCCTTGATGGTCGGCCACAGGCCGGCGATCGCCGGGCGCTCGATACCCGGCATGGTGTGTAGATTGAATTTCGCCATCGCCATCAGCGCGCCAGTATTCCCGGCCGAGACCGCGACATCCGCATCGCCCCGTTTCACCGCGTCGAGCGCAAGCCACATCGAGGACTTCCAGCGGCCTTGCCGCAACGCCTGGCTCGGCTTCGCATCCATCTTGACCACCACGTCGGTGTGCACGATGCGCGAGGCCGCCTTGAGCCGATCGCTTTTCTCCATCAGCGGCCGGATCGCATTCTCGTTGCCGAAAAAAATGAACTCGGTCTCCGGATGGCGCGCGAGCGCGATCTCGGCGCCGGGAACGACCACTGCCGGCCCGACGTCGCCCCCCATTCCATCGAGCGCAATTCGGACCTTTTGGGCCATCGGTTTTGGAGGTGTCCTGATGTCGGAGATCGCTGTGCCGCTGGCGAAAGAATACCCGTTCGCCGGCCGGGCACAAAGTGCCCAGCATGCGCGAGTTATTTCTTGACTGTGCTGTTTTTCTGCAGTGCGGCAAGCTGCGCAAACGGGTGATCGGCCGGATCGGCGGCGGTCCTGGGCGCATCGAAGGCTGCGCCCGCCTTGCGCGGATAGGGGTCGATCCCGAGGATGAAGAATTCGGTTGCAAGGAGACCGAGGTCCACCGCGTTTCCGATGAGCGGCTCCACCTCCTCAACCGATGCAGCGGCATCGACCTCAATGTCTGCGGTCGACCCAGCGCCCTCGCGCGGTGGCGCGAAATCTACCTTGATCGCCTCGTTGATCTCGTTCTCGACCGGATCGAGGGTGACGACGCAAGTCTGCCGCACCATGCCGCTGACATCGCCGCTCACATGCAGCCGGTCGCGCCCGCGCTTGATCAGATCGAAGCGTGCGACGAGCCGCTCGACCGCGTCCACGCCAGCGGGCTTGGCGAGCGCCGCGCGCACGGCTTCGCTCGCCTCCAGCTCGACATGGCGGCCGCTATCGCCGATTTCGTCGAGCCGGATGGTCGCGCTCCAGGGGCGCTCCGAATGGGTCATTCGCGATCACTCCGCAGCGGGCAGCAGCGCCGCAGGATTCGGAAAACGCACAACGCCGCTCAGCAGCGTGTCGAGCCGTTGCGCGTCGAGATCGTCCACGGCCTGGCGCACATAGGCGGCGAGCCGGCTGGCCGCAACGGCTGCTCCGGAGGCTTCAGCATAAACGTTGCGGGAGAGCGCCTCGATCAGTGCCTCGTTGCGGACTTGCCCCAGCGCCGCGTCATATGCCTGCGCACGCCCGTAGAAGGCCTCGCCCACGCGGCGCATGTGCCGCGGCACGCCCTGATCGCTGATCCCCATCTCGCGCAGATTGTGGTCCATGTCGCGGCAGAACGCGTCGAACACGCCTTGCGTCAGGTTGGCCGCAGCGGCGTCCCCTGCGCGCAACCGCCGCAGCACCAGCGCGAGATGCAGGACGATCAGGTCGAACCGGCCGAGAACGGTGTCGGGCACGCCGAATTCCTCGTAGAACCGCGGTTCGCGCGCTTGCGTCACGATCGCGCCATAGAGGGTCGCGATGGTGGGATCAGGACGGCGGAACAGGGGCAGAATCATTGATTTTGCAGATTAATCGCGAGCGGCGCCTCGGCCGGTCCGGATTGCAATTGGGCTGCTCGCGGAGTACGTCAGGCGCGAAACGGGTGCAAGACTAAGGTCATGGGGTTCCGCTCACGATCGACTGCTGTTGCGGCGGTGATAGCTCTTGGGCTCGCGCTGGGCGGCTGTTTCACGCAATCCTACCAGCGCGGCTATGTGCTGGCGGACGGCGCACTCGAGCAGATTCCGCTTGGCGCCCCGCAAGAGCAGGTGCTGATCTCGCTCGGCACGCCCTCGACAGTCGCCACAGTGAGCGGCGAGGTCTTCTATTACATCTCAGCCAAGACCGAGCAGACGTCGTTCTTCCCCGAGCACGTCATAGATCAACGAGTCGTCGCGGTTTATTTCGACAAGAACCGCCGCGTACAGCGCATCGCAAACTACGGTCTGCAAGACGGCAAGATTTTCGACTACATCAGCCGCAAGACCCCGACCAGCGGTCAGGAGCTCTCGTACTTGACCTACGTCTTCAAGGTTTTCGGCAGCAAATAGCCGCGCATGCATGATGCGCGTGCGGGGCGCTTGCGCTGTCTGATGCCCATCGCGATGATCCCGCAGGTTTCAGCGAGGGATCGAAACGTCCATGACAAAACCTAGCCGGCGCTCGGTTCTCATCGGTGCGGCAGGCCTTGCCGCCCTGCCCCGCACCGCGTGCGCCGATTGGCGACCCAGCGATACGGTCCGCGTCATCGTCCCGGCGGCGCCGGGCGGTACCGCTGACTTGATGGGCCGGCTGGTCGCGCAGCATCTGCAAGCCGCATGGGGTCAGTCCACCGTGGTGGAGAACAAGTCGGGCGGCGGCGGCACGATTGCGATGGCCGATTTCGTGCGCCAGAAACCGGACGGCCACACCATCATGATCAGCAATCCGGGGCCGAACGCGATCGCCTACAGCATCTTCCGCAACATGGCGTACAAGCCGGATCAGTTGCAGCCGGTCAGCAACATCATCCGTACCAGCAACATCGTCTCGGCCCACCCGTCCGTACCGGTGAAGTCGATCCCCGAGCTGATCGAGTATCTGAAGAAAAACGAGGGGGTGAGTTACGCCACCTCAGGCACCGGGCAGAGCCCACACCTGACAGCTGCGTGGTTTCTTCAGCTTACCGGCCTGAAGATGACCCACGTACCCTTCCGCGGCGCAGGCCCTGCACTAACGGCAGCGCTCGGTGGGCAGGTGCCAATTCTGTTCGACAATCTGTTTCCGTCGCTGCCGCAAGTGCGCGGCGGAAAGCTCAACGCTCTCGCCACCACGATGCCGCAGCGCACTCCCCTCTCACCCGATATTCCGACCCTGCGCGAAAGCGCACCGGAGCTCGCGAACTTCGACGTTTCATCGTGGTTCGGCGTCGTTCTCCCCGCCGGCACTCCACGCCCCGTGGTCGATGCGCTCAACGGAGAGGTCAAATCGCTTCTCGGGCGCGACCACATGAAGGCGCGCATCGGCGAGATCGGTGCGATCGCCGACTATACAACGCCCGAGCAGCACGGGGCCTTCTTGCAGGCCGAGATCGCGAAGTTTGGTGCGATCATCGCGCGGGAAAACCTCCAGATGGACGCGAATTGATACCGCTCAGGTAGATTGCGCGCGGGCCGCCGCAAACCAGCACACGACAGTTGCGGCAAGCAGCGCTAGGGCGACCCACACCAGCACCCCGCCATGTTGATCCGCGCTGCGGAAGATCGCCGCGATCAGGGCGACCAGCCCCGCGCCGAACAGCACCGCCGCGATACCGGTCAGGGTCGAGGATTTCATCGGCCTCTCCGCGATTCTCAATTGCCGCATTTTCGCGCGAAGCCGGGCCCGGAATCAATTCGTCGGGCGGGACACTCCGCGCCGTTCGAGCGCCCGCTCGATCTGCCCGATCGCTTCCGCGATCATGTGGCCACCGTCGCGATACCGCGCACCGACCTCGCGCGCGTCGCGGCCGCAGTGCGGGCACATCTCGGTGCCCTCGTAGACGTACTCGACGCACTGACGGCAGAGCACCATGCGCGGGGCAGCGGCCGCTTTCGGGGGCTCGGCGTTGTTCACGATAGAGCCTCTTGCGGCGGGATCGGCTCCTCGACAAGGGCAAACCGTCCAGTCGCGAAGGACCGCCCGTTCGCATCTGCCGTCTTCACAACACGCTCGCGGATGCCCCGCTCGGCGAGCTTGAGGACACGATGGTGGCAATAGGGATTGTTGCCACGCCGTCCGAACAGCGAATCCGTCATCCAGGTACAGCCGCCGCGGCAGACCTCCGCGTAGTAGCAATCGCCGCAATGGCCCCACAGGCCATCGGTGCCGCGCTCCCGATTGAACCGGAGTGCAGGGTGTTCGGCCCACAATTGAGCGATCGGGGTGTCGCGCACGCTGCCCGCGCCATACCGCTCGGTGGCGAGCGATGGGCAGCCTTTGATCGTTCCGTCCGCCTCGAGCCCGATGATGTTCTGCCCTGCCGGACAGCCGGAATAACTGCCACGCTGCGGGCCGCGCCACAGCGCATCGTAGGGACCAAAATACCCCAGATTATTGCTCGGGATCAGCATGAGGTCCTGCTCGCTCCCTTTTGTGTAAAGGTCCGCAAGCAGCGGCATCAAGTCTCCGAGCTGATAGGGCTGGAGCAGGATGTCGTCGTTGTCGACCGCGTTGCCCATCGGAACGGTGAGCGCGATGTGCCAGTAGCGCGCGCCGACCGCGACGATCGCATCGAACAGGCCAGGCAGTTGCGGCATGATCTGCGCGCCGATCTGCGTGTTGACGCTGGTCACGAGGCCGAGCTGTCGCGCGACGTTGAGCACCCGCAACGCCTCCGCGTAGGAGCCGCGCACGCCGCGCAGCCGGTCGTGCAGCGTTTCGAGGCCGTCGATCGAGACGCCGATGCCCTGCAATCCGGCATCGACACCGGCCTCGATCATCGCCGCCGACAATTTGTAGCCGCCGGTCTGCATCATGCAGTCGATGCCATGGTCGCGGATCGCCCGGATGATCGTCAGCCAGTCCTTGCGGATGAACGCTTCGCCGCCGATCAACGAGATCTCACGCGTGCCGAGCTCGGCAAGTTGGCGCACCACCTCGATGCATTCCTGCGTGTTGAGCTCACCCGCGCGGCGGTGTCCCGCACGCGAGCCGCAGTGCAGGCATTTCAGGTTGCAGCCGAGCGTGAGCTCCCAGACGACGAAGACCGGCACGCAATCGAGCTGATCGCGAAGCGACAGCCTGCGCCGCGTCGTATCCTGGTCCATGTCAGGTCACGCGTTGCGAATCACGAACGCGACGGCGCGGCAAACGTGCCGCGCACGCCCCTTGTTTCCCGCACCGATTGCTATTTCGCGAGCGCGTGATCGCAGGCCTTGAGCGCGTCCTTGAGGTCGTGCGCGTCCTTGTATTTCGGATCCTTCAAGAGGTCCTCGGCGACTGCCTTGTAGGCACGCAATGTATCTTTGCTGGCGGTCTTGCACTTGTCGTGAATGATGACGGCGTAGAACGGAACGACTGTACCGGATTGAGCCATCAGACTCTCCTTTGAGAAACAACGACCGTCCCCGTGCAGCGCAGCTTCCGCCTTTCCCGGGCGCGATGCAACCCGAAAGTGAATTTTCATAAAAATAAGCGGCAGAGCCGACGCGCGAGTTCCATCCGGACCAGGTAAAAAAAGCCCCGCGGAACCGCCGCGGGGCTTTCGTGTCGAAACGTGTTGTGCCGCCTAGCCGTGCGCCAGGATCGCGAGCAGCAGCAGCGCCACGATGTTGGTGATCTTGATCGCCGGGTTCACAGCCGGACCGGCGGTGTCCTTGTAGGGATCGCCGACTGTGTCGCCGGTGACTGACGCCTTGTGCGCCTCGCCGCCCTTCAAGTGCTTCACACCATCCTTGTCGACGAAACCGTCTTCGAACGACTTCTTCGCGTTGTCCCAGGCGCCGCCACCCGAGGTCATCGAGATCGCGACGAACAGGCCGTTGACGATCACGCCGAGCAGCGAGGCGCCGAGCGCCGCGAAGGCATTCGCCTTCGAGCCGGAGATCCAGAGCACGCCGAAGTAGACGACGATCGGCGCGAGCACCGGCAGCAGCGAAGGAATGATCATCTCTTTGATCGCCGCCTTGGTTAGTAGGTCGACGGCGCGGGCATAGTCGGGGCGCTCCGTGCCCTGCATGATGCCGGGCTTCTCCTTGAACTGACGGCGCACCTCCTCGACCACCGAGCCGGCCGCGCGGCCGACCGCAGTCATCGCGATGCCGCCGAACAGGTACGGGATCAACCCACCAAAGATGAGCCCCGCGACCACGTAGGGGTTCGACAGGTCGAATGAGACGGTGCCGATGTCCTTGAAATAGGCCGCACCCTGCTTGGTGAAGGCCGCGATGTCGTTGGTGTAGGCGGCGAACAGCACGAGCGCGCCGAGGCCCGCCGAGCCGATCGCATAGCCCTTGGTGACCGCCTTCGTGGTGTTGCCGACCGCGTCGAGCGCGTCGGTATTGTGGCGGACCTCCTTGGGCAGGCCCGCCATTTCGGCGATGCCACCGGCGTTATCGGTCACCGGGCCAAATGCGTCGAGCGCGACGATCATGCCGGCGAGGCCGAGCATCGTGGTGACGGCGATCGCCGTGCCGTAGAGGCCGGCAAGCTGGTAGGTGACGATGATGCCGGCGACGATGACGATCGCGGGCAGCGCGGTCGACTCGAGCGAGACCGCGAGACCCTGGATCACGTTGGTGCCGTGGCCGGTGACCGAGGCCTGCGCGATCGACACGACTGGGCGCTTGCCGGTGCCGGTGTAGTACTCGGTGATCCACACGATCAGGCCGGTGATGACTAGACCGAGCACGCCGCAGATGAACAGCGCCTTGCCGGTGATCTCCATGCCGTTCGCGGTGCCGAGCACGCCGAAGCCGTTCGGCAGCAGGTATTGCGTCGCGATCCAAAGCCCGACGATCGAGAGCAGGCCGCCCGCAATCAGGCCCTTGTAGAGCGCGCCCATGATCGAGCCGTTGGCGCCGAGCTTCACGAAGAAGGTGCCGATGATCGACGTCACGATGCAGGCGCCGCAGATGCCGAGCGGATAGAGCATCGAGGCGTGCAGCGCCGGCTGACCGGCAAAGAAGATCGCGCCGAGCACCATGGTGGCGACGACGGTCACCGCATAGGTCTCGAACAGGTCGGCGGCCATCCCGGCGCAGTCGCCGACGTTGTCGCCCACGTTGTCGGCGATGGTCGCGGGATTGCGCGGATCGTCCTCCGGGATGCCGGCTTCGACCTTGCCCACAAGATCGGCGCCGACGTCGGCGCCCTTGGTGAAGATGCCGCCGCCGAGACGGGCGAAGATCGAGATCAGCGAGGCGCCGAACGAGAGCGCGACCAGCGCATCGATCACGGTCCGGTTGTCGGTCGCAAAACCGAGCGGGCCGGTGAGGAACCAGTAGTAGATCGAGACGCCGAGCAGCGCGAGGCCCGCCACGAGAAGACCGGTGACCGCGCCCGCCTTGAACGAGATCGCGAGACCCTCGGCGAGCGACTTGGTCGCGGCTTGCGCGGTGCGCACGTTGGCGCGCACCGACACATTCATGCCGATGAAGCCGGCCGCGCCCGAGAGCAACGCGCCGATGAGGAAGCCGATCGCGACCCATTTGCCGAGCAGGAACAGGATGCCGAGGAACACAACGACGCCAACCATGGCGATCGTCATGTACTGGCGCTTGAGATAAGCCTGCGCGCCCTCCGCCACCGCGCCCGCAATCTCCTGCATGCGCTGGCTGCCGGCATCCGCCGACATCACGGACTGGATTGCCCAAATTCCATAAACGATCGAAAGCGCGCCACAGCCGATGATGGCCCACAGAGCAGTCATGAATCAGACCTCGTTTTGCTGAAAACCCGGCAACGGCCCCTATCCGCAGCGGGCACGCCGGACCGCAAGGCGACTCGAAGGCCGCCCGGCCCGGCAAAAGGTGGCGCCCGTATAGCCAAAAAATGACAGGCGATGCAACGCCGCAAACATGCCGGTAAGTCAAGGATTTGCCAGGCCCGGCGACGGGGTCAGGCGGGCTCGGTCTGCCTGCGGAACGCCTGCCAGGCCAGCATGGCGCCTGCGACCGCAATAACCGGGAACATGACCAGGTTCACCAGATACCAGCCGAAATGCGCGAGCATCGAGCCGGAGGCGAACGATCCGATCGCCATGGTGCCGAAAATGAGGAAATCGTTGAACGCCTGCACCTTGTTGCGCTCCTCCGGGCGGTGACAGTCGGTCACCAGGGTCGTCGCGCCGACGAAAGCGAAATTCCACCCGATGCCGAGCAGGATCAGCGCGGCCCAGAAGTGCCCGACGCTCGTGCCGGCCAGGCCCGCCACCGCCGAGAGCGCGAGCAGGACAAGCCCTGCCGCGGCAATCCGCGTGACCCCAAACCGCAGGATCAGGGAGCCGGTAAAGAAGCTCGGGCCGTACATCGCGAGCACATGCCACTGGATACCAAGCGCCGCATCTCCGACCGAGTGCCCGCAATCGAACATCGCGAGCGGCGCCGAGGTCATCATCAGGTTCATGAGCGCGTAGCTCGCAACGCCGCAGACAACCGCGACGATGAACTTCGGCTGGCGCGCGATCTGGCGGATCGGCCGACCCACCCGCGTGCTGGTGAAATGCGCGCCGCCGGGCGTACGCAGGAACGTCAGGATCACGATTCCGGCAAGCATCGCGAACGCCGCCTGCCCGAGGTAGCTCGCGGCGAACATGTAGGGCGGCATCAGGTCCTTGGTGTAGATCACGAGCTGCGGACCGAGGATCGCGGCCGCGAGACCGCCAGCCATCACCCAGGCGATCGCCTTCGGCTTGAATTCCGGGCTCGCCGTATCGGCGGCACCGAAGCGATACGACATGTGCGACGACGCATAGAGGCCGCCGAAGAACGCCGACACGAGGTAGATCCAGAACGATCCGCGCAGCATCGCCGTGTAGCCGATCAGTCCGGCGAGCGCGCCCGCGATCGTGGCGCACGAATAAGCGGTGCGGCGCCCGAAGCGCTTCGCCAGAAATCCCATCGGCAGCGTGCCCGCCCACATCCCGCACACCATGAAACTGATCGGCAGGGTGGCGAGGCTTTTATCCGGCGCGAACATCGCGCCGACGATGCTCCCCGTGGTGACGATCACCGTGTTGTTCGCGCCCGCGAGCGCCTGCCCGGTCGCGAGCACCAGCGCGTTGCGCCTGGCGAGGCGGTCGCCGCTCAGGGCATCGAAGGACGTTTCGGCAACCGCCGACATTATTCTTCTCCGGCAGGGGATTCCCGCAGAATGGGACGGCGGTTCTAACGGCTCCAACGGAATGACGCTACTGCGCGGGCCGCAGCCCTGATCTGTCAGAAATGGCTGTAGGCGGTATGCAGGAAGGTGAGCGGCTGCCCCTCCGGACTGAGAAAGCGAGGCGGTGCGCCGCCTTCGACGATGCGGCCGATGTCGGTCACCCGGACCGACACCTTCTCGGCAGCGGCGCGGAAGGAATCGACGCGCGCCGGCCGGATGGCGCAAAGGATCTCGTAATCCTCTCCACCGGTCAGGATCGGCTTGATCAACTCACAGTCGCTCGCGAGCGCGCCTTCCGCGGCATCGGAGCGCGGCACGCGCACGGCCTCGATATCCGCCGAGACATTCGACGCTGCGCACAGCTTCGCGAGATCGCCGACGAGACCATCCGAGACGTCCATCGCGGCATTCGCATGCGCACGAAGCACCTCGGCGAGCGCGGTTCGCGGCTGTGGCAGGCGATAACGGGAAACAAGGTGATCATTCATGGCAGCGCCGAGTTTCAGTTCGCCCTTGCGCGCCCGCAGGCCGAGCGCAGCGTCGCCAATCGTGCCACTGACGAACACATGATCGCCGGCCTTGGCGCCGCGCCGCTTCACCATCGTGCCGCTGGGCACCACGCCGAACGCCGCAACCGAAATGCTGATCGGCCCGGGCGTGGAGTCGGTGTCGCCCCCGAGCAAGGGACAGACAAAGGCGTCCGCATCCGCGCCGAGCCCGCGCGTGAATCCCGCAAGCCAATCCTCGGAAAAGTCCTTCGGCAACGCGATCGCGAGCAGAAAGCCGAGCGGCGTCGCACCCTTGGCGGCAAGATCGGAGAGGTTCACGCGCAGCGCCTTGCGCCCGACATCCTCGGCCGGATCGTCAGCGAAGAAGTGCACGCCTGCGATCAAACCGTCCGTCTTGAGCACAAGGTCGTGCCCTGCCGGAGGCGTGATCGCGGCGGCATCGTCGGAGAAGCCGAACGCGCCCGGATGTTTGGCAAGCGGCTTGAAGTAGCGCGCGATCAGTTCGTCTTCTGCGGACACAACACTCTCATTCGTCATACCCCGCGAAAGCGGGGTACCCAGTAAACACGAATCGTGCACTCGAAGCACTGGCGGTGGTTACTGGATCGTCCGCCTTCGCGGACGATGACGACGAGTTCCCCTACCCCGCAGCCCGGCCGAACTCGGAACCGCGCAACTGCCGCGCAAGCTGGTCCAGCACCGCGTTCACCATCCCAGTCTCGTCCTTGTCGAGGAAGGCGTGCGCCACATCGACATACTCGGCGACCACCACGCGCGCCGGCACGTCGGAACGCGACGACAGCTCGAACGCGCCGGCGCGCAGCACAGCGCGCATCAGCGCCTCGACACGCTTCAGCGGCCAGCCGCCCTGGAGCGCCTTGTCGATCATCGGGTCGAGCATGCGCTGCTCGTCGAGCACGCCGCGCACAACACTGCGGAAGAACGCAGCCTCCGCCGGCAGGTATTGCGAGCCCTCAACCTCGCGGCCGATCCAGTGGCTTTCGAACTCCGCGAGGATGTCGTTGAGCGGCGTCGCCGCGATGTCCATCTGATAGAGCGCCTGCACGGCCGCGAGCCGCGCGGCGCCACGGCGGTTCGCCTTGCGCTCGTTCTGCGCGGCGTTCATCGCCGCGCTTCCCGCACAAGGCGCCGCTTGAGGCGCACCAGCGTCAAAGCGGCGCGCGCCGCGCCGCCGCCCTTGTCCTCGCCGGTCGGACGCGCGCGCGCCCGCGCCTGCGCATCGGTGTCGACGGTGAGGATGCCGTTCCCCATCGGCATATCGAGCGCGATCGAGATATCCATGATGGCGCGCGCGGACTCGCCAGCCACAATGTCGTAGTGGTTCGTCTCGCCGCGGATGACGCAACCGAGTGCGACCACACCGTCGTAGGGCTGCTCCCGGGCTGTCGCGCCATGATGCGCGATCATGATCGCGGCCGGGATTTCCAGCGCGCCCGGCACGGTGACAACATCGAACACGGCGCCGGCATCCTTGAGCACCCGCCTTGCGCCGCGCAGCAGCATGTCGGCGATGTCGTCGTAGTAGCGCGCCTCGACCACGAGGATGCGCGCGCCCCTGACGCCGGTTTCCCGGCGCTGCGTCTGCCTGCGGGCGCGAGCCATTCAGTGCGTCTCCATCAGACGCGCTGCGTAGCGCGCCATCACATCCACTTCAAGATTGAGCGAGTCGCCCAGCTTCAGCGCGCCCAGCGTCGTGACGCTCAGCGTGTGAGGAATGATGAGTACGGAAAATGTATCGGCTGTCACATCGTTCACGGTGAGCGATACACCGTCGAGCGCAATCGACCCCTTCTGCGCGACGAACCGCGCGAGCGGCTTCGGCACACGCAGCATCAGCCGCGCCATCTCGGTCAGATTTTCGCGCTTCGCGACCTCGGCAAGCCCATCCACATGCCCGCTCACCAGATGGCCCCCCAGTTCATCGCCCATCTTGAGCGACCGCTCTAGGTTGACGCGCGTCCCGGTCCGCCAGCGTCCGACGGTCGTCACCTTGAGCGTCTCGGCCGCGGCATCGACGGAAAATGTGTTCTTGCCTGTCGCGACGGCCGTCATGCAGACGCCGGCGCAACAGATCGATGCGCCGATCGCAATCGAAGCGGGGTCGTAGGCGCAGGCGATCGTCAGCCGGCGCAGGCCTTGCGCGCGCTCCTCGATGGCGACGACGTCGCCGATATCGGTCACGATGCCGGTGAACATCTATGTCCGCTCGAAGCTCTGCAGCGTGTCGGGCCCTACCTGCTCGGTCGCCAACAGCCGCAGTTTGGGTGACTGCGTCAAGGCCGTCAGCGGCCTTCCTTCCAGAGCGTCGATTCCGTCCGCGCCGATGGGATTGGCCGAGCAGAACAGCGCCGCTTCATCGACCAGATCGGCTGCAAGAAACGCCGCGGACAGGATCGGTCCCGCCTCGACCATCACGCGTGTGATCCCGCGCCCGGCGAGCGCACGGAGCACGGCAGGGAGGTCGAGGTGTCCGCGTATGCCCGGCACGCGCAGCACCTCAACGCCTGCGGCCGTCAGCGCGGTCTCGTGCTCGGGTTTCGCCTTCTCATCGACGAAAACCCAGTCGAGGGTGCGGCTCGCAGACTCCGCGAGCTTCGATTGCGTCGGCATCCGCAAGGCGCTGTCCAGCACCACGCGCACCGGCGAGCGCTGCTCCATTCCCGGCAGCCGGCAGGTGAGCTGCGGGTCGTCCGCCAGAACCGTACCGATGCCGGTCAGCACCGCATCGTTCATGGCGCGCATTTGCTGCACGCGCTCGCGCGCCGTCTCGCCCGTAATCGCGGCGGGTTTACGCCCGGCAAGCCCGGCCTTCCCGTCTGAAGAGACGGCAAGCTTGAGCGTGACATGCGGGCGGCCATCGCGAACGCGGCGGATGTGCCCAGCGTGCGCACGCCGCGCGCTTTCGGCGCACACACCGGTCGTCACCGCGATACCCTGAGACGTGAGCCTCGCGTGCCCCTGCCCGGCGATCTTGGGGTTGGGATCTTCCAGCGCCGAGACAACGCGGGCGATGCCTGCCGCTGCGATGGCATCGACGCAGGGTGGTGTCTTGCCATGATGCGAGCAGGGCTCGAGCGTCGCGTGGAGTGTGGCGCCTCGCGCGGCCTCGCCCGCCCGACGCAACGCTTCGACCTCGGCATGTGGACGACCGCCGGGCTGGGTCCAGCCGCGTCCGACGACAACCCCGTCCTTCACCACCACCGCGCCGACCGCAGGATTGGGCCAGGCGTTGCCGAGCCCGCGCCGCCCCAAGGTCAGCGCGAGCGCCATGAAACGCTGGTCGTCATCAGCAGTCATTGGCGCGCAACAAACCCGCTTGGCGCGCGAAGCACAAGAGACGCCGGCTGCAGAAACTACTTCCGTCCGCCTGCGGCCTTCGGCGGCTCGTCGTCGGCAGCCAATTCAGCCAAGGCAACCTGGAAATCCTTCGCCTCGCGGAAGTCCCGGTACACCGACGCGAAGCGCACATAGGCGACTTCGTCGAGTTCGCGCAGATGCGCGATCACGGTCTCGCCGATGGTCTCGTGACTGATCTCGCTCTCGCCGAGACTTTCCAGCTCCTGCACGATCTTGGACACCGTCTGCTCGATGCGCTCCGGCTCGACGTTGCGCTTGCGCAATGCGATCTCGAACGAGCGCGCAAGCTTGTCGCGATCGAACGGCACGCGCCTGCCGTTGCGCTTGATGACGGTGAGTTCGCGCAGCTGCACGCGCTCGAAGGTGGTGAAGCGGAACTGGCACGAAAGGCACACGCGGCGGCGCCGGATCGCGGCCGAATCCTCGGTCGGGCGCGAATCCTTCACCTGGGTATCGAGGCTTCCGCACTTCGGACAGCGCATCGCCCCCGCCCCCTTACATCACTGATAGATCGGAAAGCGCTGCACCAGCGCCTTCACCTTGTCGCGCACCGCCGCCTCGATGAGCGAATCCTGCTCGACGCCTTTTTGCGAGAGCACATCGAGCACCTCGACGATCATGTCTCCGATTTGCTGGAATTCAGCGACGCCGAAGCCGCGTGTCGTGCCCGCCGGCGTGCCGAGCCGCACGCCCGAGGTCA
>Ga0310810_10005564_pt1 | contig 14114 bp, 15 predicted proteins | sample NCmetagenome_FD_207641 | JGI IMG/M metagenome (GOLD analysis project Ga0310810, IMG submission 207641) | Soil microbial communities from experimental microcosm in Duke University, North Carolina, United States - NC | ecosystem: Engineered > Artificial ecosystem > Soil microcosm > Unclassified ... | reverse complement strand
ACCGGAGCCTGCACGATGGGATGCTCGATCCCGAGCAGGTCGCAGAGCGGCGTCGGCATGCGGAAAGGTTACGTGCCGGCCGGTGCGACGCCGTAGCCGCCGCCGCCCGGGGTCTCGATCCGCACGAGGTCGCCGGCGCGCAGCGGGCGCGTCACCTTGGCGGGCTGCTCCTCGCCGTTGACGAGCGTTCGGCCCGGCGCGCCGTCCTCTCCGCCCCGCGCCCCGTGCGGGCCGCGCGCGCGCCGCTCGGCGAGCACCGAGACGCGGCAGTCCTCGAGCACGCGCAGCTCACGCACGACGCCGTCGCCGCCGCGGTGCAGGCCGCCGCCGCCGGAGCCCTCACGGAGATGCCAGCGCTCGACGCGCAGCGGATACGAGAGCTCGAGCGCCTCGACCGGCGTGATCAGCGTGTTCGACATCGCGACGTGGACGGCGCTCGGGCCGTCCGCGTCCGGGCAGGCGCCCTGGCCGCCGCCGATCGTCTCGTAGTACGTGAAGCCCTCGTTACCGAGCGCGAGGTTGTTCATCGTGCCTTGCCCCTGGGCCGGCACCGGCAGCGCCTCCCCGAAGGCGCGGAACACGACGTCGACGATCCGCGACGAGGTCTCCGTGTTGCCCGCCACAACCGCGGCCGGCGGGCGCGCATTGACGAGCGAGCCTTCGGGTGCGCTGACGGCGACCGGTGCGAAGGCGCCGCCCGAGGCTGGCAGGTCGGGCTCGGTGAGGCAGCGGACGACGAAGTAGCACGCGGAGCGAGTCACCGAGAGCGGGCAGTTCAGGTTGCCGCGGTCCTGCGGAGCGGTGCCTGCGAAGTCGATGCGGATCTCGTCGCCGTCGATCTCGACGGTCGCGCGGACCGCGAGCTCGCCGTCGACCGCCTCGACCACGTCCTCGGCGCTGAAGCGCCCGTCCGGCAGCTCTGCGATCGCGGCACGCACGATCCGCTCCGAGTACGCGTAGAGCGCGTCCATCGCCGCGGCGACGCGCTCGCGGCCTCGCTTCGCGCAGAGCTCGTCGATGCGGCGCTCGGCGAGACGGTGCGCAGCGATCTGCGCGCGCAGGTCGCCGCGCCGCTCGTCGGGATTGCGCGCGTTCGCGACGAAGATGCGCAGCACCTCGTCCGTGAGCGGTGTCGGCGGGATGATCAGCCCCTCCTGGTACAGCTCGCGGGAGAACGCCGGCAGGCTCGCCGGCTCCATGCCGCCGACGTCGGCGTGGTGCGCGCGCGAGACCGCGTAGCCGAGCGACGTGCGCGAGACGAGCGTGATGTCCGGCAGGTGCGTGCCCCCCGTGTACGGGTCGTTGAGGATGCAGACCTGTCCCGGTGTCAGACACCAGGGCATGGCCGCCGCGACCGCGTCCGGCATTGCGCCGAGATGGACCGGAATGTGCTCGGCCTGCGCGACCATCCGCCCCGCCTCGTCGAAGATCGCCGTCGAGCAGTCGCGCCGCTCCTTGATGTTCGCCGAGAAAGCGGAGCGAATCAGCACGGCGCCCATCTCCTCCGCGACGGCGCGAAGCGCGCTGCCGAGCACCTGGAGCTCGACGTTCACCGCGTCAGCACCAGCGTGCCGTCGTGATTCGTCTCGCCGCTCCAGCCCCGAGGAACCCAGCAGGTCGCGCCCGGCAGCTCGACGAGAGCCGGGCCGGCGACCGCGCGCCGCTCGGCGCCGTGCAGGGCGAGCTCGGGGCCCGGCACGACGTCGGCCGTCCGCACCGCGACGAGCTCGATCTCGCGCTCCGGGTCGGCGTAGCCGTACCGCTCCTCGTGCGCGGCGTTGAACGAGGCCGCTACGTCACCCCCTCCCTGGTCGGGGCCGAGCGGCACGGTCAGCTCGAACGACTGGCCGCGGTAGCGGAGGTCGGCCTCGCCGCGCTCCGGCAGGTCGCGCACCTCGGCCAGCGGCCGCACGTAGGACGCGACCCGGTCGCGCCGCTCCTCTCCCGCGACGAGGCCGAGCGCCGAGAGGACGCCCGCGGCCTCCGGGACGAGCACCGTCTCGACCTCTAGCGCCTCGGCGAGCGCGCAGGCATGCAGCGGGCCCGCACCGCCGAAGGCGACGAGCGCGAACTCACGCGGATCGTGGCCGCGCTCGACCGAGACGACGCGCACGGCGCGCAGCAGCTCGGCGTTCACGACGTCGACCACCGCAGCCGGGTCGAGACCGTCGAGCGCGCGGCGCGCCGCGTCACGGTCGAGGACGAGCCCGCCGGGCAGCTCGGGCGGCAGCCGGTCGAGCAGCAGGTTCGCGTCGGTGACCGTGGCGCCGCCGCCGGCGCCGTAACAAGCCGGCCCCGGATGCGCCCCTGCCGACTCCGGCCCGACGCGGATCGCCCCGCCTGCGTCGCGCCGCACGAGCGAGCCGCCGCCGGCGCCGACCGTATGAAGGTCGACGGTCGGCAGGCGAATCGGCAGGCCCCCGACCACGCGCTCCGCGACCCGTGCGGCCCGGCCGCCGGGGAGCAGGCAGACGTCGGTCGAGGTGCCGCCCATGTCGAACGCGATCGCGTTCTCGAAGCCGGCGCGCCGCGCGACGAGACCGGCGCCGACGACGCCGCCCGCCGGGCCCGAGACGAGGATCCTCGCCGGATGCGCCGCGGCCTCGTCGACCGAGGCGACGCCGCCCGACGAGAGCATCACGAGCGGCTCCGGCAGCCCCGCCTCGCGCGCGCCGGCCGCGAGCGCCCGCAGGTACCGGGCGGCGACAGGTGCGAGATACGCATCCGCGGCGGTCGTCGACGCCCGCTCGTACTCGCGGAACTCCGGTGCTACCTCGTGCGACGCCACGACGTGCAGGCCGGGATGCCTCGCGCGCAGCTCGGCCGCGACGGCCCGCTCGTGCGAGGGGTCGCGGAAGGAGAAGAGCAGGCAGACCGCGACCGACTCCGTGTCGCCGAGGTCCGGCAGGCTCGCGAGATCGAGCGGCTCGAGCTCGCCGTCGGGCCCGGTCCGCCCGCGCACCCCGTGCGAGCGCTCCAGCGGGACGAGCGGCTCGGGCTGCGGCTCGCACAGCCGGTAGAGGTGCGCGCGCGTCTGGCGCCTCAGATGGAGCAGGTGCTCGAAGCCGGCGTTCGACACGAACGCGGTGCGCGCCCCGCGGCGCTCGAGCAGGGCATTGGTGGCCACGGTCGTCCCGTGGGCGAACCGCTCGACGCCCTCGGCACCCACCGCGCGGGCGGCGGCGAGCACCGACTCCTCCTGGCGCTCGGCGGTCGGCACCTTCGCCGTCCGCACCTCGGCGCCGTCGAGCAGCACCGCGTCCGTGAACGTCCCGCCAACGTCGACGCCCAGGATCGCCACGCGCGTACTCTGCATCGCCGTGCCGGTTCGCGCCTTCCTCTTCGACTTCGACGGCCTCATCCTCGACACCGAGACCGCCTCGCGCGCCGGCTGGGAGCTCGTCTACGAGCGGCACGGCCACGAGCTGCCCGAGGAGCGCTGGGCCGAGATCGTCGGCACGACCGGCGTCTGGGACCCGATGGCGCACCTCGAGGAGCTCGTCGGCGAGCGACTCGAGCGCGACGCGCTGAACGAGCTCCGGTACGCGCACGAGCTGTCGCTGATCGAGGCGGAGGAGCTGCGGCCCGGGATCGCGGACTACCTGGCCGCCGCCGAGCTGCACGGCCTGAAGCGTGCGATCGTCTCGAGCGCGTCGCGGCCGTGGATCGACGGGCATCTCGCACGCCTCGAGCGCGCCGTCGGCTGGCACGCGATCGTCACCGCCGACCACGACCACGAGCGCGCCAAGCCGAGCCCGACGATGTACCTCGAGGCGCTCGACGTCCTCGACGTCCCCGCGGGCGAGGCCGTGGCCTTCGAGGACTCGCCGAACGGCGTGCGCGCCGCGAACGCGGCCGGCATCTTCGTCGTCGCGGTCCCGAACGCCGTGACGCGGGACTACGGGCTCGAGGAGGCGGATCTCGTCGTCGGATCGCTCGCCGACCTGCCGCCCGACGAGCTGCTCGCGCGCTTCAGCTGAGCAGGCGCACAAGCGCCGTCGCGGCCGCGCCCGCGACCACGACGAGCCAGAGAGGCGCGCGCAGCGCGACGGCGACCGCGCCGGCCGCGACACCGGCGACGCGCGCGTCGAGAACGAGCGAGCGGCCGCTCGCGAACGTCTCGCTGACGACGAGCGCCGCGAGGATCGCCGGCGCGACCATCGCGAGGAGTCCGTCGACGCGGGCCGGAAGCCGGCGGCCGGCGACGCCGACCGGCCCGACGGCCTTCAGGAGGACGGTGCCGGCGCCGACCGCGACGACGGCCTGCCACGCGGCGCTCACGCTCTTCTCCAGCCGAGCAGCACGGCGGCCGTCGCGGCGACGATCGGCACGCCCGGCGGGGCGACCGGCGTCAGGAGCGCCGCGATCGCCGCTCCCGCGACGGCGGCGGCGATCCGCCGGCGGTCGCCGAGCTGCGCGACGAGCAGCGCGAGGAAGAGCGCCGCGAACGCCCCGTCGAGCCCGAACGCGGACGGATCGCCGATCACCTGCCCGAGCAGCGCACCGAGCGCCGTCCCGCCGACCCACGCGAGCCAGATCGTGGCGCCGACGCCGAGCAGGATCAGCCGGTCGAAGCGCGGCGTCCCGCCGCCCGCCAGGGCCCAGGACTCGTCGACGACGAGCTGCGACTCGGCGAGCCGGCGCGCCGCGCTGCCCCGGAACGCATGGGCGACGGTGATCCCGATCGGGGCGTAGCGTGCGTTCAGGAGCAGCGCGGCCGTCACGGCCGCGGCGATCCCGCCGCCCGCCCCGAGCACGGAGACGGCGGCGACCTGCGCCGAGCCGGCGAAGGTCGTGGCGGACATCAACACGGTCGCGACCGCGCCGAAGTGCGCAGTGCGCGCGAGCACCCCGAACGACGCGCCGAGCGCGGCCGCCGCCGGGATGAGCGGCACCGCGAGGCGGGCGCCGCTACGCATTCCGGGACCTGAAGGCCCGCACCTTGGCACGGTTCCCGCACACCGCCATGTCGCACCACTGGCGGGACAGGTTGCGCGCGTTGTCGATGAACGCCCAGCGGCACGTGTCGGAGCGGCAGGCCTTCAGCCGCCGCCACGACCCGTCGGCCATCGCCCCGCCGACGGCAGCGAGCACGAGCCCGAGCCCGCGGGCGACCCCGGCGCCCGCGGGGACGAAGCTGATCGCGCCGTCCTCGAACCGGACCGAGAGGCCGGTCCGCCTCGCGGCGGCGTCGAGCGTCGCCGAGGCGGCATCGAGGTCGACCTCGATCCCGTTGTGGGCGCGCAACAGCTCACGGATCGCCTCGCGCAGCTCGACGGCTGCCTCGAGGTCGGCAGCGGTTGCGCGGTGGCGCAGTTCTGCGAGACCATGGAAGACGAGCCAGTACTGAAGCCCCTGCGTCTCCGCAAGCTTGTCCTCTCCGTCCTCGAGGTCGGCGGTGTTGACGAAGTCGCGGATCAGCTCCAGATTCGACATAACCTGTGTTAGCATATCACCGGTTACCAACCTAGGAGGCCGAGATGAGCGCATACACCGCCTGCCACCTCGACGAGATCGCTGCCGAGCAGTGGCCGTACTGGGCGCCGATCCGCCACCATTTCGACGTGCGCTCGTTCGGCGTCAACGCCTGGCGCGGCACCGACGGCGACGAGGTGATCAAGCGCCACACCGAGGAGGAGAGCGGCCAGGAGGAGCTGTACATCGTGCTGAGCGGCCGCGCGACCTTCACGGTCGCGGGCGACGACCTCGATGCGCCGGCGGGAACGCTGATCCACATCCGCGACCCGAAGGCCGAGCGCATCGGCGTCGCGAGAGAAGACGGCACGGTCGTGCTCTCGCTCGGCGCCACGGTCGGCGCGACGTACGAGCCGTCCGGCTGGGACACGAACTACCTGGAGGGCTCGTGATCGCCCGCGTCTGGCGCGGCTCGACGCGCGCCGAGGACGCCGACGAGTACGCCGCCTACGTCGAGGAGACCGGGCTGCGCGGTGCACGGGCGCTCCCCGGGAGCCGCGGCACGCTCCTGCTCCGGCGCGAGCGCGACGGACGCGCCGAGTTCCAGACGATCCTGCTCTTCGACTCGCTCGACGACGTGCGGGGGTTCGCCGGCGACGAGATCGACGTGGCGGTGTTCTACCCGGAGGACGACCGGTACCTCGTCGATCGCGAGCTCGACGTCGGGCACTACGAGGTCGAGCTCAAAGTCCTCTAGCCGGCGGTGCCCGTGTCGACCGCGCGCTCGAAGTCGACGGGCGTGCCCGGGCACGCACCCCACAGGCCGAGCTGCTTCGCACGCGCCCGCAGCGCGAGCCTCGTGAGCAGGCCGGCGTAGCGACCTCGGTCGCCGTCGAAGAAGTACGGCGCCGCGATGCCGGCGCGCACGAGCGCGATGTTGAGGTCGACGCCGTCGCGTACTCGCACGACGTAGCGCAGCAGGCGGCCGTAGCGGTCGACCCGGTCGAGCGCCGGATCGACGACGAGGCGAACCGCGCTTCCGGACGGGAGCATCCGCTTCAGCGCCCTCGAGGCGGCCCGCCCGTAGCACTCGGTGCCGAAGTAGACCTCGGGCGTGTCGATCTGGACGAGCCGCACACGCTCGCCGTTCGTGAGCGCGATCGTGTCACCGTCCGTGACGTGCGCGACCCGGAAGACGTGGCCGGGCGAGGCGGCGGCGGGAGCGGCGAGTGCCGCTCCCGCCGCCAGTGCCGCAAAGAGCCGTGGCATCTCGAGACAGCGTACGCCCTCCCGGTCGGACGTCAGCCTGCGGTGATCGAGCCGAACCGCCCGTGCGACTCGTCGGCCGGCCCCGCGGTGAAGTAGAGCGAGGTGGCGGGCCCCGCCGCCGCGCCGTTCCCGAAGGCGATCCCCCAGAGCCCGTCGATCGTGATCAACGTCTGGTCGCCGCGGCGCAGCTCGCCCTTGTAGACCCACTTGCCGCCGCCTCGATCCTGGTAGGCCGCGATCCGCCCGTTGCCGAAGTTCCCGACGAGGAGATCGCCGCTGAAGACGCCGAAGCTCGCCGGCGCCGTCGCGAGCCCCCAGGGCGCGTTCGGCGGCGCGTTCTTGCGGCCGCCCGACGCGACGCGCGCCACGAGCTGCCCCTCGGTCGTGAACTGGTCGACGTACCCGGCGCCGGCGCCGGCGACGTCGTCCTTCCTCGCGGCGTCCTGCCGCGCGTAGGTGACGAAGATGCTGCCGTTCAGGGCCTGGATGCCGAACGGCGCGTACCCCTTCGGAAGCTTCGGATCCTGGAACGGCAGCGAGACCGGGGCAAACGACTTGTCGAAGACGTCGACGCGTCCGTTGTGGAAGTCGGTCGCATACAGCCGGTCGGTCGTGACCGTGAGGCCCTTGTAGACCGCACCGGCGGCCGAGGAGTCGGCTCCGACGAGCGCGGTCGTCGCGTTCACCGTCGGCGACCAGCCGAGGATCTGTCCACCCTCCGTCGCGAAGAGGAACCGCGCCGCGCCGCTCTTCGCGCCCGCGCTGACGACGAAGTCGGTCGCGACGCCGTTGAACACCGTGCCGGTCGGTCCGCCCGGCACCGACACGGTCAGGGCCTGCTTGGCCCCGGTGCCGGTGTAGAGCGTCGAGGAGTTGGTGGCGTTGTTCGCCGACCACCAGGGCGTGGTGGGGCCGGCCGTGAGGCCCCAGGCGTTGACGAGCGAGGCATCGGCAGCGGGCGCCGCACCGGCGGCGTCCGCGACGAGATCGTGGACGGAATAGACATCGTCCTGGATCGCGGCGACCGCCGAGCCCGCGGCGAGCGCCGCGGCGACGGCTATCCCGGCTACGACCTTTCGGAACGTGGACATCCTGCCCCCTTCGGTAAGTGCGGTGTCTCCGCAGACGAAGGACGTACGAGCGTCGACGCCGCTCGGTTTCGTGCGCCGCATATCGTGTGCGGCGGAGCGGCAGGGCCCGGTGGCCCAACCGGTCTTCAAAACCGGTACGCCGGCGTAACCCGTCGGTAGGTCAGTTCGACTCTGGCGCCGCTCCGTTACAGCACGAGGATCAGCGCGGCCGCAGCTGCGCGAGGCAGCCGGCGGAGGAACCCGTGCCGAGGCGGTAGAGGACGGCTCGCGTCGAAGGACCGGCCCGAACGACGTGGGCGGTCAGAGGGCGACCCGATTCGACGACGGCGTAGCGAGGCTTCGAAGGAAACGTCGCCTCGAGACAGCCGTCCGGTCGGATCGTCAGCTCGTGCACCGCGAGCCCGTCCGGAAGCGGACCGCCCGCGCTCGCAACGTCGCGAACGCTGCGGTTGAAGAACTCGTCGGCCCAGAGGCCCTGGATCCGCGGATAGACCGCCGCGCCGGTCGACGGCCTCACCCAGAGCGCCACCACCCGGGCGTCGGGACCGACGGCGCGATCGATCCAGCCGGCGCCGCTCCACTCGTCGCGATAGCCCGCCGCGACCGCCGCAGCGCGACGCTCGCCGCCGATCAACGTGGCCGCCAGGGCGGCGAGGCACACGCCGACCATGACCTTGGGCCGCCGGGAGAAGAGGAACACCGTCGCCGCGATCGCCGCGACGAGCGCCATGCCGGCGATCGCGATCGTGGGCCGAACCCCCATGTCATCCCACCACACGAGTGCGATCCCGTCTTCTCCCGATGTCTGAACGGCGGAGGCGGGGATCGTCAGCGGCAATAGTGCGACCACGACGGCGATCGCCGCCGCCGTCCGTCGCGGCCGTGGAAAGCCGGCCTCGAGCCACGCAAGGAAGGCGATCAGGACGAGCGGCACGAGATAGAAGAGGTTCCGCTCGTGGACGCGCCCGAGGCCGTACCGCGACGCCGAGAGCGCGCCGACGGTCGCGAGCATGCCCGCTCCGACACAGGTCGTGAGGATCACGAGCCTCTGCAGCTCCCGCGGCCGGCGGGCGGACGAGAGCGCCTGGACGAGCAGGACTCCGAACGCCGCCAGGGGAATGACGCCGACGTAGAGCTCGACGTCCGCCACGTTCGCGAGGACCCAATGCGCGACGGTGCGCGGCGGGTACGACGTGACGAGCACGTGATACGGGCCGAGCGTCGAGCGTCCGCGGAACGCCGCCGCAGCGAGACCCGCAAGGACGAGGAGGACGACGGTCGGTGCCTGCTGTCTGGCAGCCGCGGCAAGCGCCGGCCGTCGCCGGCCCTGGTTTGCGAGCACGGCCAACAGGATCGCCGCAAGCAGGTACGACGGAAGCAGAACCACCGCTTGCGCGCGAACGAAGAACGTCGCTGCCGCCGCGGCCACGACCAAGAGCTGCCGCGACACCGTCGGGCGCTCGAGAGCGCGCAACATGAGCAACACACTCGCAGCGAACAGTGGATAGAAGGCGTTCTCCGTCATGATCAAGCTCGTGTACACGCATGACGGGAGAACCACCGCCAGGAGCGCTGCGAGGAGAGCCGTCCGGCGCATCAATACGCGCGAGGCGATCGCGTAGACGGGGATCGCGGCGAGTGAGAACGTGACGGCATTGAGCGCCTTGGCGATCGCGTAGGCCGCGGTCTGGTCGCCCCCCAGTCTCTGCGCCGCAGCAAGCAGGGCCGGGTACACGGCGCCGTATGCCGCAGCGATGCCCCCGCGTGCCGTGAAGTGGCCGGTCCAGGCGAAGCCGCGCGAGAGCTCCCAGTAGATGAGCTCGTCGCCGAAGATCCGCGGGACCCTCATCGGCAGCGCCAGCACCCAGTCGAACAACGCTGCACCCGCCACGACCGCAATGAGCTGAAGCCGTTCGCGGCCGTTGCGTTTCGCTAGGCCCACCACATCTCGCTCGGCGGCTCGCGCAGCAGCACGCGTTGCAGCACCTCGACCGCCTTCCCGAGCCCCTCGTCGACCGAGGCGAGGGCGTCTTCGTGCTCGATGCTCAGTACCCCGTCGTAGCCGGCAACGCGCAGCGCGCTCACGAAGTCGCGCCAGAACTTCTCGTCCTGGCCGTAACCCACGCTTCGGAACGACCACGACCGCTCGGGCAGCCGTGAGTAGCGCTTCGTGTCGAGCACGCCGTTCACGCTGATGTTCGCGCGATCGAGATAGACGTCCTTCGCGTGCACGTGGAAGATCGCCCCGGCCTGCCCGAGCGCCCGCACCGCTGCGACCGGGTCGATACCTTGCCAGACGAAATGGCTCGGGTCGAGGTTCACCCCGATCTCCGGGCCCGCAGCCTCGCGCAGGCGCAGCGCAGTCTCCGGGTTGTAGACGATGAAGCCGGGGTGCGGCTCGACGGCGATCTTCGCGAGCCCCGTCGTTCGTGCGAACACGGCTTCATCGCGCCAGTACGGGATCGCAACGTCGTTCCACTGCCGTTCGAGCATCTCTGCGTACTCGGGCGGCCAGGCACAGGTGACCCAGTTCGGGACGCGGGCGCCCGGACCGTCGCCCGGACAGCCCGAGAAGCAGTTGACGACGTCGACGCCGAGCGCGACCGCGAGCCGCGCGGTCTTGCGCCAGGTCTCGTGCGACTGGAGCGCGAGCGACTCGTCCGGATGGAGCGGGTTGCCGTGACAGCTCAGCGCACTGATCACGAGCCCCCGCTCTTCGACCGCAGCGAGCAGCGCGCGACGCTTGCCTGCGTCGTCGAGCAGCACGTCGGGGTTGCAGTGGCTCGAGCCCGGATAGTTGCCCGTCCCGAGCTCGACGGCGTCGATCCCGAGCGCGGCCACACGGTCGAGCATCGGCTCGAGGGCGAGCTCCGAGTAGAGCACTGTGAAGACGCCGAGCTTCATCGCGAGATCGAGCCAAGCAGACCGTGCACGCCGAGCTCGGACGCGCCGCGCCAGCGATGCGGCCCGGCCGCGAAGAAGAGCGTGTCCCTCGGCCCCGCCATTCCCCCGTTCCCGAAGGCGATGCCCCAGAGGCCGGAGATCGCGATCGGCTTGCCGTCCCCGCCGCGCAGCTGGCCGGTGGAGGACCAGCGGCGGCCGTGCCGGACGTAGGAGTTGATCCGCCCGCTTCCGAAGTTCGCAACGAGCAGCTTTCCGTCCGGCGCCGACGCGAGTCCCCAGGGCTCGTTCAGCTCGCCCATCCGCGCGACGCGCGAGACGAGCCGACCCTCGAGGTCGAACTCGTCGACGTAGCCGCCGGTCGGAGCGTCGTTGCCGTCCACCGGTGCAGGCGACGCGTACGTGACGAAGACGCTCCGGCCCACCACGGCGATGCCGAACGGCGCATACCAGGCCGAGATCTTCGGGTCGACGAACGCGCCGCGCACGACGACCGGTCGCCAGTGCTCGTCGAAGACGAGCACGCGGTCGTTGTGGAAGTCCGTCACGTACAGCCGATCGTTGCCGAGCGCGAGCCCGCGGAAGAGGGAGCCGGTTGCGCCCATGTCGACGGCCGCGATCGCCTCGGTCGACCAGCCGTTCGGCACCGTCGGGGCCCAGCCGCGGATCGTCCCGTCCTCACAGGCGAAGATGAACCGCGCCGGCGCCACGGCACCGCCGCTTCGCACGAGGAAACCGCGGCCTCCCGAGTAGACGACCCCGGTCGGGCCGCCCCTGACGGTGACCGTCAGGGACTGCTTCTGCCCGTTCCCCGCGTAGAGGGTGCTCGCGTCCCGGGCCTCGCTCGAGACCCACCACGGGCCGGTCGGGCTCGCCGCGAGGCCCCAGGCATTCACGAGCTTCGGGTCGCGTGCATCGGTGACGAGGCGGGAGACGGCGAAGCCGCCGGTGCGCGGCGCCGCGGCGACGCCCGCTCCGGCCGCCGCCGCGGCCACGGCGCCGATCGCGAGCAACCGCCAGACGCTCACCGCAGCTGGACCGCGTCGAACCGGCCGATCTGGACTGTCCGGCCTTCCTCGGCCGACCGAAGCGCGGCGAGCGCGGTCTCGAGCACGTGCAACCCGAGGGCGCCGGAGGCACGGTGCGGCCGCTCTTCGCCGATCGCCTCAACCATCTCGTCGAGCCCGAGCCCGCGCGTCTCGGTGGCACCCTTCGCGGCATATTCCAGCGGCTCCCACTCGCCGCTGCCGTTCCGGATGCGTACCGCACCGCCGAACGCGTTCGCGTCGGGCAGCTCGAGCGAGCCGCCGGACCCGTGCAGCACGAGCCCGCTCGAGTACTGGCCGAACGCTTCGAAGCTGACCGTGACCGTGGCGAGCGCGCCGGACACGAGCTGGAGCGCCGCGACCGCGTGCGTCGGCACGTCGACGATGAACGTCTCCCCAGCCCGCGGGCCGACGCCGAAGCGGCGCTCCGGCGTCGGCGTCGTCGCGAGGCCGAGCGCGGCCCGATAGGGGCCGAGGAGCGAGGCGATGGCGGTGAGGTAGTAGGGCGCGATGTCGAGCATCGGCCCGCCGCCGGCGCGGTAGAAGACGTCCGCGTTCGGATGCCACCGGTCGGGGCCGCCCACGAGGAACGTCGCGGTCGCCGTGAGCGGCGTCCCGATCTCGCCCTGCACGACGAGCTCGCGGGCCGTCTCGTACGCGCTGCCGAGGAACGTATCGGGCGCACACCCGATGCGAAGCCCAAGCCGGTCAGCCTCGGCGAGCAGCTCACGGCCCTCCGCCACCGTCGTCGCGAGCGGCTTCTCGGTGTACACATGCTTGCCGGCCGCGAGGGCGGCGCGGATCACGGCCGCGTGCGCTGCCGGCGGCGTGAGGTTCAACACGACGTCGATCGAGGGATCGGCGACGAGCCTTGCGACCGTCGACATCTCGAGGCCGTGCACCTCCGCGAAGGCCTCCGCGCTCTCCGCGTCGAGATCCGCGCAGGCGACGACGTCGAACGACTCGAACGCCGTCGAGCCCTCCACGTAGGCCTTCGCGATGATCCCGCAGCCGACGACTCCGACGCGCACGGTCAGGCCACGTCCTTCAGCATGCGCCGGACGGCGCCGAACGAGCGCTCGACCGCGGCGAGCACGGGCGGCTCGGGATTGTCCTGCTCGACGACGAGCCACTCGACCCCCGAGCGTAGAGCGACCGGCACCACCCGCTCGTAGCCGACCTCGCCGTCGCCCACCGGGCAGTCCCGGCGCGTGCCCCGGGCGCGAAAGTCCTTGACGTGCACGAGCGGGCAGCGGCCCGCCGCCCGCTCGAGCTCGGCGGCCGGATCGGCGCCCGCCTCCCAGACCCAGCCGAGATCGAGCTCGAGCCAGAGCAGCTCGGCCGGCAGCGCGCGCAGCTTGTCGAGCACGGTGTCGGCGTCGTCGAGCGCCGCGAGCTCGCCCCAGTGGTTGTGGAAGCCGAGCCGCAACCCGAGCTCGCCCGCCTCCAGCGCGACGGAGGCGATGCGGGCGACGATCGCGAGCGCCTCCTCGCTCGACGCCGGCGGGTCGATCCAGCTGAGCGCGATCCGCTCGCAGCCGAGCGTTCCGAGCTCGTCGGCGAGTGCAGGAAGACGCGTCTCGAGCGCGTTCAGGTCGGCATGCCGGCCCGCGACCGCGAGCCCGGACGCGTCGAGCCACCCGCGGACTCGTGCAGCCTCGTGACCGTGCAGGTCGTAGAGCTCGACGCCGTCGTATCCGATCTCCGCGACCGACCGGAGAACGCCCTCGAGATCGCGGGCGCACGCCTCCCGGACCGTGTACAGCATCAGCCCGATGCGAATCACCGGACGCTCCGGGCCGGAGCCGGCCGGCTCCTCGCGATCAGGTCGCGGTACCGGTAGAAGCTGTCTTTCGGCACGCGCTCCTGCGTCGGGTAGTCGACGTAGACGATCCCGAACCGCTTCGAGTAGCCGAGGCTCCACTCGAAGTTGTCGAGGAAGCTCCAGACGAAGTAGCCCTTCATCGGCGCGCCGTCCGCCGCAGCTCGGAGCACCGCGTCGACGTGCGACTCGATGTACTCGACCCGCTCGGGGTCGTGCACACGTCCATCGTGCGAGAGGATGTCGCCGAACGCGGCGCCGTTCTCGGTCACGTACATCGCCGGCGGCGAGTAGTCCCGCGCGACGCGCGTCAGGAGCCGGTAGAGGCCGTCGGGATAGACCTCCCACCCCATGTCGGTGCGCTGCCACTCCGGGTCGTGAACGACGTGCGGACCGCCGCCGTTCGAGCTCGCCTGAACGACGAAGCGGAAGTAGTTGTTGACGCCCAGGAAGTCGATCGGCGCCGAGATCGCGGCGAGGTCGCCGTCGTGAAGCGGAGGCTCGTAGCGGGCGAGGAGATCGGACGGGTACTCGCCGCGGAAGACGGGATCGAGGAACCAGCGGTTCGCC
>Ga0310810_10005563_pt1 | contig 14115 bp, 11 predicted proteins | sample NCmetagenome_FD_207641 | JGI IMG/M metagenome (GOLD analysis project Ga0310810, IMG submission 207641) | Soil microbial communities from experimental microcosm in Duke University, North Carolina, United States - NC | ecosystem: Engineered > Artificial ecosystem > Soil microcosm > Unclassified ... | reverse complement strand
CGCATTTCCGTTGAGCATACCTATTCAGCAGCCGACGCAGATTTTCGAAGTGCTCGTGGAGGATGAGAAGGGGAGCGTGACCGGCGCGAAGCTGAAGGAGCGCGATCCCGTCTTGCTCGAGCGACGATCGTTCAGGCGTTATCTCGCTGATGACGTTCCGCAAAATGCGGTGTCGGTCATCGATCTTCCCGCAACCGCTCGCACAACTGTCGATCCACGATTTCTCGTTGCGCTTACGCTCGTGATCGGAAGCACGATGATCATCGTGCTTGCACGCGCGCTCAAGCGCGGCTAGCTTCGACTTATAATCGAATCGCGAGAGGGAGCCACGGAAGCCGGTTGAAAGCCGGCGCGGCCCCGCCACTGTATCGGGCATGAACGCGCGCTCGTAACACCACTGGTCTGGAAGACCGGGAAGGTGAGCGACGCGGCCCGGAGCCAGGAGACGACTCTCACTCGCGCCACGACTTCGGAGCCTCGGGGGAGGCGCTGGTGGCGATCGACGCGCCGCGTTCGGCGCATTGACGTTGCGGGCGTTCTTCCCAGGGAAGGATGCCCGTTTTGCGTACAAGAATACTTGTCATTGCGTTTGTTGCACTCGGTGTCGCATGCGCGCGAAAAGATGCGCAGACGCCAGCCACATCGCTCACCGATGATTTCGGCGATACCATCGTGGTGGGTCCGCGACCAACACGCATCGTGTCGCTCAATCCTGCCACCACCGAAATCATGTTTGCGATCGGCGCAGGCGATCGTCTCGTTGGCCGCACGCATTGGGATCTCTATCCGGCTGCTGCAGCCAAAGTTCCCGATTTGGGAACCGGCATACGTCCAAACATCGAAGCCGTACTCGGCGCACGACCACAGCTCGTTCTGCTCTATGCGAGCGTTGATAATCGGAATGCGGCGCAAAGGTTTAGAGCCGCCGGCGTAAATACACTCTCGCTGAAAACCGATCGCATCGAGCATTTCTTTCGCGCGACGCAATTGATCGGTCTTCTCGTCGGAGACACCGCGAGAGCGAAGCTGGTTGCAGACTCAGTCAGGAAATCGATCGAGAGCGTTCGCGCAAAAACTTCAGGATTGCCCAAGCCTACTGTGTTCTGGCACATCTGGGATGCGCCCCTCATCACGATTGGCGGCGGAAGCTACATGAGCCAGCTCATCGACATTGCCGGCGGAACGAACATCTATGGCGACAGACCCGACGTTTCGCCGCAAGTTTCGATCGAAGACGTGATCAAGCGAAACCCGACCTACATCATCACCGGGCCGGAAGGCGCGGACAAAATCAAAAAAGATCCGAAGTGGGCAATCGCTCCTGCTGTTAAAGCGGGCCGAGTGATTGTTGTAGACACAGCGTTGGTTGGCCGGCCTGCTGTCCGCCTCGGAGAAGCTGCGATTGCTCTCGCATCGCTCATTCATCCGAAGGATTTCACGCGTTGATCGATCATCGTAGCTGGCATTGGTCACTCGCGATTCTTGTGTTCGTCGTCGTTTGCATTGCGGGAATTGCGACTGGCGCAATTCGCGTCCCGGTAGCCGACGTGTTGCGCGCATTGCTTGGCTCGGGTGACACCTCCTCGATTGCAATCGTTCGCGACTTACGGTTGCCGCGAGTTGTGCTTGCAGCTCTGATCGGCGCCGGACTCGCAATGAGTGGTGCCGCACTTCAAGGCACTCTGCGAAACGGGCTAGCTGAGCCGTATTTGCTCGGTGTTTCAGGGGGCGCTGCGGTGGGTGCCGTTGTCGCGTTTGCGTTTGGAATCAGCAACTCCGGTTGGATTGCACTCGCCGCATTTGCAGGTGCAGCAGTCGCGGTGTTGCTCGCACTGCTTGTTGCACGCGCAGCGGGTCGAGGTGGCCGTGGAGATCCGCGCACTTTGCTCATGGCAGGTGTTGTCATCGGCGCGTTTGCAAACGCAGTGATCATGGTCTCACTCGCGAACGCTCCGCCCAACACGATTCGCGGCGCGTTGTGGTGGATGATGGGATCCGCCGGTGACGCTTCGTGGCAGACTATCGGAGTGTTGGCGCTCTCGATTGTCGGTGGCGGTGCTGCACTCATCTATCTCGCGCGAGACATCGACGTGCTCGCACTCGGCGAAGAGCCGGCCGCTGCACTCGGAGTAGACGTCGATCGCTCAGCGCGAACGATTTATCTGCTCAGCGCGCTGCTTGCTGCCGCGACAGTTGCTGCGGCGGGATTAGTCGGCTTCGTGGGATTGATTGTCCCGCATATCGTGCGGTATGCCGGATTGCGCAGACATCGTCCGCTGCTATTCGGCTCGGCGCTCATCGGTGCAACTCTTGTCGTCGCCGCAGATCTTGCGGCGCGAACTCTTCGCCCGCCTGCTGAGCTTCCACTCGGTGCAGTGACCGCGATCCTCGGTGTTCCGTTCTTTCTGGCGCAGCTGAGGAAAGCAGCGTGACCGGGCCGATGATTCACTTCGAAGATGTCGTCGTACGCTACCCGGGACAGAAAACCCCTGCGCTCGACGGAGCGAGCTTCGATGTTCCTCGCGGAGCAATCACTGCTGTCGCCGGTCCGAACGGCAGCGGCAAATCCACTCTCGTTCGCGCTTTGCTGAGGCGACAGCCTTTGGAGAGAGGCCGAATCGCGATTGATGGAAATGATCTGTCGCACCTCACACAGAGGGAGCTGGCTCAGCGCATTGCAGTTGCACCGCAGCGCGAGGAGGCTGCATTTCCAATGAAGGTCGGTGAATACGTGGAGCTCGGACGCTTTCCGCGTCTTGGTTTATGGGAGAGTCCGTCCGCTGAAGATGAACAAGCTGTCAAGCGCGCGATGCTGCGCGCAGGCGTGAATGAGTTCATCGATCGCCGCACTGACGAGCTCTCCGGAGGCGAGTGGCAACGGGTGCGAATTGCACGCGCTCTCGCTCAACAGGGGAATGCGCTCGTACTCGATGAGCCGACGACCTTCCTCGATATGTCCCACGAGATGTCGCTTTTCGAGCTGCTCGATTCTCTCGCGAATGATGGTCTCGCAGTTCTCATCGTGAGTCACCAGCTGAATCTTCTCGCTCGTTTTGCTTCGACAATCGTGCTTCTCGACAAAGGAAGGGTTGCGGCTGTCGGGACACCCACTGACGTGATGAGTGGGCCCTTGCTCGAGAGCATTTACGCATGGCCACTCGTTGTTACACGCGATCCCGCCGCAGGCGCACCCGCGCTCATTCCACTTCGACGCCGGACAGTTTCATGAACAAGCTCACCACATTCCCATTGGTTGCGTGCATCGTCGCGATCAGCGCAACCTCAGCTCGCGCGCAGGACAGCGTCGCAACACTCAACACAGTTGTCATCTCAGCGAGCAAGAGCCCGATCGATCGTGCCAGGCTCACTCAATCAGCAACAGTCCTTACCGGCGACGATTTGCGCGCACGTGGAATCACGCAGTTGTCCGAGGCATTGCGATCAGTTCCCGGTTTATCACTCGCACAAAACGGATCGTTTGGATCAGTGACGTCATTGTTTTTGCGTGGCGGTGAAAGCCGATACACGAAAGTCCTAATCGACGGCGTTGCGGTGAATCAATCAGGCGGCTACTTCGACTTCAGCCACCTCACGACGGATAACATCGAGCGAATTGAAATCGTTCGAGGCCCCGCCAGCGTTCTGTACGGCGCAGACGCGATGACCGGAGTCATCCAGATCTTCACTCGTCGCGGTAGCGGACCATTGACGTTGGACGCAAGCGCGAGAGGTGGGACTTACGGCACGCGCGAAGCCGACCTCGCTCTCAGCGGCTCGGCGCGCTCGCTCACGTATTCGCTCGGCGGCGCACAACATCACACAGACGGGCTCTTCGATTTCAATAACGATTACAACAACGGAACGTTGAGCGGTTCAATCGGCTTTGCTCCGAAGCGTTCAACGACCGGACGCGTATCGGCTCGTTACACAAATGCCGAGTTCCATTATCCAACCGACTTCACCGGAGCGCCGGTGGATACCAACTCTTATCGCGTGCAGCACCGATTGACTGTAGGTGCGGACGTGGGAACCGCCATCGCGAAGATTGCGCACGTCCAGCTGCTCGCCGGCGCAAACGAGGTCTCAGATCTGACTGAGGATATAGCATTTCCGTTCGCGTCAACGACGCAGCGACACTCAGCGGACAAGTCACGCGGGTATCGCAGATCTGTCGAAGGACGCGTGAAATTCGTCTCGGAAGAATCCGCGAACTTGAATCTTGGCGGTGAGCTCGTCTGGGAAGGAGAGAAAAGCAATAGCGCAAGCGGCGCAGTTGGAGCTCCAACTACAACGACATCACGCTTCGATGCGGGACGATCGACGCGCAGTGTCTACGCCGAATTACTCGGTTCACCACAACGATTGGTTGCTTACACGGCGGCCGTTCGACTCGACGACAACTCCGAGTATGGCTCGCACACGACGTACCGGTTAGGCGCGAGTGTTCCAGTCGCATCCGACATTCGCGTACGCGGTTCACTCAGCACGGCATTCAATGCACCTGCATTCAACCAGGTGAGAGCTACGCTGTTCACTCGAGCGAGCCCAAATCTTTCGCCCGAACGAACGAGAAGCTGGGAAGCTGGAATCGAGCAGCAGCTCGACAATCATTACGGTCAAGTCTCTATCGTGTACTTCCATCAGCGATTCCAGGACCTCATTCAGTATGTATCCGGCGGACCGCCAACGTATCTCGGGAGTTACGCGAACCTCACCGAAGCAAAGTCCGATGGTTACGAAGCAGAAGTGGAGCTCACGCCACCCGGCAAGATCTCAGCGACCGCGAGCGTCACACAAGCAACGCCTCGAGTTACCCGAGTATCCCCTTCATACACAGGCGATCTCAAGCCGGGCGACGCGCTTCTTCGAAGACCCACCCACTCGGGATCAGCGATCCTGAGATTCGCACCGAAGGGTGGCTCGGCATCGATTACGACAACTTACGTCGGTGAGCGTCCGGATCTGGACTTCAATCAATTTCCATCTCCGACCGTCACGCTTCCCGCGTACAGACTCGTAGATCTGGCGGGCGCAGTCGATGTCTGGCACAGTGCCGGCCGCTCCACGTTGTCGCTCACAGCGCGCGTCGATAACGTGTTGGACAAGGAATACGAAACGGTGTTGCATTTTCCCGCGCCCGGTCGAACGCTGCTCATCGGCGCACGCCTCAGCGGGAGTTTGTAAATTGCGTCATGTCAGAGGTCGTAACTGAAGCAATTGTCCTTCACGCGTTCGATTATCTAGAGACGTCGCGCATTTTGCGCCTCCTCACGCGGGAGGCCGGAGTTCAATCGGTACTCGCGCGTGGAGCTCGACGATCGCGAAGGAGATTCGGCAGCGCGATGGATTTGTTCGCGCAGGGAATCGCGGAAATTCACATCCGCCCCAATCGAGAGCTTCAGACACTCGGCGCACTCGATATCACACGCGCACGGGCTGAGCTCGGACAGGACGTCGGCCGATTTACAGGCGCGTCGATGATTTCGGAAATCGTTCTGCGATTTCCATATGAAGAAGCGGCCGCCGGAATCTTCGACACCGTCGAGGAATGTCTCGATCGGATCGCCGCCGCTCCGCCTGAGAGCACGCTCGAAGCAGCACTTGGAGGTGCGTGGCGAATAATTGCGGAGCTCGGATTTACTCCCGCGCTCGACGTGTGCGCGAATTGCCATGCGCCACTCGATTCCACAGTGAGCGTCACATTCTCGCATTCGCTCGGTGGCGCGCTGTGCAAGCTCTGCGCGACCAGCGCTACAGGTACTCGAACTCTTCCACCTGCAGCCAGGAATGCGCTGCGCACGTGGGTCGTCGGCGAAAGAGTCGAGAACCTGGCCGCCACGGACGCACGCGCGCATCAGCGACTGCTTCGCGAATTCTTCCAGCACCACCTGGGAACTGATCGCGAGCTGCGAGCGTTCAGAGTATGGGAGCAGGGAGCCTGGAGCGCCGCGTGATCCTCGGAACGGCGGGTCATATCGATCACGGAAAAACGGCGTTGGTGAAAGCACTCACCGGCGTCGATACTGACCGATTGCCCGAAGAAAAACGACGCGGAATAACAATCGATCTCGGATTTGCTCCGTTAGAAATCGATGGCCTCGGAACGATCGGAATCGTGGACGTTCCAGGACATGAAGCGTTTGTGCGGACAATGCTGGCGGGCGCAAGTGGAATCGACGTTGCCTTGCTCGTCGTCGCAGCTGACGAAGGTGTGATGCCTCAGACACGCGAGCATCTGGAGATCCTGTCATTACTGGAAATCCCGTCAGTCGTTGTTGCGCTCACGAAATCCGACGTCGTAAGTGAGGAGTGGCTTACCCTCGCCATTGATGATGTCCGAGCGCTCTTATCCGAATCATCGCTCAACGACAGTCCAATCATCGCCGTGTCTTCAGTTACCGGTTACGGAATTGGTCATTTGATCGAAGCGATTCGTGACGCGTTCAAATCGCCGAAAGTAAATTCGCGCGCAAAAGACGATGTGTTTCGAATGCCGGTCGATCGCGCGTTCACGATCAAGGGAACAGGAACCGTTGTTACCGGAACAGTATGGAGCGGAAGCATCGGGCGCGATGCGACGCTAACGGTTTTTCCCCCGGGCCGGCAATTGCGAGTACGCGGAATTCAGCATCACGGCGCGCAGGAAAAAGCCGCCGAGCCCGGTCAACGAATTGCGCTCGCGTTGGCGAATGTCGATCCCGCCGATGTGAGACGCGGAAGCGTAATCGTCGCGGCCGCATCGTGGGAGCCGACATCGCGCATTGAAGCAGAGATTACGCTGTCAGCTGACGCGCCAGCAATTGGGGCACGCTCACGCCTGCGGTTCCACCTTGGTACCTCGGATATCGGCGCGCGAATCACACGACCGATCAAGTACAGCGACGAGAATGAAACTCGATTCTTCGCAACTGTAGTTCTCGAAGAAGAGCTGCTCGTCCGTTCAGGTGATCGATTTGTACTTCGACTTCCGTCGCCCGAGCAGACAATCGGCGGGGGACGGGTACTCGATCCATATCCGATTCGTCGACGAAAGCACGCGCCGCCAATCACCGAAACCGTCGCCGAGCGCGCGCAACGATTGCTTGTGGAAGCAGGCGCCGATGGTTTGCGCGTCGATCAACTGCCCATAAGACTCGGAGTATCCGCGAGAGAAGCGACGCGAATCGTGAATCTTACCAATGCTGACCACATCAGCTCGCGTTTGTACGACGCACGGTTCCTCGAAAGCCTCGCAAACGACATCGAGAACGCCGTTCGCGATCACGTTGAAAACTATCCGCTCGAACCCGGTGTCAAACTGGAAACGCTGAGATCGGTCTCGCGCGCTCGTGACGAGGTTATCGATGTGATTGTCGATCGTCTTCAGAAAGCGGGACGAATCGACGTTCGGCAGTCAGTTGCAATTCCGGCGGGATGGACGCCGCAGCTCGGCGATCGAGAACAAAAGTTGGCAGACAGCGTCATGCACGAGATTTGCGCTAGTGGAAATGAGCCGCCCGCTGTGCCGGAGCTCGAAGCAAAGTTTGGCAGTGGTGTTCCGAATCTTCTTCGATTTCTGGCGCGTAGAGGTGACTTGGTGAGAGTGTCGGACGATCGATACTACTCTCCGCAGTCGGTGGAGCAGATGGTCGCGAGGCTTCGTGAATCGATGGAATCCAGCCGGGTTTACACTCCGGCGGAGCTTCGGGAGGTTCTTGGGGTTTCAAGGAAGTATCTGATTCCGTTCCTCGAGTTTTGTGATGTGACGGGGTTAACGCATCGGACAGCAGAGGGCAGGTCGTTAGGGGTGGAGCTGGCGTTGGAGCGTCTATAGCACTGTGTCACAAGGTCTTGCTTGACACTCTCTAATGCCGGGACTAGCTTCGCCGAAGGAGACAAACCGTACACCCGTATTCAGGAGTATCCTTCTAAACACTTTCTTTGTCAGCAGTGGAGATGTAAAAAAATGAAACACCTGTGGGGGGCACTATTGGTGCTGGCCCTCAGCGCGTTCATGCCAAGCCACTTGTCGGCTCAGGGAGTTACCCCTCAAACCGGCAAAGGTCAGGCAGCCGGGTTGGAGCTGGGACAGAATTATCCAAATCCGTTTAATCCGGAGACGCGGATTCCGTTTACGATCGGCGATGGGCCATCGTGTTCGGATCCAAGTCGGCAGTACCGCGTAAGCTTGCGGATCTACAATGTGCTGGCTCAGCCGGTTGCTGTGCCGGTGCTGCAAGGCGGAACGGGGAATGTCGCTGGAGGGGAACCGCTGGACCGACTCCTCCTCACCTGTAATCAGTACACGGCGTACTGGGACGGGAAGGACATGAAGACGCAGCAGGAAGTCGCCTCGGGCGTTTACCTGTATCGTCTGGAAGTCGATGGTAAAGCGGTAGTCAAAAAGATGTTGGTTTCGAAATAAAGCGCGCTCCTGACGGAGCGCGTTTTATTTAGCCATCAGCCATCAGCCGTCAGCCATCAGCTACTGCGAACTGAGAACCCGCTGATGGCTGATGGCTGACGGCTGATAGCTGCTAAGCCATTGTGGCAGAGATTCGAGGCATCCACATTGCACCCCTCGGACGCCATGAATCCAGAGAAACTCACAGTCAAATCCGGTGAAGCTGTCAACGAAGCCGTTGGCATGGCGCGCCGCGCCGGCAACCCGGTCGTTTACGATCTTCATCTTCTCCTCGCACTGCTCGCTCAGGACGAGGGAATTGTCGTCCCCGTTCTACAGAAACTCGGCGTAAGCGTCACGGCCCTCCGCGCTCGCGCCGAGCAGGAAGTCGGACGATATCCAAAACAATCAGATGCGCAGCCGAATCTTTCGCGCGAGCTCAACCAGATCTTCGACCGCGCTGAGAAAGAAGCAAAAGACCTTGGGGATGAGTACGTCTCGACAGAGCACCTTCTACTCGCTCTTGCCGAAGTTAAGGGCTCAGAGAGCAAAGCTCTCCTCAAGGAAGTTGGTGTTACGCACGCGGCATTGCTCGAAGCATTACAGGCGGTGCGCGGCAGCCATCGTGTTTCGGATCAAACGCCCGAGAATCAATACCAGGCGCTTCAACGCTATACACGAGATCTCACTGACGCTGCGCGAAAAGGAAAACTCGATCCTGTAATCGGGCGCGATGAAGAAATCCGTCGTGTCGTTCAGGTTCTGTCGAGACGAACAAAAAACAATCCCGTTCTCATCGGCGAGCCCGGTGTCGGCAAGACTGCAATTGCAGAAGGACTTGCTCAGCGAATGGCGAACGGCGACGTACCGGAAGGTCTCAAGAACAAACGCCTCCTCGCACTCGACCTGGGCGCACTGATCGCCGGCGCAAAGTTCCGCGGCGAATTTGAAGAAAGATTGAAGGCTGTTCTAAAAGAGCTGACTGAAGGTGAAGAGCAGTTCGTCGTTTTCATCGACGAGCTCCACAACCTTGTAGGTGCAGGCAAGGCAGAAGGCTCGATGGACGCGGGCAACATGCTCAAGCCAATGCTTGCGCGCGGCGAGCTTCATGTCGTCGGTGCGACAACGCTCGATGAATATCGAAAGCACGTCGAAAAAGACGCGGCGCTCGAGCGTCGATTTCAACCAGTCTATGTCGGTGAGCCGAGTGTCGAGAGCACGATCGCAATTCTGCGCGGCTTGAAGGAGCGCTACGAGGTCCACCATGGAGTGCGCATCACTGACGGTGCGATCGTCGCCGCTGCTACGCTCTCGAATCGTTACATCGGCGATCGCTTTCTTCCTGACAAAGCAATCGATCTCATCGACGAAGCCGCATCGCGACTGAGAATCGAGATCGATTCGATGCCGCAGGAAATCGACGAAGTCGAGCGACGCATCACTCAGCTCGAGATCGAGCGTCAGGCGCTGCAGAAGGAAAAGGACGCAGCATCGAAGGAGCGACGCAGCATCATCGAGCGCGAGCTCGCAGAGCTGCGCGAAAAATCAAACGCCATGCGCTCCCAATGGCAGAACGAAAAAGAAACGCTCGGCTCCGTCGGCAAGATCAAAAAGCAAATCGAAGAAGCGAAAACTCAAGCAGAGCAGGTGACTCGCTCCGGCGATCTAGGTAAAGCAGCGGAGATTACATACGGAACGATTCCCCAGCTCGAGCAGCAGCTTCATGACGTCGAGCAGACGCTCGCCAGCAAGCAGGAAGGCGGACGACAATTCCTCAAGGAAGAAGTGACCGCGGACGATGTCGCCGAGATAGTCGCGCGGTGGACTGGAATTCCTGTCTCGAAGATGATGGAGGGGGAACGCGAACGTCTCACGCGACTGGAAGATGTTCTTTCGTCCCGTGTCGTCGGCCAGGGCGAGGCGGTGCGCGCAGTATCGAATGCCGTGCGCCGCTCGCGCGCGGGATTGCAGGACCCGAATCGGCCAATCGGCTCATTCATCTTTCTCGGACCGACTGGCGTGGGCAAAACTGAAACAGCGCGCGCTCTCGCCGAATTTCTTTTCGACGACGAGCAGGCGCTCGTTCGGATCGACATGTCCGAATACATGGAGAAGCACGCCGTTGCCAGGCTAATCGGCGCACCGCCGGGATACATCGGGTATGACGAAGGTGGTCAGCTCACCGAAGCTGTGCGTCGCCGACCGTATTCAGTCGTGCTGTTCGATGAAATCGAAAAGGCACATCCCGATGTCTTCAACATTCTCCTGCAGATTCTCGACGATGGACGGTTGACGGATTCACAAGGACGCACGGTGGATTTCAGAAACACCGTGATCATCATGACGTCGAACATCGGCGGCATGTTCATTCTCGAGCACGGAACAGAAGATTGGGATGCGATCGAGAAGTCGGTGATGAACGCGCTGCGTCAGCATTTTCGCCCCGAATTCCTCAATCGCATCGACGACATCATCATCTTCCGTCCACTTGGCGAAGAGCAGATCGAGCATATCATCGAGCTGCAGCTCAAGCGGCTCGAGAAACTTTTGGCCGATCGCAAGCTTCACATCGAGCTCACGCCGAACGCAAAACATCATCTCGCCAGACAAGGCTACGATCCGGCACTCGGTGCTCGTCCGCTCAAGCGTGCGATTCAACGCCTCATTCAGAATCCGCTGGCGCTTGCAGTTCTCGAGGGACGTTTCCTCGAGGGAGACAAGATCAAGGCAGATGTCGACGAGAACGGCGAGCTCGTGTTTACGAACGTTCCGGGTGGCGGCGGTGACGATGGTGTGAGCGGAAATGGTGCGGGCGCAAAGTCGGGACGCAGAGAGGGAGCAGGGGCGGCTCGCTAGTCACGTGACAATTCCAGAGCTGACTCGCCGGGAGATCGACGAGCGCTTCATGAAGAACGCCATCGCGATTGGGCGCGATGGCATTCGTCAGAACGAAGTTCCGATCGGCGCTGTCATAACGCGTCGCGACAAGATCATCGCGGCGGCGAACAATCGAACGGTGCGGGATCAGGATGCAACGGCGCATGCAGAGCTGATTGCAATTCGCGATGCGTGCGCTGCGCTCGACTCGTGGCGCCTGGAGGGTTGCACTCTCTACGTCACGTTGGAGCCGTGCGCGATGTGTGCGGGAGCAATGGTTCTAGCGCGGATTTCCCGAGTGATTTTCGGTGCCTGGGATTCGAAGGCAGGAATGGCAGGCTCGGTTGGTGATCTACTTCGGCATCCTGTTTTGAATCACACTCCGGAAGTATGTGGCGGTTTGCTCGAGGAGGATTGCCGCGTGATGCTCACGAGCTTTTTCGAATCGATGCGCGCGTACTCACGCGGATGATTACGGGACGATTGTTCAGTTCACCCTGACCCGATATTTTTCGACTTCACAGGACAGGTGGCCGAGTGGTTGAAGGCACCGGTCTCGAAAACCGGCATACCGGCAACGGTATCGAGAGTTCGAATCTCTCCCTGTCCGTCGCCTCTTGAAAATTGAAAAGGCTCGCCGATTGGCGAGCCTTTTTTATTCGGCTTCGGTCGTGATTACTGGTAGAACACCGTGACTGAAATACCGTGATCAACGTCAACGCCGACAACTTGACTGACGGCGACGCCACCAGTGCGAAGCGCTGCCATCATGATTGGATTTTTCTGGAGCGCTTCGCGCATTTCGCCAATTGGGCCGGCGTTCTTTGCGATTGCGCGCTGGATTGTAGCCCGGTTGCCGTCGTTGGCAATCGAGGCAACGTTCACGAGACGCACGTCTTGAGGAGACACTTTTTCGACGGCTAGCGCCTTCATCTCCGCATCCGCTGAACTGACCGCCGACAAAAGCGACGCAACGCTCGGCTGTCCGCTACCTGCTTGTGCTTTACTGACTGTGCTCAGAATGACTGCCATTGTTGCGACGCTGGCGGCCATGCCGAGCAACTTTCTTTTGAATTTCATGGTGCCTCCGGGAGGCGTAAGAGACCGCCAATAAGCATGTAATTTAATCAAATTGAAGCCCGTAAACAAATGTAGCGGCTACAATTTCCAGCCTTAAACCCTTAGAATGCCTTTGCGTTGACGAAAGCGCCTTTTTGATGATGGGCGCTCTTTTTGTACCCCGTTGGCGCTTGAACGATGTTTGGAATGCAAAAATGACCTTGTGGACGGGTGGCCGAGTGGTTTAAGGCGCACGCCTGGAAAGTGTGTGTGCGTTAATAGCGCACCGTGGGTTCGAATCCCACCCCGTCCGTCGGTTAGCGCGTCTTCACCACCAGCAACGCATTTCCCACCGCGCGTTCGCCTTCCTTGTCACTCGGCTTGTTGACGAGTGTTCCGTCGACGACCATCGTCGTCGATCCTCCGCCGTCGAAGTTCATTGCCTGCCATGCGCCGAGCTTGCGCATCATGTTCGCCAGCTCGATGAGCGTCATCCCGCCGCTGCTTTCTGACCGACCGTCGACTGTTAGAAGAAACAGAGTCGAGCCATCGCGCGAATAACCGACAGCAGTTCGCGGGTGTCGCATCTCGGCGTTGCGGGAGATCGTGCCTTCTACTGTAGCAGCATCGCCCGCAACATTTTTCCCGTCGCGCAGAATTCTCGGCCAACCGCCTATGAGGACCGATGGTGTCTCACCGTGAGCGATGTGTGGTAGCGTCGCGAGCAGGACTTTGATCGTGTCGCCGTCGGCCATCGCCTGAATTTCTTTTGTGCGAAGGCCGGTGCCGTAGGCGGCGATTACCGCGCCGTCCGGAGGAATCGAAGACCCGGACGATGCGGAGACAGGTCCGTGACGTACGAAGACAAGCGTGTCACCGTGTTTTCCCGTACGCACAAGTGTCGCTTCCGCTGTCTGTCGTGCCGTGTCTCTCGGTGTCGTTGCTCCGTATCGCGACGTGTACAATGCACTCCCCTCAGGGTTTCCTGGTGGATTGAAATTGAGGGTGATGATCGGCGTCACGACGCCGTGATCCCATGCTTTCGCGTCGAGGATGAAGCGATCGATCACAGGTCGTCGCGCAGCGTCGATGCCGAATTGCGCGTGCACGTTGTCGTACGTGTCGTACGGAGAGTCTGTCACCTTCAGTCCTTTCCACCACTCGCCGGCGATTACCTGATTGTTTTCGTTTTCACCGGACTTCAGCTCGAAGAAATCCGCGTTCACTGCCGCGAGAACTCGGACTCCGCTCGTGCTTGCGCGACGAACCATGTCGCTGACACGCTCTCGGCCCTTGAGATGATCGAGTGCGCGTGCGCTTCGAATCTCCAGGTTTGCCCGCCGCAGATCTACGCGAACCAGATTCATTGCCCACGGACCGCGCGGATCGGTGAACTGTCGATATGACACGCCTGGTGCGAGATCGCGCGAGGTGACTGTGTCTCGAGTCTGCGCGTGCAGAACAAATGGAAGAGCGATGACGGCCAGAAACATCGGAGTATGAGAGCCGGAGTATTTCATTTGATTGCGTTTGGTTATTGAGGGCTGTACAGTGTAGCCGTCATTCCTACATACCCCAAGTGCGGGAGGCTTAATGCGACAGATTTTCAAGCTCGTGTCGATTACTGCCATCGTTATTCTGGGACTCGCGCGAGCTGCGTTCGCGCAGAACACTGTGACGCTCGAAGGATTGGTCAAGAGCGGAGGTGTTGCGGTTCCGGGCGCCCAGGTCACCGTCGTCAACAACGCGACGAACGAAACTCTGAAAGCCACGACTCACTCACATGGCGATTTCCG
>Ga0310810_10005561_pt1 | contig 14119 bp, 11 predicted proteins | sample NCmetagenome_FD_207641 | JGI IMG/M metagenome (GOLD analysis project Ga0310810, IMG submission 207641) | Soil microbial communities from experimental microcosm in Duke University, North Carolina, United States - NC | ecosystem: Engineered > Artificial ecosystem > Soil microcosm > Unclassified ... | reverse complement strand
TGAGCGCCGCTTGATCCTGCGTCAGCTTCGCCAGGCCGAAATCGAGAATCTTGACGCGATTGTCAGTCGTGACGAACACGTTCTCGGGCTTGAGATCGCGATGCGCGATGCCTTTCTCGTGTGCCGCCGCGAGGCCGCGAACGATCTGGGACGCCCACTCGAGGGCTTTGCGAGTGGCGACCTCTCCCGCATTCAGACGGTCGCGCAGCGTCGTCCCTTCGAGCAGCTCCGACACGATGAACGGCGCGCCCGCCTCGGTGCCGATGTCGTACACGGCGAGAATGTTCGGATGGTTCAGCGTCGCGGCCGCGCGGGCTTCCTGTTCGAATCGGTGGAGGCGATCGGCGTGGGCCGAGAACGCCGCCGGCAGTATCTTGATCGCGACGTCGCGTCCCAGTCGCGGATCGCGCGCCCGGTACACCTCACCCATGCCGCCGGCGCCCAGCGCGGAGAGAATCTCGTACGGCCCGAGGCGCGCGCCGGCGGTCAAAGACAAGGAGTGTCAGCTCTCGTTTCTCGGCTTGCCTTTCAAATTGTCGTCGAAAAGCCTGAGGATGCGTTTGTATTCGTCCGCCCAGCTCGTTTCGTCCTCGAACCCGTGGTTCTCGACGGGGAACGGGGCCACGGACCAGTTCTCCTTGCGCAACTCGATCAGCCGCTGGACCAGGCGCACGGAATCCTGGAACAGCACGTTCGTGTCGACCATGCCGTGGCAGATGAGGAGCGCGCCCTTGAGTCCCTCCGCGAAATAGATCGGCGAGCTCGCCCGATACGCGTCGGCGTCTTTCTGCGGCTCGTTCAGGATGTTCGACGTGTAGCCGTGGTTGTAATGCGACCAGTCGGTGACCGGCCGCAGCGCCGCGCCCGCTGCAAAAGTGTCGGGCGATGTGAACATCGCCATCAGCGTAATGAACCCCCCGTAGCTGCCGCCGTACACGCCAATGCGTTTGGCATTGACCTTCTGCGCCGTCACCAGGTATTTCGCGCCATCGACCACGTCGTCGAGATCCTTGCCGCCCATGTGACGGTAGATGGCGGTGCGCCAATCGCGGCCGTAGCCGGAGCTCGCACGGTAGTCCGGATCGAGCACCACGTAGCCGCGAGACGCGAGCAGGTTGTGAAACATGTACTCGCGGTAGTAGCTCGCCCAGTACTTGTGCGCGTTCTGCGCGTAGCCCGCGCCGTGCACGAAGACCACGGCCGGCGCGGCCGGATCGCGTCGCGCGCCGACCATCTCCGGCGTGAACAGGCGTGCATACACGTCGACGCCGTCGCGCGTCTTGTACGTGATCAGCTGCGGATCGACCCACTTGAACGAGCGCCACTCGTCGGTCGGCGTCGTCGTCACCTGGCTGGCCGCCGCGCCGGCGCGGTTCGGCATCACGTACACTTCGTGCGGCTTGTTGCTGTACGAATAGATCAATCCCACCTTCGAGTCGTCGGGCGAGACCTCGCCGGCGTTGCCGCCGGTCATCGAGGTCAGCTTCGTGCGGGCGCCGCCATCGATCGGCATGGCGTACAGATGCCGCTCGCCGGGATGCACCTCGGTCGTCGTGAGGTAGAACTTCTTCCGGTCGTTCGAGAGACTGAGCGAGTCGATTTCCCACTTGCCTTCCGTCAGCTGACGCGCGCTCGCGCTCGCGACCGTCGCGTCGACCGTGTACAGGTGCATCCAGCCATCGCGCTCGGAGAGGAACCAGACGTGTTTTTGATCCGCGAGCCATCCGAAAGACGGGTCGTTCGGTCCGAACCCGCCCACCTCGCGAACCCACGCGTCGTCGTGCAGCGCGTCGATGACGCGCGCGGCGCCGGATTCGGGATCGATCGCGACGAGCCAGCGATCCTTGTTGTCGCCGGCGCGCACGTGAGCCACGGCCACCGCGCCGTCCTCGGACATCTGCGGCATTCCCCAGCGCACGTCGCGCGACTCGGCGAACTTGGACGCCGCGGCCACCGTTTTCCCGGTTTCGAGATTCATCACGACGAGCGTGCGCTTGTCCTGCGAGTCGCCGACGTAGGTACGCGCGGGAATGTCTTCCGTGTAGCTCGATTCGGTGACGTAGTTGGGCACGTTCGGCCGCTTCGACGTGTCGGCGCGCTCGGTGACGACGATGAACACGTGTTTGTCGTCGGGAGCGAGTTGGAGATCCGTGGCGGACTGCCGGTCGGCGAGCTCGTACTTCGGCAGCGCGTGCGCTTTCTCTTTGTCCTCGGCCTTCTGTTTCTTCTCGGCCTCGATGCGCGTGTGCTCGATGAGCTTCTGCTCTTCGGCTTTGATGAACTTCTGACTGTCCGTATCGCGCGGATCGCGTTTGCGCGGGCCGACATCGGTCAGCTGCGTCACGCCGCCCGAGGCGCCGTCCAGCGTCAATAGAAACAGGTTGTTGTCGCGCACAAAGGTGACCGCCGACTCGTGTCGCGCCCAGCGCGGCGACGACTCTGCGCCGGTCGTCCGCGTGATCGCTCGGCGCGTGTTCGCCACCGAGTCGACGAGCACGATGTCGCCTTGATCGACGAACAGGACGCGGCGATGCGCGCGATCCCACGCTCCGGCAACGGGCGGCGCGCCGCGCCGCTCGTCGTCGGTGAGCCGGCGAAGACCCTGGCCGTCGCGGTCGACGACCCACGTGGCCGCCTCGTCGTCTCCGGGCCGCCGCCATTCGAAGTAGAGGCGCGCGGAATCACCGGACCAGCGCAGTCCTGTTTGCGGGTAGCCGACAAGCTTCGGCCCGCGCATGATGCTGTCGACGGTGAGCGCGAAGGGGCCGGTGGCGCCGGCGAGCGGCACGACGGCCGCGGCGATCGCAGCAAATCGGAGGAAAATCCGCATGAAAAGCCTCAAAAAAGGGGCGCTCATTATACAATCGGCGTAGCCCTGAGCGGAGTCAAAGGGCTGAACCGGATTTCCCCGCCGCACGTCTAAGAACCTTTGATCATTTGATTTGACTGGAGTCCCCATGCGTTTCCGAGTCCCCACGATCGCGTCCGCATTTCTCGGCGTCGCGGTGTCCGCGTTCGGTCAATCCGGACAGCCCTCGTTCAATAACGCGCTGCAGGCCGCCGCGCAGACTGCGGCGCAGCAGGCGGAAGGCCCTGTTCGCCGCCTGTCGATCGACGAGGCAGTGAAGCTGGCGCTCGAGCAGAACCTCGGCATCCGCATCCAGCGCATCGACCCGCAGATCCAGGACGTCAGCGTCGCCGCGGCGCGATCGTTCTGGGCGCCGAACCTGCAGTCGAGCTTTTCGAGGAACTCGCAGACGCAGCAGTCGACCAGCTCCCTCGCCGGCGGCGCGACCAACATTCTGAACAGTAACTTGAACACCGCGCTCGGCCTCAATCAGACGCTGCCCTGGGGCGGCTCGTATGCGGCCACGTGGAACAGCTCGCGCTTCACGACGACGAACCTCTTCAACAGCTTCAGTCCGCAGATCGGATCGAACCTCAATATGCAGTTCTCGCAGCCGCTGCTGCGGAACTTCGAGATCGATCAGATCCGGCAGCAGGTCGCGCTCAGCAAGAAGTCGCGCGAGCTGTCGGACATTCAGCTGGAAGGCGTCATCACGCAGACGCTGCGGGCCGTCAGAAACGCGTACTGGGATTTGTCGTACGCGATCAACAACCTGAAGGCGCAGCAGCAGTCGCTCGCGTTGTCGCAGCAGTCGCTCTCCGACAACCGCAAGCGCGTGGAAATCGGCACGATGGCGCCGATCGACATCGTGCAGGCGCAGGCCGAAGTGGCGTCGAACGAGCAGGGCGTCATCGTCGCCGACGCGGCGATCAGGAGCGCGCAGGACAACCTCCGCGCGCTGATTCTCGATCCGGCCGCGCCGGACTTCTGGGCCGTGAGCTTCGAGCCGACCGACGAGCCGGCGTTCACGGCGCGCGCGATCGATGTCGACGCCGCGGTCCGGAACGCGCTCGACAAACGATCAGACCTGCGCTCGGCGAAGAACAGCCTCGAGCAGAGCGACGTGAACGTCCGCTACTACAAGAATCAGATCAAGCCGGACGTGAACGCCAACGTGACCTACATCACGACCGCGGCTGGCGGCACGCAGCTGACCCCCGTCGACTTCGCCGCAATCGCCAGCGGCGCCGCCGTGTCGCGCTCGGTCGTCTCCGAGCGCGGTTTCGGATCGGTGCTGGGCGACGTGTTCCAGAGTCAGTATCCAAACTGGACCGTCGGCGTGTCGATCGGCTATCCGCTCGGCTCCAACGTCGCGCACGCGAACCTCGCGCGCGTGAGGCTGCAGTACGAGCAGGCGCAGACGCAGCTCAAGAACCTCGAGCTGCAGATTGCCACCCAGGTCCGCAGCGTTGCGCGCAACGTGCAGACCAACCAGCAGCGCGTCGCGTCGGCGCGCGCGTCGCGCGAGCTGCAGGAGAAGAAGCTCGAGGCCGAGGAGAAGAAGATGGCCGCCGGCATGGGCCAGACGTTCTTCGTCTTCCAGGCCCAGCGCGATCTCTCGCTCGCTCGCACCGCCGAGATCCAGGCCATCGCCGACTACAACAAGTCGCTCGTGGACTTCGAAGCCGTGCAGCTCGTGTCGCTCGGCGGCGGTGGCGGCGGCATCACGACCGCCGGCGCGGGGACGCTGCAGGTGGGAGGCATCACGAGAGGCCAGTAGGTCTAGTGGGGTCGGGTGGGCCCGGTAGGTGGCCCACCCGAACACCCTACCCGACCCACCTGACCTACCCCGCCCACCCGGCCTGCCAGTACACTGCCTCCGTGCCGAAGCTCTCGGTCACGGTCATCACGCGCAACGAAGCTCACGACATCGGCGCGGCGCTCGAGTCCGTCGCCTGGGCCGACGACATCGTCGTCGTCGACTCGCTGAGCACTGATGACACGGCCGCGATCGCGCGGCAGCGCGGGGCGCGCGTCGACTACCGCGAGTGGCCCGGCTACATCGAACAGAAGAATCACGCCGCATCCGTCGCGAAGCACGACTGGATTCTGTCGCTCGATGCGGACGAACGGGTGACGCCGGAGCTGGCGCGCGAGATTCAGGAGCGGCTGTCGACGGTGCCGTCAGAGGCGGCCTTCCGGATCCCGCGCGTCACGTGGCACCTCGGCCGATGGGTGCGGACGACGGACTGGTATCCCGATTACCAGACACGGCTGTACGACCGCCGCACCGCCGCCTGGACGGGGAAGTACGTGCACGAGGCCGTGACCGTGCGGGGCGCGACGGGGCAGCTGCGCGGCGAGCTGCAGCATTACGCGTATCGCGACATCGCCGACCACCTCGAGACCATCAATCGTTACACGTCGCTGGCCGCACGGCAGATGCACGAAGCCGGACGCCGCGCGGGGCTGCTGCAGCTGGCCGGCCATCCGCCGCTCGCGTTTCTGCGCAACTACGTCGCGCGGGGAGGCATCCGCGACGGCGCCGCCGGGTTCGTCATCTCGTCGATGAACGCGTACTACGTGTTCTTGAAATTCGCGAAACTCTGGGAGCTCCAGCGTCGGTGAGATGTTCTCGCTCCACATAGATACGGCGAAGACCTGGCGGGGCGGCCAGAACCAGGTGCTGCTGACCGTGAACGGCCTGCGCGCGATCGGCCAGCGCGCGACGCTGGTGGCGCATCCGTTCGGCGAGCTGCGGCAGCGCGTCGCCGAGGGGCTCGACCTCATTCCGCTGGCGCCGCGCACGGAGGCGGACTTCACGGCCGCGTGGCGTTTCTCGCGCCTCGTGCGGCAGCTGAAGCCGGACGTCATCCACGCGCACGATCCGCACGGCGTCGCGATGGCGTCGCTCGCGCTCTCGTTCGGCGCCGGCGCCACGCACGAGGCCGGTGGACCGGCGCTCGTGGCGTCGCGGCGAGTGGACTTTCACTTGAAGGGCAACTCGTTTTCGCGGTGGAAGCACCGGCAGATCGACTGCTTCATCGCCGCATCCGAGGCGATCCGGCGGATGCTCGTGTCGGACGGCATGCCGGCGGCGCGCACCGTCACCGTGCATGAAGGGATCGACGTGGATCACGTCCGCGCGGCGCCGCCGGTGAACGTCCACGAGACGTTCTGGCTGCCGCACCACGCGCCGGTCATCGGCAATGTCGCGGCGCTCGTGCCTCATAAGGGTCAGCGCTATCTGATCGACGCGGCGCATCTGGTGGTGCAGGAACTACCGGATGTCCGATTCGTGATCCTGGGTGAAGGCGAGCTGCGGGAGCATCTCGAGAAACAGGTGCACGACTACCATCTCGAGAAGCATGTGCTGCTGCCCGGCTTTCGCACCGACGTCCTCGGCTGCATCAAGGGATTCGATCTGTTCGCGATGAGCTCGGTGACGGAGGGGCTCGGCACGTCGATTCTCGATGCGATGGCGTGCGCGCGGCCGGTGGTCGCCACGACCGCAGGCGGCATTCCGGAGATTGTCGAGGACGGCATCACTGGCACGCTCGTGCCGCCGCGCGATGCGCACGCGCTGGCACGGGCGATCGTCGAGATGATCAAGGACGAGGCGCGGCGGAAGCGCCTCGGCGACGCCGGCTACGCTCGCGTCGTCGAACGCTTCACCGTCGAGCGGATGGTCGCCGAGACCGCTTCGGTGTACGCGCGCGTGGCGCGCACAGGCCACGCAGCGGACACTGCGAGTCTGCCTGGGCGCGGCTGAAGCCGCACGCGTTCATCATTCCGAGGTGGCAGAGCGCGAAGTCGTACTTGACCGGATCGTCGCGGTCCAGGGCGCGGAGCGACGCCGTGATTTCCCGCGCCATGCGCCACCCCGGACTCGTGTACCGCGTCAAATGCAGGCATCGGCCCACACGAATCACGTGAGTGTCGAGCGGGACGATCAACTGAGCGGGCGAGACGCGGGTCCAGACGCCGAGGTCGAGCGCGTCGCGCCGCACCATCCATCGCAGGAACAGGTTCAGTCGTTTGCAGCCTGAGCCGGCCGACGGCCGCGGAAAGAAATAGCAGACGCCGCGCCGCCCGCGCACACGCCGCTGCCTGCCGTACGGCGTGTCGATGTCGAGCGCGAGCGCGCGCCTCGAGAAGCTGTCGAGCGACGGCTCCACATCGGGCGCCGCCGTGTCGTGCGCTTCGAGGAAGAACCCTTCGAGCGATCCGGCGCGATCGATCATCTGCCGGAGAACCCAGACGAGTGCCACGAGATCGGGCGGCCCCGTCCAGCGGTGCACGATGCCCGCGAACCGCGGCGCATCGTCGACCGGATCGAAACGCCGGACGAACGCCGCCGGCGACCGGCCCATGATCGCCAACACGCGCTCGATCGACTGAATGACGCTCGTCACGCGGCCGAACGCCAGCGCGGCAGCGATGAAGCCGACGATTTCGCGGTCGTCGTTTCGCCTATACCGCCGGACGACATGGATCGGATCCGTGGCCGAATCGGGATAGTTGAACTCGCCGTAAAGGCGATCGAGCGTTTCCTTCAGAGACACGCGAGAGTTGATTATGATTCACGTGTGCGGCGACTGCTCATTCGAGCACTTCTGGTCCTCCTCGTCCTCCTCCTCATCGGCGCCGCCGGCGTCTATCACGTCGTGCAGCGATCGCTGCCGACGATCGACGGCGAGACGACGGCGGCGGGCATCAGCGGACCGATCGAGATCGTGCGCGATGCCGATGCCATTCCGCACATTCTTGCCGCGAACAAGAAGGACGCCCTCTTCGGTCTCGGGTACGCGCACGCGCAGGATCGCCTGTGGCAGATGGAGTTCGAGCGCCGCATCGGGCACGGCCGCCTCTCGGAGATCTTCGGCGCGGCCACGATTCCGCAGGATCGGTTCCTCCGCACGGTGGGGTTTGGCCGCGCGGCGCGGGTGGCGTGGGCGGCGACACCCGCGTGGGCGCGCGAGCAGGTGGACGCCTATGTCGCCGGCGTCAACGCGTTCATTGCCGCGCATCACGGGTTCAAGCTGCCGCCGGAGTTCTCGCTCCTGCACTTCGAGCCCGAGCCGTGGACCGGACCCGACGTGGTCGTGTGGGTGAAGATGATGGCGTGGGATCTCAGTGCGAATTATTCGTTCGAACTGCTTCGCCACGATCTCATTCGCAGCGTCGGCAAGGAGCGGATGGCGCAGCTGATGCCGCCGTACGCCGCCGGCGGACTGTCGATTGTGCCGGCGGATGGGTCGGGTGAGTCTGGGGGGTCAGGTGGGGGTGGTGGGCAGAACACTGTCACGCTGACCTACCCGACCGACCTGCCCCACCCGACCTACCCGGCCTACAGCCTCGCCTTCAGCCGCGCGCTCAGCGGCGGGCACCCAGACGTCGCCGCCTTCTTGCGCGGCGGCGGCGAAGGGATCGGCTCCAACAATTGGGTCGTCGACGGCACGCTGACGGCCTCCGGAAAACCGCTCCTCGCCAACGATCCGCATCTCGGCACGCGACTGCCGTCGACGTGGTATCTCGCACACGTCAAGGGTGGCGACTTCGAGATGATCGGCGCCACGCTTCCGGGCGCGCCGGCGGTGGCGCTCGGGCGCAACCGCTTCATCGCCTGGGGCGCGACCAATGTCGCGGCCGACGTCGAGGATCTGTTCCGCGAACACATCGACGAGAGCGGACAGCGCGTGGAGTTTCGCGGAGCGTGGGAACCGATCACCATCATCCCGGAACTGATCCACGTCAAAGGCGCCGCCGACATCTCACTCAACGTGCGCGTCACGCGGCACGGTCCGCTCGTGTCGGATGCGATCAACGCGAATCCGCCGGCGCGGGGCGCCACGCCGCCGCCGATCGAGCCGCTCGCGTTCCGCTGGACCGGGCTCGATTCCGACGATTCCACGCTGACGTCGTTTCTCAAGGTGAACGAGGCGCACAACTGGCAGGAGTTCACCGACGCGCTCCGAGGGTTCGTCACGCCCTCGCAGAACTTCGTGTACGCGGACGTCGACGGGCACATCGGCTACTACGCGCCAGGACGGATTCCAATCCGCGCGCACGGAGACGGAGCGAGCCCCGCCGAGGGCTGGACGGGCGACAACGAATGGGCCGGCTGGATTCCCTTCGAGGAACTGCCGCACCTCTACGATCCGCCCGAGCACATAATCGTGACGGCCAATCATCGGCCGGAGCCGGCGAGCTATCCGCACAACCTCGGGCTCGAGTGGCCCGAGCCGTACCGGGCCGAGAGGATTTGGGAGCTTCTGAGGGCAGGTGGGTCTGGTAGGTCAGGTGAGTCGGGTAAAAGCGTTTCCCACCCGGCCGACGCGACCGACCCGACCCTCAGGTTCACGCCCGACGATTTCGCGCGGATTCAGGCCGACACGTTTTCGCTGCATGCGAAGACGCTGCTGCCGGTGCTGCTCGCGCACGCGCATCCGACCGGCGTGATGGACGCGCGTGCGATCGAGATCCTGCGCGGCTGGAACTTCGACGCGTCCGGCGCGAGCGCCGCCGCGGCGATCTTCGAGACGTGGTTCCTCCAGCTCGCACCGGCATTCGTCGGCGGCGAGCTGCCGCCAGCCACGCTCGACAGCTACAAGAGCCGCTTCAGCTTCATCACGCGGTTCGTGCTCAATTCGCTCTCCGCCAGCAGCAGTTCCACGCACGACGCGGCGGTCACCGCAGCGTTGCACGCGGGCGTGACCGATCTGACCAGACGTCTTGGCGGCGACATGACGCGCTGGCGCTGGGACGCCGTCCATCGCGCGGTGTTCCCGCATCAGGGACTCGATTCGGTCTCGGCGCTGCGGCCGCTGCTCAGCCGGTCGGTGCCGAACGGTGGCGACTGGAGCACCGTCAACGTCGGACCGGTGTCGGTCGATTTTCCGTTCGATCAGCGATCCGTGCCCGGCTACCGCGAGATCATCGATCTCTCGCCTGCGAACGACAGCCGCTTCCTCGATGCCGTCGGCGAATCGGGCCATCTCCTGTCGCCGCACTACGCCGACTTCCTCTCCGACTGGCACGATGTGAAGCACCGCAAGATGCGAATGGATCGCACGGAGATCGACAAGGGCGCTCTCGGCCATCTGAGACTCAAGCCCGCCGCACAGTAAGCGCCGGTCTGCTTCGTTCCGTATTGACGTCGAGGCCCGCGAGCGGGCGCGAACTCTTCTACCTCGCCGGGCGGGACATGATGGCGGTGCCCATCCAGACGGCGGCGTCGTTCAGCACGGGGACGCCCATCAAGTTGTTCGAAGCTCCCGCGGCCACCACGCCGCCAATGCGCTATTACGATGTGACGCGTGATGGACAGAAGTTCGTGCTCATCAAGAATCCGCCGGCGTCAAGCACATCGGCGACGAGCATGGTCGTGGTCTTGAACTGGACCGAGGAGCTGAAGGCGAAAATCGGAGGACGGTAGAATGCGGCGCCGTCAGAACCGCGTAATCGGCACGCCCGCCCTGCAGAGCGGACAGTCGGCGACGGGAAAATTCTCGGGCGCGCCGTATTCCGCCAGCGCGACATTTGGCACGCCCAGCTCGGCCGTCGCCTCGCAGCGGTCGTAGATCTCCACTGTCGCGACGACCGTGCCGCCGGCCTCCTTCACAAGCGCCGCGCATTTCGCGAACGTCTGCCCCGTGTTCCGCACATCATCGGCCAGCAGGACGCGCTTGCCTTTGATCTCGTTGCGGTACAGAGTCCGCAGCCCGAAGCCGCCGGCCGCGTTGTTGTTGAACGGCGCAAAGCTGCACGGTGGATGCGTCAGGCTGCGACGGCTGTCGAGCAGCCCGGCGAGCGTGTGCGCCAGGAGCGCGCCGCCGGTGGCCGGCCCGGCCACGACCTCGGTGCGCTGGACCAGCTCGGACGGCAGCACGTCGATCAGGTCCTGCGCGAAGCGCCAGATGGTCGACGGATGGCGGAACAGTTGATGCGGATTCAGATAGACGCGCCCGTGAAACCCGTTGTCGTAATCGAAGTGCCCGTCGAGCATCAGCACTTCGGATTGCTGGAGGTCCTCGAGCGCTTTTTCGCGCAGCTCGTCACGCCGGTTCATGTACTCCGCCGTTGTCGTTGACGTACACCATGCGGCCGCCGACGATCGTCGCCGCCACGCCGCCGCGGAGCGCCCAGCCGTCGAATGGCGTGTTCCGGGATCGGGAGCGCATCGTCGCTGCCGACACCGTCACGCGCAGGTCGGGGGCGAGAATCGAGATGTCGGCCGGCGCCCCATCCGACAGCGATCCGCCCGACACGCGAAGAATCCGGGCGGGGTTCACCGACAGCAGCTCGATCAACCGCGCCAGATTGACAATGCCGGCGTGGACGAGCCGATCGAAACACAGCGACACGGCCGTTTCGAGTCCGGTGATGCCGAACGGGGCGCGATCGAACTCGACCCGCTTCTCGTCGTAGTGATGCGGCGCGTGGTCCGTCGCGATGACGTCGACGCTGCCGTCGGCGAGGCCGGCCAGCATGGCATCGCGATCCACGGCTTCACGGAGTGGCGGGTTCATCTTGACGTTCGTGTCGTACGGCACGGGCGCGCCGAGCATTTCATCGGTCAGGATGAAGTGATGCGGCGTTACCTCGCAGGTGACGCGGGCCCCGCGGCTCTTGCCGAAACGGACCGCATCGAGCGTCTGGCGCGCGCTCATGTGCGCGATGTGCACGATGCCGCCCGTCAGCTCGGCGAGCGCGATGTCGCGGCTCGCCATGATCGATTCGGCCTGGCCAGGAATGCCGCGCAAGCCGAGCGCCGACGCGTGAAAGCCTTCGTGGGCCACGCCGTCGCCTTTGAGCGTCTGCTCCTCGCAATGCTCGATGATCGGCATGTCGAACATCCGCGCGTACTCGAGCGCGCGCCGCATCAGCATCGCCGTCGCCACCGGCTTCCCGTCGTCGGTGATCGCAACGCAGCCGGCCTGCTTCAGTTCCGCGATGTCTGCGAGCTGCTCGCCGAGCTGCCCGCGTGAGACGGCGCCGATCGGGTACACGCGCGCGAGGTTCGCGGCCGCGGCCTTCTTCAGAATGAATTCGGTCACGCCCGCGTTGTCGTTGACCGGCACCGTATTCGGCATGCACGCAACAGCCGTGAAGCCGCCGGCCACCGCCGCGGCCGTCCCGGTCGCCACCGTTTCCTTGTGCTCCTGTCCCGGCTCGCGCAGGTGGACGTGCATGTCGATGAGACCGGGACACACGACCAGGCCGCTCGGGATCTCGGTGACGAGGACACCGTCGTCGACGGGGAGGTCGCGCCCGACACGCGCGATGCGGTCGCCGTCGATCAGGACATCGAAGATGCCGTCGCGCCCGTTCACGGGATCGACGACGCGGCCGCCCTTCAGCACACGCTTCGACACGCTCAATCCGCCTCCGCTTCCCCGGCGAGCAGATAGAGAACGGCCATGCGGACCGCGACGCCGTTCGCCACCTGTTCGAGGATGACCGAGTATGGACCGTCGGCGACGTCCGACGCGATCTCGACGCCGCGGTTCATCGGTCCGGGGTGCATGATAATCACGTCCGGCTTTGCCCGCGCCACGCGTCCGGCCGTCATGCCGAAGGTGTTGAAGTACTCGCGCAGCGACGGCACGAAGGCGCCGTCCATCCGCTCCTGCTGAATCCGCAGCATCATGATCACGTCCGCGTCGCCGACCGCGTCGTCGACCGACGTCGACACGTGGACGCCGAATCGCTCGAGGCCGGGCGGCACGAGCGTCCCCGGCCCGCACGCCCACACGTCGGCGCCGAGCGTCGACAGCAGCAGGACGTTGGATCGCAGCACCCGGCTGTGCAGCAGGTCGCCGACGATGGCGATTTTCAGGCCGTCGACGCGCCCCTTGTGCTCGCGGATCGTGAACGCGTCGAGGAGCGCCTGCGTCGGATGCTCGTGCATGCCGTCGCCGGCGTTGATGATGCGCGATCGGCAGATGCGCGACAGCAGATGGCCAGCGCCCGACGAGGCGTGGCGAAGCACGATCATGTCCGGCGCCATCGCTTCGATGTTCAACGCGGTGTCGGCGAGCGTTTCGCCTTTGAGCACGCTCGAGGCCGCGACCGGAACGTTGAGGGTATCGGCGCTCAGCCGCTTCTCCGCGATCTCGAACGACGTCCGCGTCCGCGTGCTCGGCTCGTAGAAGAGATTGACGATCGTCTTGCCGCGCAGCGTCGGCACCTTCTTGATGGGCCGCTGCCCGATCTCGCGCATCGCCTCCGCGGTTTCGAGCACGAGGTAGATCTCGTCGCGCGTCAGGTCGCCGATGCCGAGGAGATCCTTCTTCATGACTCCTGGATCTCCACTTCATCGCGGCCGTCGATTTCCTTCAGGTGTACCTGCACGCTCTGCGACAGCGAGGTCGGCAGGTTCTTGCCGACGTAGTCGGCCTTGATTGGCAGCTCCCGGTGGCCGCGGTCGACGAGGACCACGAGCTGAATCGCCTTCGGGCGGCCGAACTCGATGAGCGCGTCGAGGGCCGCACGAATCGTCCGTCCAGTGTAGAGCACGTCGTCGACCAGGAGGATGCGACGGTCGTCGATCGAGAACGGAATCTCCGTGCGGCGGACGACCGGCTGCGCCGCGACGGCGTGGCGCATCAGGTCGTCGCGATAGAGCGTGATGTCGAGGGCGCCGGTCGGAACGTCCGCGGCGTTGATCTCATGAATCCCCGCCGCGAGCCGCTTCGCGAGCGGCACGCCCCGCGTCCGAATCCCCACGAGCGCGAGCTCTTCGATGCCGCGGTTGCGCTCGAGGATTTCGTGCGCGATGCGCGCGAGAGTGCGCGCCATGCGCTCCGAATCCATTACGACGGGCACGAGCGCACCTGGATCGGGTAATCAGGTAATCGGGTAATCGGGTAATCGATTGGCGGATTGAGGGAATGCGCGCGCGGGATCATCGACACCTCTTTGCGGCCTCTCAGGGACGCGTTAAAGAGAACGCAATGATTATAGCATCGCTCGGCTGCAGCCTCGCGCTCCGTCGTACCCAATACGGCGCGCTACGACGCGATCTCGATCGACTTTCTCAGCCAATCCTTCAGCTCGGCATCGACCTGCGACGGCCGCTCGAGCCGGATGTAGAAGTACCAGCGCCTGGCGGATGCCTGTTCCTTTCTCTGAATGCGCCGGCTGCGCACGTCGGTCGTCGACTTCAGCGTCAGGATCAGCGCGTCCTTCCTCGTCGCGACGCCGGCAAAGGCGGACCGCCGGACGAGATGAATCGACGTCTTCTTCGGCTCCTCGGTGACGCCGCCG
>Ga0310810_10005560_pt1 | contig 14120 bp, 12 predicted proteins | sample NCmetagenome_FD_207641 | JGI IMG/M metagenome (GOLD analysis project Ga0310810, IMG submission 207641) | Soil microbial communities from experimental microcosm in Duke University, North Carolina, United States - NC | ecosystem: Engineered > Artificial ecosystem > Soil microcosm > Unclassified ... | reverse complement strand
TTCATTTCCGGGACCGCTCCACATGTCCGATGCCGGCGACAAACAGCCGTCTCAGCCGAACGACGAACACCTGCCATCGGTGGTCATCGGCATCGGTGCATCGGCCGGCGGCATCGCCGCACTGAGGACGTTCTTTTCGAACGCACAACCGGACACGGGCGCCGCGTACGTCGTCATCCTTCATCTGTCACCCGACCACGACAGCCGGCTCGCTGAAGTGTTGCAGGCTGCAACGACCATGCCTGTAACGCAAGTGCACGATCGCGTGCCGCTGCAGCCCGACCACGTGTACGTGATTCCGCCGAACGGGAATCTCGTCATGGAGGGCGGCGACGTCGTCGTGACCGAGGTGACCGGGCTCGAGCAGCGACGGTCTCCCGTGGACATCTTCTTCCGCGCGCTTGCCGACACGCACGAGTCGCAGGCCGTCGCCGTCGTGCTGTCGGGCACCGGCCCCAACGGCTCCAGTGGCATCAAACGGATCAGGGAGCGCGGCGGCCTCACCATCGCCCAGGATCCGGCGGAGGCGGAGTACGACGACATGCCGCGGCATTCGATCGTCAGCGGCGTGGACTACGTGCTGCCCGTCGCGGCCATCCCCCGGGTCATCGTCGAGTACGACGAGCGGCGGCGCGCGGGCCAGAGCCGGGCGATGCCGGCGGCGCACGCCGATGCGCCCGGCGCGTCCGTCCATGACGTGCTCACGCTGCTGCGGGTGCGGACCGGCCACGATTTCTCCAATTACAAACCGGCCACGGTCATGCGGCGAATCGAGCGCCGCATGGCGGTGCGCAATTGCGCGACGCTGGCTGACTACGCCGCATTTCTTCGCGCCAGTCCTGAGGAACCCGGCCTGCTGATGAAGGAACTGCTCATCAGCGTGACCAATTTCTTTCGCGATTCCACGGCATACTCGGCGCTCGAGAACCGGGTGATCCCGCGGCTGTTCGAGCACAAGGGCAGCGACGATCACGTCAGGGTCTGGGTCGCCGGCTGCGCCACCGGCGAGGAAGCGTATTCGGTGGCGATGCTGCTGGCCGAGAACGCGTCGGCGATGCCGACTCCGCCGCGCATCCAGGTGTTTGCAAGCGATCTCGACGCGCAGGCGCTGGCGGTGGCGCGCGAAGGCAAATACACCGACGCGGAAGTCGCCGACGTCTCGACCGAGCGGCTGCGGCGCTTCTTTCAACCGGTTCCCGGCGGGCACCGCGTCGGCCGGGAGCTGCGCGAGGTCGTGCTGTTTGCGCATCACAACGTGATTCGCGACCCGCCGTTTTCGCACCTCGATCTGGTCGCCTGCCGCAATCTGCTGATCTATCTGAACCGGGCGATGCAGGAGCGTGTGCTCGAGACGTTTCATTTCGCCTTGCGGCCATCCGGCTACCTGTTTCTCGGTGGATCCGAGACCATCGAAGCGGCCGGTCATCTGTTCATCCCGCTCGACAAGGACGCGCGCATTTTTGAAACGCGTGCTGTGACCAGCCGCCCGTCGCTGCCGGCGACCGATCCAGCACCGCTTGCGGCGCGCGCCAGCCTGCCCCCGGTGGCCGTGACCCGCTCGCCGGATCGCATCCTGCCGGTCGATCTGCACCAGCGTCTGCTCGACAGCTATGGCGCGCCGTCCCTGGTGGTCACCGAGGACTTTTTCCTGGTTCACGTGTCGGAAGGCGCCGCGCGATTTCTCGAGGTGGCGGCGGGAGAGCCGTCGCGCGATCTGCGAAGGCTCGCGATTCCCGAGGTGCGCGTCGATCTGCTGACCGCGTTGCACCAGGCGAGCCGGGAGCGATCGGCCGTCGAGGTCAACGGCGTGCGCCTGTCCGCGGCGCGCGGCGGTGGTGCCGTCCGCCTGGTGATTCGGCCCACGCTCCGCGACGGCGAGCCGCTGCGCGGCTACTTTCTCGTCCTTTTCGAGCCCGATGGTGTCGCGCCTGCCGCCGCCAACGAATCGCTGCAGCTGACCAGCCCCACCGAGGCGCCGATCACGCATCTCGAGGAGGAGTTGGTCCGCGTCCGATCGCAACTCCGCGCGACGATCGAGCAGTACGAGAGCCAGGTCGAGGAAGCCAAGGCGTCGAACGAGGAACTCCAAGCGCTGAACGAGGAACTGCGGTCGTCAGCCGAGGAGCTGGAGACGAGCAAAGAGGAGCTGCAGTCGGTCAACGAGGAGCTCAGCACCGTCAATCAGGAGCTGAAGATCAAAATCGACGAGCTCGGCTCGACCAACAACGACTTCCAGAATTTCATCAACGCGACCGACATCGGTGCCATCTTCCTGGACCGCGCTCGCCGCATCAAACTGTTCACGGCTCGCGCGCGCGACATCTTCAACCTCCTGCCGACGGACATCGGTCGCAAGCTGTCGGACATTACGAATACCCTGAACTACGATCGGCTGCACGGCGACGTCGACGGGGTGCTCGAGCGGCTGCAGCCCTTCGAAGCCGAGCTCGATACTCGAGGCGGGCGCTCGTACCTGATGCGGATCCTTCCGTACCGGACGTCGGACGATCACATCGACGGTGTGGTGCTTTCGTTCGTCGACATCAGCACCCGCCGGCAGGCGGAGCGCAACCTCGTCACCAGCGATCAGCGGTTCCGTCTGCTGATCGAAAGCGCCGTCGACTACGCGATCTTCACGATGACGTCCGCGGGGATCGTCGACAGCTGGAACACCGGCGCGGAGCGTATGTTCGGCTACCCGATCGACGCCATTGTTGGCACGAGCGCCTCGGTGCTGTTCACGCCGGAGGATCGCGCCAGCGGCGTGTTCGATGAAGAGCTGCGGTGCGCCAAGCTCGAAGGACGAGCATCCGACGAGCGGTATCACGTGCGCCGCGACGGCAGCCGGCTCTACTGCAGCGGCGTGACGATTCGGCTCGGCGCCGACGCCGCGCTCGGGTTCGCCAAGATCGCGCGCGATCTCACGCCCCAGCGTGAAGCCGAGGTCGCGCTGAAAGAAGCTCACGCCGGCCTCGAGCACCGGGTGGACGAACGGACGCAGGAGCTGCAGGACGAGATTGTCCGCCGCAGCACCGCGCAGGAACATGTGACCGCGCTGCTCCGCAAGGTCGTGACCGCACAGGAGGAACAGCGCGCGCGGATCGCGCGCGACCTCCACGATCAACTCGGTCAGCAGCTGACCGCGCTGCGCCTGACGCTCGAGCGGTATCGCGATCGAACCGTGAAGGCCGGCGGCGCCGTCGATGACGACCTGGATCGCGCCGCGTCGCTCGCGAAGGACATTGACGCCGAGCTCGATTTCCTGGCGTGGGAGCTGCGGCCCGCCGTTCTCGACGACCTGGGGCTCGCCGCGGCCCTGCCGCGGTTTCTGCGGCAATGGTCGGAACATCACCAGCTGGCGGCGGAGTTCCGCACGAGCGGCGTCGACACGGGTCATCTCTCGCCGGAATGCGAGCTGACCTTTTATCGAGTGACGCAGGAAGCGTTGAACAACGTCGTCAAACATGCGCATGCATCGCGCGTCGACGTCATTCTCGAGCACCGCGACGGCGCCATCGTGCTGCTGATCGAGGACGATGGTGTCGGTTTCGATCCATCCGACAGCGAGACGACGGCGCGCGGCATCGGCATCGCCGGCATGCGCGAGCGCGCCGCGCTGTGCGGCGCCACCCTCGAGATTGAATCATCGGTCGGGGAAGGCACGACCGTGTTCCTGCGGATCGCAGCTGACGAAGTCCGGGGGGGGGGCAGATGCAGGTGAGCAATAAACGCTGATGAGCCGAATCCGCGTGCTCCTCGCCGAGGATCACGATACGGTCCGTCAAGGTTTGAAGCTGCTGATCGACGCGCAGCCCGACATGGCTGTTGTCGCCGACGTCAGCAACGGTCATCTTGCGCTCGAACGGGCGCGGACGCTGGTGCCGAGCCCCGAGGTTGCCGTGCTGGACATCGCGATGCCGGAGCTGAACGGTCTGATGGCGACACGCGCCATGATCGAGCTCCTGCCCGGCGTCGCCATCGTCGCGCTCACGCGCTACAGCGACGACGCGTATGTCCAGGCCATGCTCGCGGCCGGCGCGAGAGGGTACGTGCTGAAGCAAAGCGATCCCTCGGAATTGCTCCACGGGATTCGGGCCGCAGCGGCGGGACAGACGTATCTGGACTCAGCGCTGACGGCTCGTGTGGCGGACGCATTCGTCGCGCGCCACGGACGCGCCGAGCGATCGAGGCCGCCACATATTACCGACCGCGAGGCGGAGGTGCTTCGCCTGATTGCCATCGGCCATAGCAACAAGGAGATCGCCGGACAGCTCGATATCAGCGTGAAAACAGTCGAGGTGCACAAAGCCAACGCGATGAGAAAGCTCAACCTGCGCGGCCGCATCGACATCGTCCGTTACGCCGTCTTGCAGGGGTGGCTTCAAGACCCCTAAACTCCTTATTTGTCTTCTCGAAATCCCTAGCCGGGCTAGCGCTCTTCCCAATAGCCGGGGTGAATCGGCCAGTGACAGGCTTGACCGCATGTCCATGGGCTCTTCGACTCCCGTGTTCTCTCTGCCTCCGCGCAGGCCGTCCATTCTGATCGTCGACGGCGACGGCGACACGCGTCTGCTCTACCGGACGATTCTCGAGCCGGTCGCCGAGTCGATTCTGGAAGCGGAAGACGGTGCGGCGGCTCTTGCCGCCGCGTTCGAGCAGCATCCGGACGTCGTCATCACGGAGACGCGGCTCCGTCGCCTCGACGGCTACGCGTTGTGCGAACGCCTGAAGGCGGACCCGCACACGAGCTCGTCGCTGCGGCTGGTCGTGACCGGTTCCGCGCAGCCGTCCGACGTCGTCCATGCCAGGGAGTCGGGGGCCGATCGCCTGCTGACCAAACCCTGCACGCCGGAGGATCTCAAATCCACGGTCGTCCACATGTGGTCCCACAAGCAGTCCGCCTATGTCGTCCCTCGCTGATTCCGTGGCCCGCGTTCAGGCCGCCGCATTGGTCACGACGCCGATGCGCACCATCCTGATCGCCGCCGGCGATCCGGAGGCGCGCGCCTTGTATCACGCGGTGCTCGACGAGCCCGCGTACACGATCGTCGAGTGTGATGACGGCGCGGAGGCGCTCGGCCAGGCCATGTGCGCACGGCCCGATATCATCGTCGCCGAGTCGCGCCTGGCGCGGATCGACGGCGTGTCGTTGTGCACCCTGCTCCGCACCGATCCTGCGACGCGAGAGACCGCGATCATCGTGATCACGGCGGCGCAGAACGCGACGGAAGCCGCCCGCGCCATGATCGCCGGTGCCGATCGCACGCTCGCAAAACCGTTCGCGCCGGACACGCTGGCGTCAGCCGTTCGAGAGGTGTGGGAGCGGCCGGTCAGCAGGCCTGTCCCGCCGGAGCCGATCGCCGCCGTGACCGCCGAAGCGTCAGGCGCACGCCGGCCGCGGCGCGCGCGGTCACGGACGTTTCGCCGCGAGCATACGACGACGCCGCCGATGATGCCGCCGGCGCTGCATTGCCCGTCGTGTCAGTCGCCGCTGGTGTACGAGCACAGTCAGACCGGCGGAGTGAACGAACGGTCATCCGAACAGTGGGACTATTTCCGCTGCGCGGCGTGCGGCCCGTATCAGTACCGGCAGCGCACGCGCAAGCTCCGCCCGTTCTAGATCGATCGCGATTCCAGTCCTCGCTACTTCAACTCGAATACGGTCGCTTTGGCTCCGGCGCTGATCGGTTCCGCCGTGTGCACGGTGCCGGCCGGCAGGAAGATCGCGCGACCGGCGCCGGCGTCTGTCCAGACGACCACGGTATCCATGGTGTGCACGTGCCTGGCGGGTGCCGGCGTTCCCGAGTCGTCCCAGACGGTGACGCGCGCGTTGTCGAGCAGCGGCTTCGCGCGCCCCGAGAACGCCGGCACGCCGGCCGGCGTGGCTGTCTTCCTTGACGGGCCGTCCCCCTTGAGCTCGATCATCACCGCGCGCAGCGGCTGTTCGCTCGTGCCTTCCTCGATGTGTGTCAGCCCCTTGAATTGCCAGACGATGCCGCCGGCGGCGTTCGTGACCGGACGCTTCGAGCCGTCGACGTCCGTGATCACGCGATCGCCCGGCGCGATGTACGTGCCGGTGATGTCGTAGATGTGCCGATGCAGCGGGGTCGGCTGGCCTTTGGGCCACACGACGCTCCACACCTGGACGCGTTCGTTATCCAGCATCTTGACGGCGTTGGGCCGAGGGAACGGCGGCGGGAGGGTTTGCGCTTGTCCGGCCGCCGCCAACAGGGAAATGAGCGTGGCAATCAGTCGCATGGCGCGGATTATAATCGCGCGCAAACCATGCGGTTCAGCGTTCACCGTTCAAGGTTCACGGTTCGTTCCGGGTCCGTGGTTCGTGGTTTGGGGTTCGCCGTTCTCGGTTCGGCGTTCGTCGTGCTTGCGTCCGTCGCCGTGATCGGGCAGACGGTGAACTGGCCGCTGCACAACCTGGATCTTGCCGGCGGGCGCTTCTCGCCGATGGACCAGGTCAACACGTCGAACGTCGCGACGCTGGCGCCGCGCTGGTTGTTTCAGACCGGGGTCATCGACGGCGTCAGCAATCAGACGACGCCGGTGATCGTCGACGGCGCGATGTACGTGACCGATCCGCGCGGGAGCGTCTACGCGCTCGACGCCGCGGACGGGCATCTGCTCTGGACCTTCGACGTCACCGATCTGATCGGCGGCGGCGCCAAGGCCGGCTACATTTTCCGGAACCGGGGCGTCTGCTACGCCGACGGCGTGGTCTACACCGCCGCCGGATCGTTCCTGTTCGCGCTCGACGCGAAGACCGGGAAGCCGATCCGCAGCTTCGGCCACGACGGCCAGTCGAGCGTGATCCTCGACGTGATCCGGATGCGGTATCCCGACGTGACGTCGGCGATTACGCTGGGCTACTGGTTCACCACGGCGCCGCAGGTGCACAACGGCGTCATCTACATCGGCAGCAGCCGCAGCGAAAGCCACATTCCCGGGGGGCACGTGCTGGCCGTCGACGCGAAGAGCGGCAAGGTGCTCTGGCATTTCAACACGATCCCGCAGGACGACAAGGATCAGGGCTGGTCGATCGCCGGTCCGACCTGGGTGGGCGGCGAGCGCAACGGCGGCGGCATCTGGGAGACGCCGTCGATCGATTCCGAGCTCGGGATGATTTACGTCGCCGTCGGCAATCCGTTCGGCGACAGCTCGAAACGCCTCGGCACCAACCTGTTCACCGACTCGATTCTCGCGCTCTCGCTGGGCACCGGCACGTTGAAGTGGCACTACCAGCAGGTGCATCACGACCTGTGGGACTACGACTCCGGCAACCAGCCGATCCTCTTCGAGATGCAGGTGGGCGGGAAGCGGGTGAAGGCGCTCGCCGAGGCGAGCAAGAACGGATATCTCTACATCCTCGACCGCGAGAGCGGACAGCCGGTTCATCCGATCAAGGAGATGCCGGTACCGACGCAGAGCGCGCGTCCGGGCGAGCAGCCGTGGCCGACGCAGCCGATTCCGTTCACGGCGGCGGGGCAGCCGATGAAGCCGGTGTCGCCGGTGTTTCCGATCGATGTGCCGGCGGAGCGCCTCGCCGTCAGCAAGCCGGTGCCGATCTTCACGCCGCCCGGACCGAACCAGATGTACTCACCGGGCACGGAAGGCGGCGCGAACTACGGCCCGTTGTCCTTCAGCCCGCGGACGGGACTGCTGTACGTCAATGCCGTCGACAGCCCGCTCGGCGCGCGGCGCCCGGCGCGCGGGTATTTCTCCGCGTTCGATCCCGCGACCGGCGAGCTCGCCTGGCAACAGACGTTCGACGGGTGGGGACAGGCGGGATCGGTCGTCACCGCCGGCGGCCTCGTCTTCGTCGGCTCCGGCAGCAACACCGCGGGGTATCTGTTCGCCTACGACGCGAAGAGCGGCGCACTCCTGTGGAAGTTCAACACCGGCGCGGGCGTCTTCTCGTCACCGGCGGTCTACATGGTCAATGGCGAGGAGTTCGTGACGGTCGCGTCTGGCGGCGGCGAGCGCGGCCGTCGCGGCGGAGACTTGATCCTCTCGTTCGCGCTGCCGAAGCGAACGCGCTGACACGAAGAAGTAACCGCGGAGACCGCAGAGGTTTATCTCGGTAGTGTCCGGCTTCAGCCGGACCGTCCGTAGGGCGTGAATAAGCGACCGCGCACCTGTCCGAAGTACGAAACCACGGAGACACAGAGACACGGAACTGCACGCGTCGCGCGCCGCGAAGCGGCGGCCTCGCTCGTGACGCGCCGTGGAAATACGAAGCCTGCTTTCCACAACGCTTCGCATTTCCACGGCGCATCACGAGCGCTGCACGGCCAGCTAAGCTGGCCGTGGCGACGCGTTGCGGTCGGTGCGTGCGCTTCGATCTCTCAGTGCCCCTGTAACTCAGTGGTTTATAAAACTCTGTGTCTTTGTGTGCTCTGTGGCTTGTCGTTCTTGTGTGCCGCGTTGACCTGTGTCCTCGCTGGGTATACATTCCGTCCGCGATGAGATTGTGTGTGACGACACTGGCGGCGCTGGCACTGTGTGCGACGATCACGGCGCCGACGGTCCGCCTGAAGGCGGACACTACCGATGGCCAGGCGGACGCGGCTCAGACAGGGCAGCAGCTCCCGAAAGGGCAGATGCCTGAGCTCGGCCGGCCGACCAAGGTCGGCGATGAGCTGCCGCTGTTCAACTTCGACGCGTATTTTCCCGGCACCTGGACATTCGAATGGGACATGCCGGAAGGACCGCTCGGTCCGTCGGGGCAGGTCACCGGCAAGACCGTGTACAAAGTGATCGAGGCTGGCAAGTTCTACGAGGCCGACACCGACGCGACGGGCCCGGGCGGCGCGTTCAAGCTCCATGAGTTGATCGCCTACCAGAAGGACAACAAAGCGCTGTCTCGCTACGTGACCGATAGCCGCGGCTTCTCCTACCTGCAGCTGGGCACTATCGGCGGCGATCTCGGCGGGATCTACAACATCTTCTACGACAGCACGCCGTTCATGTACGGCGGACACGCGATCCGCATCAAGCACGCCGTGCGCACGATGTCGCCGTTCAACTACAAGATCGCGACGTCCGTGTCGGTCGACGGCGGCCCGTTCAAGAACTATGGCAACCCGTGGTGGCGGAAGGATACGACCGCCGCCAAATGACCGCGCCCAACCGCTGGCTCCCGGTCGTCGGCGGCGTGATGATGAACATGGCGCTCGGCATGTTCTACGGCATGAGCGTGTTCATGCTGCCGCTCGAGAAGGAGTTCGGCTGGACGCGTGCGCAGACGTCGTGGGTAACGACGATCGGACTCGCGCTGATCGCGGTGTGGTATGTCATCGCCGGCTTCATCCAGGATCGCGGTGGGCCGCGGCCGGTCGCCGTCGTCGGCGGCCTGCTCTTCAGCCTCGGTTTCTTCCTCGCCAGCTTTACCAGCTCGCTGCCAATGTTCTATCTGACCGCTGGCGTCGTCGCCGGCACCGGCAGTGGCTTCGGCTATGTCGTGCCGACGTCGGTCGGATCGAAGTGGTTCCCCGACAAGCGCGGGTTGGTGATCGGCCTGATGGTCGGCGGCTACGGCGCCGGCTCGGGCGTCTTCGGCCCAATCGCGCTGTCGTTGATCGAGCGCGTCGGGTGGCGCAGCACGTTCCAGATCCTGTCGCTCGTCTTTCTCGTGATGACCATGACCGGCGCGTATCTGCTGCAGAACCCGCCCGCCGGTTATGCGCCCCCGGGATGGGACCCGTCGAAGGTCCGCGGCGTCGCCCGCGCGGGAGCCGACGTGCACGCGTCTACGATGCTGCGCATGCCGACGTTCTGGGCGCTCTGGGTCGCGTATTGTCTCGGCACCACCGCGGGGACGATGGTGATCAGTCAGCTCGTACCGTTCGCGCGCAACGCCGGACACTCGGCGGCGGTCGCCGCGTTCGCGCTGACCGTCGGCGCGTTCGGCAGCGCGTCGGGGCGTGTGCTGTCGGGATGGATGTCCGACTATGCAGGGCGCCTCAACACCCTGCGCGTCATGCTGCTGGTCTCCGCGTGTGCGATGCCGCTGCTGTTCCTGTTCCGGGAAAACCTCGTCTTCTTCTACGCCCTGCTGGCGGCGGTGTACTACTGCTACGGCACCCAGCTGTCGGTCTACGCATCGACGAGCGCCGACTTCTTCGGCACGAAGAACGTTGGCTTCAACTACGGCCTGCTGCTCCTGGCGTGGGGCGTGGCGGCGATCTTCGGCCCGTTTCTCGGCGGCCGTGTCTACGTCGCGACCGGCGAGTACCGGTACGCGTTCTTCATCGCCGCGGCGATGTCGATCGCCGCGCTGATCACCCTGTCGTTCGCAACGAGCCCGCGCGTCGAACCGGTAGCGGCAAAGGTGTAAATAGAAAGGTGGAGGAGATATGCGACGCGTACTAGTGACTCTACTGTGTGCCGCCGGGCCGCTGACGCTGTTCGCTCAAGGCGACGGCGGTTACAAGCTGGTGCCGAACTGGCCGAAGCTGCCGGCCGGGATGTACTTCGGGTTGAAAGAGGCGCCGCCTCCGCCCGCCGAGCGCGACGCGCAGGCGGCCGCGCGGCGCGCCAGCGGCCGTGGTTCGACAGCCTCACCACAGGCGGCGGCGGGCGCCGGTGGCGGCGGCGGACAGAATGCGAACGCGGCCGGTCCGACCAACCAGCCGGGAATCTCCGGCCTCGCGATCGATCAGCACGATCACATCTACGTCTTCAACCGCGGCGTGAAGCCGGTGATGGTGTTCGACACCGACGGCAACCTGATTCTCTCGGGCGCCGATCAGGCGATCAACGGCAAGACGATCAACCCGTCGTGGCAGCACTCGGGCGGCGTCGACTGGGACGGCAACGTCTACGTGATCGAGCGCGACGCGCACCGCATCGTCAAACTGAGCCCGAAGCTCGATAAGTTTCTGCTGCAGCTGGGGACGACGAACGAAAAGGGGAATGACGCCACGCATCTGAATCTGCCGTCGGGCATTGCGATCCTGCACAACGGCAACATGATCGTCACCGACGGCTACGGCAACAACCGCGTCATCCTGTTCGACAAGAAGGGAAAGTTCATCAAGCAGGTCGCCAAGGGCGCCGGCGGTCCGCCCGACAAGGGCACCGGCCCCGGCGAATGGAACCTGCCGCACAAGCTGGCGGTCGACGCGGACGAGAACCTCTACATCATCGACCGCGAAGGGCATCGCGTCGAGGTGTTCGACAGGAACCTGAATTACCTGCGCGAGATCAAGAACGACTGGAACCCGTGGGACATCAACATCTCGCGCAAAGGCACCGACGGCATCGGCTGGATCGCCGATCACAAGGACGAGCGGGTCCTGCGGTTCAACCTGAAGGATGGCCAGATCACCGCGATCTGGGGCAAGCAGGGCTGGGGCCCCGGCGAGTTCGACTGGGTCCACGGGATCGTCGTCGACTCGAAGGGCGCGGTCTACGCGGCCGACACCTACGGTCAGCGGATTCAGAAGTTCGTGCGGGCGCCGCAGACGAGTACTTCGCAGCCGTAGGCGGGTCCAAAAGGACCCGCCCTACAAACGGTAAGGAGGCGGGTCCAGAAAGACGCGCCTTACAATCGGGGTATCTAGGCCGGGTCCTTTCGGACCCGGCGAAACGCAAACCGCAACGCGATCGGCACGAGCAGCAGCGCGGCGATCGCGGCTGCGACGATTCTGGGATCCAAGAGCGGCGCGCGGAACTGACCCGATAGATCGAGCGTTCGGCTCCAGGCGTTGCCGCCGATTTCTTCCACGATCAGCCGTCCGTCGGCGCGCCGAATCGTCAGCGGGTATGGATCGATGACGAGGCCGTAGTACCAACGCAGCGTCTGTGCGTTCAGCGGCATGTGTCCGCGCAGGCGGTTGACGGCGAGCCCTTCGGCCGAGGGGATGAACTCCACCGACTCCGGCCGGATCTCGCGGCCGTCGACCCAGAACACCACGCGATCCGCGAACGGCCCGGGAATCGATTCGAGCCGGAGCTTCAGCCACGCCGGATCGTTGGCGACGTCAGCCACGAACGAGCCGTCACGCGCGAAGACGATCGTCACCTGTGTGTGCTCGAGATCGTGTCCTGACACCACGGTCCCGAGGACGACACACACCAACACGGAACGCAAAGGCCGCAAAGCTCGCAAAGAAAGGCTCTGCGTTCCTTTTATTGTGGCCGCCGTCACGGCGGTATCATACGGCCCTATGACGACCCTGTTCTTGCTGCTGGCGCTCCAGACGGCACAGCCTTCCGCCAAGGTCGAGATCGTCAGCGTGACCGGGTGCCTGAAAGAAGCGCCGCCGAACACGTGGACGCTGACGAGCGCCACCGATCCGGTGCCGAGCATCGCGAACGCGCCGCCGCCGAAGGACATCCCGTCGACTCCGCCCATCGGAAAAAATGCCTTCCGGCTGATCGGCGTCTCCGAGTTCAACCTGCCGGCGCACCGCGATCACACCGTGATCATCAAAGGTCTTTTCATCAAGGCGACGCCGATGAGCCGGGTGAACATGACCTCTGTCACCATGGTGTCCCCGTCGTGTGTCCCGGCGGCGAAGTAGGCTAAACTACGGCTGCACGGAGGCTTCATGACACGCGTTGCCTGTCTGTTCGTCGGGTCGCTTGCAATCGCCGCCGCCGCGAGCGCCGCCACGCCCACCTTCTCCAAGGACGTCGCCCCGATCGTCTTCAACAACTGCGCGACCTGTCACCGCGCGGGCGAAGTGGCGCCGATGACCCTGACGTCGTACGACGATGTGCGGCCGTGGGCGAAGGTGATCAAGAACAAGGTCGTGTCGCGCGAGATGCCGCCGTGGGGCGCCGACCCCGCGCACTCGCTCAAGATGCGCAACGACCGCAGCCTGACGCAGGCGCAGATCGACACCATCGTCGCGTGGGTGGACGGCGGCGCGCCGAAAGGCAGCGACGCCGATCTGCCGCCGATGCCGAAGTTCGCGGAAGGGTGGACGTTCGGCCGCGAGCCCGACGCGATTCTGGAGATGCCGGTCGACTTCGCCATTCCAGCCGAAGGCGAGCTCGGCGTGCAGATGTTCTACTCGAAGGTCCCGTGGAGCGAGGATCGCTTCGCGGAGACGCTCGAGATCCGTCCCGGCAACCGCGCCGTCGTCCACCACGCCGGCGTCTTCGTCGTCGACATTCCTGAGGGCGCGTCGATTGTCAACGGCCGTCTCGTGATGCCCGACGGCAAAGCGTCTACCGATCGCGGCGCCGGCGCCGCCGGGCGCGCGGACGACACCGCGCTGCCGGGCGCGAACAAGCTGCTGTCGTGGGTGCCGGGGCGCGGCGTCGATTCGCACCGCGCCGACATCGGCAAGCGCATCCCGGCGGGGAAGTACATCAACTGGCAGATCCACTACAACCCGATCGGCAAGGCGACCTCCGATCGTACGCGTCTCGGCATCTGGTTCAACAAGGACAAGGTCACGCACGAGCTGCTGATCCGCCAGGCGGGGGATGCGCTCGCGACGACCAAGGGCGGCCTCTCGCTCTATCGCGCGGAAGGCAAGGAAGTCGAATACACCGCCGACGAGGGCAGCACCCGGCGGCGCAGCAAGACACCGAACATCCCGCCGTACGCCGAGGACTGGTCGCTGACCGGAATCACGCCGGTGACCGAGGACATCACGCTCTACGCGATGTCGCCGCACATGCATCTGCGCGGCAAGAGCCTGCGCTGGGTCGTCGTCTTCCCGGACGGCCGCGAGCAGACGATCCTCGACGTGCCGAAATTCGATTTCAACTGGCAGATCGAGTACGAGCTCGAAGAGCCCTTCAAGATTCCGGCCGGCAGCAAGATTCTCGGCATCGGCAAGTACGACAACTCGCCGAAGAACAAATGGAACCCGGCGCCGAACCTCGAGGTGTACTGGTCGGAACAGAGCTGGGACGAAATGTACCAGCCGTTCACGCTCTACTCCGTCGACAGCCAGACGCTGAGCGACATGACCGTGACGAAGACACGCGACAAACAATAGTCGTCGATTGCGTCGGCAGAGGGGCCGAGCGAACGTTGCTCGGCCCATTGTGTTTCTGGAGCGGTCGACGCGCGATCGTGGTCTCGCTCGGCGGCTCCGCTTCGCGTGCCGGGAAGTTGGCCTCCGCTCGAACCCCGACGCATTCGC
>Ga0310810_10005559_pt1 | contig 14121 bp, 10 predicted proteins | sample NCmetagenome_FD_207641 | JGI IMG/M metagenome (GOLD analysis project Ga0310810, IMG submission 207641) | Soil microbial communities from experimental microcosm in Duke University, North Carolina, United States - NC | ecosystem: Engineered > Artificial ecosystem > Soil microcosm > Unclassified ... | reverse complement strand
GACGTCGCTGCCGCTCAAGGACATCACGGCGCGCACGGGGCTCGGCGACGCGAGCACGATGTGGCGCGTGTTCACGCAGCGGCTGGGCGTCACGCCGGCCGCGTATCGGCAGCGATTCCAAGCGGCCGCGTAGCGGCGCGCGCGGCCATCAGCTTGCGCAGCGTGACGACGTGGCCGAACAGCGCGGCCGCGACCATCACGGCGATCCATACGTAGGGGAACTGCGTCACCCAGGTGTTGACCTGGTCGTCGCCGAACGCGCGGAACACGGGCGTCGCCGCGAACGCGATGATCACGATCGCGATCAAAAGGAGCTGGCCGGTCAGGTTCCAGAGCATGATGAGCGGGCGGGGGAGGGGACGGCGCCACGCAAGGAGCGCCAGCGGCAGCGCCGTCGCACCGCTGACGATGTCGAAGTTGTAGCCGGTGAACGACATGACGTTCGGCATGATCCCCGCGGTGGCGGCGCGGTGCATGACCAGCTCCAGCGGCAGGCGGAACGCCTGGAAGCCGATCAGCGCGACGAACGGCAGCTTGTCCGCGAACCGGCGCCCGAACGGCGACCACGCCAGCGCCAGCGTCATGATCAGCATCGATGCGAACCAGATGACGATCGGCGGCGGTCGGCGCTCGAAGTGGCCCAGCCAGCCCGACAGCGCCGCGGCGGCCTGCGCCGCCAGCCAGAGCGCGACGCCCGCGGCCGCGAGGATCGTCCGACGGAGGCGGACGGAGGGGTCCAGTCCCGCGCCCGTCCACCACGTGGCGAAGACGAAGAGTGCGGCGAGCGCGAGGGCGATCGCGGGAATTCCGATGCGGACGAGGGCGGGTTCCATGTCGACGACGATACTTTAATTATTAATAGCGTCAACTTTAAAATATGATAGTTTGAATTCCGTGGCGAGGAGACGCAGCTACGACCAGTTCTGCTCGGTGGCGCGCGCGCTGGACCACGTCAGCGAGCGGTGGACGCTGCTCATCGTACGCAACCTGATGCTCGGGCCCCGACGTTACTCCGATCTGATGGCGGAGCTGCCGGGGATCACGACCAACTTATTGGCCGCCCGCCTCAAGGTCATGGAGGCGAGCGGCCTGATCGCGCGGCATGAAGGGCCGCGCGCGCGCTACGAGCTGACGGCGCTGGGCGCCGCGCTGGAGCCGGTCGTCGTCGAGCTCGGGCGCTGGGGCGCGAACTTCATGGACCAGCCGCGCCGCGGCGACACGACCAACGCCGGCTGGGGGCTGCTGGCCCTCAAGCGCCGTTACCGCGGCGGCGTCCGCGCGGTTGTCGAATTCCGCCTCGGCGAGCGGCGGTTCGAGCTGGCGTTCGAGGAGGCGCACCTGCACGTGAAGGAACGCGAGGCGGTTCGGCCGCAGCTGGTGGTGGCCGGCGCGCTGGAGGCGTTCCAGGCCTGGCTGTTCAAGGGGATCGCGGCCGGCGAGCTGCAGCGCGACGGCAAGCTGACCGTCGACGGCGATCCGGCCGTCTGGCGGGCGGTGCAGGGCGCCTTTCGCCCGAACGACTGGAAGGGCGCGCGCCAGATGGCAAAAAACGATAAGTCGCCAGAAATGAGAAAATAGGATCGGATCGGCTGCTGGCGGGAATCCAGCAGCGGCGCCAGTTGGCGCCGAACTGGTAAGATTTTTCGCGATGACGGGGCCCGCGATCTCGGACGAGGAGAAACGACAGGCCCTTGCGCGCGTTCTCGACAGCCGCACCTTCAGCCGTTCCGATCAGCTGCGCAGCTTCCTGCGCTTCGTCTGCGAGGCGGAGTTCGCGGGTCGCGCGCAGCAATTGAACGAGTACGCGCTGGGCGTCTCGGTGCTGGGACGGCCCGAGGGTTACTCGCCGGCCGAGGACTCCAGCGTCCGCAGCCGGGCCTACGAGCTTCGCAGCAAGCTCAAGAGCTATTACCAGGGCGAGGCGCCCGGCGATCCCATCCAGATCGAGATCGAGAAGGGCGCCTACGTCCCGCGCTTCCAGCGCCGCGGCGCGGCCGCGGAGGCGGACCGGCCGGTTGCACCGCAGCCCCCACCCGCGGCGTCTTCCGAAGGGGTGTCGCCCGATCGCGCGTTGATCCGGCGGCGAAAAGTGGCCGTGGCAGCGACCGCCATCGCCGCAATGGTTATCGTCGGTCTGGTGGCCGGCCGGGCGCTTCGGCAGACACCCGTGTCCCGCGGGCTGGCGGCGCGCGCATCGACGCCGGAGATGGAAGCCCTCTGGAGGCCGTTCCTCGACGACAAGACGCCGCTCCTGATCTCCTTCGAGATTCGCCTCTTTCTCTACGCGCCCGCGACGGGCCTGGTCGTTCGGGACGCGCAGACGAATCAGAAGGAGGCGGTGGCCGAATCGAAGCCGCTGGCCACGTTCCGCGACCGCATGGGCGCCGACCAGTTGATCGAGACGTACGACTACGCGGACGTCGGCGCGGTGCAGGCCGCGTTCCTCCTCGGCCACCTCCTGAATCGCGAGGTCGGGCTCAAGTACTCGAGCGCGCTCGGGTGGGAGGACATCTGGAACAGCAACGTCATCTTCGTGGGCAAGTCCAGCGTGAACCCGGCCATCAAGCGCGTCCTCCACGACGCCAACCTGGACTTCGTCGACAGCAATTACGGCGCCTCCGTCCGGAATTTGCATCCCCAGCCCGGCGAGGCCGCCGAGTACCCGAACGCGACGACCCACGGCTCGGGCAAGAAGTACGGCGTCGTCAGCGTGGTGCCCGGGCCTCAGCCGGGCCACCACATGATGATCCTGACCGGCTCGGGCGCCGAGCTGATGTGGGCGCTCGCCCAGACCGTCACGGATCCGGCGCGCGTCCGGGACATCATGTCGCGCGTCGCGGCGTCGGGCGACCAGCCTTCGGCGTTCCAGGTGCTGATCGAGGCGACCTTCGAGTCGAACGTCCCGATCAGCATCCGGTACGTCACGCACCACGTCTACCGCGCCAACTAATCGGAATCGCTTGCGCGCTGACGTTCGGCGCACGGTTCGCGAACCGTGAGTTCCGATGTTTCGCGAGCTGATCTGCAATGAGAAGGGAATTCGTTCGACGGCGGAGTTCGCCGCCAAGAGGAGCCCTCCATGCCGGCCAAGTCGTTTCTCCGGATCTCGTTCATCGGCGCGACCCTCGTCTGTTGCTCGTGCGCCAGCTCAGGCGGATCGGGAGACGAAGGAACGGGTGGGACCGGCGGCGCGAAAGGCGCGGCAGGCACGAGTGGCGGCGCAGGCACGTCAGGCGGCGCCGGCACGGCGGGAACCGGAACTGGCGGCGCCGCGGGCACGACGTCCGGGACCGGTGGCCAGGCGGGCTCCGCCGTGGGTAGCGGCGGCGCCGGCACATCCGGAAGCGGCGCGACCGGCGGCGCGGGCGGGGCGGCGGCCGGGCAGGGCGGCTCTAGCGGCGGCGCAGGAAACAGCGGCGGCGCGGGCGCCGGAGCGGGAACCGGCGGCGCCGGCATGGCCGGGCGCGGCGGCGGCAGCGCGGGCCGCGGCGGAACCGGCGGCAGCGCCGCGGGCACCGGCGGCTCGACGGGGACGGGCGGCAGCAGCTCGACCGGAACCGGCGGGCTGCCCGGCAACTACGACAAGGAGAACACCGGTGCCGATTGTCCCGCGCCGCCAGCTCCCGTCGCGATGAGCGCGCTGCCCACCATTTCGAACCTGCCCGATCCGTTCTTGATGACCAACGGCACCCGCATCACCACGAAAGATCAATGGCGATGCCGGCGCGCCGAGATCAAGTCGATCATGGAGTACTGGGTCTCCGGGCCCAAGGGCGCGCCGCCCACCGGGCTCACCGCGACGCTGTCCGGGAGCATGCTGTCGGTCGTGTCGACGCAGGGATCAGCGTCGATCACGCTGAGCGCGACGATCAGCACGCCCAGCGGCGCCGGTCCGTTCCCGCTGCTCATCGGCATGACGGCCGCGACGGGCAGCCTTCCCGCCAGCATCTTCAGCGGCCGCGGCGTCGCGACAATGACGTTCAACGCCTCGCAGCTGGTGCCGGACGCTTTCAACGTTCCGCGCGGCGGTGGCACGTACTTCACGATGTACCCGGACAAGAACGCGGGCGCGATGATCGAATGGGCGTGGGGCGTCAGTCGCCTCATCGACGGCCTCTACAAGACCGCCAGCACGAACAAGATCGACCTCAAGCGCATCGGCGTGACCGGTTGTTCCTACGCGGGCAAGATGGCGCTCTACGCCGGCGCGTTCGACGAGCGCATCGCGCTGACGATGCCGGAAGAATCGGGCGGCGGCGGCGAAGCGTCATGGCGCTTCATGGCGACGCAGACCGGGACCGAGGACCTGGACGCCGCCCAAGGCACGGCCTGGTACGCGGCGAACCTGAAGAATTTCCACAACGCCGACGCCGTGAAGCTGCCCGTCGACATGCACGAGCTGGTCGCGATGGTGGCGCCGCGCGCCATCCTCGCCATCGAGAACACCGGCATCGACCGCCTCGGAAGCCAGGCGGGCTCGGTGTCCATGAAAGCGGCGACCGAGGTCTACAAGGCGCTCGGGATTCCGGACAGGATCGGCTTCACGCAGGCGCAGGCATCGTCGCACTGCGCGTTCCCGAGCAGCCAGACGGCGGACGTGCAGGCCTTCGTGGACAAGTTCCTCGCGGCGATGCCGAACGCGAACACGAACATCGCGAAGAGCTCGTACAACACCGACCTCACGAAGTGGATCACCTGGTCGACGCCGGCATTGCAGTGAACGAAAGCGCTCGATGACGAAGGCGACACGACTGTTATCCATCTGCGTCGCCGCGACGAGCTGGTGGGCGGCGTCCTGCGGCGGCGGTTCGTCGGGATCGCCGGGCGCGGGCGGTACGAACGGGGCCGCGGGCACGGCCGGGCTCGCAGGCGCGACGGGCGCCGCGGGCACGGTCGGCGTCGCCGGTGCCGGCGGCGCGGCCGGCGATACGGCGACGGGATCCGCCGGCGTCACGGGTTCGGGCGGAACGGCGGCGACAGGCGGCACGACCGGATCGGGCGCGACCAGCGGCACGACCGGATCGGGTGCGACGGGCGGCGCGGTCGGCGGCAGCATAGGATCGGGCGGCCGCGGCGGCACGACGGGCGCTGGCGGCGTCGCCGGCACGAGCGCAGCGGGCACGGGCGGTCGCGGCGGCGGGGCAGGCACTGGAAGCGGCGGCGGTGGCACCGCAGGCGGCGGCCCCGCGCCGGTGACATCGATTCACAACGGGCGGCGCGGCCAGGACTTCAACACCGGCTGGAAGTTCAATCGCGGCGACGTCTCCGGCGCGCAGGCCACCGCGTTCAACGACACGTCCTGGAGCAGCGTGACGCTGCCGCACGACTGGAGCATCACGCTGGCGTTCAACCAGAGCTCGCCGGGCGGGTCGAACAACGGCTACCTCGACGGCGGCATCGGCTGGTACCGCAAGACGTTCACCGTCGACGCGGCGTCGAACGGCCAGAAGATCGCGATCCAGTTCGACGGCATCTACATGAACAGCGAGGTCTGGATCAACGGCACGTCGCTGGGCACGCGGCCGTACGGTTACACAAGCTTCGAGTACGACCTGACGCCGTACGTGACGTTCGGTGGCAGCAACGTCGTCGCGGTGAAGGTGAACAACAACCAGCCGAACAGCCGCTTCTATTCGGGCAGCGGCATCTACCGCAATGTCTGGCTGACCAAGCTGAACGCGGTCCACATCCCTTACAACGGCGTGTTCGTCTCGACGCCGTCGGTGTCGACGGGCTCGGCGATGGTGTCGATCGCCACCGAGGTGCAGAACCAGTCGACGGCCGCCGCCGCCGTGACGGTGACGGCGACCGTCCTCGGTCCGACGGGCGCCGCCGTGACGACGGGCGACGGCACCGGCAACGTCGCCGCGAACGCGACGTCGACGGTCAGCCAGACGCTGACCGTGTCGTCGCCGCAGCTCTGGTCGGTGGCTTCGCCCACCCGCTATCAGGTGAAGGTCGAGGTGAAAGTCGGCGGCGCGATCGTCGACACGTACCTCGCGCCACTCGGGTTCCGGACGCCGGTGTTCAGCGCGACGACCGGGTTCTCGCTGAACGGCCAGAGCATGAAGCTGCGCGGCGTGAACATGCACCACGACCTCGGCGCGCTCGGCACGGCGGTCAACTACCGCGCGATCGAGCGCCAGGTCGAGATCCTGAAGGGCATGGGCGTCAACGCGATCCGCACGTCGCACAACCCGCCCGCGCCGGAGTTCCTCGACATCACCGACCGGCTCGGCGTGCTGGTGCTCGACGAAGCGTTCGACACCTGGACGCAGACCAAGACCGCGAATGACTACGGTCTTTATTTCGCCACCTGGGCCCAGCGCGACATCCAGGCGATGGTGAAGCGCGATCGCAACCACCCCAGCGTCATCTTCTGGAGCATCGGCAACGAGGTCGGCGGGTCGACGACGGCGACGGCGACGAATCTGATCACCTGGGTGAAGGCGATCGATACGACGCGCGCGATCACGTGGGCGTCCAACAAGATGGGCGGCCCGCACGTCAGCGAAGGCGACGACCGCAACGTCGCCAAGTTGCTGGATGTCGCGGGATACAACTACGCGCCCTACGCGGGCGACTACGACGCCGACCACTCGGCGAACCCAACCTGGAAGCTGCTGGGCACAGAGACGTCGGCTGCCGTGCGCAGCCGCGGCATCTACCATACGCCCGCCGGCACGCTGACCAAGTCGACCTCGATGTCGATGGCCGACCGCCAGTGCTCGTCCTACGACAACGAGGCGACGAACTTCGGCGACAGCGCGCAGAACTCGTACAGCTACGACAACTCGCGTGCGTTCGTGGCCGGTTCGTTCATCTGGGCCGGCTTCGACTATATCGGCGAGCCGACGCCCTATTCGTCGTGGCCGTCGAAGAGCTCGTACTACGGCGCCATCGACACGGCCGGGTTCTTCAAGGACGTTGCTTACTTCTACAAGAGCCGCTGGACGACGGCGCCGATGGTCCACATCCTGCCGCACTGGAACTGGACGGCCGGCACGACGGTGACGGTCTACGTTTACAACAACTGCGACAGCGTCGAGCTGTTCCTGAACAACACGTCACAGGGCTCGAAGACGATGGGGACGGCGCAGCGCCTCGAGTGGAGCGTGGCGTGGGCGTCCGGCACGCTGCGCGCGGACTGCAAGGTCGGCGGCAGCGTGGTCGCCACCGATCAGATGCGGACGGCGGGCGCGGCCGCGCGCGTCGCGATGTCGGCCGACCGGTCGACGATCAACGCCGACGGCCGGGATCTGGTGTTCATCACGGGCGACGTCGTCGATACGAACGGCGCGATCGTTCCGACCGCGGAGAACTCCGTGACCTTCTCGGTATCAGGGCCCGGCCAGCTCGTCGGCGTCGACAACGGCAATCCGATCGACACGGCGTCGTACAAGGGAACCAGCCGCAAGGCGTTCAGCGGCAAGGTGCTGGCGATCGTGCGATCGACCGGCACGGCCGGGACGATCACGATAAGCGGAAGCTCGTCCGGGCTGACGATCGATCCGGTCAGCGTCAGCGCGCGCTGAAGTTCGCGTTTCTCTCGATTCACTCTCATTTGTGGCGCGCAGCGATCGCTTCGTAAGGCGCGGGAATTTGTTCTTTCACGTCGCTGCGCTCCGGCTGAGGTCGGCAGCGGCAACGCTATTTCTTTTAATTCGCGACTGGGCCACCCTCAGGAAACGCACATGACGGCAACCGCAAACTCCATCCCGGAAAGCAACGGTGCACCCTCGCTCAGCGCGACAGGCGTGAAGAAGGTGATCTTCGCGTCGTCGCTGGGCACGGTGTTCGAGTGGTACGACTTCTACCTGTACGCGACGCTGGCGCCGTTCTTCGCGGGCCTTTTCTTCCCGAAGACGAACGCGACGGCGGCGATGCTGGGCAGCTTCGTCAGCTACGCGGCTGGCTTTCTGGTGCGTCCGTTCGGCGCGCTGGTGTTCGGACGCATCGGGGATCTGGTCGGCCGCAAGTACACCTTCCTGGTGACGATCCTGGTCATGGGCCTGTCGACCGCCGCGGTCGGGATCCTGCCGACCTACGCGAAGGTCGGCTTCCTGTCGCCGGTCCTCCTCATGGTGCTGCGGCTGGCGCAAGGGCTGGCGCTGGGCGGCGAATACGGCGGCGCCGCGACCTACGTCGCCGAGCACGCGCCCGACGCGAAGCGCGGCCTGCACACCAGCTGGATCCAGACAACCGCGACGATCGGCTTCTTCCTCTCCCTGGTCGTGATAGGCGCCTGCCGCGCGAACATCGACGAGAAGGCGTTCAGCGACTGGGGCTGGCGCGTCCCGTTCCTGGTCTCGCTGGTCCTGCTGGTGGTGTCGGTCTACATCCGGCTGAAGCTGAACGAGTCGCCGATCTTTCTCCAGATGAAGTCGGAGGGGAAGGGGAGCAAGCAGCCGATCCGCGACAGCTTCGCCAACTGGCCGAACGCGAAGATCGTCCTCCTCGCCCTTTTCGGCGCCGCGGCCGGCCAGGGCGTCGTCTGGTACACGGGCCAGTTCTATGCGCTCTTCTTCCTGAGCACGACGCTGAAGCTCGACTGGAAGACGTCGTACATCGTCGTCGCGGTTGCGCTCGCGCTCGGCACCGGTCTGTTCGTCTTCTTCGGCTGGCTGTCCGACAAGATTGGCCGCAAGAAGATCATGATGGCGGGCTGTCTGCTGGGCGCGCTGACGTACTTCCCGCTGTTCCACGCGATGACGAACGCCGCGAACCCGGTGCTGGGGCGCTTCGCGGATTCCACCCAGATCACCGTGACGGCGAACGACTGCCGGGTCCACCTGTTCCCGACACCGAAGACGGTCTTCACCGACTGCGACAAGGCGCGGGACCTGCTTTACAAGCGCAGCCTTTCGTTCGACACGGTCGACGGTGTGGCGGGCGCCAAGCCGATCACGAAGATCAACGGGATCGAGATCGTCGGCGTCGACGAACCGAAGCTGGCCGCGACGCTGCAGGCGCTCAACTACCCGGCGAAGCCGAACCCGGCGGACGTCAACATGCCGGTGCTGATCCTGCTGGTCCTCATCCAGGTCATCTTCGTGACGATGGTCTACGGACCGATCGCGGCGTTCCTCGTCGAGCTGTTCCCGGCGCGCATCCGGTACACCTCGATGTCGCTGCCCTATCACATCGGCAACGGCTGGTTCGGCGGCATGTTGCCGCTGACCGCGGCCGCCCTGGTCACCGCCAAAGGGCACATCTACGCGGGGCTCTGGTACCCGGTGGTGGTCTCCGCGATCACCTTCGTGATCGGCTCGCTCTTCATCCGCGAGACCCGCGACCACCGCATCAGCACGCTCTGAGCGCGACGGCTACCGGTAGCCCAGGATCATCTTCGCGACGAAGTCGTTCGACGCGGCGGTGAGGCCCTGGCCGACGCCGAGGTTCAGCTCGATGCGCTTCCAGCGGAGGACGTCGATGACCTCGTAGATGTAGTGCTCCTGATCGCGGGCGGGCAGCCAGCTGCCGATCGGGCCCAGCGCGGCGTAGTACTCGAGGCCGACGGACAGCAGGTCGGCGCGGACGTAACGGATCGTCGCGGCCGGTTCGAATGACGGCGCCTCGTTGCGGTCGGGCCCCCCGAGGGCGAGGTCGACGATCGGGTTGATCGACGCGTAGATCGCGCCGCCCGGCGACGACCAGGTTGCGATCGGGCGGAGCTCGGTGCCCCACACGTTTCGATCGAACTCTTCGGGGATGCGCGCGATCTCCACGTTCACGCCAAAGTGAAACGGGCTGCCGGCGCGGACCGGGACGATCACCTTCGTGCGCAACTTGTCGCCGGCGTGTTTGAACGATCCGTCCGACAGCACGGCGGTCTGGAAGTAGGCGCCCACTTCCCAGACGGGCGTGAGCACGTACGCGACCTCCAGCGTGAAGTGCGACTGGTGGTGTGACGGCAGCTCGGGAGGCTCGGCGGTGCGCAGGCCCGAGACGACCGTGTTCGCGTGCAGCTCGGCGCCCAGCGTGCCGGGGTCGGCGAGGGTGCCGTCGTACACCTGGATCTCGAACGGGTCGACGGCGCGCGCGGCGGACGGGGCGATCACAATCGCCGCCGCGATCAGGACGCGCGCGATTGCCATGCCCGATGCTACGACAGGGCGGCGTTATTTGCGGCTTCGCTGCTGGAACGTCCGGAATGTCTGATAGAAAGCGTCGAGCATCCCGGATCCTGCGTCGAGGCGGGCGCCGTCCTCGCGGTGCTCGAGGCAGATGCCCGTGATGAGGGCCGTGAAGCCGGTGGTCTCGTCGCGTTCGAACTTCGCGTCGCGCAGGTCGACGTCGTGCACCATGTCGGCGATCCGGCGCAGGGCCGGGTCGGCCGAACCCCAGCGCGCGAGCAAGACCTCGAACGTGCACAGGTCGCCCTCGTGCGTGAACTCGGCGTCGAACATGTCGAAGCGCAGCTCGCCCGGCGCCGGGACGTACCCCTTCGCCTCGACGTACTTGAACGTCGCCTCCGTATCGATGAAGCGCCGGATCAACCACGCGCTCGCGATCCGATCGACGTGGATCCCCTTTCGCGTCACCCAGGTCCGGCGGCGCACGCCGCGCAAGGACGGGAGATCGGACGCCGCGCGCGGTCCGGTGGCGGCCACCGGCGGGCGGAGCTTGTCCTCCGCCGCGCGCACCAGCGACTCGACTTCGAGCCGGCCCGGCGCGCCGAAATAGTCAATAATGGCGATCTCGTCCAGGCGGCCGCGAATCCGCGCCAGCGCGGTCTCGGCGCGCGCACGGCGATTCGGCGCCAGCCGCGCGGTGACCCGGCGCGCGAGCTTCGCGAGCGCGGCGTAGTCGGTCTGTCGGGCGGCCCGGAATTGCTGCTCGATGGCGTCGTCGGTCAACCCGCCGATGAACCTCGATTCGCACAGCGACGCCTCGCCGCCGTCATCCGTGATCTCGCGGGCGATCCACTCCAGATCCTCGCGCGCGCCGTCGGACCGCGGGAGCGCGTAGACCGAGTTTTTGACCGCGACCGCGCCCAGCTTCTGCAGCCGCCGGCCGATCTTCACGCGCAGGTAGTGGGGCCGCGGCGCGATGGTGTGGATTAGCAGGATCCAGCGCGCTGGCTCGCTCGCGCCCACACCGGCCGCCCCGGCGTCCGCCGGGCGGGGGCGGGACGAAGCTCTGGTTTGACTCACCTTGATCATATCAATGATTCACTTGAATCATGATATATCACGGAGCCCGTCTGCCGGAGGTCCCGCATGACCACGCCCGTCGAACCAGCGTCAGAAATGGAGGATGGGGTCAGCCCGGCGCCCTGGTGGCCGTTCCTGCTCTACTTCCTGCGCCTGGGCACCTTCGGTTTCGGCGGGCCGATCGCGCTCGCCGGCTACATGCAGCGCGATCTGGTCGAGCGACGGCGGTGGATCTCGAAGCGCGACTATCTGCAGGGCCTGGCGCTGGCGCAGCTCGCGCCCGGTCCGCTCGCGGCGCAGCTCGCGATCTACCTCGGGTGGGTGCGGGCGAAGGTCGGCGGCGCCACGCTGGTCGCGGCGGCGTTCATCCTGCCCTCGTTCGTGATGGTGCTGGCGATCTCCGCGCTGTACGTGCGGTACGGTGGCTTGCCGTGGATGCAGAGCGTGTTCTACGGCGTCGGCGCCGCGGTCATCGCCATCATCGCGCGCAGCGCGGTCAAGCTGGTGAAGCTGACGTTGGCGCGCGATCGTCTGCTGTGGGCGCTGTTCGCGGTCAGCGCGGTGGCGACGGCCTGGACGGAATCGGAGATCATCTGGTTGTTCGTCGCCAGCGGCGTCGTGGCGCTGGTCGTCCGCTTCCCGCCGCGCTGGGGCGCCCCGGCGACGAGCGCGTTGTTGCCGGTGACGGGCCTCCCGCTCGCGCTCGCCGCCGCGGCGGCGCCGGCCGTGTCGACAATGACGACTGTTTCATCTTGGCCGATGCTCGGGCGCATCGCGCTCTACTTCGCCGAGGCGGGATCGTTCGTGTTCGGCAGCGGCCTGGCGATCGTCCCATTCATGCACGGCGGCGTCGTCAACCAGTTCCACTGGCTCAGCGAGCGGCAGTTCCTGGACGCGGTCGCGGTCGCGATGATCACGCCCGGCCCCGTCGTCATCACGGTCGCGTTCATCGGCTACCTGGTCGCGGGCCCGATGGGCGCATCGTCGGCGTCGCTGGGCGTGTTCCTGCCCTGCTACCTGTTCGTGATCATTCCGGCGCCGTACTTCCGGCGCTTCGCCGACAACCCGCGCGTGAAGGCGTTCGTCGACGGCGTCACCGCCGCAGCCACCGGCGCGATCGCGGGCGCCGCCTTCGTCCTCGGCCGCCGCGCGCTGATCGATCTGCCGACGATCGCGATCGCCGTCGCCACCTGGCTGGTGTTCGCCCGCTTCAAGAAGGTGCCCGAGCCGCTCGTGATCGTCGCCGCCGGTATCGCGGGCCTGATCCTGCGGCGGTCGTGAGGACTACTTGACCTCGACGACCTCGTACATCTGCTTGCCGTCCTTCTCGATCGGCTGGTAGTAGGTCTCGCCGATCTTGACGAACTTGCGCTCGCCGACGGTGACCTCCTCGCCGCCTTCAGGAAGGTTCTCGACGATCGTACCCGCGACAGGCGCCGCGACCGTGTAGCCGCTCGCCGTCTTGTTGTAGTACGTGCCGCCGTAATAGTACGTGTTCGTCGATGGGTTCACGACGACGGCGCCCGAGGGCAGGGTCGTGATGGTTGCGCCCACGGGCGCCGTGACAACCGTGTAGCCTCCGCTGGCGGGCACGTACCACGCGCCAGCGTTGTAGTAGTAGTTCGTGTTGGCCCAGCTGACCGCGACGGCGGTCGCCGCCATCGTCGCCACGAACGCGCCGAACGGGTAGAAGCCGACGCCGAACGCGAACGGTGCGTACCGGTGATAGGCGTACGGGCGGGCCGCGTAGTAGGCGCGGCCGCCATAACGGTACGGCGCGCGCGTGTACGCGACCGGCGACGGGCGCACCACCGTGTTGCGCTGAATGTTCACGTCGCCGCCGCGGTTGATGTTCACGTTGTTGCGGTTGACGTTGGCGTTGGCGGTGCGGGTCGAGGTGGCGTTCGCGTTGCGGCTGGCGTTGACGTTGCCCGTGCGTCCGCTGTGCGTCGCGGGCGCCGTTCGCTGAGCCGCGCCCGCTGCCGGCTGGCTGGGCCGTGATGCCGGAGCTACCCGCGCGCGCGCCGCCGCCACCGCGACCGCCGCGCGCGAACGCGGGTCCGGTCGAGCCGGCGACGAGTGTCGCGCCGAGCGCCAGCACCGACGACAGCCGCGACACGAATGACCACCGCCTGGGTTCAATCCCGCTGGATCGCATGTGCTACCCCTTCCGTCGCGCGAAGTGGCTGCGCCACCGCGCAGAAATGCACCTATCGACAAACTGGATTTCCGAGGGGACCCTGGCAAGCCGAGGCGTAAGATCTGGCCGTGCGGTAGGGCCTGATTCAGCGGGCGAGGCTGGCGCGCCGGCTCGGACGTAGCGGATCCACGCCGGCCTGGCGACCCGTAACCGGGGCGGCGAGAGCGGAGCCGATGAGGACGCCGCCCGCGACGTACGTTCCCGAGTCGGAGTCGGGAAGGATGTCGTACGTGAACGTCTGCCCGTACGGCATCACACGCGCGGAGATCAGCGGGACGCCGTCCAGCGAATCGCCGGCGCTCAGATCGCCGAAGGTGCGGCCGTCGGCGGTCGGGTGATTCGGCGTGACGTGGAGGACGACGCCGTGCGCGAGGCGTAGCTCGACGACGCGGTGGTCAGGCGCGACCGGTGTGTGGTGGACCAGCTTGATCGGAACGGCCGCCAGCGCGCCGCCGTTGACGCTGTAGACGAGATCGCCGACGCGCAGGTCGGCGATCGGCCGCGCGCCCGACGGGGTGGCGATGGGTGTCGTCGGCGCCGTGCACGGGCAGCCGCCAATGCAGCCCTGCGGGCACGAGCCGTTGACCGGGTCGAAGCAGCCGATGAATCCGGGGCCGATCTCGACGATGCAGCAAAGCTGGCCGGCTGTGCAGCACTGGCTGCCGCAACAGAGCGCGCCCGCGCTGCAGTTGGTGGCGCTGCACGGAGGCGTTCCACATGTGCCGGTGCTGCAGGACGGATCCTGGCCGGTGCTTGGGCGGTCGC